>OFHK01000449.1_pt1 | contig 12298 bp, 9 predicted proteins | sample 1521951 | NCBI WGS metagenome assembly OFHK01 (sample SAMEA2468436, study PRJEB22500) | soil metagenome | biome: Glassland; feature: Farmland; material: Clay | place: Australia | collected 2013-01-31 | depth 0.55 m
CGTCGCTGACAGCCCGCTGCGGTGAGACGCGTCGGGCAGGGGCATGACCGGCGTGTAGACGGAGGCGACCAGGGCGATGACGGCCAGCACCGTCACCGGATCAGGCATGAACGCCAACAGCAGATGGCCGGCAAAGCTCGCCGCCGCCGCCACCGCGACGACCGTCCGCAGCGCCTCGTGCCGGTCGGCGATCCGGGTCGCCAGCGGCACGGCCACCACGCGAATCACCATGGGCAGCGCCAGCGCCAGGCCCAGGCGCAGCACCTGCATTTTCTCCGAAGCCGCAAAGCTCCGCGAGAACATCACTCCGGCCAGCAAATGCCACGGCGCCGGCAACCGCGGGCACCGGAGCGAGGTCAGGCGGCCGGCGGGGCGTTCGGCTCAAATGCCCACACGAGCATTTACGTTGGGGTCGACACGGCTTTCGCACCCCCACCAGCGGAACAGGGCAAATGGGGGGACTACAACCCCTACTACGATATTGGCATTTACTTGGGCGGAGTGAACGTGAGCTGCAACCCCAATACATATCTTACGTCCGGTTGGGTTAGAACAGTGACGGGTACAGCCCACGGCTCCACGCAGGGCTGGGGGCTCATTCCCATATGGGTTGGCCTGCAGGCCCCAGGCCCCCTGTAACGACGCCGGAGGGTACGCCGTCTTCGGCCAAGACCCTAACGTTTCGACGTACACGCAGGGCTACGATGAGGCGATCGGTTACCCGGGCTATCCCGGCGCCGGCTCAGTCGCCTCATGGCTCGGCCTTTCCGGGCCGATTATCTACTACGACATGGAGAACTACGACCAGACGAATTCCTCCTGTCAGTCCGCAGTCGTGTCGTTCTTGGACGGTTGGGTTTATGGCCTCGAGAACTCGAGCTACGGCGCCTATGTGCCGGGCCTCTACACCAACTCCGGCCCGGCCGAAGCCGACTGGTCCGGCCTTAGTTCCGCGGTCCAGGACGTGCTGGTGGCGAAGGGCGACGGCAGGGCAACGATTTGGGGCCTTGATTGCAACGTCAACGGATGCGGCGCGAGCGTCGGTGTGGCCAATGGCACTTGGGGCGAGGGCTACAGGGCGCATCAGTATCTCGACGAGCCGACTACGGTTAGCGAATCTTACGGAGGCACGGCGTCGTACAGCATCGACCGCGACATCGAGTGGGCGCAGGTAGACGGCGGCAACAGTGCGAAGACCTACACGTTCTCTACCAGCGGCTCCCCCCAACTTAACTGCTCGGCCTATGAACTGAATGACTCCGGACAAGGGGGCGGCTCCGGTCCCACCGAAGGCGTGGGGACCTGTGCAGCGTGGGTTGCGTTCTACTTCAATCTTTCAAACTCGCCGGCGACGCAGACTTCGTTTGTGTATCCGGGTTCGACCGGCGGCACCGGCGCGGCAGCCATCAACAACGAGGACGACAGTTTCTCCGGCCCGGAGATTGTTGGCTATTACTACCCGACCACCACTGGGAACTCGGCGAACGGCTTCATCGCGGACGCTAGGAGCTTGTCCGAGATTTAGGTTGTGAATGTCTCGGGGCGGCTCGATTGTGATTCAGGCGGCGCGCGGAGTTCCAGAGAGCGGTGGGCACCCCTTCGGAGCAGGGTTTTGCAGGGCCGGTGGGCTCCCGCAAGCCGTTCCCGCCGCCCATTCCACCAGCAACGGACCTCCTATCCATAACAGAGCCGGTGAAGCTTCAGAAGATTATGGGTCATACAGATCAGCGCCCACTCGCCGCGTACTTTCTCCAACCCGCGTAGGAGAAACTGCCGGAATCCGCGCGCTTGTTTGATCTGTCCGAACACCGGTTCGACGATCGTCTTCCGCAGCGCGTACACCGCCGCCCCCGCCTTGGTCTCCAGCTTGCGCTGCATCCGCTCGACTCGGCTGGCTCCCTTGGGTAACGGCCCGCACCGGCAGGGCTGCCCGTACTGACCGTGCTTCTGCTTCTCCGTGGCCACGAACCCTTCGATTCGTTTCTTTGCCAAGTAGCTGAGATTGTCCTCCGAGCAATAGCCGCTGTCCGCCAGAACCTCTTCCGGCTTCTGTCCCGCCTGTTCCTGGATCGCCTCGACCAGCGGCGCCATCTGCTGCTTATCGTTGGCAGCTTGCGTCACCGCCTGGCCCACAATCAGCTGAAAGTTCGCCTCGACCGCGATCTGCGCGTTGTAGGCCTGCACGAACCGGTCCGGCCCTTTCATGATCCGCGATTCCGGGTCAGTGAAGTTGTACTGCGCCTTGGCCGCCGGCTCGGCCTGTTCCGGGTCCCGGCCCGCGCTCCGGGCTTGCTCGCGCGCCCGCTCCTCGAGCGCTCGCCGAGCCTCCCGAATCCGCTCGATCCGCGTTTCCCGCCGCCGCAGCTCTTCCGGCAGTTCGTCGCCCCGCTGGCCCCGCCCGTAGCGGGCGTCCTCTTCCGTGTCGGCTGCTTCCGCCTGGCCCAGCAACCTGCGGACTTCCTCCCGCAGCCGCTTCTCGGTCTGCTTCATCCGCCCGTAGCTCATCGCCTTGTGCTTGCTCGCGCTCGCCCCCACCTTGCTCCCATCCAGCGCCACCCGGCCCAACTTCATCGCTCCGGTCTCCAGCGTGATCCGTAACACCTGCTGGAACAGCTCCTCCAGTGCCCGCAGATGCAGCTTCCGAAAATCCGATATGGTGCGGAAATCGGGCTGGTTGCCAGCGGCCAACACCCGGAACGCCACATCCTCCACCAGACGCTTCTGGATCCTGCGCGACGAAAAGACCCCCACGCAGTAGCCGTAGGTCAGAATCTTCGTCATCATGCGCGGGTGGTAGGGCGGCTGGCCCCGATCTTCCTCTTCGTAGACCGACTCGATCGCCGACAGATCCAGTTGGTCCACCACGTCGGACACGAAATAGGCCAAGTGGTCATCGGGCAGCCACTCGCGCAGGCTCGGGGGCAAAAGCAAGTTCTGCTCGGGAAGGTAGGAACGGAAGGTTTTTGCCATGATGCGAAAAACTCGCACACCCTCTCGTTGCTTTTCAAGCACAATCAGCAGGCCGGAGTGGAATACTCGGACAAGCTCCTAGAGGACGGAGGCAAAATCCAATGCGAAGAGAACTCCGTATTGTTGGTCTGTTGGCTGGCGTTCTGATGGTAATCTCCGCTTCCGGCCAAACGGCTCCGAAAGCGGCAACTCCAGCCGTCCCGATCCTCCAGGGAGCTGCCCTACCGGTATACCCTCCCATCGCGAAAGCTGCACACGTGACTGGTAAGGTGATCGTGCGAGTGACTGTCAAGGATGGGCTGGTAGTGAAGACGGATGTGCTGTCCAAGCTCGATCCAGCCGGGCAGCGGTTTTTGGAGACTCCGACTGCGGAGAACCTGAAAACCTGGCGCTTTGCTGCCGACGTGAACCGCGATTTCGCGGTGACATGCCCCTATGCCATCGCCGGGGACGAAACCGACAGCGTGACGAACCCGACGGTCGAAATGCTGCCTTCTCTGGATGTGAACATCACGGCCCGCCCCGTGAAGTCGACCGTTCAGTACGGAGCGCAGAGCGTTCCGGCCACGGATACGCTGCTGCATGAGTCCGGTCATGCCGATCCGCCAAAGCAGCAGTGAGCCGTTTCCGACCAACCGCAAGCCGTCCTCCGGGGCGGCTTTCTTGCGTCAGTGGCTTCCATCGGGGTCCGTGGGGGAGCCAGCCGAAGAGCACGGTGCTCTGCACCGGGGGAAAATGTCCCGGTTAAAAAAAATCGCATGCGTTTGAAAACAGGCCCCTTCGCCTCAAAACTGATCGAAAACGTGTCCCGGTTAGCGGCCTGTGTGTGCCGCCCTCCGCCACGGCCAATGCCTCACACAACCGCTGTGTTTACAGCGCGTCCGGCTTCGCCTAAGATTAGCCAGCCGGGCGGCCAGCCGAGCCGCGGGTAAAAGGGGGGCCGGTATCCTTTGCCGATGACGCGCAATCCTAAACTGATTGTGGTGGAACCGGGCGGCGTGCGCCGCAACGCGGAGCTGACTTCGACTCCTTTCAAGATCGGCCGGCAGGCCGATTGCGACCTCGTTCTTCGCGACGGGCGAATCAGCCGCCAGCACGCGCAGATCGTCGAGGAAACGGGCCAGTTTTTCCTGGAAGATCTCGGCAGCCGGCACGGCACGTTCGTCAATCAGCAAAAGGTGCAGAACCGGCAGGAACTTCACCCGAACGATACGATCGAATTCGGCTTTGCCAATTCCTTCCAACTGATTTTCGCGGGCGAGGAGCGGCGCATCGAGGACCTGCTCGAGCGCGTGGATTCGCCGCCGCCCTCCTCGGCCAGTTCCCGCGAGCTGTACCACCTCGGCGTGCTGCTCGAAGCGGCCGGCGCGATCTACGGCCACATGCTGCTCGAGGACATGCTGGCCGCCGTGGTGGACGCGGCGATCCGCGTGACCGGCGCCGACCGCGGCGTACTGCTGCTGGCCGACGAGACGAACGAGCTGAAGCCGACCGTGGCGCGCGAATCGGGCCAGCGCACGCTGCCGCACAGCGAGGTGCGAGTTTCGACCTCGGTGCTGAAACAAGTGGCGGACACGCGGCGCGAGCTGGTCGTCGCCGACATCGGCGAGGAGCAGGCGTTGCGCGATCAGGCCAGCATCGTCGGCGAGGCGCTGCGCACGCTGCTGGCGATTCCGCTCGAACGCCAGCCGACGATCCGGTCGGTGGACTCGACCGTGGTGGCATCGCGGCCCGGCCTGCTCGGCGTGCTGTATCTCGACAGCCGGCGGCCGCTCACCGCGTTTTCCGAACTCGACCGCCAAGTGCTGCGATCGCTCGCGGCCGAGGCGGCGACGGTCGTCGAAAACGCGCGCCTCTTCGCCGAAGGGCGTGAGCGCGAGCGCCTCGAGCGGGAACTCGAAATCGCGAGCGACATCCAGCAACAACTGCTCCCCAAAACCCTTCCAAAGGAGGCGCACCTGGCTGCCGTCGGTCGAACGATAGCCTGCCGCGCAGTGGGAGGCGACTGTTACGACGTGGTCGATTTGCCCGGCGGCGCCTGCGGATTCGTCGTGGCCGACGTGGCGGGCAAGGGAATGCCGGCGGCGCTGCTGGCCTCGATGCTGATGGGCTCGTTCTGCGCGACGGCCTCGGGCAGTCTGCCCCTGGCGGAACTGGCGAAGCGGGTGAACCACCGCGTGTGCGATCGCACCGACGAAGCCAGCTACGCGACGCTCTTCTACGCGATCGTGCAGCCGAATGGCGCGGTGGAATATTTCAACGCCGGCCACGTACCGGCGTTCGTGCGCAAGAGCACGGGCGATCTGGTGGCCCTCGAGGCGCAAAACTTCCCGATCGGCATGTTCGATTTCGCCGAATACACCTCGGGCACCACCCAGCTCGATCCGGGCGATTTCCTGGTGATGTATTCGGACGGCGTGACCGAGGCGGCGAATCCCAATGACGAGCTTTTCGGCGAGGACCGGCTGCGCGAAGTGCTGAAGAATTTCAAGGGAGAGAACGCGCAGCAGTTGCTCGAATCGGTGCTCGCCTCGGTGCGCACCTTCACCGCCGGCTACGCCCAGGCCGACGACATCACCGTCGTCACCCTCCAATACCCCGGCCAGCAAGCCGCCGCCTGAACTTCATCGGGCGCCCCAAGCCGTCGCGTGGATCCTGATTTGTCGCAAGCAAAGGCCCACGGTCGGGAAGGCACCGGCCGTGGCTACCAGAGCGGCGAGCCTTATATCTGGCGCTTGAAAAGCAGGATACCGGCGACGAGAAATCCCGCCGACATGCCGAGCAGGATGAGCAGGTCGTGATAGATCCCGGCCATGCCGACGCCCTTGAGCAGCAGACTCCGCAGCGCGTGAACGGTGTAATAGAAGGGATCGATGATGGCGATCAATTGCATCCATTTCGGAAAGGCCTGGATCGGGTAGATCGCTCCGGAGGGGAAAAAGAGCAGGGTATTCAGCACGCCGAAAACCGCGCGCGGAACCATCGGGTCGTCGACTCTGACCATCGTGACGAACATGAACGAGATCATCGTCAGCGCCGCCACCGCGCAGACCAGGGTGAGATAGAAGAGGCGGAAGGGATTCCACAGGCCGCCGACGCCGGCGATCAGCGCGCCGACAATCGTGATCACCATGCCGGCCATCACCCCCTTGATCGTGCCTGACAGATTCAGTCCCAGCACCAACTCGGCGCCTTCGATCGGCGTCACCAGGTACCCTTCGTGCAGCCCGCGCGACTTGTCGTCGATGAAGGTAATTCCGCCGCCAATCATGGCGACGACGAAGATCGCCATGGCGATCGAGCCCGGCAACAGATACTTGATGTACTCGACGTAGGGATACACCTCGACCACGTTCAACGCGATTTGCGGGTCGAGCGGCGAACTGACCGCGGGCGTGTCGAGCTGCTGCACCACACCCTGCATCTCGCCTTGCAGCGCGTTCGAGAGAAACTGGTCGGTGTTGTCCTCGACGAAAACGAGCCGCGGCCGGTTCCGGTGCTCGACCCGCTCGGAGAAATCGTAGGGAACCAGCACGACGCCGCGGACGAGGCCGATGCGCAGGTCGCGGACGGCGGCGGTCTGCGACGAGTAGTCGACCAGGCGGAGCGTGCCGGGCCCGGCGGTGACCGCCTGGAGCATCTCGCGAACCTTCACCGACTCGGCGCCGCGGTCGTTGTCGACAAAAGCGACCCGGACTCCCCTGATCTTGCCGCCGAACGCGTATCCGAGGACGATGAGCTGCACCAGCGGGAAAATCATCGAGACCATCATCAACGTGGGGCTGCGGAAGAATTTCCGCATGTCGCGCTCGATCAAGGCCCCGATGCGGTAGAGCTTCATGTGCGTACTCGTCCTTCAGCGGTACAGATGACTGATGTCACGCCGGCCCTCCCCCACCTCGTCGCGCAGCCCGCGGCCGGTGTAGTGCAGGAATACGTCGTCGAGCGTCGTGCTGGCGACGCTGACTCGCCGCACCACCACCCCGCGCGCCCGCGCCAGCTCCATCAGCGCGCCGATCGTCCGCGGCCCGTCGGTCGAGGACATCCGCACGGTTCCGTTGCGTACCTGCACTTCCTCGACGGCGTCCAGCCGGCGCAGTTGGTCGGGCCAGTCGTCTGGCACTTGATCGAATTCGGCCTCGACGACGTCGTTGCCGGGAACCGATTCCTTCAGCCGGGCCGGGGAATCGAGCGCTTTGAGCTGGCCGTGATCGACGATGGCGATACGGTCGCAGAGCTTGTCGGCCTCGTCCATGTAGTGCGTGGTGAGCAGAATGGTGAGTTTTTCGTCGTCGCGCAGGCGCTCGATCATCCCCCAGACGTGCGTGCGGGAGACGGGATCGAGGCCCGTCGTCGGCTCGTCGAGGAAAAGAATTTTCGGCGAATGCATCAGCCCGCGCGCGATCTCGAGGCGCCGCCGCATGCCGCCGGAAAAGGTGCGGACGAGTTGACGGCGGAATTTTTCCAATTCCACCGAGGCGAGCAGCCGGGTGATGAGCTCCTCGCGTTTGGCCGCCGGAACCCCGTACAGCTTGCTGTGAATCGCCAGGTTCTCCTCGGCCGTCAACTCTGGATCAGAGGTGAGCGCCTGCGGAATCACCCCCATCGATTGCCGCACGCCGCTCTGCTCGTGCACGATGTCGAAGCCGGCGACGCGCGCGCTGCCTGAAGTGGGCGGCGTGAGCGTGGTGAGCATGCGGATCAGGGTGGTCTTTCCGGCGCCGTTCGGGCCCAGCAGGCCGAAGATTTCGTTCTGGAAAACGAGAAACGAGACCGCGTCGACGGCTGTAAAGTCGCCGAACTTCTTCGTCAGATGATCGACTTCGATCGCATTCATCGCCGTTTCCTCACAGGCCGTGGAGCAACCGTTCGAACCAGCTCAATCGCTCGCCGGACGGACGGGGAAGCAGAACGTAGGCGGTCATGCCGGTGAAGAGGCGATGCCGGGGATTCGGGACGGCGACCTTGATGGCAAAGGTTTTGATGTCGCGCTTGGTGCGGCTGACGTCGCGCTGGGTGGCGAAATCGCCTTCGACGCCCTTGAAGAAAACGGTGCCCGTGAGTTCCTCGCCGGACGGCAGCTCGACCTTGAGCTTCTGTCCGAAATGAATCGAATCGATGTAGGTTTCCTCGACGTCGGCGCGGACCCAGAGATGATTCACATCCACGATCACCACGATCGGAGAGCCTTCGGCAACGATCTCGCCCTGCTTGGCGACGCGAACCGAGACGACCCCGTCGAGCGGGGCGTAGACGCGCGTGTAGCCGAGCTGCGTCGTGGCCTGGTCGCGCAAGGCGCGCGCCTGGGCCAGTTGAGCGGTGGCCGCGGCGATCTGGCTGTGAATCACGGTCAACTGCAGCCGATTGGCCTTCGCCAGATCGAGCGCCGCCTTCTGCGCCTTCACCTGATCTTCGAGCGCCTTCACCGCGGCGCGATCGGCACGGACGGTGGCGAAAGAATTGTCCCGGTCCTGCGCCGTCCCGATGCCGCTGTTGAACAGCTTCACCGTGCGCTGGTAATTCTGCTCGTCGCGCCACAGGTTCGCCTGGGCTTGCGCGAGCTGCGACTCTGTCGCGGTCACGTTGGCACCGGCCTCGTCGAGCTGCGCCACGGTCTGCGCGTTGGTGAGGGCCAGATTGCGCTCGGACGCCGCCCGATTGGCGGCGATCGTGTGGATGTTGGCGGTCTGCGAAGCGACTACGGTTTCGAGCTCGGTGGGATCGAATTCGGCGATCAACTGTCCCTTTTTCACCGCTGAACCTTCGTCGACCAGGAGCCTGGTCATGCGTCCGGTGATCTGCGGGCTGACAACCACGTCGTTGCCGTCGACGATCCCCACCAGACGAATCGCGTTCCCGCGCGGCGTAGTGAAGTAGTACACGATCAGCGCCACCGCGAACACCAGCCCCAGCACGATCAGAAATCGCCTCCCGCTCATCCTTGTCCTCCCTCGCGCCGGAACAGTCCATAGCTCAGGAAATCGATCAGTGCGCGCCGCCTTGCCTCGAGCGCCGACGGGCGCAGCAGGTCGCGCCCGAGAAAGCGGCCCCAGAGCGGCGCGGCGAAATAGCTGGTCGTCGCCCCCATGAGCGTCAGGGACGCCTGCTGAGGATCCACCCGGCGGAAATCGCCATGGCGGATGCCGGCTTCGATCAGCCCAACCACCCCGCGCAGCACCGGCCGGTAGTAATCGTGCAAAATCCAGTCAAGTTCGCCTTTCGATTCCATCACCTCGCGCTGCACCAGGCGCGGAAAGTTGGGATGGGAGGCGAGGAAGTCGAAATAGCTGTTGACGAAAGCGATCAGGCGCTCGCGCGGCGGCTGGAGCGGGGAAGCGCCGGGGCTGATCGTCTCGCGGAATTCCTCGAGCAGCTGGCGGAGGACGGCGCGGTAAAGTTCCTGTTTGCTGCCGAAATAGTAGTAGAGCAGGCCCTTGTTGACCCCGGCGCGGGCGGCGATGCGCTCGGTGCGCGCTCCGGCCATGCCGTGCGCGGCGAAGCTCTCTTCGGCGGCGGCGAGGATGCGGCCGGCGGTTTCCGGCTGGCGTTGTGTGGCACGCGTTGGCGGCACGGCATACCTCCTGACTAACCGGTTAGTCAAAGAGTTTAGCCGAATGGGTAAGATTGTCAAGCGGATGGCCGCGGCTCACGCCATGACCGGCTTGACAGCCACGCGGCGCTGCCCTAGCGTGGCGCCGAGATGAGGAGGAATGAAATGGATCGAGAGAATCGCCCGGCCCCGACGGGTATTTCAGTTCGCCGGGCGGTGCACGAATGGCTGCGCCGGCGCGGAATGACCACCGTTTTCGGCAATCCCGGTTCGACCGAACTTGGGTTCCTCGAGGACTGGCCGGAGGATTTCCGCTACGTGCTCGGGCTGAACGAAGCCTCGGTGGTCGCGATGGCCGACGGCTACGCCCAGGCGACCCGCTCGGCGGCCTTCGTCAACCTGCACAGCGCCGGCGGGCTGGGGCACCCGCTCACCAGGGTGCTGACCGCTTATTGGAACCAGGAGCCACTCGTGCTCGTCGCCGGTCAGCAGACGCGGGCGCTGCTTACCGGCATGCCGTATCTTTACGCCGCGGACGCCACCGTGTTCCCGCGACCCTACGTGAAATGGGCCGTCGAGCCGGCGCGCGCGGCGGACGTTCCCGCGGCGCTCGAACGCGCCCGGCACGTTGCGCTCGAACGGCCAATGGGCCCGACGTTCGTATCCGTGCCGCAGGACGATTGGGACGCGGAAGCCGAGCCGGTTGAGCTGCGTGAAGTCGCTGCCGAATTCGGCCCCGATCCCGCGATCATCGGGCAAGTGGCCGAGGCCTTGAACGCCAGCCAGAACCCGGCACTGGTCGTTGGCCCCGCGGTAGACCGCGACGGCGCGTGGGACCTGATGGTGGATTTGGCGGAACGCACGCGCGCAGCGGTATGGGTGAGCCCGTATTCGAGCCGGTGCAGCTTCCCTGAGGACCACCGGCTCTTCGCCGGTTTTCTGCCGCCGGCGCGCGAGGCACTTGCGCGCAAGCTGGCCGGGCACGACGTGATCGCGGGGCTGGGCGCGCCGGTGTTCACCTACCACGTGCAAACGGGCGGCGAGGTGCTTCCGCCAGGAGCGCGGCTCTATCAACTGATCGACGATCCGCAGATGGCCGCCGCATCGCTCGCGGGAACAAGCGTCCTCACCACAATGCGTCCGGCGATCTCAGAACTGATTCGCCGGACCACTCCGGCGACGCGGCCGGAACCGGCGCCGCGCCCGCGGTTTGAGGCCCCTCCTGCGGGTGAGCCGATCTCGACCGCGTTTCTCTTCCACACGCTCGCGCGCGTGATGCCGCCCGGAGCGATCGTCGTCGAGGAGACGGCTACGGCGAGACCGGTAATGCACGACTATCTCCCCATCCGGACGAGCGGCGGATTTTATGCCGGGGCAAGCGGCGCGTTGGGCTGGGCGTTGCCGGCGGCGGCGGGCGTCGCGCTCGCTCGGCCGGGAAATCGCGTGGTCTGCGTGGTTGGCGACGGCGCGAGCCACTACACGATCCAGGCGCTTTGGACGGTGGCACAGCACCGGCTGCCGGTCACCTGCGTAATCTTCAACAATGGGGGTTACGCTGCCATGGAAAAGTTCGGCCAGCATTTCGGCGGCGCGAAAACGTACCCGGATTTCACGCTGCCGGGAATCGATTACGTCCAGTTGGCGGCGGGATACAAGGTGAATGGAAGGCGCGTCGAGCGGGCGCGGGACCTCGGGCCGGCGCTCAAGGAATCCTTCGCGGCTGACGGACCGATGCTGCTCGATGTTCCCATCGATCCGGCCGTGCCGCCGCTGTTTTAGCTCGGAAGTCTTTCAGTCGTGCGGTGCGTTGTGGGCCGTGCCCGGCTAGCCGGAAAGCACGCCGCCGCCCGGCGGCGGGTTGAAGGAGAAGCGGGTGCGCTGCTTTTCCCGGTGCTCCTCGAGCGCGAGGCGGATGAGGCGGTCGATCAACTCGGGGTAGGTGACGCCGGAGGCTTCCCACATGCGCGGATACATGCTGATCGATGTAAAGCCGGGGATCGTGTTGATCTCGTTGATATAGAGGCGGCCGGTGTGGCGCTCGAGGAAGAAATCGACGCGAGCCATGCCGCGGCCGTCGATGGCCTGGAACGCGCGTACGGCGTAATCCTGCACCTTGGTGGTCTGGCGCGGCTTGAGCGGAGCGGGGACGATGAGCTGGGTGCCTTCCTCGGTGTACTTCGCGGCGTAATCGTAGAACTCGCGGTGGGGAATGATTTCGCCGGGAACCGAGGCGCGAGCGTCCTCGTTGCCGAGAACGGCGACTTCGATTTCGCGGGCGTCGACCGATCGCTCGATCAGGAGTTTTTGAGCGAACTGCGCGGCGAGATCGAGTCCGGCGGCGAGTTCGGCGGCGTTGTGCGCCTTGGTCATGCCGACCGAGGATCCGAGCGTGGCGGGTTTCAGGAAGACCGGGAAATGGAACCGGCGCTGGATATCGTTCAGCGCGCCTTCCGGGTCGGCCTCCCACCGGGAGCGCGACAGCGCGAGATATTTCACCACGGGCAGGCCCGCCTGCTCGAAGAGCTTCTTCTGCACAACCTTGTCCATGCCGACCGAAGAGGCGAGAACGCCGCAGCCGACGTAGGGAAGATTGGCCAGCTCGAGCAATCCCTGCAGCGTGCCGTCCTCGCCGTAGGTGCCGTGGCGAACGGGGCAGACGATGTCGATGCCCCCCGGCGGCGCCGAGCCCTGATCGTCGCGACGGCGCAGTCTCCGCGATCCCGGCTCGGCCGAGAGGGTGACGGTGCGGCCCTTGGGGGGGCAGGAGCCGGGCGTGTT
>OFHK01000451.1_pt1 | contig 12250 bp, 8 predicted proteins | sample 1521951 | NCBI WGS metagenome assembly OFHK01 (sample SAMEA2468436, study PRJEB22500) | soil metagenome | biome: Glassland; feature: Farmland; material: Clay | place: Australia | collected 2013-01-31 | depth 0.55 m
GTCTAATGCACGGCGGAGAAGCACCGCATTCGATTCGGTTCGTGAGGAGGAACAAGATTGCGATCAGCCAAGCAGAAAGCGGGAGAACTCTTGTCAGCCATGGACGGAAATCCGCAGCCGGCCTCGACGCGCGGCAGCCGCAACTATCACGCAAGCGTAAGCGGAAAACTCTGGGCACTCGGCATCGCGGTCGCATCTCTTTTCCTGCTCGCCGCCCCGAGGCCCGGCTTTGCCGCTTCCAAACCCGACGGCTCGATTGACGGCCTCAAAGCCAAATTCATCATGGTCAACGGCGTTCGGACGCGCTACTACGACGAGGGCCAGGGCGAGCCGATGGTGCTGATTCACGGCGGTTTTACCGCCGCCTCCTCCACCGCGAACGTCTGGGCGCGCAACATTCCCGGCCTGGCGAAGCACTTCCACGTCTATGCCCTGGACCGGCTCGCCTGCGGCATGACGGGCAATCCGAAGAATGAGAACGACCTGTTCAGTTACCAGGCGCAAGTCGATTTCGTCTACGACTTCATCAAGACGCTGAAGCTCGGCCCGGTCGAGCTGGTTGGCCATTCGAACGGCGGAGGAATCGCCTTCTTCCTGGCCGTCCAGCATCCCGAAATCGTCAAGACACTCACGATTCTCGCCGCCGGCCCCGAGGACCCGGACCGCGGAGTCACCAGGCTGATTGCCAAGATCGCAAAATGCCCCAGCCAGAAAACCTACGCTGGTCTCCGCTGCCGCGTCGAAGCGCTGGCCTGGCTGCCCACCAGCTTCAGCAACGCCTACTGGCAAGCCGATGAATACATGGCGATGCTGCCCAAGTCGGTCGAAGCACGCAAAATCATCATGGCCCGCGCCGCGCGCGAAAAGAAGATGGAGACCGGTTCACCGGCGGTAGCCGGCATCGGAGAAGGCTACGCCGCGCTGCGCCAGAAGATGTGGGCCAGCGCCCGTAACGGCGCCCTGAAAATGCCGGTGCTGCTCGTCGCGGGCAAGGACGACGTGCTCGACTGGGGCGCGCACGACGCCACCGCTCATCTGCGCGGGGAACTGGGCCTCTACGACATCATCGGCGCCAAAAACACGCGCGTGCAGATGGACGTCATCAACGACGGCGGCCATTTCATGTACCGCGAGCATCCGCTGCTCTTCAACAACGACCTGATCCATTTCATCGAATTCTGGGAACAGCATCCCTCCGCCTCGTCAGGCGCGGGAATGTAGTCAATCTTAGCGGCTTCCGTATTTCCGTTGGCGGCCGGACCGGCCGGGAGCGTCATCCGTCCCGGCCGGAACGGCCCAGCGGAATTCCCCGTTTCGACGGATACCCGGGGCAATTCGGCTTCTCAGCTGTCCTTCAGCCAGTTCATTTTCATCAGTTGGCTCGTTTCGAACGTCGGCACCGAAAGAGGCGCGTCGTTGTTCCCGGTCATGGTGACCGGTGATCCCGAGCCGAGTGTGACGATTTCGAACGGGCCACCGCTAAGCCCCGCGATTCCCTCGTCGAAATACACGACCTTGTAATCGGCCAGTTTCGTTTGGGCTCCGTTTACCATGATGCGCTCGACCACCCACTCGGCCGAACTTCCGGCCAGGGACGTGCCTTTCGGCGGCGTGACTGTGAATGAGGTGGTGACAAGCGTGCTCTGATTGGAAATATACACGGTGGCCGTCGTGGGCGAGTTCACGCAGATCAGGCAATACATGATATCGCCCGGCGACACGGGAAGATTGGAGATCCACACCTCATTGGATGGAAGCCACTCCCACCATGCGTAGGTATAGGTCTGCGGGTAAATCCCGGCCCATGAGATATCGGTCCCGGTCCCCGCTTGGAGCACGTCGCTCGATCCCAGCCCATCGATGCCAACCCACTCCGCCGCGTAGTAGTTGTCGATCGCCGGAGCGTGTGGATTCGGCACCGTCCACTGACCCTCGATCCAGGCGAAGGTGCGATTGGCGGGGGGAGGGCCCGCGACACTCCCGGACCAGTTCGTGCTGGTGGCGTTGGCGGTTAGGGATGATTTGCTCAATCCAGCCCGTGGCCGGCCGCTGATTCTCGCCGGCCCGTGCGATCTACCCTTCACCTCGAGAAAGACCGGTGTGATCCACGTGCGCGGCCGGGAGAATTCCCGGTCCCATATTTTCCGCAGTTCCGGTGCGGTTCTGGCGTCGGGACGCGCGGGCAACCCATGATGCAGTAACTTGCGCGGCGACGCGGTAAGCGGGTTGAAGCCCGCGGGTGGTAGTTCGTAGGTGCGCACGCGAAACCCGTGCGATAGTTCCGTAATCCGGGAAGCCTTCCTGGTTGGACGCTTGGCTGCCATGTCCTCCTCCTGTTCAGCTCGCTCGAAGCTTGTGTAGCGCCGCCCGGAATTTATCCCGACGTGTCGGGAGGGCGGCGGATTGTCCGAGGCCGACCGAGAGAAAAGATGGCGGGCTGAGGCCCGCCGTTACGCGTGGAAATTTGTCAGGTCAGTTGGGATCCACACCACTCGAATGGCATCGATTCTACGCCTGAAGACGGGACCACAAAATAGGGAATTCCCCGCCCCGGCCAATCGCCCGCTCGCCACACGAAGCCGACCGGCAATGCGCCGTCCGCGGCCCGCGAATCCGCGGGGTGCGGCACTTGCCCTCTCGGTGTATACTCCCGCCCACTCTCGGGAGCCGGCTCCCTGCAGAATTTGTCCGGGAAATGGCGAATCCCCGAGCAGAGCGAACGACATGGACAAATTGGCGGTGGTACAAGCGGCATCGGTGGCATTCGACCTGGAACGGAGCCTGCAAAAAGCCGAGGCGCTGACGGCCGAAGCGTCCGCCCAGGGCGCCAGGCTCGTGCTCTTCCCCGAAGCATTCCTTTCGGCGTATCCGCGGGGCCTGAATTTCGGCGCGGTCGTTGGCTCGCGCACCGATGCCGGCCGCGAGGATTTCCGGCGCTATTGGGAAAGCAGCGTGGACGTTCCCGGCCCGGCGGTGAGCCGGTTGAGCGAGATGGCGCGCAAGAACACCGTTTACCTCGTCATGGGCGTGGTCGAGCGCGACAAAGGGACGCTCTACTGTTCGGTGTTCTTCTTCGCGCCGGACGGAACTTTCCTCGGCAAGCACCGGAAGGTCATGCCGACGGGTTCCGAGCGCCTGATCTGGGGTTTTGGCGACGGCTCGACGATGCCCGTCTTCGATACGCCGCTCGGAAAGCTGGGCGCGCTGATCTGCTGGGAAAATTATCTGCCGCTGATGCGGGCGGCGATGTACGCGAAAGGAATCGAGATCTATTGCGCGCCAACGGCGGACGCGCGCGATTGCTGGCTCGATTCGATGCGCCACATCGCGGTCGAGGGCCGTTGCTTCGTGCTCTCCTGCAACCAGTTCTGCCGGCGCAAGGATTATCCGGCCGATTACGCCTCGTTTTACGGCGACGATCCCGAAACGGTGGTGACGAGCGGAGGAAGCTGCATCATCGATCCTTTCGGAAATGTTCTGGCCGGCCCGAACACCGAAGGCGAGGCCATCCTGGTGGCGGAAATCGATCGCGCGCAGATTGCGCGCGGCAAATACGACCTCGACGTCGTGGGCCACTACGCGCGCCCGGATATTTTTCAATTGCACGTCGACGAGCGCCCCAAAAGACCGGTGACGTATCACGCCGAAACCGCCGAAGGACAGGAAGAGCCCGGGCCGATCGAGCGCCGCAAGCAGACGGGCCCGGCGAAATGATACGTAACCTGCCGCGAAATCTTTCCGCGCCAGCGGACCCGCGATTCCGGAAGCGGCCACGCCCATGAATCTCGCGCTCGCAACGGTGTGGCCGCAGCCGCTCGATCCCGTCCACTCGCTCACCTTGTCCGCCCTGGTCGCCGTGCTGCCGCTGATCGTCGTTCTCGTGCTGATGGGTGTATTGCGGCGCAGCGGCTTGCTGGCATCCGCCTGCGGGCTCGTCACCGCCGCCATCCTGGCCATCAGCGTGTGGCACATGCCGGCACACCTCGCCGCGTGGAGCGTCCTTTTCGGCTTCGCCTACGCTGCCTGGAACATTTTGTGGATCGTGTTCAATGCGCTCTGGCTCTACCACCTCGCCGTGGAGATGGGATCGTTCGACCTGCTGCGCCGGTGGATGAAACAGCACGCTTCGGACGACGCGTGCATCCAGGTGATTCTGGTGGCTTTTTGTTTTGGAGCGCTGCTCGAGGGTACCGCGGGATTCGGCGCTCCGGTCGCCGTAACGGCGTTCTTGCTGGTGGGATTGGGATTCCCGGCGCGCAAAGCGGTGGTCGTCGCGCTGATTGCCGACACGGCGCCGGTAGCGTTCGGCGCGCTGGGAGTGCCGATCGTCGCCCTGGCGGGCGTGACCGGGCTCGGGATCGCCAAACTCTCCGCCATGGTTGGAAGGCAGCTACCGCTCATGTCATTTATCCTGCCGGGGTATCTGGCGCTGGTAGTCGCTGGAGGAAAGGGCCTGCGGCGGAGCTGGCCCGTGGCCCTGGTGGCCGGCTTCAGCTTCGCCGGGGTGCAGCTTCTGGTTTCGAATCTGTGGGGGCCCTATGCGACCGACATCGCCAGCTCTCTGGTTGCCATCGCCTGCGTGACCTGGTTTTTGCGCATATGGAAGCCGGCGCCGATCGAAAGCCGCGCGGAACCCGCTCTGCAAACGCAACTCAGCGCCAAGGACGCGGATGGGGAAACGCTCCCCGCTGGTTCGGCATTCCGCGCCTGGTGGCCGTGGGTCGCGTTGTCGTTGATCATGATTTTGTGGTCGTATCTGAAGCTGTTCGACAAGGGCCAGATTGCCATTCCGATTCCCAGCCTGCACAACGAAGTGCTGATCACCCTGTACCGGAAAACCTACGCGGCGATTTTCACCTTTCAGCCACTGGCCAGCGGCACTGGGGTCCTGGCCGCCACCGTTGTGACGGCGCTGAGTTTCCGCGTGCCGCCGCGAACATTCCTCCGCTTGGGAATCAAGACATTTGTGGGACTGAGGCTGGCGGGACTCACGGTGCTCTTCCTCGTCGGTCTCGCCTTCCTCTACAACTATTCCGGAATGGCCTACACGCTGGGAGCCGCCGCAGCGCAAGTCGGCTCCGTGTTTCCACTGGTGAGCAGTTATCTGGGATGGGTCGCCTGTTTCCTCAGCGGGAGTGATACGGCGAGCAATCTATTGTTCGGCAATCTACAGGTCGCCGCGGCGCATCAGCTTCATCTGAACCCCGTGCTGCTGGCCGCGACGAACTCTTCCGGCGCGGTGACCGGGAAAATGATCTCTCCGCAAAACATCGCCATCGGCGTCACCACCGTCGGCCTCGTAGGCCAGGAAGGCCGCGTGTTGCACAAGGCTTTCTGGCACAGCGTCCTGATGGCCGCCTTGATCGGTGCCCTGGCCTACGCACAGGCGTACTATCTGCCGTGGATGGTGCCGTAAGCCTTCGCCGTCAACGCAAAACACCTGTCATCCTGAGCGAAGCGAAGGATCCCGTCCCTACGTCCGCCTACGCCGCCTCACCGGGAACGGGATTCCTCGGTGCTCTTCCTCCCGCCGCTATGATTTCTGCCTCCTCTTCGCCAGAAACCGTGATAGACTGCCCCCACATTCAAGCCCCGCAGGAATTCCGGTGAAACAATTGCAGGCACCACGCGACAAAACCGCACTGCCGATTTTCCCCGCACGCCCGCTTCGGCGTGTCACGCAAGCGGTGACCGTTGCGTCCGGCCGGCCAGCCGGTGGGCGGGGCGCCGGCGCAAAATCATAGTGGGGGAGTGCCCTACGATGACATCGACGCAAGCAGTTGGTTCGATCGTCTCCATCTGGCGGTACCCGGTGAAATCCATGCTGGGAGAAGAGCTGAATGCTTCCGATGTAACCAAAGGCGGGCTCGTGGGAGATCGCGCCTACGCGCTCGTCGACAGCTCCGACGGAAAAATCGCCAGCGCCAAAAATCCGCGCAAATGGCCGCATTTGTTCGATTTTCGCGCCGCCTTCGCCGAAAAGCCGAAAGCCGGTGTGAAGCTGCCGGTGGTCCGCATCTCCCTGCCGGACGGAACCATCGTCAGTGGCGAACAAGCCGACGTCCACCAGATACTCTCGAAGGTTCTGAAGCGTGAAGTGAAGCTGTCCGCGGCAACCGGCCTGCCCAAGAGCACCGCCGAGGAATACTGGCCCGACATGGAAGGTCTCGACCATCGAGACACGGTCACCGACTTCGGCTTGCCCGAGGGCACCTTTTTCGATTGCGCCTTCGTGCATCTGCTCACCACCGCCACGCTCGATCGCCTGCGCTCGCTCTACCCCCAAGGGCGTTTCGAAGTCCGCCGCTTTCGCCCGAACATCGTCGTCGAGGCCGCAAACGCCGGGAACGAAGAGTTCGTGGAGAATGACTGGGTCGGCAAGGTACTCGCGATCGGCGATTCGGTTCGCCTGAGTATCACCGAACGCTGCCCGCGCTGCGTGATGACAACGCTCCCGCAGAGCGATCTCCCGAAGGATCTTGGCATCCTGCGCGCCGCGGCGAAGCACAACAAGGCGAGCGTCGGCGTCTATGCTGCGGTATTGCAAGGCGGCAAGGTCCGTCGCGGCGATTCTGTCCGGATCGAGTAGCCAGACGTGCAACCGCATCCTGCGCGGTTCGTTGGCGAGTCAGCGGCCCTGCGCCGGCGTAGATCTCTGCCGGTAAACGAAGTGGAATCCCAGAAAAAGCAGGGCGATCACCGGGAACACGAACCAGCTCGCCTCCGGGCCCAGCAAGCCGCCCGTGATGCGATCGGAGGCGGGCCAGGCGGTCGGGAACAACCGGCCCGGAGCGTACTCCCCGGCGTTGCGGCCCGAGAAGAAGAAAATCGCCGCCCAATCGAACGCGAAGTGAAAACCCATGCCCCACGACAGGTTCCCGGTGCGGCGCACCGTCAGGCAGATGAATAGCCCCAGCAAGCCCGTGGAAGCGAAATCCTCCCAGCGCTCGTAAGGTTTGCCGAAATAATGGAGAGCGCCGAAGCCGAGCGACAACAGCAGCGCCGCCGCGAAAAAACCGAGTCCGTCGCCCAGCGTCCGCAGCAGGTAGCCGCGGAAGGCTGCCTCCTCGACGATGCCGATGGCCAGCGCCGCCGCCAGCCAGATGAAAACGTAGTAGACGACGTGCTCGCGCAAGGCCAGCCCGGTGATGCGATAGCCGCCACTCGCCGCAATCAGGCCGATGAGCAACGAAACCGTCCCGAGCCCCCAGAGGGTCCCCACAAGAAAATTCCAGCCGAGAAGATCGCGCCCGGGCAAGTAATAGTCACGCAGGCGCCGCCGCTCGATGCGCGCCATGATCAAGGTGGCGCACATCACCGGCACCAGCGTCAGAAGCAGATCGGACTTGAGCATGCCGACGGGATCCAGGAAGCCATGGTCCCCAAGCTGATGCAGGCCGCGCAACACGAGGCCGATCGCCACCTGCAACGCGATGACCATGGCGAACCAGATCAGCAGCCGCCAGCCGCTGCGCATCCCGCCCGCGTTCGTGAAAATGTACTTCAGGAATCGGTCCAAAGGTTTGGCGCCATTTCGCCCGGAATTCGCATCTGGCCCCTGGGCAGCCGGCATTATAGACCCGGCCGCGGGCTTTTCGGCGACCGGTCTTTACTACCACACTCCACGCACGTCACAGTGTCTTGCAAGGCTACCTGGGTCGCCAGGAAAAACCGACGAGGTGCTGCGAAACGGCTGGTACGTCACCGGTGATCCATCGACGTGGAAGAACTGATTGAGGCGCGGGATCCAGAGATTGGGCAGGCCGCAGGCCGGCCCTGAACGGCCAGACTAAATTGCCACACAGATTCTGAGAGCTGTACTAGGGGAACGGTTCTGGTAGCACAAGCTTCAGCCTGTGCCTACGTTCAATCGCAGCACGCACGCCAACGCGACAGCGAGGAGATGCCCACGACCGCGAAAAACCGCACGGACAAGAGTGCCCATGCCACCCAGGCACCGCCGCACCACCGCCCGTCAGTGCCCAAACTGCGCCACGAGTTTGCGAGCCGCCAATGTGATCATCAGCCGCGTTACGCCGGTCATGATCATGCCGATTCCCACCAGCACCCCGAACGCCCACAATGCGCTCGCCGGCCAATGGCGCCAGATCATCAGCGCCAGAATCAGCGTGACGATTCCGTCGAGCAGAATCCAGCCCGACCCCGCGAATTTCCGGTTCTGTAGATATGCCGCCAGGTCCGTGATGCCCTCGGCGAAAAAGAAAATCGCCAGGACCAGCGTCATCGCCGCGAGACCCATAAGCGGGTTCCCCAAGAAGTAGAAGCCGATAGCGAGGTAAAGAACCGCCACGAAAAGCTTCCACACAATGTGGCCGATCCCCTTCGATTGAAACGCGTGTATCACCTGGATAGCTCCGCTGAACACCAACAGCCATCCGACGATCATCGCGAATCCAAGAGAGGTCGCCCACGGCAACGCCAACGCGAACACACCGAGCACGATGAGAAGAACCGACCACGCGATCGACCATCCCGAAGCATGCCTGAGAATTGCTGCCGGAGCTGCGTACATGTCCGCCTCCTCCGCCGAGGAAGCCCCGTTCCCACGCCCAAGGCCGAGCGTCTCGGCCTCGATCGAGCCCGGCTGCCGCGGCAGCCGGCTTATCCATCGACGGCTTTCCTTTTCCTCCTTGTACCCCGATTCCCCGCCCCGACACATCTGTCAGAACTGACAGGCCGCCAACTCCAAGCAAAAACATCACTTTCCAGCTGGCACAGGCACTCAGCGGCACAGGCATTCCTGCCTGTGCGCTTGTCCCTGGCCGGGGCACCGAACACCCATGTCACTGCTCTGCGCCCGCAGGAAAGCCTCAACCCTGCAGATCGAGGCTAGCGACTGCCACCCCTTTCTGGTGTATAAACTTCGCTTCAGCTTCCGCGCCAAGCCGCCCCCGCCCCGCGGACGGCACGGCCGGAAGCCGCGGCAAAGCTCACAAATGACGTCGATCCCTGGGAGGGAGACTTGAAGTCCAAACGGGCGGCAACACTTCTGGCACTCATCGCGTTCATCATCGTATTTTTCGTTCTGCGCCGTCATTCACACGCGCGCGCCGTCCAGCAACCCGCGCCGAAAACAGCCATCCCCTCCCGCGAGGTCCTTCCCACCGGCCTGGCGATCACGCCCTTCGCCGCGCACGGCGTTTCTTATTTCCCGCTGAACCCGCACCTGCCCCAGTTCCCTTCTTTCGTAGCGGGCCAGCCGGTCACCATCGCGCCCAGCCCCGGCGGCAAGACGCTGCTCGTGCTCACCAGCGGCTACAACCGCAATAACGGCCCCACGGGCCGCCGCGTGCGCAGCGCGTCGAACGAGTACATCTTCGTCTACGACGTCGCGGGCGATTCCCCGCGCCAAACGCAGGTCCTCCAGGTTCCCGACACCTTCGATGGCATCGCCTGGAACGCGGCCGGCACGGCCTTCTACGTCACCGGCGGCGTCGACGACGACGTTCACGTCTTCGAGCGCACCTCCGGCCGCTGGCGCGAATCCGGCCGCCCGATTCCGCTCGGGCACCGGAAGGGCCTCGGCATCCGAAACGACGCGGTAGCCGCGGGGCTGGCCGTGACGGCCGACGGCCGCCGCCTGCTCGTCGCCAATTTCGAAAACGATTCGGTCAGCCTGATCGACCTGGGCGCGCGCCGGAAAATCGCAGAACTCGATCTGCGCCCGGGCGCAACCAACCCACGCGAACGCGGAGTGCCCGGGGGCGAATATCCCTTCTGGGTGGTGATCCACGGCAACGATCGCGCCTGGGTATCGAGCCCGCGCGATCGCCAGATCGTCGCGCTCGATCTTTCTCCCGCGCCGCGCGTCGCCGCCCGCATCCCGCTGCCCGGCCAGCCCAACCGCATGATCCTCAATCGCGACGGCAGCCGTCTCTATGCCGCGCTCGGCACCGACGACACCGTCGCCGTCATCGACACGCAAACCAACCGCTTGCTCGAGGAGATTTCCACCACCGCGCCCAGCGCCGTTTTCCCGAATCCCGAACGCCTCAAGGGCAGCGACCCAAACGCGCTCGCCCTGTCGCCCGACCAGAAAACGCTCTACGTCTCTAACGGCGGCGCCGATTCCATCGCGGTGATCCATCTGGCCACGGCCAATGCCGGCAAGCAGGGGCAAAGCAGTGTTGCCGGCCTCGTCCCCACCGGCTGGTATCCCGATTCGATCAGCGTCAGCCCCGACGGCCGCACGCTCTACGTAGTCAATGCGCGCAGCGACCCTGGCCCGAACCCGGAGGGCTGCCGCACGAGCGCGTCGACTTCGCTCTCGTCGCAGGGGCCGTGCCGCTCGGCAAATCAATATATTCTTCACCTCAGAAAAGGCGGCTTCTGGACGACCCCGACGCCGGAGAACGCCGCTCTGGCCCCGTTAACCGCGCAGGTGGCGCGCAAAGATCGCTACGAACCCACGCCGCGCCGCGCCACCGCCGAAAAAACCATGGCGTTTCTCCGCCATCACATCCGTCACGTCATCTACATCATCAAGGAAAATCGCACCTACGATCAGGTGCTCGGCGACCTGCCCGAAGGCAACGGCGATCCCCGCCTCACGCTCTTTCCCCAGGCCATCACGCCCAATCACCATCGGATCGCGAGCCAGTTCGTCGATCTCGACAATTTCTACGCCAGCGGCCAGGTGAGCGGCAGCGGCTGGAACTGGTCCACCGCCGCGCGCGCGAGCGAAATGCTCGAAAACACCATTCCGATGCAATACGCCGATCGCGGCTTCAACTACGACTACGAAGGCACGAACCGCAATATCAACGTCGGTTTCGCCACCCTCGCCGCGCGCCGCGACGCCAATCCCGAAACCCCGGACGATCCCGACCTGCTGCCCGGCACCGCGGACGTCGCCGCTCCCGACGGCCCCGGCGGCGAAGCCGGCAGCGGCTACCTGTGGAACGACGCGCTGCGCGCCCATCTGAGCGTGCGCAACTACGGCTTCTTCCTCGACCTCGAACGGTATGACATGAAGCCGTCCAATCCCGCCTACATCGGCCCCATCCGCGATCCCTTCGCCACGAAAACCCGCGTCGCCTTCCCCACCAAAGCGGCGCTGATGAAGATCACCGATCCCTATTTCCGCGGCTTCGATCAGGCCTTCCCCGATTACTGGCGCTTCAACGAGTGGGACCGCGAATTCCAGCTCTACGTCAAGCATCACGATCTGCCCGCGCTCGAACTGATTCGCCTGGAACACGACCATTTCGGCAGTTTCCGGACAGCAATTGACGGCGTCAACACCGTCGAATCCGAAATGGCCGACGACGACTACGCCATCGGCCTGCTCGTCCAGCAGATCGCGCACAGTCCCTATAAAGACGATACGCTGATCTTCATGATCGAAGACGACGCGCAGAACGGCCCCGACCACGTCGACGCGCACCGCACCGTCGCGCTGATCGCCGGCGCCTACGTCAAACAGCACGCCGTCGTTTCCGCGCACTACACCACCGTCAACATGCTCGCCACCATCGAAAACGTTTTAGGCATCGGCCCGATGGGCATCAACGACGCCGTGCTCTCCCCGATGGCCGATGTCTTCACCACCGAGCAGACGCCCTGGCCCTACACCGCGCCAGTCCCCGCAATTCTCCGCACCACAAAACTCCCCCCCCCCGCCGCCACCGCCGCCGAAAAAACCGCGGCCCTCGAAAACGCTCCCTACACGCGCCCTCTCCATCCCGCCGCCTACTGGGCCGCGAAAACCCGCGGCTTCGATTTCGCCGTCGAGGATCACCTGAACACGCCGCTCTTCAACCGCGTCCTATGGCACGGCCTGATGGGCCAAAACGTCCCCTATCCCTCAGCCCGCACCGGCCGCGATCTAAGCAACCATCGCCACCAATTGCTCGAGCAGACCGCCCGCTGGCGAGCCGCCCCCCCGCCCAAGTTCGGCACGCGCTGATCCGCAATCGAAGGCGCATCCGCCACGCGCCACGAGGGGCCGGGGCAAGTTGCAACGTGCCCTCCGGCCCGAGCCAACACCACCCTGCCCGGATTCCGCCCTAAAGCGGGCCGAGCTCTCCCCTAGCGCCGGCGTCTCGCCGGCGTTTTCCCGGTCGCCAAAATCGGCGATTTTACCCCGACGAATGCGTCATTTCGCCCCGTCAGCCCTCCGTACCACCCGCCCGCCAATAAGCAATCCCCTCCGCCTCAACAAATTAGCGACACTCCCAACCTTCCCCGTTCTGCCCAGCAAAATGCCTCACCGACTTCATAAAACGCC
>OFHK01000453.1_pt1 | contig 12225 bp, 14 predicted proteins | sample 1521951 | NCBI WGS metagenome assembly OFHK01 (sample SAMEA2468436, study PRJEB22500) | soil metagenome | biome: Glassland; feature: Farmland; material: Clay | place: Australia | collected 2013-01-31 | depth 0.55 m
AGCGGCGGACAGGCCACCACCATCTGGATACCTCATAATCCCGCAGTAGCCCCGCCAGCCCGCCCAGTCACCACGACACGCCGGGCAACCCCCACATCATCAAAATCCTGACAATTCAACCCCTGTATGCCCCGGCGCCGGCTCTTGCGGAGCCCTGGCCTTGTTGAGGTGCTGGCGTATGCGGAGTACCTCATCTGGCTGGCCCTCATCTACCAGATGCTGGGTCACCGCACCAAAGCCAGCCATCGGGAGTGCGCACTCTACTGATGCGCTGCGTCCACTACCACCGAGCGCGAATTCGGCGCGACACACCGTCATGGCCCCCGGCAGAGCGTTCCGTCCGGGTACGAGCCCAGGTCGCCCAGCATCGGCCGAGCCCATCCCGGCCGCCAGAAGTCCCGCTCAGGCCGCCAGCGTAGTGCCCGGCCGGGCCTGTGGCGGGAAAGCGGCGGGCCGGCGATCAGTGCGCGTCCGGCGGTTGCATGACCCTGTGGGGTGCCAGAAGTCCGCCTGACGTGTTGAGCTGCAGCGATACCGAGTGCCAGCCCACAGGGCATGATGGTCGGCCATGTCTTTTCGCCTGCTCTATTTGATCTTCGTCCGGCTCTGCGGCTGGCTGGTCCTGCTCAGCCGCTCGACAGCATCCAAGGACGCCGAGCTGCTGGTGCTGCGGCACGAGGTCGCCCTGCTGCGCCGCACCTATCCGCGGCCCCGGCTGAACTGGGCCGACCGCGCGGTCCTCGCCGCGCTCATCCAGCTCCTGCCAACGCGGCTGCGGATGCACCGGCTGGTCACGCCCGGCACCGTTCTGCGGTGGCACCGCCGCCTGATCACCCGGAAATGGACCTACCCGCACCGGACCGGACGGCCGCCGGTCAGCGCCGAGATCACCGCCCTGATCGGACGGCTCGCCAGCGAGAATCACGGCTGGGGCTACCAGCGGATCCAGGGCGAGCTGCTCAAGCTCGGCCACCGGATCAGCGCGTCCACCATCCGCCGGGTCCTCAAGGCCCTTGGAATCCCGCCAGCACCGAAACGGCACACCGATACGACCTGGCGGCAGTTCCTGCACGCGCAAGCCACGACCATGCTCGCCACCGATTTCTTCCACGTGGACTGCGCGGTCACTCTCCAGCGCCTGTATTGCTTCTTCGTAATGGAGGTCGGCTCCCGCTACGTGCACATCCTCGGGGTCACCGCGCACCCGGACGGCCCGTGGACCACCCAGCAGATCCGCAACTTGCTGATGGACCTCGGCGATCGCGCCGGCGATTTCCGGTTCCTGATCCGCGACCGCGCCGGGCAGTTCACCACAGCATTCGACGCGGTCCTGGCCGGCGCCGGCATCGAAGCGGTGAAGATCCCGCCCCGCAGCCCTCGCGCGAACGCTTTCGCCGAACGGTTCGTGCTCACCGCAAGGACAGAGGTCACCGACCGGATGCTGATCTTCAGCGAACGACACCTACGGCATGTCCTGGCCCGGTACGAGACCCACTACAACGGGCGGCGGCCCCATCGCGGCCGCCAGCTCCGCCCGCCCCGGCCCGACCACCCCCTCGCCGAACTCTGCCAGAAGCGGATCAAGCGCCGGCCCATTCTCGGCGGCCTCATCAACGAATACGAACGGGCCGCGTAGAAGCCCAGGTCAACACCAGTGGCCGAGTTCCGGAACCCCACAGGTAAATGGCCCTCTCCGTCGCGGGCTCTTGACGTTCTGGGCGCCAGCCGGGCGGCTGAGGCGGCGCCAGCACGGCACGGCTGGGATGACCAGTTGCGTGGGCGCCAAGAGTCACCCCCGCAATCCACGCCACCTGTGACGTCGGCAGGGCTGGCCACCGTCAGCGGTGCAAGTGGCAATGAAGCAGGGAGAGAAGCCGTTCTTGCTGGTCACGGCACTGCAAACCGGTCGAGGCCCCGGCCACGGCAGGCCACGCCAGCAGTCCTCCGTGGGCGGGTAGCGCCCGATCCGAACTGGTGTGTGGCATCCCTGTGCAGCTGCGTTGCTGTATTTCGCTGCTGTATTTGCACCAAAGGTGGTGCTCGGGTTTTCGAATTATGTTTCTGACCTGTGGAGCTAAGGAGATTCGAACTCCTGACCTCTTGCATGCCATCAGCAGGCAGCACGTCCACCCGCGTCTATCCCCGCAGGTCACCGTCCCGCAGCATCCACCTCGATCCGTCTCCGTCCGGGCCGGTTGCTGTACTCGCGTGCTGTACGCCTCTTATCTGAATCGTTTCCGCCGCTCAGGAGTGAGCCAGCAATTTCCGAGGGCACCGGCAGCGAAATCATAAGCCAATTATCCCAGGATTCGCTCCTGGCAGGCAGATGGTGTCTGCCGACGGGAAGGACGTGCTGATAATTACTGCGGCCGGTAGGCGTCGGAGCGGTGCTCGATAGCCATGACGTCGATCCTGCGGTCATGGTCGTTGATCCGGTAGATCACCCGGTAGTCACCGCGGCGGGCGCTGTGCAGCCCTTCCAGGCCGAGCTTGAGCGGCTTGCCGACCCGGTGCGGGCCGGCGGCCAGGGAACCGTAGATGAACTCCACCGCAGCCGTGGCGACCTTCTCCGGGAGCCGGGTCAGCGCCCGGCGGGCCGGGGCTGTCCAGGCGATCGCATACTCCGGCCCGCTCACTGGCGCGGGATCATGCTCAGTGCCTCGTCCTTGCTCAGCACCGGCGCCTCGCCAGTGGCGAGCTCAGCCAGGGCCTCGCGGATGTCGGCCAGCAGTGCCTCGCTGCCCATCACGTCGAGGGTTTCCTCCAGCGACTCCAGATCCTCCACACTCATGACCACAGCAGCCGGATGGCCATGCTTGGTGATCACCACCCGGCCATGCTCACGCTCCAGCCGCTCGACGACCTCCGAGAGCCGGTTCTTCACCTCCGCCAGTGGCATCTGCTCACCCACAGTCATAGCCATAAGTATAGCTACTTTCTTGCCAGGCTGCTCCCCGCCGGTGCTCCTTCCCCTGCCCGCTCCCCAGCCCCTGCAGGACCGGGAGCCGCCAGATTGCCCGGCAGCTACGATCGCGGAGTGATCCTGCGGTGCACCAGGAAGCTCCTGGCGGTCATGAGGCCGGCGCTGGCTGCCAGCCCAGTGCCCGCACCGAGCCCGGAGGACTGGTATGCGAATCGGCGAACTCGTCATATCTCGCAAGCGCCTGCACCACACTCCCACGCTAATTGCCCGTCGCTGACGATCGCGAGCGGTCAGGTTCCCGAACGTGCAGAGTTCAGGCACCAGCGCGAGATGGGAGCCCGCGCCGCGCCCATAGGGCGCCGACTCCCGCCTCGACTGTCCACCAGGGCGGGAGCGAGAAATGTCACCAGGACCCACGCATCTCCGACTGTGCGGGGCTCGCGCGCTCGGCACCTAGGGACTCCAGTACTCACCACCACGGCCGATGGGCCATGACAACTCACCGTGACCGTTATGGCGTGCCAGATATCCGCTGATGGCGCTGGAACGGGTCGATCAGTGGAACGGCTGGCGTGGTGCCGAACTGGTCGATCTGGGGCCGCTCCCGGTGGGTGTACCGGCAAGGCAGCGCTGGCCCGGCTGCTGTGCCCAACCAGTCATCTGTGCTGCGCTGGCTGCGGTTTCGGCTGTTTGATGTTCGCCGCAAGGGGTCCAGGTCAGCTTGATCCCGAAGCTGCCCTCGGCGGCCGATTTCGCGATCAGCCAGTCAGCGCCGCTCCCGGCGGCACGCGTCTAGCCAGCAGCGCGAGCGGCCGGGCCACGCGAAACCAGTCCATATCTGCATCTGTGAATGCCTGTCATGGTTCAGTCCGCGGTCGTGTTCGTCGTGTGCCTTCCGTGTGCAGGTTTTGCGGAGATGCGTGTGCTGGTATCGCGCGCCGGGTTTCGCCGCAATAACGTCGCGTCAGCCGGCCGGAGCCGGCCGTGAGCCGCCGCGATCGCGCGGGGTGGCCTGGAGGGGAGTTCACGCTGTGCGCGTCACGATGATCCTGCCCGCCCTGACAGAGGCGACCAGCCCGCTGTTCCGCCCGGTGAAGTATGCGCTGTTCCCGCCGCTTGGCCTGGCCACGCTGGCCGGGTATCTGGACCCTGATGATGAGGTGACGCTGCTCGATGAGCATGTGGAACGGATTGATCTGGGCGCGCTGGAAACGCCGGACCTGCTGGTTGTTCAGCCGTACATCACCTCCGCGCGCCGGGCATACGAGATCGCCGACCACTTCCGTGCTCGCGGCGCCCATGTGGCGTTGGGCGGACTGCATGTCACGTCGTTGCCGCAGGAGGCCGCCGCGCATGCGGACACGGTCTTCACCGGGCCGGGTGAGGACACCTGGCCGGTGTTCCTCGAGGACCTGCGTCAGGGCCGGGCGCGAAGCCGCTACGATTCGGCGCTGCGCACACTCGCCGGGCTGCCGCCGGTACGCCGGGATCTGATCAAGCGGCACCGGTATCTGGTCCCGAACTCGATCGTGGTGAGCCGGGGCTGCCCGCACCACTGCGACTTCTGCTACAAGGACGCCTTCTTCGAAGGCGGGAAGTCCTTCTACACGCAGACCGCGGACGCCGCGCTGGCCGAGATCGACCGGCTGCCGGGACGCCACCTTTACTTCCTCGACGACCACATTCTCGGCAACCGCCGGTTCGCCGAGGCGCTGTTCGACGGAATGGCGGGTATGGGCCGACTGTGGCAGGCGGCGGCCACCGTCGACTCGGTGCTGCGGCCGGGCCTGGTGGAGAAGGCCGCTGCGGCCGGGCTGCGCTCCCTGTTCGTCGGTTTCGAGTCGGTCAACAGCGGCAGCCTCAGCGAAGATCCTGGTGGTTAATTCGCCGGTTATGCGGCGAGGCCGAGTCCGAGGCGTGCCAGGTGGCTGGTCCGGCGCCGGTCCAGGGGGGTGCCGGTCCAGTAGGCATGCAGGCGGAGGAGGTTGAGCGCGCAGGCCATGTACACATGGTCGAGGCTGGTCTTGGGCAGGCCGCGGTAGCGGGTGCGCCGGGCACCGTGGCTGGTGGCCTGGTGCATGGTGCCCTCGACGCCGGCGCGGCGGGCGTAGTCGGCCTGGAAGGGGATCGTGTTTTCAGCGGCGCGGGCGGCGGCCTGCGCTTGGGCCAGGTCGCGGGGCGGCACGGTGAGCTGGCGCCGGTTCTTGCCGCTGGTGGTGCACAGGCTGCGGGCCGGGCAAGGGCCGCAGTCGCTGGCGGAGAAGGTCGCCACGATCGCGTCCTTGCCGTGCTGGGTGCACGGCGTCCAGGACGCCGCGGTCCTGCCCTGCGGGCAGGTGACGGTCTTGCTGCCGTAGTCGACGGCGAAGTCGGCGCGGGCGTAGCCGTTGCCGGCCCGGGCCTGGGCCGGGGTGTCCGCCAGCAGCGGCCCGATCAGCGCGATGCCGTGCCTGGCGGCCTCGCTGACCAGCAGAGCCGCGCTGAGGTACCCCGAATCGAGGTAATGCCGTCCCGGTGCCAGGGTCTTCCCCGCCAGCTCGTCATGGATGACGCTGGTCATCTGGTTGTCAGTCACCGTGGCACCGGTGGTGGCCACGTGCGTGATCAGGTTCGGGAACGCCGGGGCCGCGCAGTCCTTGTCATGGCCGCGGCGGCCAGCCCCGCCCTCGCCGGGGCAGCCGCACCGCGGCTCGTCATCGCAGGTCTCGGTGACGTGCAGCTTGTATCCCAGCCAGAAGGTGTCCCGCTTGACGCCCCACCGGGCATCGGTGTCATACGGCGAGGCGATCCGGGCATGGCCAGGCGGGAGACCGTCACCTTCCGGTTCCTTCTCCCGCCGCTTGATCACCTCCCGCCCGTTCCCGGTGATGGTGCGGGTGTAGTTCTGCACCAGCACCCAGCGCAGCACGTCGACGGCGGGCAGCTCCCGCAGCCACGCCGGGGAGGACTCGTCGTAGACCGCTTCCAGCAGCGCGTACCCGTCCCGGGCATAGGCGATGGCCAGCTCGTCCTGCTTCGCCTGCGACGCCGGGGGCCGCCAGGCGGTCATCGGCGTGCCGTAGCGGCGGGTCCAGTCCGGCACGCAGATCCGCTGCTCCAGCCAGGCCGGATGCGCCGCGGCCAGCGCCTCCGCTGCGCCCCGCACGCTCTCCCCGGCCAGCTCCAGCCGGTTCAGCGCCGCCACCGCCGCGACCACGTGCGTGGAGTCGGTGCGCTGCTTCCCGCCCGCCTTGACCAGGCCCGCAGATACCAGGCGTCCCAGCAGCGCGTCCAGCGCCACCTGCTCCAGCCCCGCCTCCGCCACCTTGCCCCGGAACTCGGCCAGCACCGTATGGTCGAACCCCGGGTCGTCAAGGGAAAGCCCCAGCAGGTACTTCCAGTCCAGCCGGGTCCGCACCGCCCCGGCCGCCAGCCGGTCGGTCAGCTTCTCCGCCCGCTGCAAGACGGTCACCAGCGCCAGCCGCGACGGCGGCCAGCCCGGCCTGCCCCGGATCCCGAACGCGGCCGCGAAGTCCTCATCGGCCAGCCACTGGCCCAGCCGGTCCCGGATCTCCACCGCCAGCGGCCGCTCAGTCTTCCGGGAACCGTACATCGCCTTGATCGCCGCGGCGACCCGGGGATCCGGCTCCGGCCAGGCGGCAGGCTGCATGGACATGACGTACCCATTCTGCGGCCGGGGCGAGGGGAAGGAACGACCGCAGGAAGGATCATGGCCATCAGAACAGTCCGAATCGAGCACCTCGCCCGGCCTGTCGCGAATAAGCCACCAGGATCAGCGAAAGGCGCAAAACGCAGAACGTCGGGCGGGACTACGCGGCGGCGGTGCGGCGCCTGCACGAGCAGGGGGTGATGGTGAACGCGAGCTTCGTGTTCGGAATGGACCACGACGGGCCGGACGTGTTCGAACGCACCGTCGCATGGGCGGTCGGCCAGGGCATCGAAACCGCGACTTTCCACATCATGACGCCGTATCCGGGCACCGGCCTGTTCCGACAGATGGAGTCGCAGGGCCGGCTGCTGCACAGCGACTGGGACCTCTAACGACACCCGGCACGTCGTCTATCGGCCCGCCGGAGTGACCGCGCAGCAACTGGAGGAGGGATACTGGCGCGCATACCGGGACTTCTACCAGTGGGGCTCGATCTGGCGCGGCGCGGCGACCCACGCCCAGCCACGCGACCGGCTGCGGCACCTCGCCTATGCGGTTGGCTGGAAGAAGCTGGAGCCTGCCTGGGACCTGCTGATCCGGGGACGCCGCGTGACCTACGCCCTGCCCCTGCTCGAACAGGTCCTCGCCGCCTTCGGCGGGCGCCGCCCACTGCCCACCGGAGATCGGCGCGCCGGCCCGCCGCCTGTGCCCGGTGACGCCGCAATACCCAAACCCGCCGCAACCCCGACCTCTTTGCGTCAGTAGCAACGCGGTACCGGATTGGCCTTATGCGCCATACCCCCTGGCTCTCGTGGCGCACCACCTGAGCCAGAGTCGGCGCTCGGGCGCGGGCGGCGGGCTCTCGCGGTGGCCGACGGCTGTGACCTGGTGTAACTGCCACCAGCGATTTACCGTGAGGTCCTCGTTGTTTTGCTGGGGCCTCGGCTGGCCCAGCATCGGGGTCTCAGCCCGAGCCCCAGAGGTGCCCCTTGGCCTGTCCGGCTGCCTGTCCGTCTCCTCTGCGGCGCCGCACCTGTTTGGCGATCGTCTTGACGACTTCGCCGGGGAGGTGCGGGTGCTGCTCGCGAACCGTCCGCCGAGCGCATTTTCTGGGACTGGCCGGACGACACCGAGGTGGTAATAGCCCGCAAGCCTGACTGAACAGAACCGGGCAATCTGAGCGTGGCCGACAGCGGAACTGCGACACTCGGCATCGGCACAAAATCGATCTGTCGCTGCGGACGGCCCGGCGCACAGCCGTTGCCCTCACGGCCCGTAGCCAGCGCGGTCCGCCCGCTTCTGCCGCCGCCAGCCAGGCCCGGCCTACCCAGGCCCTGCCTACCCGGGTCCTGCCCAAGCCAGACCGGAGCGCCTGTCGCTGACAGCGCCGCCCACGCGCCCGGCGCTGCGCTGCGCGCCGCAAGCTGCGCCGGACCGCGCCCGTGGCGCCAGTACTCGCACCTGGGCACCGAGCTGGCCGCGCCGGGCGCAAACCCGGCGCGGCGCGCTGCGCCACCAGTTCAGCCTGCCCGGCGGCACGCGCACCCTCACTGATGGCAGGCCGGCACGGTGACCAGGACACGGCTGGGGTGACCAGGACACGGCTGGGGTGACCAGTTGCGTGGGCGCCAAGAGTCACTTTGGAACCCACGCCGTCCGTAAAGCCGGCAAGGCTGCGCACCGTCAGCGGTGCAGGTGTCATGAAGCAGGGTGAGAAACCGTTCTTCCTGGTCACGACGCTGCAAGCCAGTCAGGGTTCCGGCCACGGCAGGCGATGCCAGCAGTCCTTCGTGGGCGGCCGCGGCGGATCCGAACTTGTGTGCGGCATCCCTGTGCAGCTGCGTTGCTGTATTTCGCTGCTGTATCCGCTTCATATACGGTGCTAACGTTTTCGAATTCTACTTCTTACCTGTGGAGCTAAGGAGATTCGAACTCCTGACCTCTTGCATGCCATCAGCAGGCAGCACGTCCACACACGTCTATCCCCGCAGGTCACCGTCCCGGAGTGTGTGTGCGAGTCCGGCCTGGTCCGCACCGGTTGCTGTACTCCCCCGCTGTACGCATCTCGGGCCCTCTTCGCTGGGTCGTCTGACCGTGCTGGAAGGCCCGGGGCAGATCAGATGTGCCCAGCCGTATCGTCGGCCAATCAAGGCTCTCGCCACGCTCGGATTCTACTTTTCTGCCGATGTGAGGAAATTCTCCACCGACGGCATTGCACTGCGGGCGGTATTGCCCGGAGAGCTTGGGCCTGCTGGCTGACTGTAATTACTGCTGACGTCGTTTGGTATTTCTGCGGCCGTCGCCAAAGTCCAGGCCCAGGTCAAGATAGCCAGTTAGCACAGCTGCTATCAGCAGGGCCGCGATGAAGGCAAGGACCCCGAGCACGAGCATCCCGGCAACCGCCGCTACCGGGACGGCCACAAATAATGTCACAGGCCGCGATATGAATGGCCGGGCCGTCAAGACGCTGCCAGCAGCGTAGATGAGTGCCCCTGCGGCGATAACGGCCAGCCCCTGCCGGGTGTGCACCTCACTGTGCCAGGCGAGCCGGATCGTCGCTGCGGTGAGGTGCCCGCCGATGTTCTGGTGGCGGACTTTGAGCAACACGTAGGCGGCCACGCCGCCTACCCCGACCGCCTGCAAGATCAGGCCGCTGGACACCCAGGATGCGCGAGAGCGAAGCGGCCCAGGCACTGGCCGGGCCCCGGCTGCGGACACGATTCCAGTGTGCCGCAGCCGCAACCTCGATTTCCACTTCGCCGCTGGGAGCGCGGATCAGTCGCATGCTGGTCAACGCACCGGTTTCTCAGGGCGGCTGTCGAGCCAGAGTGCCCAGGGCTCTATCGTGCCGATCCAGAGCAGTCCGGCCGCCGCCCAGGGATCTGCGGCAAGACGCACCCGTATTTCGTTCTCATCTGCGGCCTCGACGGCGTGCAGGGTCTGCTCGCCGCCGCCAACTGGGCCGCCGAGGACGATAAAGCCATCCTCAACGAGCCCGTCCATGAATGCCGCATGCCCGGCCCAGCCCTCCTGGTCCCGGATCTGACGCGAGGAGTCCCAGCCCGGGCCGTGGACCAGCCGCACCGCGAAATTGGCCATGCCCGCAGCGTACGGGCCACAACCGACACTCAGGGGCTACCCCTGCGTGGCTATCACGCCGGCCATCTGACCGTCCGGCCACGCCGCAGTGCGATCGCTCACGTGAGTCCGTTGCTGCCCTCTCTGAATCAGGCTTCCGCTGCGGCCTTGATCCCCTCCAGCGTCTGCCTCATTCCCGCACGCTGGGTCTTGGTGAACTCCGCCTGCCCACCCAGGTAGCCGTCGGTGAGCTCCAGCGACAGGTCAGAGATGCCGTCGGGCGTCTCGCGGCGCTGGGTGAGCCGCGTACCGCCCTCGTTCGTGGATTCGAGCTGGAAGGACCAGACCACCCAGTTCTCCTTGATCCGGAAGGCTATCTCCCGCCCGGCCTCGAAACGGACGATTTCCCCGTGCGTGGTCCACTCCAGGCCGCCGTGACTGTTGCGGTTGGTGAACTGCGCACCCAGCTCAACCCGGTCGTATCCCTCGCGGAGCCGGGTGGAGTCCACCTGCGGGCTCCACTGCGGGATCCGCCGTACGTCGCTCACGAGTTCCCAGACCCCCGCTGGCGCTGCGGAAATCTCAACGGTGTCCTCGAGCAATGGCTCGTAGTCGCCGCCCATCAGCAGACCTCCTGGTTATGCGGCCGTCCGGTCGCGCTTCCTGCTGAACGTAACTCTGCAGCATGGTTCACGTCCAGCCGGTCGCATAGAGTCTGGGTGTGGCTTCCGGCGGTGTTGTGGACGGACGGCGTGCCCGCGGCGATGCGACACGCCGGAAGGTCGCGCGCAAAGCCGCCGACATTGCGACCACCCATGGGCTGGACTCGATCACCGTCGGCTCACTGGCTGCCCAGACCGGGGTGAGCAAGAGTGGCATCCTCACCGTCTTCGGCAACCGGGAGGCAATCCAGGTTGCAGCGGTCAACGAGGCGGCACAGGTTTACCGCGAAGCCGTCATCGCACCCGCGCTGGCCGCCGAGCCCGGCAAGGAACGCCTAAGAGCACTCATTGACGCATGGGTCGCGTACCTGAAGGCGAGCACCTTCCCTGGCGGATGCTTCGTCGCGGCCACCACCGTCGAATACGGCCGCCGTGACGGGCCGGTCGCTGATGCCGTGCGGAGGCTGAAGCGCCAGTGGCTGGACTTTCTTGCCGCCGAGCTGGCAATCGCGAACTCCGATGACCCCTTTGGCGATGCCTTCCGGATCGACGCCTTCCTCAACGCTGGCAACAACAACCGTGAACTGTTCACCGACGATGCGGAACTCGAGCGCGCCCGAGACCTGGCCCTGCAAGTGGTCGCCTGAACCGCGCGCTCATGCCGCCGACAGGGCGATCCGTCGGACTCCAAGACTGTCGATGCGCTCGCGGGCATCAGCCCTCGGCGAGCACCTGTTCAGTCTGTCGGCGCGTCGTCGTCGCAGCAGCCCGGCGGGCAGGGTCGTTACACAGCGTTGATGATGGTCTGGGAAGCAGCGCGCACACTCCCGCCGATCTGGTCGACCGACGACTGTCTCATACCAACGCGAGAGCTGCTCCGGATCTGGACGTTCTGGGTGCCATCTAAAAGGCGCTCGGACAGGAATTCCTCCCACGTCCCCTCGCCAACAGCGCGATCCAGGGCGAGGTTCGCCCCTTTCGGCGCCCGTACTCTGCGTTGATCCGGTGTCAACTCGCCGGGTGCTTTTCCAGTCGTCATTGTCAGAGGCGCGGCGTACAGTGCGGCGCATGGACTTGACCCAAAGTCAGCAAAACAAGATCGCTACGACCGAGCTGGCGTACTACCCTCGCGGGCCGCGAGGTTCCGACCAGAACATCATGCGCTCGGCTTTTGTGCTGGCCAGGCACAATGCGCTCGGGCGAAAGCCACAGATTGCGCGGAACGTGGACGCCTCGCACGACGTTGCTCTCCGGGCCGTCCGCAGAGGCAATCCGGACTTCGCGCCTGTCTGCGCAGAGCCGACGCTGACCACCGATGACATCGAGCGTTACCTGAGCCAGTACCTCGCAGCGCAGTCGGTGGCAGCGCTGGCTCCGGACTTCCCGCGCTGGCTCCGGAGGCTCGCAAAGCAAGGCGTGGGTGAGGTACCGCTTGTGCTGGGCAGCGAGAGTGCCCGGTGGATCGACCTGTTCGTATTGCAGGCATCGCCCGGGCGCGGCGGGAAGCAGGCGCACGCCATGCGCGACACCCTGCCGGTACTCCGGCCCTACAAGGGGCCGACCGGACAGCCGTCAAAATAGCCCACAGTCGACAGTTATTGCCACTGTCTAGGTTGCCTCGGGAACCCGGGTGAACCAGATGTCGGGCCGCCCCAGCCGACCGCTTCGACGAAGGCCTTCTCGGCGGTGGGAGCTTCGCCCACGTCCGACCCGAGCACCGCCCAGAATCTGGCCAGCGCGAGCGCGTCCGCGGGCTTGATCACCCTGGGCATACTCGCTCCTTCGGCGCCCCACCTGGCCACCTGCCGCCGTCCAGGAACCGCCGTTCTGCCTGGCCACGGGCAACCCGTCGATACATCGCCGGCAGGGGCAGAACTGGGCAAACGGTGAGGCCAAACCCCCCCGGACCAGCG
>OFHK01000455.1_pt1 | contig 12211 bp, 10 predicted proteins | sample 1521951 | NCBI WGS metagenome assembly OFHK01 (sample SAMEA2468436, study PRJEB22500) | soil metagenome | biome: Glassland; feature: Farmland; material: Clay | place: Australia | collected 2013-01-31 | depth 0.55 m
GACATCCACAGCTCCTTTGGTGAATGCAATGAACGAGGAAGAACTCCCCTGGCAGGCTATTCGAATTCCCGGTGGGAGCACACCTTGCTCGGAAGGATAGCGATGGACCGTCGTCATACGATTTCGTTCAGACGTGAAGGGAATCTCGGCGACACGCGGCAGGAGCTGGTCCAGTTCAGGCTTCAGAAGGCCTGACCGCGCTGCGGCCACAACCAGGGCAGTTTCAGTGGGGTCGCCCATGGGAGCGGATTGGTTGGGATCACCCGCATTCGACCGCATCACCGCGTCATTGCACAGCGCCGCTCCCGCAAGCATCATGTTGAATCCGGCCGGGCTGAGTTCGGGAAACTCGTTGCGGTAGTCATCCGAAGTGAGGTCATCCAATTCCACCTTGCGGTCAGCAACCTGGAAGATCGTTGCCGCCATCTGGTTTTCGGTCAGCGTGCCGGTCTTGTCGGTGCAGATGAACGTGGTCGAGCCGAGCGTCTCGACCGACGCCAATCGGCGCACCAGCGCGCGACCGCCCGCCATCCGCTGTGCGCCCATCGCCAGCGACAGCGTCACGGTGGGCAACAATCCCTCGGGCACCAGCGCGACCGTCACGCCGATGGCAAACAGCACGGCTTCATTGAACCGAATGCCGACCAGCGCAGAGACGGTGAGAAACAACGCCCCCACGCCCACGGAAATCAGCGCGATGATTCGCACCACCTGATCGAGTTCGCGCGTCAGCGGACTGCGCGGCCGGGGGCTGGCCCGCGCGAGCGCAGCGATCTCGGCGAGACGCGTCTTCTTCCCCGTAGCCAGAACCATACCGCTGGCTGCCCCCTCGGTGACGAAACTGCCGGCGAAGACGGTTTCGCCCTCCCGCGCGTTCCAAGGCTCGCTCTCACCGGTGAGCGTGGAGCGATCGATCGAGAGCGAATGCGTTTCAAGCAGGAGCAGGTCGGCGGAGATGCGGTCGCCCGTCTCGAGCAGAACGAGGTCGCCAGGAACCAGCCCGGCGGCGTCGATTTCGACGAGCGCACCATCGCGTCGCACGCGCACGCGGCGAGGCAGCAACTCGTGCAACTTCTCGGCCGTGCGCTCGGCGCGGTGCTCCTGCAAAAAGGCGAAAGTGCCGTTGAGAAGGATGACCAGGAATATGGCCACGCCGAGTTCGAGCATCCCAGCCAGGATTGCAAGGCACCCGGCTATCCAGAGCATCAGGGCGAGCAGGTGGACCATCTGCCCGGCCAGGAGCCGCCATGCCGGCGGCGGGCGCCAAGCGGGAAGGATGTTCGGCCCCTCGCGCTGCAACCGGGTAGCAGCCTCGGCGGAACTCAAGCCTTGGGAGACGTCCGCCGGGGGAGCGACGAGCTGTTTTACGCCTTCGTTCACGCGTTCGGCGGCGCGAAGGGAAGGACTTTGGCCAGCTTACGTCGACCCTTGCCCTTGCCTGTCAGCATACGGGGAGTCTTGGGCGCCGGGCTGGGATACGACGTGCGCCATGCCTTGGAGGTGTGACCGCGCGGCTTAACCTGCGGTGCGTGCTTCATGATGGGCTCTCCTGCTGTCTGGAATGGAGCATACCGGTTGCCAAAAAGCTTTTGCGGCCTAACGCTTCGCTGGCAGGCATTTGCCCGATTCCGCCGGGGCTGCCCCCGGGAGGCGCTGGAAAAAACACAGACCGAAAGCGTTGAAAGGCGCACTCGGGGCAGGCAAATCCTCCCCAGGCAAACACTGGAAAGTGCGTAAAACGATAACATTCCGTGACTTGCCCAAATTCGGTCCGTTTGGCAGCCGGCGTGCTCCCTTTCATAGGCAAGAGATGTGAGGGACCGGCCGGCAGGAAGTGTTGGCTAAAAGGGCCAGTCGAAAGAAAGTGAATGGGAAGGGAAGCGCCCATCACCGTCGAACGACTGGAACCAGCTTCGATCGGGAGCGAATCGGAGCGGCCAAATGCTGCCCATGATCCCTCCGGGCGGCAGCTGAGCGTGGCTACGAGAACGCGCCAGAGTTAATTGGCGCACCGGCCTTACGGCCGGGAACCAGCCGCGCCTCCAGCTGCCGCCCATTGTTTTGCCCCGTCGCTGGTTTTCCCCCCCGAGGTTCCCATCTGAGGCTAAAACCTGCCATTTCAGGCGACCTACTGCTCTGTTCTTTTGCGATCCGCCTCGCATGCAGGGAAAGTCAAACCCCCCGCCCTTAAAGGCGAAGGGCGGGGCATCCGTCGTCGTGGACTTGGCACTCGTCTCCGGTGCTCAGGACCTTGGGGGGTTGGAGTCGGGTAGAAGTCCGGGCTAAAGGCTTGGGACATTCATGGGCGGAGAAGTGACTGCATCACCGCGATTTACGTGGAAGGATCACCTCTTCCGGTTGTTGGCGCCGGATGCCCCATCGCGACCCGTCCCCGGCTCCAACTCCATCCGGAACATCCCAGGTTCGACATCCGGCACAAACCCGACAGCCTGGGCCAGAGCCAGCATCGGCACGTTGTCCAGCTCCGTCATGCCCCAAACGCGCCGCAAATGCAGGCGGCGCCCTTCCTCCACCAGGGTTGTGAGCAGCGAACGCCCGATACCCTGGCCCCGGTAATTCTGATGAACGAAAACCGCCACTTCACCCGTTCCGTCTTCGGCGCACAGCACGCCGTGCCCCACCAGTTTCCCCTCAACGTGGGCCAGAAAGTTCGGCGATCCCGCCAGCCGGTCCAGCCATTCGTCGATTCTCACACGCGGCGGCAATCCCAGCGATGCCGGCCTCGGCTCAAATTCCTGGTACATCGCGCGCAACGCCCCCCGGTCTCCCGGTCCCGCCAGTCGAATGCTCGCTACTGCCACCGTCTTCGTCTCAGTCATGGATTTCATGCCGTAAATTTCCCCAGTTCCGCCTGTTCCCCGGCCGCGTGCCGGGCAATGCGCATCACCAGCGCCTTGCATGCCAACGCGATTCGTGTTGCGGCTTCCTCGCGGTCGAGCACTTTCTCATACTCTTCGATCTCGCGGACCAGATCGCCCAGTTCGCGCTGCAGATCGGCATGCTCCATTTTCAATTCGTAACCAAAGGCGGCGATTTCGAGATTGCTATCAGGGAGCTCGCGCCATTCTGACAACTCTTTCGGCGCAAGGTGGAGCGCCAGGTATTCCCGCAGTTCCTTGGCCGCCCCGCGCAGAGCCTCCAAGTTCTCCTTCCTCTGTTCCCGCGTATGCTGGGGAAGGATTGCCTCGCCCGCCTGCTGGAACCGCTCCAACTTCTCAAGCAGCCCTTCCCGTGGGCTCGGATTCCCCCGAATCTTCTTCGATGCTTCCATTTTCCCCCTCCAGCTTCCTAGGGAGCATTCCCGCTGCCACACCCTTGCGCACGCCCTGCCCCCTGCCATCTTCCGGTCCCGCAAGCACTTGCCCGCGCTCTTGCGCCTCGCACGCCAACTCCGCCACCCGTGCTGTTTTGTGCCGCCCGGCGCAGATCGTGCGCGAACACGCGCAGCAGAATTTGGCTCAGGGAAGACGAAACCATCTAAGTCTTTTATCAACAGGTAACTAGCGGGACAGATTCTGGCATGGGATGTGCTGAGGATAGTTCCGCAGGTCGTTCTTCGGGGGAGAGTCAACATGAGCGATCAGGAAAGGAAACCGATGGCTGGTCCAGTGGAGACGAATCCGGTGGAAACGCCTACTCGCGTGGATATCAGCAACATCGTTGTGGCAACGGATTTCTCGCCCGCGTCGGAGCGCGCCCTGAGCTACGCCCTGGCCATCGCTCGGCGTTACGACTCTCACGTCTACGTCGCGCACGCGATCCGGCCCGATCTCTACACGCTCACTCCTCCCGAGGCCGCCCACGGCATGATCGATCTGGTCCGCCAGGCTGCCGAGCAGGAGATGGCCGCGTTGCTGATTTCGGGACGCCTGCGCGAGGTGCCCCATCAAGCGGTCATCGAGGAAGGGGACGTCTGGAACGTGATCTCCGGCATCGCGTCTCGCTATGACGCCGATCTGCTCGTTCTCGGCACGCACGGCCGCACCGGTTTCGAAAAGATGTTCCTCGGTTCGGTGGCCGAGCGGGTCTTCCGGCTTTCCGAATTGCCAGTGCTCACTGTCGGTCCGGGTGTGGCGAAGCAAGCGCCGGCGGAAGTCGAATTGAAGCACATCGTCTACGCCACCGATTTCACGACGAACTCCCGCACCGCCTTGCCTTACGCCCTGTCGCTGGCCCAGGAACACCAGGCATCGCTCACGCTGCTGCACGTTGTCGAAAACACCGAGGATCTTTCCACCGAAACCGTCAATCACCTGCGTGAGTTCTTCACCGAGCGGCTCGCTGGCATGTTGCCCCCCGGCTCGGACCTGTGGTGCTATCCCGAGTTCGTCGTCAGCTTTGGCGCCTCGGTCGATCGCATCCTCGAGGCCTGCCAGTCGGTGGAAGCCGACCTGCTCGTGCTCGGCATTCGCGGCGGCGGCGCCGCCGTCGGCCATCTGCCTCACGCGAACGCCTATCGCATCGTCTGCCAGGCTGTCTGCCCCGTCCTCACGGTCCGCGGCTAGCCGGAGGGTGTCACAGGTTCGTCGCAACGCGTCACCTTTCATGCGGGACATGGCGCAAGTGGTGTGTTTTCAGCGGGCATGATCTTCAGCTGGGTCGTCGCAGGATGGGCTCAGGGTGTCACTGGGTCGAGCTGGACGGCGAGGAAGTGGTGTGTTTTCAGCGAGATCACTTTTTCAGGGTGTCACTAACTTGGGATGTTTTTGACGGGCGAGGTTGGAGGGGCGTTTTGGGGAGTATCGAAGGCTGAACGCGGGACGCGCGTAGCGTAACGTGGCAGTATGCGGGATTTCAACTGGGGCTTGTATGTGGACCTCGGAGGGATCGGGCACCTGTTCAAGCACATGGCGGTTAGTACGCAGTCTCAGGAGTTTTTGCTTTTCCTTACGCCTCGGGGAAAGGCCCACGGTCAGGACGGCGCTGACCGTGGCTACCACGGCGGCGCGGCGATCTAGGTCTGTTTTTTTCGGGGCGTGGTGGGAATACGGCTTACAGCACGCGGCCGGTGGCTATTGCTCGGGCCCAATCTTCTCGGCCGAGGGCGCGCGCCTGGAGCGCGGCTTCGTTCCAGTCGTAGGCTACGCGGTGAATCGAGGCATTCCATCCCCATGCGCTCTTTTCGAGGATCGCGTAGGAGGCATGCGGGGCGTACGACTCCATGTAGTGCATGGCCGGCGTGTCCTGACTGTAGGCGGGGAGGCCGACGCTGCCGGGATTGACGATCAATTGCCCGGTGGAAAGCTGAACTACGCGCGGAACGTGAGAATGGGCGCAGCATACAACGCTTTCCTTGATCGGGCCTAGCCGTTCGCTGATTTTCTCTTCCGGCAAAACGACGGGATGGCCGGAGGAGACGTCTTCGAGAAGGTAGGTTGTGTCGGAGGAGGGCGTTCCGTGGCAAAGGAAAATCTCTTTGTCGAGAATTGCGGTTTCCGGCAGGCTCGTCAGCCAGGCAACCGCCGGTTCGGTGCTCAGTTCCCGAAGAACAAACGAGAGCGTTGGGTTTGCCTTAATCTCCTCGTCGGAGGCTTCGTGGAGAAGGCGGTCCATGTTGCCCGAGATAGTGACAGCGATCTCCCTTTCGGCAAGTATCCGATATGTCTCGAGCGGATTCAGCGGCCCGTAGAGAATGTCTCCGAGACTCACCAGACGCGTTACGCCTTTGTCGCTCGCGTCCTTGAGAACGGCTTCGAGCGCCCACGAATTGCCATGAATGTCGGCGATGACGCCAAGACGATCGGGCATTGATTCAGCCTCCAAGTGTCAGAGTCATCTGGAAAAGTATCCTCTCCCGGTGGGAAAGACAACCGTGGGCTCCGGATGCCGGCTTGTCATAGCTCCCCTCTTGACCGCGGAGCAGCGACGCGGCCACACTCGGCAAGGCCTTTGGGAAAGCTTTTGGCCGGAAGGGGGCGGATGAGCATTTCACCTCGGCGGAAACGTCTGGCTCGGCTGCGTGAATTGATGGAGCAGGGCGGCGCCGACGCGTTTCTCGTCACCCATATTCCCAACGTTTTCTATTTGAGCGGGTTCACTGGAGACTCCGGCGCGCTGCTTGTGGAGCCGACTCGCGTGACCTTGCTCACCGATTCCCGCTTCACCACCCAGGCGGGCGAGGAACTGGCGCCGACCCGGATCGGGCTGAAAATCGTGAGGGGCCCGTTGGTGGCGGCCGCCGCGGCCGAGCTGATTCGGCGGCGCTTCCGGGGACGCGCGGCGTTCGAGGGGGCGCGGGTCACCGTGAACGAGGCCGCCCGTCTCCGCAAGGCCTCGGAAAGCAAACTGCGCTGGAGGCCGGTGGCCGGATGGGTGGAACCGCTGCGGCGGGTGAAGGACCCGGACGAAATCGAGCTTATGCGGGAGGCGGCTAAGCTCGGGAGCGACGTGATCGTCGAGGTGCTCCCGCTGGTGCGGCCGGGGCTCCGCGAATGCGACCTGGCGGCCGAGATCGAGTTCCGAATGCGGCGCGGCGGGGCGAGCGCTCCCGCCTTCGAAACCATCGTTGCTTCGGGCCCGCGCGGGGCCTTGCCTCACGCCCGCGCTACCACCAAAGCTTTCCGGCCGAACGAGTTGGTGGTCATCGACATGGGTGCTATACTCCGCCATTACTGTTCGGACCTGACCCGGACGGTATACTTGGGCCGGGCACCGGCCCGGGTGCGCCGGTGGTATAGCGCGGTAGCCGAAGCACACGCGGCGGCATGTCAGGCCCTTCGGCCCGGCGCGCCATGTTCCGCGCCCGATTCGGCCGCCCGTGAGGTTCTGGGCAGCTACGGCCTGGAGAAGGCCTTTGTCCACAGTACCGGCCACGGTCTTGGGCTCGAAGTTCACGAAGAGCCGCGTCTCGGCCGGGGCCAGTCGCTGCCGCTCGATGCCTCGAGCGTGGTGACGATCGAGCCGGGCGTCTACCTGGAAGGGGCCGGCGGCATCCGCGTCGAAGACGACGTCCTGGTGCTCCCCGGCGGCCCCGAACTATTGACCGACGCCCCGCGTGACTTTCTGGAGCTGTGAATGGCCTCAAAGAAAAAATCTACCGCTTCCGCTTCCTCCGAACCTGATTGGGCGGGAGTCGAGCGGGCGCTGAAAGTGATGGAGCGGTACGGGCTGGAGGAATTCGAATATTCCGACGGCGCGTTCCACGTCCGGCTGAAGAAGCCCTCGGCCGGCGTGCCGGCAGCGGCCAGCCCGCTTCCGGCGACCGGCGCACCCGCTACACAGGCTCCGCCGCAGGCTTTCGCGCCGGCTCCAGCGGCGGCGCCGCAACCTGCGCCACCCGCCGCCGAAGCCGAAACGGGCGAAAAGCTCCATATCGTCAAATCTCCGATCGTCGGGACGTATTACAGCGCGGCCAGCCCCGGCGCACCGGTTTTCGTGCGCGTGGGCGACCATGTGAATACCGGCCAGGTGCTCTGCATCATCGAAGCGATGAAGCTGATGAACGAAATCGAGTCGGATCTGGCCGGGGAAGTGGCGCGCGTCTTTGTCGAAAACGGCCAGCCGGTGGAATACGGCGAGCCGCTCTTCGCCATCCGGCCCAGCGGCGCGGCCCGGCCGGCCTGAAGCGGCATGTTCCGAAAAATTCTCATCGCCAACCGTGGGGAAATCGCCCTGCGGATCATTCACGCCTCGAAGGAACTGGGCCTGCGCACCGTCGCGGTCTATTCCGAGGCGGACCGGCACGCGCTGCACGTGCGATTTGCCGACGAAGCGGTGTGCATCGGGCCGCCGCGCTCCTCCGACAGCTATTTGAATATTCCCGCCGTGATCAGCGCCGCGGAAATCACCAACGTCGACGCGATCCATCCGGGCTACGGCTTCCTTTCGGAAAACCCGACCTACGCCGGGGTCTGCGGGGCCTCCCACATCACCTTTATCGGCCCGCCCTCCGACGTGATTCGCCTGATGGGCGAAAAGGACCGCGCCCGCCAGAGGGTGGCCGAGGCGGGCCTGCCGATCATTCCCGGGTCGGGGGGGGGGGTGCCCGACGAAGATGCCGCACGGCGCATCGCGGCCGAAATCGGCTATCCGCTCATGATCAAGGCGGCCGAAGGCGGCGGGGGACGCGGAATGCGCGTGGTCGCGGGCCCCGACGATCTGATCGCCGCTTTTCGTACCGCGCGCACCGAAGCCGAGGGAGCCTTCGGCAGCCCGGACGTCTACATCGAGCGCCTGATCGAGCATCCCCGCCACATCGAGTTCCAGGTGCTGGGCGACCAGTCGGGCGAGGTGATCCATCTCGGCGAGCGCGAATGCAGCATCCAGCGGCGGCACCAGAAGCTCATCGAGGAATCGGCTTCGCCGGTGCTTGACGACGCGACGCGCGAGCGCGTTGGCGCGCAGGTGGTCGAGGCGCTGCGCGACATCGGCTACACCAACGCGGGCACGGTCGAGTTCCTCCGCGACCAGAGCGGCCAGCTCTCTTTCATCGAGATGAATACGCGCATCCAGGTGGCACATCCGGTCACCGAGATGCGCACGGGCGTCGACCTGGTGAAGGCGCAGATCCTTCTGGCCGCCGGCGTTCCGCTCAAGGACATCATCGATTCGATCGAATTTCGCGGCCACAGCATCGAATGCCGCATCAACGCCGAGGATCCCGACACGTTTCGCCCGTCGCCGGGGCGCATCACCGCGTTTCACGTTCCCGGGGGACCGGGCGTGCGCGTCGATACGGCCGCCTACGCCGACGCCACGATTCCTCCCTATTACGATTCGCTGATCGCCAAACTGGTGACGCAGGGCCGCGATCGCGAGGAATCGCTCGCCCGGATGCGGCGCGCGCTCGAACTCTTCGTGATCGAGGGCGTGCAAACCACCATTCCTCTCCACCGGCGCATCCTGGCCGATCCCGAGTTCATCGCCGGCCGTTTCGATACCGGTTTTCTCGATCGGTTGGTGAAGACGCCGGCGGAGTAGCCGCCGATGCCGCTTGCCTTTCCCTCTCTCTACGTCATAATGGACGCCGCTTTGAGCGGTCCCTCGGCGGTCGATCTCGCTGAATTGCTGGCCTCGGCAGGAGCGGAATTGATTCAGTACCGGGATAAGCAGGGGTCATCGCACCAACTCTACGAAACCTGCCGGGCTCTCCTCGTTCGCCTCGAAAAATTCCCCGTTCGCCTGATCGTCAACGACCGGCCCGACATCGCGGCGATTGTGGGCGCGGGCGGCGTTCACGTCGGGCAGGACGATCTGCCGGTGGCGGCGGCGCGCTCGATCGTTGGCGCGGACCGCTGGGTGGGCTTCTCGACGCACACGCTCGAGCAGGTGCGCGAAGCTGACGCCACGTCGGCCGATTACATCGCTTTCGGCCCCATTTTCCCCACCACCACCAAGGAGACCGCCGACCCGACCGTGGGCATCGAGGGACTGCGCCGCGCCCGCGCGCTCACGCGCAAGCCACTGGTGGCCATCGGCGGCATTCGCCTGGAGCGGGCCGAAGAGGTGTGGCGCGCCGGCGCCGATTCGGTGGCCGTGGCGCGCGACGTTGTCGGGGCCGGGGATCCGGCGGCACGTATCCGTGAATATCGGGAACTTGCCGCGCGCGTTTTTCGAAGTTCGCAGTAGAGGGCCACGCCGGCGCGTTCGGGGCCGCGCAAACGGCACCCGCGGCCGGCGATTTCCGGCGCGACCGCGCGGGGCGGGATCCGGGCGGCGCGCGAGGGAGGATCATTCATGGGCAGCCAGCTGTTGGCGACGAAGCCGATCGATGAAATCCTCGCGGGAGCCAAGGAAGAAAAGGGCGGCCTGCGCCGCACACTGGGCCCGGTCAACCTGATCGGGACGTTCGGGAACGAGGAGCAGAGACAGCGGCTGCTTCCCCCGCTGGCACGCGGTGAGCGGCTTGGCGCCTTCGCTGTTACCGAGCCGGGCACGGCCTCGTCGGATGCGACCAATATTCAGGCGCGCATCGAGCGCGACGGGGACCATTACGTCATCAACAGCCGCAAATGGTGGGCTTCGGGCGCCAGCGATCCGCGCTGCAAGGTGCTCATCTTCATGGGCAAGACCGATCCGGATAACCCCGACCGCCACAGGCAGCAGTCCATGGTCATCGTCCCCATGGATACGCCCGGCGTCAAGGTGCTGCGCAACCTGCCGGTGTTCGGCTACGACGAAGCACCTAATGGGCATGCCGAGCTGACCTTCGAGAACGTGCGCGTGCCGGTTTCCAACATTCTATTGGGCGAGGGGCGTGGTTTCGAGATCGCACAAGGGCGCCTGGGGCCGGGGCGGATTCACCATTGTATGCGCCTCATCGGCGCCGCCGAGCAAGCCCTCGAGAAGATGTGCCGGCGCACCCTGAAGCGCGTTACTTTCGGCCGACCCATAGCCGAACAAACGGTAACCCTGGAGCGCATCGCCAACGCCCGCATCCTCATCGATCAGGCGCGCCTCCTGGTGCTCAACGCGGCCTATATGATGGACACGGTGGGTAATAAAGTCGCCGCCAAGGAAATCGCCATGATCAAGGTGGCTGCACCCAATATGGCTTGCCAGGTTATTGATTGGGCCATCCAGGCTCACGGTGGCGCTGGTGTGTGCGACGATTTCGGACTTGCCTCCGCCTATGCCAACGCAAGGACGCTACGCATCGCCGACGGGCCGGACGAGGTGCATCGCAACTACATCGGCAAGCTGGAGCTACGTCTCTACAATCAGTAAGTCCAGCTGCTATCGTCGTCCTTCCTCGCTCGCCAATCAATTCTTAGCGCTTTACATGGCAGATGATTTTTTATCTGCCTGCCGCTGGCTTTCCTCTTTCAACAATTCACGTCGCAAAACCTTGCCCACCATGGTCTTGGGCAACATGTCGCGAAATTCGACCAGTTCAGGTATCTTATAAGGCGCCAGATTTTGCCTGCAGAAGGCAATGATCTCGTCCTTGGTAGCCGTCTCGCCCTCCTTGAGCACGATATAGACTTTTATTAGCTGGCCTTCGGCGGTCGGGATCCCGGCCGCAGCCGCCTCCAGCACCTTGGGATTTTCGTAGAGCACATCCTCGATTTCGCGCGGATAGACGTTATAACCACCTGCACCCAGAATCATATCTTTCTTGCGATCTACAATTCGAAAATAGCCGTCTTCGTCCATGGAAGCGATATCGCCGGTGTAAAGCCAGGGATCGCCGCCCGCAGCATCCACCCGCAAGGCATTGGCGGTCTCCGTGGGCATGTTCCAGTAGCCTTTCATGACTTGTGGGCCACGGATGCACAGCTCGCCTACCTCGCCCACGCCCAACACCTTCTCACCGGTGTCAACATCCACGATTTGGACTTCGGTGTCGGGATATGGCAGGCCGATGGTCCCGATGCGGTTTTCGCCAAAGCTTGGATTGGCGTGAGTCACCGGGGAGGCCTCGCTAAGCCCGTAGCCCTCCACCAGCCGGGCGCCGGTCAACTCCTGGAAGCGTTGCTGGACCTCTCCAGGCAGCGGGGCAGCGCCGCTGTTACAGGCTCGGATGGAACTGAGATCGCACTTCTTTGCGTCGGGGTGATTGTTGATAGTGATGTACATGGCCGGCACGCCCGGGTAAAAAGCGGGGCGATGTTTGTCGATATTCTTCAGAATATCCTCCGTGTCGCGCGGATCGGGAATCAGGATTACGGCACCACCCGTGACGGTGCCCACGTTCATGCAGCAAGTCATGCCATAACAATGGTACAGAGGCAGCGAAGTCAGTGTGATATCGTTTTCGCTTCCATTCACCCAGGCTTTAACCTGGAGAGCATTGGCCAGGATGTTCATGTGGGTAAGCTGCGCACCCTTGGAGACGCCGGTTGTGCCCCCTGTATACATCAACACCGCCGTATCATCCCAGGCAACCTCCACCGGCTCAGGATGAATGCTTGCTTTCGAAAGCACGTCGGTGAACCAGTAAGTATTGGCCTCACCTGAAATGTCTAATTTACGGCCTGGCTCTTTTTCCTTCAACATAGCAAACTGCGATTTGAGTGGTTCTGGGAAGTAAGTGTCGATCTCTGCAACGATAACATGGGTGAGGGATGTCCCGGCCCGGATCTGTTTGATGATGGGGTACAGGGTGCTGAGAGTGACGATGATCTTAGCTTCCGAATCGTTAAGCTGGTGGCTCATTTCGCGGGCGGTATAGATCGGGTTACATGGCACGCCGATGCCCCCTATTCGCAGTACGGCATTATAAGCGATCAAAAACTGGGGGCAGTTGGGC
>OFHK01000456.1_pt1 | contig 12175 bp, 9 predicted proteins | sample 1521951 | NCBI WGS metagenome assembly OFHK01 (sample SAMEA2468436, study PRJEB22500) | soil metagenome | biome: Glassland; feature: Farmland; material: Clay | place: Australia | collected 2013-01-31 | depth 0.55 m
GTTGTAGTTGGGTGTGTTTTTTTGCAAAGCAGATGAGGGCATACGAGAGTCGCCTTAGTCCGGTGGGCTCGGGGATGTGTATAAGGGACAGGTTCCTGCTGCGACGCCGGGCCGCCCTGATCCGCGAGGATCCCTCGCTCGGGTGCGTGACCCGCCTCGGGTCCGAGCTCAACGTGCGATCCGAACCGGGGTCGACGTATGCCTCATTTCAGGATGTCGCCCTGGAGCTGATCACGGATCTGGTCCGTGAAGGCCAGCGCGGCCACGAGTTCCGTGCCGGCGCTCGTGTCCCCGGACTGCAGGCCAAGCCCGACCGCGGCGCAGTAGATGAGCGCTTCCCTGTCGGAGGGGGTGAGCGAATCAGGCGGCAGCCCGCCGAGCAGCGCAACCGCGCCCGGCTCCTGGCCGCCGGCCTGGTCTTCCTGCCGGTGTGGGCCGAGGTCGCCACACACTACGGCCATCTCGACGATCTGCTCGCGCTGGGCTGCACAGTGGCCGCTGCCCACGCGCTGGCGCGGCGCCAGCCGGTGTGGGCGGGCCTGGCGCTGGCGGCCGCCACCGACGCCAAACCCTGGGCCGCCGCGTTCGCGGTGATGCTGCTGGCCCTGCCGCGCAAGGACTGGCCCCGGGCACTGGCGGTCTTCGCGGCCGGTGTGCTGGTGGCGTGGCTGCCCTTCCTGCTGGCCGATCCGCACACCCTGGCCGCGGGCCGGTTCTCCATCCCCAACGACCACTCCTCGGCGCTGCGCGCGATCGGGATCAATGCCGCCAGCACACCCTGGTGGGACCGGCCGGCCCAGCTTGCGCTCGGGCTGGCGGGCGGCACCCTCGCGGTCCGGCGTGGCCGCTGGCCAGCGGTGATCCTGATCGCCGTGTGCGCACGCGTCCTGCTCGACCCCGGCGTCTACCCCTACTACACCTCAGGCGCGCTGCTCGGCACTGTGCTGGCCGACCTGGTCATCACCCGCTGGCGGCTGCCCTGGCTCACCGTGGCCGGGGCGGCCATGCTCTACGCCACCCGTTTCACCGGCGACCTGTTCCCGTTCACGATGCACGACCTGGGACTGCTGCGGGCCGCCTTCGTGATCGGGGTACCCATGCTGGTGCTGGGCCTGCCCGGCCACCGGCTGACACCCCCGGCAGGCAGGCACGCCCGCAGCCAGCCGGCCGCGGACCTACCAGCCCAGGTTCCCCTGCCACAGGCGGACGCTCGGCATGCGTCCCTGTCCCGGCGCTGAGCCCGCATCCGACGGCCCCGCATCCGACGGCCCCGCGCCCGGTGGCGCCGCGCCCGGTGGCGCCGGCGGCCGGCCGGGGGCCGGGCCGCGGAGGGCGTCAGCGGCGGCGGTGCGGCGGCGGACCGGGTGGGCCAGTGCGGCGGTGAGGTCGTCCAGGGCGTGCAGGGTGTGGGCGCTGACTACCGCGTCACAGTAGGGCCAGGCCGCTGCCATCCCGCCCGCGAGCGGACGGTATTCCGAGCTCTGGGTGCGCGGGTTGACCCACACGATCCGGTGCGCCACCCTGGACAGCCGCTCCATCTCGCGGCCCAGGATCTCCGGGTCACCGGTATCCCAGCCGTCAGAGATGATGACCACGACGGCTCCCCTGGCCATGCCACGCCGCCCGTAACTGTTGTTGAACTCCCTGACCGATTCCCCGATCCGGGTCCCGCCCAGCCAGTCCGGCGCGGCCTGGCCCGCCTGCTGGAGCGCCAGGTGAGGCCGGAGGTGGGCGAGTGTGCCGGTCAGCCGGGTGAGCCGGGTGGCGAAGGTGAACACCTCGGCCTGCGCACCGCCCGCCGCGCAGTACAGCAACTGGAGCATGGCCCGGGCATACGGCTCCATCGACCCGGAGATGTCACACAGCACCACGAGCCGGCGTGGCTCCATCAGCGGCGCCCGCCGCGCCAGCCGCAGTGGGTGCCCGCCGGTGCGCCGCGCCTGGCGCAGCGTGGCCCGCAGGTCGGTGCGGTTTCCGTGCGGGGTGGTGCGGGGCCGGCGGGACCGGCGCATCGGCACCGACAGGGTGAGCTTGCGCATGAGCCCGGACAGCATCAGCAATTCGGCGGGGGTGAGCTCGGCGAAATCCGTGCCGGCCAGCCGTTCCGCCGCGCTGGCCAGCACGGGGCGCGCGGCCAGCGTGTCCTCTTCCGGCCCCGGCTGCTGGTCGTCCCCCTCGTCCGCGATCAGGGCTGTGGCCCGGTGCTGCTCGCCATCGGATCCGGGCGCCGGCACCTGCTCCGCCGTCGGCGATGGTGGTTCCTTGGTTGCGTGCGTCCGGGCCGCCTGCGCGGCCTGCGCGAGGATGTCGTCGGTCGGGGAGCGGGCCGGGACGGGCGCCCCCGGCGGGATCGGGACAGATTCGCCGACTCCAGCACCCGCGCCGCCGAAGACGGCGGCGAAGACCCGTTGTAGCGTCTCGATCTGCTCCTGGCCGGAGACCAGGGTGGCGAGCGCGCACAGGTAGAGCGCACGGCCGGTGGTGGGGCGGGCGACCGTGACGGCCCGGGCGAACCGCTCACACCGGCCAGGGTCGGCCGGCACGCCCGCGGCACGCAGGGCGGTGCCGAACCGGGCGGTGGTCAGCGCGAGATCGTCAGTCATCACCGCCCGCCAGCGTGGCGAACCCGGCCGCACGGACCGTCTGCAGATCCTCGGAATACTTCAGCACCGCGCCGGCGGTCTGCGCCGCCGACGCACCGTCCAGGCTGTCCGCCCCGAGCACCTGAAGTGCTTCCGCCCAGCTGATCGCCTCCGCCACGCCTGGCGGCTTGGCCAGGTCCAGGTCCCGCAGCCGGGCCACGCCATGAGCCACCTGGGCGGCGAGCCGCTCGCCGGCCGCTGGCACCCGGCGCCGGATGATCGCCGCCACCCGGTCATCGTCGGGGTATTCGATCCAGTGGTAGAGGCAACGCCGCTTCAGGGCGTCATGCAGGTCCCTGGTGCGGTTGGAGGTCAGCACCACGACCGGCGGGAACTGGGCGCGCCTGGTCCCCAGTTCGGGGATGGTCACGGCCGACTCGGCGAGCAGTTCGAACAGGAACGCCTCGAACTCGTCATCGCCCCGGTCCACCTCGTCGATCAGCAGCACCGCCGGCCGGGGACCGGGATGGTCGAGCGCCGCCAGCAGCGGCCGGGCCAGCAGGTACTCCTCGCTGAACAGGTCCGCGTCCCGGAGCGTCTCCCCCCGGGCCTCAGCCAGCCGGATCGCCAGCAACTGGCGTGGGTAGTTCCACTCGTACAGAGCCTCAGACGAGGTCAGGCCCTCGTAGCACTGGAGCCGCAGCATCGGGGTGTCCAGGGCTTCCGCCAGCGCCTTGGCCGCCTCGGTCTTGCCGACTCCCGGCTCACCTTCCAGCAGGATGGGCTGCCCCATCCGGGCGGCCAGGAACAGCGCCGTCCCGAGCGGCTCGTCGGCCAGGTACCCGGTGCCGTCCAGGGCACGCAGCAGTGAGGCGACGTCCGGAACCCGCTCCGCGAGATCACTCATTCCAACCTGTCCCGCTCCTGTGCATGCCGATCATATGCAAGCCGTTTGCCGTGAAACGCTCATGTGAACATCAGGTCCGTCCGCAGCCGGCGGCCCTGGATCGCCGACCACACGTTAGCCGGTGTCAGCGGCATATCCGCATGCCGTACCCCAAACGGTGCGAGGGCGTCCATGACCGAGTTGACGATCGCCGCCGGTGAGCCAACCGTGGCCGACTCGCCGATGCCCTTGGCGCCGATCGGGTGGTGCGGTGAGGGGGTGACCGTCTGGCCGAGCTCCCAGGACGGGCACTCCACCGAGGTGGGCAGCAGGTAGTCCATGAACGACCCGCCCAGGCAGTTGCCGTCGGCGTCGAACGTGATGACCTGCATCAGGGCCATTCCCACCCCGTCCGCAAGGCCGCCGTGCACCTGTCCCTCGACGATCATGGGGTTGATCCTGACGCCGCAGTCGTCCACGGCGATGAACCGGCGGACGGTGACCTGCCCGGTGCCGGCGTCCACATCGGTGACGCAGATATAGGCGCCGAAGGGGAAGGTGAGGTTCGGCGGGTTGTAGACCACCTCCGCGTCGAGGTGGCCCTCGATACCGGGGGGCAGTTCCAGATCCGAGTGGGCCGCCATCGCGATCTCGGCGATGGACTTGGACTTGTCCGGGTCACCGCGGACCCGCCAGGCGCCGTCCGCCCATTCCAGGTCGTCTGGCGAGACCTCCAGCATGGCGCCCGCGACGATCCTGGCCCGAGCACGGACCTTGCGCGCGGCCATCGCCGCCGCCGCACCGGAGACCGGTGTGGAGCGGGACCCATAAGTCCCGAGGCCGAACGGGGTTGAGTCGGTATCCCCGTGCACAACCTCGATGTCGTCGGGGGCCATGCCCAGTTCCTGGGCCACGATCTGGGCGAAGGTGGTCTCGTGACCCTGGCCCTGCGTCTGGCAGGAGACACTCAGGACCGCCGTGCCGGTCGGGTGCACCCGCAGGCTCGCCCCGTCGGCCATGCCCAGCCCGAGGATGTCCATGTGCGTGCGCGGGCCGGCCCCGACTCCCTCGGTGAAGAAGCTGATCCCGATTCCCATGTGCTCGCCGCGTTCCCGTTTCTCCGCCTGCTCGCGGCGCAGTTCGGCGTAGCCGGCCATGTCCAGCGCCAGCTGCAGCGCCCGTGGGTAGTCGCCGGAGTCGTACTCCCAGCCGGTCGGGCAGGTGTAAGGGAACTGCTCGGGCCGCAGCAGGTTCTTCATCCGCAGCTCCGCCGGGTCCATGCCGAGTTCGCGGGCCAGCAGGTCCATCAGCCGCTCAACCAGGTACACCGCCTCGGTGATACGGAACGAGCAGGCATAGGCGACGCCGCCAGGCGCCTTGTTGGTATAGACGGCCCGCACCTGGCAGTGAGCGGCCCGCAGGTCGTAGGAGCCGGTGAAGATGTGGAAGAACCCGGCCGGGTACTTGCGCGGCTGGGCGGTCGCGTTGAAGGCGCCGTGGTCGGCCAGCACCGTCGCCCGCAGGCCCAGCACCTTGCCGTCAGCGGTGGCGGCGATCTCCCCCCGCATGTGGTAGTCGCGCGCGAACGAGGTGGACATCAGGTTCTCCGACCGGTCCTCCACCCATTTGACGGGCCTGCCGGTCTTGATGGTGCCAGCGATGGCGCAGATGTAGCCGGGGTAGATGGGGACCTTGTTGCCGAAGCCACCGCCGATGTCCGGTGAGATCACCCTGATCTTGTGCTCGGGAAGGCCCGCGAGCAGTGCGTAGATCGTGCGGTGGGCGTGCGGGGCCTGGGAAGTGGACCAGAGCGTGAGCCGCCCGGTAATCCGGTCCATGTCGGCCACCATGCCGCAGGTCTCCAGCGGGGCAGGATGGGACCGCGGGTAGAGCATGTCCTCGCTGACCACGACATCCGCGGCGGCGAAGACCTCGTCGGTGGCGGTCCTGTCCCCCGCCTGCCAGTCGAAGATGTGGTTGTCGGTCTTGCCCGGCAGGTCGTCGCGGATGACCGGGGCGCCGGCGTCCAGTGCCCGTTCCGCGTCGATCACCGCGGGCAGCGCCTCGTAGCTGACGTTGATCAGCTCCAGTGCGTCGCGGGCCGAGTACCTGTCCTGGGCCACCACGAACGCGACCTCCTGGCCCTGGAAGCGCACCTTGTCGGTGGCCAGGACCGCCTGGGTGTCCTGGGACAGTGTCGGCATCCAGGCGAGCCCGAGCTCAGCCAGATCCTCACCGGTGATCACCGCCTCGACACGTGGATGAGCCTGCGCGGCCACGGTGTCGATCGAGGTGATCCTGGCGTGCGGCAGCGGGCTGCGCAGGATGGCGCCGTACAGCATCCCAGGCAGCTGGATGTCGTCCACGAAGGTGCCCTTGCCCCGGATGAAGCGGGCATCCTCTTTGCGGCGCACCCGGCCATAGGCTGTGCTGCCCCCGCTCACGGTGCCCCTTCCCGGCGCTCATACTCGGCGGCCCAGCGGACAGAGCGGACGATGTTCTCATAACCCGTGCACCGGCAGACCTGGCCGGACAGGGCCTCGCGGATCTGCGCGGGCGAGGGGTCCGGGTTGTGGTCGAGCAGCCAGCGGGCGGTGAGCATCATGCCCGGTGTGCAGAACCCGCACTGCAGCCCGTGGCATTGGGCGAATCCTTCCTGGACCGGATCGAGCCGCCCGCCGCGTTCCAGGCCCTCCACTGTGAGCACCCGCTTCCCATCCGCCATGGCCGCGAGCACCGTGCATGACTTCACCGGGGTCTCGTCCAGCCAGACCACGCAGGCCCCGCAGTTCGATGTGTCACAGCCCCAGTGCGAGCCCGTGAGCCCCAGCTGGTCACGCAGGAAGTGAATCAGCAGCAGCCGCGGTTCGACCTCGCCGGCGAACGGGGCGCCGTTGACGGTCATGGTGATCTGCACATCAGCCGTCCCCGCCCCGCGCGCGGCGGGCTGCCTTGCGCAGCGCGCGCACGGTGAGCTCCCCGGCCAGGTGGCGCTTGTAGCCGGCCGGGCCACGCTGGTCGGAGGTGGGCCGGCAATGGCTGGCCGCGATCTGGCCGGCCCGGGCGAAGCTCTCCGGTGACGCGGGGGCGCCCCGCAGGAACTCCTCGGCTTCCGGTGCGGCGAACTGCGGCGCCCCCACGGCAGTGAGGCCGATCCCGGCATCGGCGATGGTGTCGCCCGCCAGCCAGATGGCGGCGCCCGCCGCGGCGATCGGCCAGTCCCCGACCCGGCGGCCGACCTTCTCATAGGCGCTGCCCCCACCGGGTGAGATCGGACGCCGGATTTCGGTGAGGATCTCCCCCGCCGCCACCACGGTCTCGTACGGTCCGGCGTGAAACTGCCTGGCAGGCACCGTCCTGGTGCCGCCTGGGCCGCGGATCACCATGCTCGCCCTCAATGCCGCGAACGTCGCGGACAGGTCTTCCGACGGGTCAGCCTGGCACAGTGAGCCACCGATCGTCCCCCAGTTGCGCACGACCGGGTCGGCGATCACCTTCTCGGCGTCGTGCAGGATCGCGAAATGCTCCCCCGCGACTGTTGAGCCGAGCAGTTGCGCATGCCGGGTCAGCGCGCCGATCCGCAGTTCACCATCGGTCACCCCGATATAGGAGAGCTCACTGAGCCCGTTGATGTCGATCAGTGTCTCTGGCTGTGCGAGCCGCAGTTTCATCATCGGGATCAGGCTGTGCCCGCCGGCCAGGATGCGTGCCTCGGGACCGCACCTGGCGAGCAGTTCCAGCGCATGCTCGACGCTGGCTGCCTTCTCATACTCGACATACGCGGGCACCTGCACGCGGCCCCTCCCTCGGGCTCGGCTCGCGTGATGAGTGTACGAGCCGACGGCGGCGCCGGGCGATGGCAGTGGCCCGGGCCAGCCACCGGCGCAGACCGCCCCATGATCCGTTTTGGGCGATAATGGAGGGCCATGACACTCACCCAGCTCAACGCGTTTGTGCTGGTCGCCCGCCTCGGCTCGGTGACCGCTGCAGCAAACGCGCTGGGCGTCAGTGAATCAGCCGTGTCACAGGCGCTGTCCGCCCTTCGCGTGCACCTCGGCGACCAGCTCGTGACCCGCGGTCCCGGGGGGATGACGCTGACCCAAGGGGGTTCCCGGCTGCTGGCCTCCGCGTCGCAGATCGTGGTGCTCGGCGCCGAGGCACACGCCGCGGTCCGGGCGGCGCAGGGCGCTCCCGAGCAGTTGCGGGTGGTCGCCACCTCCGCGATCGCGGAGTTCGTGGTGAGCCCGCTGATGGAGGCGTTCACCCGGCGCTACGCCGGCTCGGTCGAGGTGTCGGTGGGCGTGGCAGTGACCAAGGAGATGGGGGTGCTGGTAGCCAACCGGCTGGCGGACGTCGCGATCGGGACCAGCGAGACCAGCGACCCGGGCCTGGCCCTGGTGACCGAGCCGATCTTCCGCTACCGCCTCGTGGTGGTCACCGCCGGGGAGGCCGCACTCCGGGGCGGCCCCCGCACGTGGCGCTGGCTGGTGGACCCCTCCGGCACAGATCCTGGCACCGACACCGGTCAGTTGCTGGCGACGCTCGGGATACCGGAGAACAGGATCGGGGTGTTCCCGAACCACACCGCCGCCTGGGCGGCGGCAGCGGACGGGGCGGGCGTCGCCCCCGCGGTCGAGCACCTGGTAGCCCATCAGTTGCGGCGCGGTGAGCTCTCGCTGGTGGAGGTGCCCGGACTGCCGATGGATGCCTGCTGGCACGTCACCTTGCTGGAACGCCAGTACCGCAGCGCGGCCGCCAGCGCGATGCGCCGTTTCCTGTCCACGCCGGAGGCGATGCAGCTGATGCGCTCACCAGCGGCCGGGGTGCCACCGTCGCGGTTCCGGCCTCCCGTGTACGTCACGATCTGGAGCTGACCTGCGAAACAGGTCGATAACCGGTGCCGTAGGCTGATCTGTAGGCGCCGGTCCGGCTGGCCCGGGCCGGGTGGCGCTGCCGCCCCGCGGCGCGACTTAAGCAAGAGCTTATTCGGATGTTGCGGGGCGGGTCGGGCGCAGTAATCATGTGAGGACATTTGCGGGTGACGGCCCGTCAGGCCTGTCCAGTACCAGGAGCGACGTCATGCGGATTGAATCCAGCGGTCATAGCCAGGGAAATCCGCGTCTTTATGAGCTTATCGAGAACGCACCCAAGACCGGGAAGAGCCCCACGGTCTGGGCCTGGCCGGAACTGATCGACCACCTCAAGATTGCCGGCCAGCCGGTCCCCGGGCCGTGGCCGCCGCACCAGGAGCGCAGGCCGGACCCGGAGGAGGAGTCCCTCCCGGTGGCGGTGGCCGACCCGCAGTCACGCCAGCCGGGGAAGCCGTCCTGAAACACCGGCCGCCAGGCAGGCTGCGGGCCCGGTGGGCTGCGGGCCAGGCAGGCTGCGGGCCAGGCGGGCCAGGCAGGCTGCGGGCCAGGCAGGTGAGCAGGCCAGAGGGTGCTGACCCTCGGTAAAACGTCCAGAGAAGGACATCGGAGGATCGTATGTATCCGTCTCGGTTCCGCTACGAGGCACCGCGTTCGCTCGACGAGGCGATCAGCCTGCTGCGCGAGGGCGGGGACGAGGCGAAGGTGCTGGCCGGCGGCCAGAGCCTTGTGCCGCTGATGAAGCTGCGTTTTGCGTCACCGGAACTGATCGTCGACATCAACAATGTCGGCGGTCTTGCCTATCACCGGGCGGACGCCGACGGCACGCTGCGCATCGGCGCGCTGTGCCGCCACGCCGACCTTGAACACTCGGACCTGCTCAAGAGCACCCAGCCAACCATGGCGGCGGCGGCGCCCCTGATCGCTGACCCACTCGTGCGCAACCGCGGCACCCTGGTCGGCTCACTGTGCCACGCCGATCCGCAGGGCGACTGGGCCTCGGTGGTGGTCGCGCTCGGCGGCTCCGTCACCGCCCAGGGGCCGGGTGGGCGGCGGGCCGTCCCGATGGCGGACTTCGTCACCGGCCCGTTCGAGAACACGCTGGCCTACGACGAGATCGCGGTGGAGGCCGTCATCCCGGCCGCGAAAGGCACCCGTTCCGGTGGCTATCTCAAGCTGGAACGCCGGGTCGGCGACTTCGCGACGGTCGGCGTGGCGGTGGCCGTGGAGACCTCTGGCGGGACCGTGACCAGGGCGGGTATCGCCCTCACCGGGGTGGGCGGAGCCACCATCGCGGCGACTGCGGCGGCCGACGCGCTGACCGGCAGCCCGCTGACCGCGGATTCGATCGGGCAGGCCGCCGAACTCGCCGCGCAGGCGGCCCAGCCGAAGAGTGACCACCGCGGCAGCGCGGAATACAAGCGGCACATGGTGCGCACCTTCGTGGTGCGGCTGCTCAGCCGCGACGGCGGCACCGCGGAAAGGGCGGCCTGACATGACGACCGTGTATGACGACCTCGGCGATCAGGCGGCCGATGTGCCCATGCGCCGGATCAAGTTCACGATCAACGGCGAGAAGAAGATAGCCGAGGTGGAGCCCCGGCTGCTGCTCGCCCACCTGATCCGCCGCGGTGCCGGGCTGACCGGCACCCACATGGGCTGCGACACGACGAACTGCGGCGCCTGCACGGTGCTCGTCGACGGCAAGGCGATCAAGTCATGCACCATGCTCGCCGTGCAGGCGGACGGGCACGAGATCATCACCGTGGAGGGCCTGGCGACCGCCAGCGAACTGCACCCCCTCCAGGAGGGCTTCAAGGAGGAGCACGGGCTGCAGTGCGGGTTCTGCACCCCCGGGATGATGCTGGCCGCCAAGGCGCTCCTGGACACCAACCCCGACCCGACCGAGGAAGACGTGCGCTGGGCGCTGTCCGGCAACCTCTGCCGCTGCACGGGCTACCAGAACATCGTCAAGTCGGTGCTGTGGGCCGCCGAAAAGCTCCGGTCCCAGTCCAATGGCTAGCACGGGCCGCCGGCTGACCAGCACAGGAGGAACGACGTGACGGCACTGGACGAGATCAAGATCGGTGGGCTGGGCGCCAGCCGCAAGCGGGTGGAGGACAACCGCTTCATCCGTGGCAAGGGCAACTACACCGATGACATCGTTCTGCCTGGAATGCTGCACATGGAGATCCTGCGCAGCCCGCTGGCACACGCGCGCATCAAGTCGATCGACACCAGCCGCGCGTGGCAGATACCTGGCGTGCACCTGGTGCTGACCGGCGAGATGATGGCCACCCGCAACCTGGCCTGGATGCCGACGCTGTCCTACGACACCCAGGCGGTGCTGGCCACCGACAAGGTGCGGTTCCAGGGCCAGGAGGTCGCCTGCGTCATCGCCGACGACCCCTACATCGCCAAGGACGCGTGCGAGGCGATCGAGGTCGAGTACGAGCCGCTGCCGGTGATCGTCAACCCGGAGCAGGCGCTCGCCGAGGGTGCCCCGGTCATCCGGGACGACAAGGAGGGCCAGGACAGCAACGTCGTCTTCAACTGGGAAGTCGGCGACGGCGCGGGCACCGACGCCGCGTTCGCGAAGGCGGACAAGGTGTCCAAGCTGCGGCTGCACTACCCGCGCTCGCACCCCTCGCCGATCGAGTGCTGCGGGTCGATCGCGGACTTCAACCGGGCCACTTCCAAGCTCACCGTGTACATGACGACCCAGGCCCCGCACATCATCCGGGCCGCGGTCGCGCTGGTGGCCGAACTGCCCGAGCACATGATCCGGATCGTCTCGCCCGACATCGGTGGCGGTTTCGGGAACAAGGTGCCGGTCTATCCCGGATACGTCTGCTCGATCCTGGCCTCGATCCTGCTGGAGCGGCCGGTCAAGTGGATCGAGGACAAGACCGGCAACCTGATCTCCACCGGGTTCGCGCGCGACATCTACCTGGACGGCGAGATGGCGCTGCGCAACGACGGCAAGATCCTCGCCGTCCGCATGCACGTCGACTCCGACCACGGCGCGTTCTTCTCCGACGCCCAGCCGAGCAAGTTCAAGATCGGGCTGCTGCACTCCACGTTCGCCTGTTACGACGTCCCGGTGGGGCACATCACCGCCCGCGGCACCTATACCAACAAGGCCCCCGGCGGGGTCGCCTACCGGTGCTCGTTCCGGGTCACCGAGGCGATGTTCTTCCAGGAGCGGATGGTCCAGGCCGCGGCCCACGACCTCGGCATGGACCAGGCCGAGTTCCGGCGGATCAACCTGGTCAAAGACGGCCAGTTCCCCTACCGCACCCCGTTCGGCTTCCTGACCGACTCGGGCCAGTACGGCAAATGCCTGGATGTCGGGCTGAAGGCGATCGGCTACGAGGACTTCCGCAAGCAGCAGGCGGAGGCCAGGGCCAAGGGCAGGCTGCTGGGCCTGGGCATCTCCGTCATGACCGAGCCGCTCGGCGCGGGGAACAGCCGGGAGTACGACATCCTCGGCATCAAGATGTTCGACTCGGCCGAGCTCAAGATCCACATGACCGGTAAGGCGATCCTGCGGACCGGGGCCAAGACGCAGGGCCAGGGGCACGAGACGACCTGGGCCCAGATCGTCGCTCACGAACTCGGTCTTCCCGCCGAGGACGTCACCGTGGAGGAAGGCGACACCGACACCGCCCCGTTCGGCATGGGCACCTATGCCTCCCGCAGCACCCCGGTTGCCGGGGCGGCGGTCGCCATGGTGTCCCGCAAGATCCGCGCCAAGGCCCGCAAGCTGGCCGCGCACCTGCTGGAGGTCTCGGAGGAAGACGTCGAGTGGGAGCTGGGCCGGTTCTACGTCCGCAGCG
>OFHK01000457.1_pt1 | contig 12155 bp, 12 predicted proteins | sample 1521951 | NCBI WGS metagenome assembly OFHK01 (sample SAMEA2468436, study PRJEB22500) | soil metagenome | biome: Glassland; feature: Farmland; material: Clay | place: Australia | collected 2013-01-31 | depth 0.55 m
ATACGTGACCGTTCCCGATCGCGATCTTCCCGCCCTTTGCAATTCCTAAAAGAAAAAGGCATCGTTTGTAACATTTCCCCTCCTCATTCCGGCACACATCGGGCGACCTGAAACGGTAGCGCGACCGACTTTGCTACGCAGGGGAAAACCCGGCATTGCGGCAGAGATCCACGGTCAGAAAACAGAAAGTCAGGGACGGTGCGAGCCAAGAACGGAGGATAGTTTTGAAGGCTGTCAGAATACATAGACACGGCGGCGGCGAACAACTTCGCTATGAAGATGCGCCGGAACCTGAGTTGTCGGCGCCGGCCGAGGTGATCGTAAAACTCAAAAACGCGGGAATAAACCACGTCGACATTTGGAATCGGCTCGGTGAAGCCGCCATTCCCATTCCCCTACCTCACATCCTGGGCGCGGACGGCGCGGGCATCGTAGTCGCGGTTGGCCCGAAAGCGAAAATGATCAAATGCGGAGACGCCGTTTGCCTTTATCCGTTTACCGGGTGCGGCGAGTGTGAATTTTGTTTAACCGATCGTGATTTCATGTGCATCCATGTGATCGCGTTGGGGCAGCGACTGGAAGGAACTTACGCCGAGTATGTCAAACTGCCGGCTGAAAACTGCGTTCCGATTCCGGCCGGACTCTCGTTTGCGGAGGCCGCCGCTTTTCCTCTGGTGTTTCTCACCGTATGGCGAATGCTGATCACCAACGCCAAGCTCACCCCGGGGGAGACTATTCTTATTTTAGGGATTGGCGGCGGTGTCGCCGTTGGGGTCGGTGGACTCGCCGCTGCCGAAGCCCTGGATGTGCGGGTTGCCGTCGGGATGGATGTCGCCGAGGGCGCGGTTGACGCTGGCGGGAACCTCCAGCATCTTCACCTGCAGCGTCGCCTGGAAGTCGCCCGGCCGACCGTTCTGGATCTTGTCGTTGCCCGCTTGCAGCATCAGCATCGGCATCCAGCCGATCTCCAATTGGGCGCCGGTGCAGACCGTCAGGTCGGCGCGGCGCAGCTTGGCGATCAGCGAGGGACGCGCCTGGATGTGGTGCGGGTCCTGGAGCGGGTTGGTGGCGGTGTAGATGTCGGCCTTGTTGCCGGCCAGTTCCTGGGTCAATGCGCCCCACTCGGGCTCGCAGGCGAACACGTTGACGTCGGCGGCGGCGGGACGCAGCACGCCGGCGAGCAGTACGAGAGCAAACAGCTTGGCAAAAGTTTTCATCGTTCGATCCCTCTTTAGAACATGTGGGCCGGGTGGGCGCCGAGGCTCATGATGTACTGCACGTACCATTCGTTGTCGGTGACCAGACCGGTATCGGCGCGGTTGTACTGCACCCGGATGCGGCTGAACTCGCTGTTGGTGTAGTCGACCATGACGCTGTTGCGCGACGGCGTGTAGCCCTGCGGATCGAGCGTGGTGCCGGCGAACGCCGCGCCCGGATTGTCCGCGTGCAGCTGATCGTGGCGCAGGCCGATGCGCCAGCCGTGGATGAACTGGTAGGCCGCTTGCACATACCAGCCGTTCGACGTGCCCGCATAGGGCTGTGTGCCGATGGCCGACGTCGACGTGGCCGGCGTGAACTGACCGTCGTTGCGGTTCTGCAGGTACTCGGCCTGGAACCGCAGGTTCTGGTCGTAGTCGTTGCCGTTGGGCGCCCATTTCCACACCAGATCGGCGATCAGCAGCTTGGTGTTGCCGTTGAAGGTGTCGGTGTTCGCGGTGGTGCAGCTGGAGTTGGTGTCGACGCAGGTGGTGCGATCGAGCGACTTGGTGCCGAGATAGGAGATGCCTGCGCCCCAGCTGTTGCTGTAGCCGACGTCACCGCCGAAATGGACGTAGGCGGCGTAGGCGCCACGGCCGTTGTTGCCGCTGCCGCCGGCGGGGAAGTTGCTGCCGTTCATCCATTCGCCGCCGAACTCCATGAACATGTCGGTCGGTGCCAGCCAGCGCACCTGCAGGCCGTCATCCTTGTACTGGGTGCCGAGAAACGCCTGATAAGGCAGCGGCATGTCGACGAAGTCCCAGGTGTGCGAATGCTGCTCGTTGAGGTAGCCGACGCCGGAGAAGAAGCGGCCGGCCTTCACCGTCAAGCCGTTGCCCAGGCTGGTGGTCTGGACGAAGGCGTTCTCGATGCTGGTGGTGTTGTCGCCCGCCATGGAGAAGGTGAGCATGCCGTACCAGTCGGGATCGATATTGGAGTAGATCGCCAGCTCCGATTCGCCGAGTCCGAAGCCGCGGGTGCCGGGGCTGGCGTCGGCGGTCAACGGGAATCCCGGAATCTTGTAGCTGTTGGGATCGTGTTGCAGATCGGCGTAGGTGCCGCTCAGCACCAGGGCGATATCGGGGTTGAAGGCGTTGCTGCCGGCGGCAGCCGCCAGGGTGGGGACGGCACAGGCCGCCGCCAACAAAAGCGCTTTGCGTATCATTCTGAAGAGTTCTCCCATGCATGTGGCGCACCGGCCGCAGCCGCGGTCGGTGTGCCGACAAAATCAGTTCGTTGCATTCAGGCGCAGGGGAGGGCAGGGGGACCGCGCGGCGTCGGGGGGGAGCGGAGGGGGGGTGTGAGGGCGGGGTTGGGGTACGTGTGGAGTGCAAAGGAAGGGTCGGCGCGGGACGGGGCGGGGGTGGCGACGCTGGCAGGCGCTCCGTGCCCGATGTGTACCGTAAACAGGCAGAACTCGCACACATGCCCCGGCTGATGGGCGTGGGTGTCGAAATGGTGGGCAAGATCCAGCCAACTGAGGAACAGCAGCGAAACGGCAAGAGCAATGTGAAGACTGCGGCGCATCCGGCAATCACTTCCTTGGATCGGGCCGGCCGATACTAGACCATCGCTGCCGGAGCGGCAAGGCGCCCGCCACAACCCGTCCGGCAGCCTTGGCCGAACTGCCGGGGATATCGATACCTGTCAGCCGCCGGGACGGCGTCTGTCGCGGGCTACGTGATCATCTAGTCCACCTCGACCTGTACCCTGATTTCCTGCACCGAGGCGACGGGGTTGCCGTGCTTCAGGGCCGGGAAGAAACGCCAGGTGCGCAGGGTATTCAGAATGATCTGATTGATGCGCGGATCGGGCGTGGGTTGGACCAGCACTACCGTGGCGGAGCCGTCGACGGCGATGGTGAAGCGGGCCAGCGCCGCCACGTTCACGGCCTCTTCCCGCAGATTGTCGGGGAGCTGCGGCAACGGGTGATAAATCGCGCGCGCACCCATCACCTCGACCGCCGGCTTCGGTGCGGGCGGTTGTGGCTTGACCCCCGGGCGCGGCTTGGGTTTTGGGTTGTCGACATGGTGCACCAGGTGCCTGACCGGTATCGGCAACGGCATCGGCTGGGGCACCGGTAGCGGCGGCGGTTGCTTCGGCTGCACCTTCGGCGGCGGCAGCTGAGCGATGCGCGCATCGATCGGCGCGGGCGGCGGCGGCGCGGGCGGCGGCGCGGTGAGAAAACGGCCGACGCCATAAATAATCAACAGCCAGGCGACGGCCGCCAGCAGCAGGGAGCGCCCAAAGTCGGACTCTTCGTCGCGTAACGGGGACGCCAATACGGCGCTATTCATGTTTCACCGCGATCAGAAAATGTTGTATGCCGACCGAGCGTGCCTGGAGCATCGCATGCACCACGACGCCCTGGGGAGCCTTGCTGTCGGCGGCGACGATCAGACTGTGATCGCTGCCCTGCACCAACGGTTTGAGTGCGACCGCCAGCGTTCCCAAGGTGACGGGGATGTGGTTGAGGAATATTTTGCTGGCGCCGGTTATCGTGAGCGTGACCGGTGGTTTATGTGTCATCTGCTCGGCCTTGCCCTTGGGCAGGTTCACCGGCAACGAATTGAGCCTTTGCATCGACAGCGATGCCAGCATGAATGTCGCCAATAGAAAGAACATGACGTCAATCATGGGAATGATCTCGATGCGCCCGCGGCGCGCGGTTCTTGATTTACGCCGCTTCATCGAATTTCTCCTGCTTCTCCTGTTGATCCAGACGGATGTGATCGATCAATCGGGTACCGAGCCGCTCCATCTCATCCAGCGTCTGCGACTGACGGCGCGAGAAGTAATTGAACCCGAATAACGAAATCAACGCGATTAGCAGGCCGATAGCCGTCGCGATCAGCGCTTGCGCAACGCCGCCGGTGACGCCGGTTGGATTCACCAGGCCTTTACCGTCAATGAGTTGGAACGCGTGCATCATGCCGGTGATCGTCCCCAGCAGACCCAGCAACGGCGCTGCCGTGACGATGGTTTCCAATACCCAGAGCCGTTTGCCAAGGGAGGTCTCGATAAGTTGTGCTTCGTCTGCGGCACGGGATTCTGTCCACCATGCCGGGTGATGGCGGTTAGTGAGCACCGTTTGAAAAAAACGGCGGAAGTAGTTGCGTGGATCGAGTGCCACCAGTTCCGTTTCCAGATCTTTCCAGGAAAAACCGTAGGTCTCGACCAGATTGAGCAATTTCATCGAAAGCTTGGCGTGACGCCAATAGAGCACAGCTTTTTCGATCATGACCGCAAGCGCGATCACTGCGAGGATGGATAGCGGCACAATAACGATGCCGGCCAGTTTCAATGCGGTCCAGGTTTCATTCAGGTTCATGAGCGTCTCCAGAGAGGGGCGCACCGCCCCTCGTCGTTATTTGATGGATTCAGAATTTCTTGTTCAGGCTGAGATAGAAGCCGCGCCGCGGCCCGTACTGCGGTGCGCCGACACCGACACCGCTGCCGTCACGCAGCTCGTAGCTGTTGTCAAACAGGTTGATCACTGTCAGGCGGCCGGTAAATTTGCCCAGCCCGCCAAGATGGAATATGCGTCTGGCGCTGGCGTTGATCTGGGTGTAGGCCGGCAGATTCTGTTCATTGGCAAAGCCGCTGCGCAGTCCCGAACCGTAGATGGCATCGAGTCCGTAGGTGACGTGGTACCACGGATAGGAGATGCCGGCCGAGGCGGTTATCGTTTGGTCGTGATCGAGATGGATCCAGTGATCCTGGATATAGGCCAGTTCCTTCGGGTCGATCTGATATTGGCTGGAGATGATGTTTTTACCCAGCGCCGTGGAGCGGGCGATATTGGCATAGGCTGACAGCTTGTCGCCGTGGTAATTGGCGCTGAACTCAAGGCCATAGATTTTTCCGTCCTTGTAATTGAAAGGCGTATAGATCAACGCCGACCCGAACTGACCCTCATCCAACAGGTTCTTTACTTTCTTGTAGTAGCTGTCGAGGCTCACCGTGAGCGCCGGAGTCACTTGGTGGTTCACACCCAGGTCGAAGTAATCGTCGGTCTCCGGCAACACCGGGCCGTTTACCGAACTGTTGGGCGCATTGGTCGTATATTCGAATTTGGATATGGTTTCGGCGGCGATCAGCTCGGTCGGCGGTGGCGTGTAGTAACGCGCGTATCCGGCATGCAATGTGGTATGCGTCGAGAGCTTATAGACTGCGCCCAGACGCGGACTGAGCTGGGAGCCGTTGACCGTGCTGCGGACCTGGTCGAAGCGGGCGCCGTAATTGACGGTCAGTTTCCGCGTCGCCTTCCACTCGTCCTGCAGGTAGATGCCAGATAGGTAGGAGGTGAACTGACTGTTATCCAGGAACTGTTTGGTGCCGCTAATCTGGGTTGCCGGCTGAAACTGGCTGGAGGAGTTGGATGTCAGGACGTTGTTGTCGCTGGTGACATCCTCCTGGCTGTAGAACAGTCCCGTTCTCAAGGTGTGGAACTCGTTGAGCTGGTAGCTGAAGTCCGCCTGAACGCCGCTGGCCTGCCCTGCCTGCTGGGTGGTGGCGGCAACGCCGTTGTAGACCATGTCGCCGGTGACATCCGGCGTATAGGTGACGTTGCTGTAACGGCTGAAGGCCGACACCTGATAGTTGAAGGCCGCGCCCGCAGTGCCTTGCAGCGCGAGGATGCCGTAACTGGTCGTCTCCTTCTGGTTCTCGTTCAACTGCGCGGAAGGGTAGTCGACGCCGCCACTGCCGTAGGTGATTCCGCTGCTCGGTTCAGTATAGGCGAACTGGGCGCTCTGTCCCGGATTGTTGGGGATTTGAAAGCGATTGTCGGAGTTGCCCAGAATCAGACTGATACGCGTATTGTTGTTCAATAGATCGGAGAAATAGCCGAAGCCATTGTTCTGCAGGGTATGGTCATGTATGGCCGTGGTCGACGACGTAGGGTTCTCGATACCCATATCGTTCTGCAATTGGGAACCGGTGATGTAATAGTTGAAATTTCCCCGGCTACCGCTGACGCTGGCGTTGATCTTGCGGGTGTTGTTGCTGCCGACGGTCACGCCAACGCTGCCTCCCTTTTCGAATGCACCGCTTTTGGTTTGGATGTCGACGATGCCTGCCGTGTGAAATCCGTATTGGGCGGGCAGGGCGCCGGTGAGCAGATTGACGCTCTGCGCAAAGCCCGGGTCGAGGACTTGGCCGAAGCCGCTAACGCTCTCGGGCAGGATGGTACCGTTGATGCGGTACTGAAGGTCACCGTGATCGCCGCGAACATGCAGTTGGCCGAACGAGTCCTGCACCACGCCGGGCGCTTGCAACAGCACCTGATTAAGTGGTGTGTTGCTGCCCTGGGGCAGGTGTTCGATGGCCTTGTGCGTCATGCGGTAGGTGCTGCTGCCGGTCTCGACCGAGATGTCGTTGCGCGCAATATCGAGTCGGTGCGCCTTGACCTTGATGTTCAGGGCGTTGTTGCTGGCGAGTATCAGGGTCGTGGTGTCGTCGGCTTGCGCGCTCAGGGTGACGATGGACATCCCCTGTTGAAAGGTGGCTTTGTCGGCGGTCAGTTCATAGGTGCCGGGGGCGATGCCGGTAAACGTAAAGTGGCCGGCGTCGTCGCTGTGCACGGTGCCGAGGGTATGCCCGTCGGCGGCCAGGAGATTGACGGCCGCATTGGCCAGCGGACGCCCCAGCGCATCGGTGATGGCGCCGTGGATATTCCGCGAAGTCGGTGCCGATGTCGCGGTTGGCGGTGTCGCGGCGGTTGCTGCCGGTGTCGCCGCGTAACTCGGCGACGCAAAGGTACAGGCGAACGTGACCGCTGTGCCCAGCCTATAAAGACGGGGATTCATTTTCATTTTGCATGTTCCTGTTTTTCAGTGTCTGCATTTCCACTACGCAACCACGACGCTACACATCGCAGGCGCACTGGACGGAATTACTCGATGGTGATCAGACGCTGAATACAGGAGGGGGGCCGCGCTGACTCAGTGCAAAACGGAAAGGCTGGCTGACGATAGGCGAGCGGTAGTAGCCGGCCCGGTAGAAGGCGTACGGGGCATGGGCCAGCTTCGGCATGGCCAACGTGACAGTGGCACCATGGCCCAGATAGCCGGTAAAGAGGCAAAACTCGCAGGCGTGCCCCGGCTTGTGCGCATGAATGTCGAGTTCGTGCGCGAGTTGCAGCCAGCTGAGGCACAGCAGCGAAATTGCTATGACGATGTGAAGGGCGCGACGCATCCGGCGTGTCTTCGTCTTCCAAGTCTCCAATAGCCACGGCATCCGCGTATGGCACCGAGCCACGCAGCAGACGACGCAACGACGACGTTGTATGTATTGCCCGAATTAGGCGATGGAGACGCGGGACGGCGGAGCGCGTTCGGTCAGATCGGAACGGAACTGTCGATTGATGAGCGGGGTACGATAGAGGCTGATGCTAAAGAAGGCGTACTGGCTATGAACCGGTTTGAGTGTAGCGATGGTAGAGGGGGCGCCGTGGGCCAGATGGCCGGTGAACAGGCACATTTCGCAGGCATGTCCAAGCTTATGCGCGTGCAGATCCAGTTCGTGCGCGATCTGCAGTCCGCTGAGGAACAGCAGCGATATGGCGAGGACAAGATGAAAGGTACGGCGCATCCTACAAAATATTTCCATGAATCAAAGCTCGGCGATCCTAGATCATCGGAGCAAGCAGGGCAAGGGTTGGCCGTAGTGTCACAAACGCAGCCGCTCCAACACGGCTTCGGTTTTCTTCACCAGTTCTTGATCTTCAAGCAACTGTTCAGGTGTTCGTCCCAGTTTACGGAACACCTGCGCCGCTGCCGCATCATCGACGTGGGTTACGTCTTGGCCCCGCTCCAAGTGTTGGAGAATGTCGGCGGCGATGGTGATGTCGGTATAGTCGATGGCGGCCAGCGGACGGCGTTGCCAATGATGATGCTCCTCCGCGACGGCGATCAATTCCGGTACGAATTGCCAAGTGCGCAGCACCAGGCCGCCGACGCGCGTGTGCAGGTCGGCCAAAATCGTATCGGTAGGCAATACCTCCATGCGCGGGCCGACCAGTTGTTCCATGCGCACGATCAGCGGCAGTTTGCCGATATCATGCAGCAGACCGGCCAGTAATGCCTCTTCGGCGTTGAGCGTAGTGTAGTGGTCGGCAAGGGCGTGGCAGCGTGCCGCGACGTCCAGGCTATGGTCGGTCATCCGCTTCAGTTTGCGGCTGACTGAATCGTCGTAGACATGCATCGATTGCAGCAGCGCCAACTGGGTCACCATGCTGCGCACCAGCTGTAAGCCGAGGCGGGTGATGGCCGACTTCATGTCCTCCACCGGGTTGTGACGGCGATAGGCGGCGCTGTTGGTCACCTTGAGCAGCCGCGCGCTCATCGCCGCATCGCCGCTGATGGCCTGGGCCAGCTTGTTGACGGAGCAGTCGGGATTGGCCAGGATCCGGCGCACGCGCAGCGCCACTTCGGGCAATGTGGGCAGCAGCAGTTGGTTGCGGGCGATCTCCTGTTCCAGGGTGGCGATAAGCTCGGATTCGATCTGTTCGTCGTTCCTGCCGCGGCGCTCGATACCGTTCCAGGCATGCGTGTCGCGGCGATATGGATTGCGCCGCTCAACGCCGTGCCAGCCGGATTTCTCGGAAGATGACTCGGGCATAGCTCCCCCTGGGTGAGCCGTCGTCCGGGACAGCTGCCTTTCTTATATTAACTTTATTATTTGGGCCGAATATACCAATCCAAGTGTAGTGCAGATGGCGGCCGCAGAAGAACCTGCCGCGGCTTCGTCAGCCGCCGGTCATCGACATGAAGCGGAGTACGTGGGAAGGCTTTTCGTTGAATTCGTGTTTGAGCGGTTTGCGCGCGATGGCCTCGATGACCAGATTGCGCAGGCCGTCGTCGGAGATGCCCTGGCGCAGGTGGGGGCGCAGCGCCAGCGCGTGGTCCTGGCCGAGACAGAGGTAGAGCGTGCCGTCGGCGCTGAGGCGCACGCGGTTGCAGGTTTCGCAGAAGTGTTGCGACAAGGGCGTGATGAAACCGATTTTGAGGGCGCTGCCGGCGACTTGGACATAGCGCGCCGGGCCGCCGCCGGGCATCACGGCCGGCACCAGTTCGAAGCGCTCGGACAGACGCCGGCGCACCACGTCCAGGTCGAGGAAGTGGTCGCCGGTTTCGTGTTGGCCGGTGCTGCCCATGGGCATGGTCTCGATGAAGCGCAGGGTGAAGTCGTGCTCCAGGCAGAAGTCGACCATCGCCGCCGCCTCGTGGTCGTTGACCCCCTTCATCACCACCATGTTGATCTTCACCGGGGCGAATCCCGCCGCTTTGGCGGCGCTCAATCCGTCGAGTACCTTGGCGAGCCGGCCGCCGGTGATCTGTTTGAAGCGTACCGGGTCCAGGGTGTCGAGGCTGACGTTGAGGCGGGTAATGCCGGCCTGGCGCAACGGCGCCGCATGGCGTGCCAGCTGCACCGCATTGGTGGAGAGCGAGAGGTCGTCGATACCGGGCACGGCGGCGAGCCGTGCCGCCAGCTCCGGCAGCCCCTTGCGCACCAGCGGTTCGCCGCCCGTCAGGCGCAGGCGCTGCACGCCGAGCGCCGCGAAGGCGCCGACCACCCGTTCGATTTCATCGAAGCCGAGCCAGTGCTCCGGCGTCTCGAAGTCGTTAAATCCCTTGGGCATGCAGTAGACGCAGCGCAGGTCGCAACGGTCGGTGACCGACAGGCGCAGGTAGGTGATGTTTCTGCCGAAAGGATCGTGCAACGGAGCGTTCATAGGAATCGCGGTTCTGCTATGTAACTTGCAGAAAATCTAGACGGTTCGGCTGGGAAATGAAATACCCCATGTGGGTAAAAAAATCGTTAAGTTACAAAGGGGCGCCGGTATCCATGGGGTGGCCGGCCAGAGCCGAAAAAAAGAAGGGCGCCGATGGCGCCCTTCTCGTAACCAGCCGCCGATGAGGCTTACTAGTTCAGGCTCTGATAGTAGTTGATGAGGATCTGAGCCACTTCCGGACGGGAGAACTCCTTCGGCGGCGCGATGCCGTTGCCCAGCATCTCGCGCACCTTGGTGCCGGAGAGCAGCACGAAGTCTTCCTTGGCGTGGTCCGGCGCTTCGCACATCATCACGACCTTGTTCAGCTTCTTCGACCAGGCGGTATGGTCGGCGCGGAAGATCTCGATCTCCATGGCGCCGGCCGGCACCTCGTCGTCGAAGATGGTCTGCGCGTCGAAGGCGCCGTAGTAGTCGCCCACACCGGCGTGGTCGCGGCCGATGATGAAGTGGGTCGCGCCCATGTTCTGACGGAAGTAGGCGTGCAGCACCGCCTCGCGTGGGCCGGCGTAGAGCATGTCGAAGCCGTAGCCGGTGACCATGGCGGAGTTGGGCTTGAAGTAGACCTCGACCATCTTGCGGATGGCGGCGTCACGCACCGGTGCCGGGATGTCGCCCTTCTTCAGCTTGCCCAGCAGCATGTGGATCACCAGGCCGTCGCAGCCCAGGCGGTCCATGGCCATGTGGCACAGCTCTTCGTGGGCCAGATGCATCGGGTTGCGGGTCTGGAACGCGACCACCTTCTTCCAGCCGCGCTCGGCGATCTCGTTGCGGATCTCGACGGCGGTGCGGAAGGTGTCCGGGAACTCTTCGGCGAAGTAGGAGAAGTTCAGCACCTGGATCGGGCCGGAGAGGGCGAAACGGCCCTGGCCGTTGAAGGCGGCAACGCCCGGATGCTCGGGATCGGCGGTGCGGTAGACCTTATCGGTCATGGCGGCCATCTGCGCGTCGCTCACCTCTTCGATGGCGGTCACGTCCATCACCGCCAGCACCGGGTTGCCCTCGACGTTGGGGTCGCGCAGGGCGATGCGCTTGGCGCCCTTGAGGCCGTCGACCTGATCCTTGGTGGTCATGTTCATCACCGGAACCGGGAAGAACAGGCCGTTGGTCAGGGTCATCTTCTCGGCGGCGCCCATGGCATCGGCCACGGTCATGTAGCCCGGCAGCGGGCTGAAGTAGCCGGAACCCATCATCACCGCATTGGCCGCGGCCTGGGAGGTCAGCAGCATGGAGGGCAGAGTCTCGGCCTCATGCTTGAGGGCATCGTGCTGTTTGGAATCGTAGACAAACAGCGGCTTCAGCTCGTCGGAACCTACGGGTTTGATCATCGTTATTTCCTCTCTCGTTATTTTTTCGGCTCCCACCGAAGAGGCGGGCCGGTGAAGCGAAATCGGGCGCGGCGCGGCCCCGGCGCCTGCGGCAAGACCGCCACCATACAACAGCCTCCGAACGCGGGAAAATAGGATGGAGTAATGGGGGTATAGAAAGGCGTGTCAACGCCACATCATGTTGTTTTGCTTGAAATTAATCATTGACGTAGATAGCGTTTGTGCCGGTGTCACTTGATCTGAATCCACCGCGGCGACGGCGACGGCGGAGGCGCTGTTCGAGACAGGCAAGTCGCGGCGCCGGCCTGACATGTCGGTGTCGCAGCCCGCAAGCCGGGTCACCTGCAATCTGTACGGGAACCGAGATATCTGCGCTCGCCCCGGCAACTGGCTGGAAGCGCCGCGGAATGACCGCGCTGGATCGTGCAGTATCCGCGGCGACGCTGCTTCCTTTGGACCGATGAAGGTCGGAGGATGTGGATATTCTCGACTAATTAGGCGTAACGATCTCCAGTTAGGAACTTTGAGTTAGTCACTCGTGGGAGCCCGGCTCCGCCGGGCGATCGCCCCGGATGCGGCTATCGCCTGATGGCAAGCTTGGGGTGGGTGTCCATACAACGGTCTCCATACAACGGTCCCCGTTTCCCCCTGGAGTCGCGGGACGCCCGCGCGATGGGGCCGATAGTCCCCATCGCGTGACCGACTGCCATTTGACACCCCTCCGCCATAGCCGATATTCTCGCTCTCGCATTTAATGGAAGCTGGACCGCAACAAG
>OFHK01000458.1_pt1 | contig 12088 bp, 9 predicted proteins | sample 1521951 | NCBI WGS metagenome assembly OFHK01 (sample SAMEA2468436, study PRJEB22500) | soil metagenome | biome: Glassland; feature: Farmland; material: Clay | place: Australia | collected 2013-01-31 | depth 0.55 m
CCTCCACCACGGCGCCCCGCGATGCCGGTGTCGCGCGGGGTCGAGGACAGCAGGAGGTGGACGATACCCGGCCCGAAGAAGCCCACGGTGCTGGCCAGCGGCGGGGTGGTGTAGGACACCGACGAACCCGGGGCGGGCGCCGATGTCCACCGGCCGCTTGGCGACGGGTGCGGCCCGGAGAACGACGACCTCCCGGCGGCGCCCGCCGGCGGGCCGGCGGCCAGCGAGGAGTCCGGCTGGAAGTACAGGGTCACCGGCCTGATCAGCCCGGACCAGCTGTTGTAGGTGCTGGTCCAGGCCCACGACGCTGGGCTGGTGTTGCCCCCGCTGACGTCGTGCAAGATCGTGACGTGCGGGGTGTTCTGCCAGCCGTTGTTCACGCCCGCCACATAGTGCTTGAAGAACTTCACCATCATCGTGAGCGGCTGGGTGATCTCGCAGATCCCATGCGGGCCGTTCATGCCGATGAACCAGCTGGTCCGCGGGTCGAAGGTGTTCTCATACAGCTCCATCGGCCGCGACCCGGCCACGCCGTCCTGCCAGGACTGGCAGCCCAGTATGGGTACGTCGATGCCGCTGAGCCGGCTGGCCGGCGTGGCCTGCCAGTAGCTGTCATCGAACGGGTGGGCAGGCATGTTCCTGGCGATGCTGTACTTGCGGTTGAGCGGGACGTGCGTGCGGAAGTCCCTGGCGCATTGCCTGTCCCGGCGGGCGATCCGGGCGTGTGCCGCCTGCGCGTCTACCTTCACCAGCCCCGCCGCGTAAAAGTTCGCGAACGCCGATTCGTACACCCCGCCCAGATAAAAGACGTCACGGTAGAAGTCGGCCGCGACGTAGAACGGGGTGATCGCGTCCAGGCCCTTCGGCCGGAAGCTGGCTATCCCGAGCTGGGTGACGCCGGTCCACGACGAGCCGAACATCCCGACATGGCCCGTGCTCCACGGCTGGCGGGCCGCCCACTCGACCACCTGCGCCCCCGCCCGGCCCCACTCGTTCACATTCATAATGTTGTTCACCCCGCCGGAGCAGCCGCTGCCCGGCTGGTTGACACCCAGCACCGCGAAACCAGCGGCCAGCAGATCCCCGGCGTCGCTCCCGGCTTGGCTGGCTCCGTTGTCGGACCCCACGGTGTAGTGGTCGTATTCCAGGGCCACCGGGAACCGGTCGGACGCGGCCGGCAGGGTCAGGTCGTAGGCCAGCTTGACGCCACCGGAGATGGTGATGTAGCCGCTGCGGTTCACGCTTCCTCCGGACAAGCGGACCCATGCCAGCAGCGACACGCCCAGGCCGACCACCAGCACAAGCAGCACGGAATAGAGCCACAACCGGGGCCGGCGCGAGAACTTCTCCCTGAGGTCCATGGCCAGTGACACTATGGACGCGGGCTCGCAGGCGACAGCCGGCTGCCACCCATCTTCGAGGGTGTGCCACCACCCAGGGCTGGCCGGCGCGAAGCGCGGGGTCGCTGCCGAAGCCCTGGTGCGTTGCTGCTTGGCACCGGCAACGCCCCGTGGCCGGCGATGGCGCCGCAGTGCTTACCCACCTGGGCGCTGTCGGGCAACACCCCCCATGGCGGCACCACGGGGACCGCGATCGCCACCGCGCAGCCAGCGTGGACCAGATCATGATGACCGCCCTGCCGGCGACCCAAAGGGGTCAGCACGGATCCAGCACCACGTCGGGAAACGACGGGAACCAACCGGGAACAACGGGCAAAGCGCCGAGCCGTCAGCGTCTCGCAGGCCCGCCCCGGGCGCCACCTGCAGGGCCGATGCGCCGCCCAGGAGATGGCCGCTGACCAGCGCAGACGCTGCCTGCCCCGCTACTTCAGCAGCTGCCTTGCCATCACGACGCGCTGGATCTGGTTGGTGCCCTCGTAGATCTGGGTGATCTTGGCGTCCCGCATCATCCGCTCGACCGGGTAGTCCTTGACGTAGCCATAACCACCCAGCAACTGGACGGCGTCGGTGGTGACCTCCATCGCCACATCCGAGGCGAAGCACTTGCAGGCGGAGGCGAAAAAGGCCAGGTCAGGAGCGGGTTCGCCGGCCATGGCCCGTTCCGAGCGGGCAGCCGCCGCATAGGTGAGCTGCCGTGCGGCCTCGACCTTCATCGCCATGTCGGCCAGCATGAACTGGACGCCCTGGAACTCCGCGACCGCCTTGCCGAACTGCCGCCGCTCCTTTACATAACCGGTGGCGTAGTCGAGCGCGCCCTGCGCGATGCCGAGCGCCTGCGCCGCGATGGTCACCCGGGTATGGCCGAGCGCGGTCAGCGCGGTCTTGAACCCGGTGCCTTCCTCGCCGATCAGCCGGTCAGCCGGGATCACGCAGTTGTCGAAGTACAGTTCCCGGGTGGGCGAGCCCTTGATGCCCAGCTTGCGCTCCGGCGCGCCGAACGTGAACCCCGGGTCATCCTTTTCCACCACGAACGCAGAGATCCCACGGGAGCCCGCCGCCGGATCGGTGACCGCCATGACCGTGTAGTACGCCGACACCCCGGCGTTGGTGATCCACCGTTTGGTCCCGTTCAGCACGTAGGTGCCGCCGTCACGGACGGCCCGGCACTTCATGGCGGCCGCATCGGACCCCGCCTCCGGCTCGGACAGCGCGTAGGAGAACATCGCCTCCCCACGGGCGACCGGCGGCAGGTACTTCTGCTTGATGTCCTCCGAGCCGGCCAGCAGCAGCGGCACCGTGCCGAGCTTGTTCACGGCCGGGATCAGGGACGACGCCGCGCACGCCCGCGCGACCTCCTCGATGACGATGGCGGTCGCTATCGCGTCCGCGCCCGCACCGCCGTACTCCTCCGGGATGTGCACGGCGGCGAGATCAGCCTTGGCGAGTGCCTCGAACACATCCCAGGGGAACTCGGAGGTCTGATCGATGTCAGCGGCTCTCGGCGCGATCTTGTCGTCGGCCAGTGCCCGGACCGACGCGCGCAGCGCCTCGTGCTCATCTGACAGGGCGAAGGCGGGAAAATCAACGTTCATACCCCGATGGTAGGAGCCGGGCCGGGCGGTGACCTCAGCCGGGCCCACCCGGGCCGGGCGGTGACCTCAGCCGGGCCCACCCGGCCCGGCTGCCCGGGCGCGGAGCGCGGCGCCCCTGGCCAGTGCCTGCTCCCGCAGGTCCTGCTGGAAACGCGTCATCGCTGCCCGCAGGGCCTCGTCGCCGGCCGCCAGTATCCGGACCGCGAGCAGGCCGGCGTTACGGGCGCCGCCCACCGCCACGGTCGCGACCGGGATGCCGGCGGGCATCGACACGATGGACAGCAGCGAATCCAGGCCGTCCAGGTGTGCGAGCGGTACCGGCACGCCGATGACCGGCAGCGGGGTCACCGAGGCGAGCATGCCCGGCAGGTGAGCGGCACCCCCCGCACCCGCGATGATCACCCGCAGGCCCCGCGCCGCCGCCCCGGAGCCGTAGCTGATCATCTCGTTCGGCATCCGGTGGGCGGATACCACGTCGGCCTCGAACTGCACCCCGAACTCGGCCAGCACGGCTGCCGCCGCCTCCATCACCGGCCAGTCGGAGTCGCTGCCCATGACCACCCCGACCAGCGGCCCGCCACCGTCCATGGCCTCAATCCTCCCCTGTCGCGAGGTAACGCGCCGCCCGGCCCGCCCTCGCGCGCAGTTCGTCCACATCGTCGCCGAGCGCGGTCACATGGCCGATCTTCCGTCCCGGCCGCACCCCCTTGCCGTACAGGTGCAGCTTCACCCCCGGATCGGCCGCCATCACATGCAGGTAGCGCTCGTACACGTGAGGGTCGCTGCCACCAAACACATTCGCCATAACGACCTGCGGTGCGACGGCTCCCGGCGTACCGAGCGGCAGGTCCAGCACGGCCCGCAAATGCTGCTCGAACTGTGATGTCCTGGCCCCCTCGATGGTCCAGTGCCCGCTGTTGTGCGGCCGCATGGCCAGTTCGTTGACCAGCAGCAGGCCGCGCGGTGTCTCGAATAGTTCCACCGCGAGCAGGCCGGTGACCTCAAGCTCGGCCGCGATTTCGAGCACCAGCCGCTGGGCCTGGAGTGCCTGCCGCGCCCGCAGCCGCGGTGCCGGCGCGAGAACCTCGTGGCAGATGCCGTCGCGCTGCACCGTCTGCACGACCGGGTAGACGGCGGCCTGGCCGTGCGGGGACCGGGCTGCCAGCACGGCCAGTTCCCGGTCGTAGTCGATGTGCTCCTCGGCGAACACCGCGACCCCGTGGGCGAGCACCTCCGCGGCCTCGTCCGGCGTCTCGCACATCCACACACCCCGGCCGTCGTATCCGCCGCTGACCGCCTTGAGCACCACCGGCCAGCCAGCGTCCGCGGCGAACGCGCTCACCCCGGCCAGATCGGAAACCGGCTGGTAGCGCGGGCACGGCACGCCAAGTTGGGTCAGCCGCCCGCGCATCGCCAGCTTGTCCTGGGTGTAGCGGAGCGCACCCGGCCCCGGGCGGACCGCCACCGCCCGCTCCAGTTCGGCCAGGTGCTGCCCGGGAACGTGTTCATGGTCGAAGGTGACCACGTCGCACCCCTTGGCGAAATCGAGCAGGTCGGGCAGGGCGGTGTAGTCCCCCACCTGCACGTCGGCGCAGACCCGGGCGGCGCTGTCGGCGGCTGTGTCCGCGAGTACCCGGAAGCCGACGCCGAGGCTGATGGCTGCCTGGGCGGTCATCCGCGCCAGCTGGCCGGCCCCGACCATGCCCACCACCGGAACCCGTGGCTGCCCGTCACGCTCATCCGTCACGGGCCGTAGCCTACGAGGCGCCCGTTCGCGGCGCACCTCGCCGCCGCGACACCGAACCCGGTCCCGGCGGGCGGCGGAACGCTGTTTTGTGGCTGATAACAGCAGATTTAACACCGCGGTAACAACTGGTGCTGATGGCGCGATCTATCATCAGCGCGTCTGCGGACGCCATGGCCGGTGAGCACGAATGGCCCGGCTGACGCGGCGGGACGGACCCCACGACGGCCCGGCCGGCCCGAGGCCATAAGGAGCGCGGCCGATGGCAGCACCCGATCAGGAGATCCTCGTCGGCGACGCGCCCGCTGGCGTAGATGTACGCGAGGGCGAGTACGGCGAACGCGTTATCGCGGTCGAGCCGGGCGGGGCGGAGTTCATCGCCCTGCACGAACGGCACGGCAAGCCGCTCCAGCTCTTCTGGACGTGGACCTCCCCCAACCTTGAGTTCGCCACCGTATTCGTCGGCGTGCTCGCGGTGGCCCTGTTCGGCCTGAACTTCTGGCTCGCGGTCCTGGCGATCGTGGCCGGCACTGCGGCCGGCTCGCTCACCCACGCCGTGCTGTCGGCACGAGGCCCCTCGCACGGCGTGCCGCAGATGGTGCTGTCGCGGCTCGGCTTCGGCTACTGGGGGAACATCCTGCCGGCCGGGCTGAACTCGGTCACCGCCGGCATCGGCTGGTTCGCGGTGAACAGCGTCAGCGGCACCTTCGCCCTGAACACGCTCACCCACATGCCAAAGCAGCTCTGCCTGGTGATCATCGTGGCGCTCCAGATCGTGATCGCCTTCTTCGGGCACAACCTGGTGCACACGTTCGAGCGGTACGCGTTCCCGGTGCTGGCGGTCATCTTCATCATCGCCACGGCCGTCATCCTCGCCAAGTCGAACCCCGGCTACCACGCGAGCGCGCCGCCATACTTCGGCGGCAAGCTCGGCGGGTTCCTGCTGACCACCGGCGCCGTGTTCGGCTATGCGGTGGGCTGGAACCCGTACGCCGCCGACTACTCCCGTTACTTCGCGCCCGGCACCAGCAAGGTGGCAGTCGGACTCTGGGCCGGGCTCGGGCTGTTCATCTCCTGCACGGTGCTGGAAATCGCCGGTGCCGGCTCGGCCACGATCACCAACGCCGGGGCCGCCCTCGGCAACCCGACCGGCTCCTTCACCGGCCACCTGCCGACCGTGCTGGCCGACCTGACCCTGCTGGCCATCGCGCTGGGCGCGGTCGCGGCGAACGTGCTCAACATCTACTCTGGCGCCCTGTCTTTCGTCGCCATGGGCATCAAGCTGCCGCTGGCCCTGCGCCGGGCGATCGTGGCGCTCGTCTTCGGTGTGATCGGCTTCGTCGTCGCACTCACCGGACTGCACGACGCGGGCGCCAAGTACACGAACTTCCTGCTGATCATCGCCTACTGGATCGCGCCCTGGCTGGCCGTGGTCTTCTGCGACCAGTTCCTGCGCCGCCGGCGGCCCATCGGCGAGATCGAGGCGATGCTGTTCGACCGCCGGTACACCAACTGGGCCGGGCCGGTCGCGATGCTCGCCGGCATGGGCGTGTCCATCTGGCTGTTCTCCAACCAGACCGAGTACGTCGGCCCGGTCCCCACACATATCCCGGCCGTGGGTGACCTCACCTTCGAGGTGGGGTTCGTCCTCACCGCAGTGATCTACCTGCTCTGGCACGCGATCACCGACCGCCGCCCCGCGGCGGCCTGAGCCCGCGGCGGCCTGAGCCCGCAGCGGGCTTCAGGCCGGCCCGGACACCACCGGCGGATCGTCGCTGCCGCCGCGCAGCCCGCGCGGCAGGAACACAGCGAAAACAGCAGGCCGGGGGCGGACCAGCACGACCTTGCCCCCGTCCGCGGCGACGATGCTGCGCGCGAGGGCCAGCCCGAGGCCGGTCCCGCCCGGCTTGCCGCTCACGCTCCGCTCGAAGATCCGGGGCACCAGTTCGGGCGGCACTCCCCTGCCCTCGTCCCGCACCTCGACCACCACCGACTTGGGTGTCTGCGAGGTGCGGATCGTGACCGTGCCACCGCCGTGCACGAGTGCGTTGTCCAGCAACGTGGCGACGACCTGCGCCAGCGTGCCGGGCGTCACGTAGGCCCGCAAGTTCTTGTCGCCGACCACTTCCAGCTTGCGGTTCTTGCGGCGGAACGCCGGATCCCACTCCACCACCTGCTGTGCGACCACGTCATCGACCCAGACCCGCTCCGGGGTCCCCACCGGCGACGCGCGGGTCCGGCCGAGCAACTGGCCGACCACCTCGGCCAGCCGTTCGGTCTGCACCAGGGCCGCGGCCCCTTCTTCCCGGACGACGGCTGGCTCATCGGCGGCGGCCAGCATCTCCTCCAGCCGCATGGACAGCGCGGTAAGCGGCGTGCGCAGCTGGTGTGAGGCATCAGCGGCGAACTCACGTTCGGCGGCGAGCAGGTCGCTGATGCGCTGCGCCGAGCCGTCCAGGCCTTCGGCCACCCGGTCGAGTTCGGGCACGCCATAACGGCGGCCGAGCGGCCGCGCGTCGCCCGAGCCGAGCCGGTCGGCGGCGCCGGCGAGTTCCTGCAGCGGCCTGGTCAGCCGCCTGGCCTGGAAAGTGCCGAGCACGACGGCCACCGCGACGGCGAGAAAGGCGAGTCCACCGGTCAGCGCCAGCCCGATGGTGACACCGGGGGTCTCGACCGACTTGTCCGCCTCGATCGTGACATAGAAGTTCTCGGTGGCCGCGTGGGCGATGATCACGCCGCCCGGCGCGGGCAGGTCACCGAACGTGGTCGGCTTTCTGCCGTTGCGGCTGATGCTGACGTACCGGTCCGGCAGCGACCTCGCCGCGTTGGCGGCGTCGGCGATGTCAGGTGGCAGCCCTGAATCCACCCGGTTCTGCAGTGTCCTGGCGACGGTGGCCGCGTCGTGCTGCACCAGGTCGTGGGCGGCATTGTTCTGGAGCCGGATCAGGACGAAAGCCAGCGGCAGCCCGAACAGCGCGACGGCGGTGATCGCCACCACGAGCGTGGAGAACAGCAGCCGGCGGCGCATGTCAGCCTGCCGGCGGTGAGCACCCGGTGGCAATGACCATCAGTCACCCCGCTCGAACCTGAACCCGACCCCGCGCACGGTGGTGATGTAACGGGGGCTGTGCGCGTCGTCCCCGAGCTTGCGCCGGAGCCACGAGATGTGCATGTCGAGGGTCTTGGTCGAGCCCCACCACTTGCTGTCCCAGACCTCGCGCATGATCTGCTCTCGCGTGACCACCTTCCCCGCGTCGCTGACGAGCACACATAGCAGGTCGAATTCCTTGGTGGTGAGCTCGAGCTCGGTATCGCCGATCCAGGCGCGCCGGGCCTCGGGATCCACCCGCACTCCCTGCACGGTGCTGGTCTCCGCACTGCCGCGGCGCAGCAGTGCCCGGACCCTGGCCAGCAGCTCCGCGAGCCGGAACGGCTTGGTCACATAGTCGTCCGCGCCGGCGTCGAGCCCGATCACCGTGTCCACCTCGTCCGCGCGGGCGGTGAGGATCAGCACCGGAACCGACTGGCCCTCCGACCGCAGCCGGCGGCACACCTCCAGCCCGTCCAGGCGGGGCAGGCCGATATCAAGCACGATCAGGTCGATCCCGCCCGCGAGGGCTGCCTCCAGCGTGCTCGGGCCATCTGCCGACACATCGACGTCGTAGCCCTCGCGCCGGAGCGCACGCGCCAGCGGGTCGGAGATGGAGACATCATCCTCTGCTAGCAAAACGCTGGTCATGGTCAGATGGTATTGCCGTCCGCGACCATTTCAGCCCCACTACACAGAGAAATCCCCCGGCCACCCTCCGGAACAGCCCCGTCCACGGCCTCAAACCGGCGTAACCCCATGCCGCCGCCGCGAGAACGACCGGTCCTTTCCAGCGGCCGCCGCGAACCGCCTGATCAGCTCGCCACGCAGTTCGCCAGGCTCCACCACATCATCGGCGATGAGCTCAGACGCCAGCCGGAGCACGTCGATGTCGCGGTCGTACTGCTCGCGGAGCCGGCGTGTCTCCTCCTCGCGTGCCGCAGGATCGGCGATGGCGGCCAGTTTGTTGTAGTAGACCGCGTTGACAGCGGCGTCGGCACCCATGACGGCGATCTTCGCCGTGGGCAGGGCGATCGTCGCATCGGGCCCGAACCCCGGCCCGGCCATCGCGTACAAGCCTGCGCCGTAGGCCTTGCGCACGATCACGCAGATCTTCGGCACGGTCGCCTCGGCTACCGCACTGATCATCTTGGCCCCGTGGCGGATGATGCCCTGTTTCTCCACCGCCGTGCCGACCATGAAACCGGGCACATCGGCCAGGAACAGCAGCGGGATGTTAAAAGCGTCACACAGCTGGATGAAGCGTGCCGCTTTGTCGGCCGAATCGACGAAAAGCACGCCCCCTTTGAACAGCGGGTTGCTGGCGACCACGCCGGTCACCTGGCCGGCCAGCCGGGCGAATCCGATTGTCAGTTCCCGTGCCCACAGCTCATGGATCTCGAAGAAGGACCCCGCGTCGACCAGGCCGCGGACATAGCGGCGCATGTCAAAGGCCTGCCGCTCGCTGGCCGGGACCATCGCCGCGAGGTCGGTCTCCTCAGCCTCGGCAGCGGGGGCGGCGGGCGGCAGCCCCCGCCAGTTCGAGGGCAGGTAGGACAGGTACCGCCGGATCGCGGTCAGCGCATCGCGCTCCGATGCTGCCAGGTGGTGGCCGCAGCCGGAGACAGTGCAGTGCATCCTGGCACCGCCCATCTCCTCCAGGGTGGTCCGCTCCTTGACCACCATCTCCACCATCCGGGGGCTGCCCAGGTACATCGACGCGTTGCCGTCCACCATCGCCACGTAGTCGCAGAACGCGGGGATATAGGCGCCGCCGGCCGCGGATGGGCCGAACAGCGCGCACACCTGGGGGATCGCACCCGACGCGCGTACCTGGGTGTGAAAGATGTTCCCCGCCCCCCGCCGGCCGGGGAACATCTCGACCTGGTCGGTGATCCGCGCGCCCGCGGAGTCAACCAGGTAGATCATGGGCAGGCCGGCTCCATAGGCCTTCTCGATGATCCGGATGATCTTCTCTACGGTGCGGGAACCCCACGAGCCCGCCTTCACGGTGGAGTCGTTGGCCATGAGGGCCACCGGCCTGCCGTCGACGGTGGCCGTCCCGGTGACCACACCGTCGGCGGGCAGGCCGCCGTCCAGCACATTGGCGTAACGGCCGTCTTCGGTGAAGCTGCCCGGATCGGTCAGCAGCGCGATCCGCTCCCGCGCGAACAGTTTCCCGGCCGCTGCCGCCGCCTCGTGGTAGCGGGGCGCGCCGCCCTGCTCAATCCGTGCGCGGACGTCCGCCAGGTCAGAGTGCTCAGCCACGATGGCGACTGTACCCCGGGGGATGTGGTGGCCTTAGGGCTCCTCCTCCGGCGGCGGGGGCGCGTGCCCGGACCCGCGGAAGTAGTCATCGCGGATCATGAATGACAGGCTCTCGGGGTCGTCTGCCTGCATGACCTGGCCTTCATCTGCTTCGTCTTTCCGGCGCGCGTACCAGACACCCTTGGCCGACCAGATCCGGTAAGCCATCCCCCAGTGCCAGATCAGATCGTCCATCGGATCCATGCAGTCCAGCACCACCCCTCCTCACAGTATCCGCCACTGTCACAATCGGTAACGAAGTGTGATGGCTTGAATACCCAATGGAGTAACCCTAGCCCTCGGTCCCGCTTCGCACCTTGTTCCTGCGCGGAGTGCCCGGCCACGACGGCGCCTGGCCGGGCAAGCCAGTCGCACGCTGGCTGAGAGTGGGTCTGCCTGACGCCGACGGGCGCCACAACGGGAAACGACAGCCGTTCCGCAGCCGTTACGCGGGGATTGTCTGGGTCCTGGGACCTGCGCGCAGTACCTGGGAGGGCAACTCGCGCCCCACGATGCGTTCTGCCTGCGCCGCCGCCTCGATCATGGCCGCCAGGTTCACCCCGGTCGCCACGCCCATGTCCTCGACCATGTGCACGAGTTCCTCGGTTGCGATGTTGCCGCTGGCACCGGGAGCGTATGGGCAGCCACCCAGCCCGCCGACCGAGGCGTCGAAATCGTCCACCCCCATCTGCAGCGCGGCCAGCACGTTGGCCAGCCCTGTCCCGCGGGTGTTGTGGAAGTGCAGGTTGAGCGATGCTTCCGGATGGGCCGAGCGGAACGAGCCCACCAGGTCCCAGACCCGGCGGGGGGTGGCCATCCCGGTGGTGTCGCCGAAGGAGATCGAGTCGGCCCCATCCGCGATCGCCCGGCCCGCCACCGTCACGACCCGGCCGACCGGCACGTCGCCCTCGTACGGGCAGCCCCAGGCGGTGGCGATGACCACCTGGCAGGACGCGCCCCGCTGGTGGGCCTCGTCGATGATCACGGCGATGCCGGCCAGCGACTCCTCGGTCCCACGGTTCACGTTCTTGCGGTTGTGGGTGTCCGACGCCGACACCACCACTTCCACCTCGGTGAATCCGGCGTCCAGCGCCCGCCGGGCACCGCGCAGGTTGGGCGCGAGCGCCGAGTAGCGGATGGCGGGATCCCTGCTGACCCCGGCCCAGACCTCGTCCGCGTCGGCCATCTGCGGGATCGCCTCGGCCCGCACGAAGGAGACCGCTTCGATCCGGCTCACCCCCGTCCCCGCCAGCCGGTCGATCAGCGCGATCTTCGCGCTGGCCGGGACCGGATCCTCATTCTGGAGCCCGTCCCGCGGTCCCACTTCGCGCACGGAGATCCGCGACGGCAGATCGGACACGGCCGCCTCCTTCCTGGCGCCGACTTCTGGCCGGCTCGCTGGTGCCCGCTTCTGGCCGGCTCGCTGGTGCCCGCTTCTGGCCGGCTCGCTGGCGCCCGGCTTCTGGCCGGCTCGCTGGCGCCCGCTTCTGGCCGGCTCGCTGGCGCCGACTTACTCTCCCGGCCAGCGCGGGGCCCGCTTCTCATTGAACGCGGCGATCCCCTCCCGCCGGTCGGCCGAGAATGCGGCGGCCCGCCAGGCCGCGTCTTCGACTTCCATGGCGGCGGCCAGGCCGATCCCCCCACCCTGGCGGATCGCCCGCTTGGCGGCGCGGACGGCGACCGGCGAGTTGGCCGCGATCTGCGCAGCCAGATCCAGGGCGTGCTGGGCCGCCTTCCCAGCCGGGACCCGCCGGTCGGCCAGGCCGATCCGTTCCGCCTCCTCGGCGGGCACCCGGCGGCCGGTGAAGCTCAGGTCAGCGGCCCGGCCCGGGCCCAGCTTGCGCCGCGCCCGCCGCGTGCCGCCGCCCCCGGGGACCAGGCCCCCGTTGGGCTCCGGCAAGACGAACACCGCTGTCGCGTCGGCCACGATCAGGACGGCCGACAGACGCCGACCGCA
>OFHK01000459.1_pt1 | contig 12044 bp, 13 predicted proteins | sample 1521951 | NCBI WGS metagenome assembly OFHK01 (sample SAMEA2468436, study PRJEB22500) | soil metagenome | biome: Glassland; feature: Farmland; material: Clay | place: Australia | collected 2013-01-31 | depth 0.55 m
CGGACCCCGGCGGCAGTGCCCGGGGCGCCGCCGGCGGCGGGGCAGGGCACCGCCATGACGGAGAACATCGCGAGGTACTGCATGTCCTTTTCCCCTCCTGGGGAGGCGAGACCCCAGGAGGCCCTGGGGGGTGTCCCGAAAACCCCCCAAGATCGTCGCAAGGGCCCTTCGGATCCCCGCCGAGACGACGGGGATGCGGACGGGGGGATCAGAGGTCGGAGGACTCCGACTCGCCCCGCGGGGAACGGATCTCCCGCAGGCCCGCGACGAGGCTGCCGATCCCCAGGACCCCCACCACGACGAGGACCAGGATGGTCGCCACTCCCACGGAATCCAGGTTCGGGATCGGGTTCCCCGTGCTGATGGCGAGGGAATTCAGGAAGGGGAAGCCGGTGACCAGGAGGCCGATGGCGGCGAACGCCATGCCGCCATAATACAGCGTCCGCCCGGCCACGTTCCTCCCGAGGTCCTTGATCGCTTCCTCCGGGAGCTTGCGGAGCCGCGCGAGCCGGGCGAAGAGGGCGCCGAAGAGGACCTGCATCGCCATCGTGCCGAGGCCGAACAAGAGGCCCGGCAGCGGGGCGTAGGCCAAGCTCGGCATCTGGGGCGCGAGGATGAACACGAGGATGGTCGCGTAGGCGCCGAAGCCGAAGCCCGCGATGAGCCCGTGGACGACCGCCATGCGCACGGGGATCTCCCGCGCGTGCGCCTCATGGAGCGGCATGCGCTCCGCTTCCGCGGTGTGGTGCTGCTTGCCGCGGAGCCACGCGTCGAAGGGGATGTGGACGTACTTCCCCCGGAGGACGTAGGAGCCGGCGACGAACATGGCGATGCCCACGAGGATGTACACCGGGCCGTCCAGGTTGTAGGCCTCGTACACGGCCGCAAGGCCGAGGAATCCCAGGGTGGTCAGCAGGGCCCGCTGGGCCGTGAAGCCGGCGGAGAAGGCGAAGCCCGCCTTCATGCCGCCGCGGGTGCTGTACTGGCCCACGGAATAACTGAAGGTGATCGGCCACGTGTGCTCGTCCGGCGTCGCGCCGTGGAGCAGGCCCAGGATGAACGAGATGGCGAGGATCGTGGGGACGCTGAGCCCGCTGGAGGGGTCGAGGATCGAGGCGAGGTCCATGCTCAGCCCCCCGAGGGCCTGGGCTTGGTCAGCCGGCCGTTCCTCACGTGCTCGATCGTGAAACCGTGGAGGCAGTGCGCGGGGTGGTGCAGGGTGTCGCACATGCGCTCGACCGCCTTCGTGCCGACGAGGTAATCGATCTTCGAGGCCTCGGCGCACGCGTAGGCCCGGTCCAGGCCCAGCGCCTCGCCGTAGTAGACCTCGAGCACGCGGTGGCTGTGGATGATCCGCCGGGCTTCCGCCAGGCCCTCTTTCGTCAGGGTCGGCGCTTTCCAGGGCGTGCGCCGCACGAGACCTTTCCGCTCGAGCTTGCGGAGGACGTCGATCACGGAGGGCATCGTGACGCCGAACTCGTGGGCGAGGGCCGAGACGGACGGCAGGCGGCCGGACTCCTTCATGCGGTAGGCCTCCTTCAGGTAGGCGGCCTCGATGCCGCTGACATCGGACTTAGGCATGGTCTAAGTTAGACCGGGTCTAACTTATAAAGGTTTGCCGCGGGCCCTGGGACGCACCCGCCAAACCTCATGTGCTCCCGCGGCCTTCCGGGTTCGTGGCCGCGAGACGCTTCAGGCTCTCCGCTCACGTAGGCAGCGCGAACCTGGATGGAGTTCGGCCCGTGCTGGCCGCATCCTTCCCGGAGGGTTCGATTCGCGAGGACGGGGACGGGCTTCTCGTCGAGGCCGATGCGGACGGAGACAGTGCGAAGGAACTGAACCGTTCCCTCCTGTCCGCGCTGCGCCGCGTCGAGAAGAGGACGAGGCTCCGGGCGGAGTGGACCTCGGAGGACGGCACCACCGAGCGGTACTTCGATTACGTCCGGAAGAAGACGTACAAGAGATGACGCCACGGATCCGATGCCGCATCCCGTCGCCTCCTGGAGAATCCAACGAAAGAAGAAGTGACTGCGGGCGGAGATGCCCGAGGCCTTACGAATTGGAGCCGGCGGTCCCGGCTACGCCCGTTCGCTGAGGAGCTCGTCCAGCCGCTCGTAGCTCTGGCGCATGCCCCACTCCATGCCCGTGTTCAGCATGCCGTCGCGGTCCTCCTGGTTCGCGTAGACCGCGTGGACCGTCAGCTTCGTCTTGCCGCCTCGCCGGGCCTCGAAGGTAATCGTCTCGGTGAGCACATGGCCCGGCATCCCTTCGTACTGGAAGGTCCAGGCCAGGCGCTCCGGAGGCACGACTTCCCGGAAGGTGCCGCGGAAGCCGTGCTCCCTGCCCTCGAGATCGTGCTGCACGATGCGCCAGGCGCCGCCGGCCCGCGGCTCCCACGTGACCACCTTCGTCGCGTAGCCCCGCGGTCCCCACCACTGCTCGAGGGCCTTCGGGTCCACATGGGCCCGGAACACCCGCTCCGGCGGGGCGTCGAAGACGCGCGCGATGAGGACCTCGTGGTCGGAGGGAAGCGCCATCGTCACCTGGGGATGCGACGGCGAACGACGCTCCAGAACGCGGGCCAGCTTGTCGAACTGGCTCATCTGGCCCTGCCGGCTCAGCTCCTGGAATTGCGCGTTGTGCATCCTCGAGGAGGTGAACGTCATCCGGGTGCCGCCCCGAACGGCCCGGAACTCGACCGCGGCCTCGATCTCGTACGGCGGCACGTCGGGGACGAAGTCGACCTTCGTCCGGTACGCGAGCCGGCGCTTCGGACGGACCTCCGTGTAGATGTTCCGGGCCTCGGTGGAGACGGGCAGGCCCATCTCCTTGAGCGCCGCGACCTGCTCACGTTCACGCCGGGGTTCGGGCACCTGTTCGCCGACCCGGCCCGCGTCCCGATCCTCCAGGCCATGGACCGCCTCCAGATCGGCAACGGGCCGCCGGCTCCCGGGTCCATGCCTCCGCCGGACGAGTGGATCCGCCGCCTCGGGACCCTCCCCCTGATGTACCCGCCCGGGGCGCGGTGGATGTACAACACCGGGGCCGACATCCTGGGCGTGCTCCTCGCGCGTGCGTCAGGGAAGCCGCTCGAGGCCTTCCTCCGCGACCGCCTCTTCGAGCCCCTCGGCATGAAGGACACGGCGTTCCACGTGCCCGCGGCGAAGATGGCCCGCTTCGGGCCGACGTACTGGACGGACTACCGGACCGGCCAAGAGGCGGTCTACGACGAAGCCCGCGGCGGCCAGTGGAGCCGGCCGCCGGCGTTCCCCTCCGGGGCGGGCGGCCTCGTGTCCACCGCGGACGACTACCTCGCCTTCGCGCGCATGCTGGCGGACGGCGGCGAGCACGGGAAGGCGCGCATCCTGTCGCGGCGGTCCGTCGAGGCGATGACGAGGGACCAGCTGAGCCCGCATCAGAAGGCGGACGAACTCGTGCCCGGCTACTGGGCGAACCACGGGTGGGGCTTCGGGATGGCCGTCCTCACGAAAGGAGACGAGTTCTCGTCGTCGCCCGGCCGCTACGGCTGGGACGGCGGCATGGGGACCTCGTGGTTCAACGACCCGAACGACGGACTGACCGCGATCCTGATGACGAACCGCATGTGGAGCTCCCCGAACCCGCCGGACGTCTGCCGCGACTTCTGGAAGGAGGGGTACGCGGCGGCCCGCGACTCGAACGCAGTGTGACGGCGGCACGCGGGTCTCGTCCGGAAAAGGCACAGATTAGTGTGCGACCCCGCCTAGGGTCGGCGATTCGATGCTCGCGGACTTCCTGCCGGTCTTCGCCATCCTCGGCGCCGCGGCGCTCCTGGCCGCGGTCGCGTGGTACACCAGTCGGAGCGCGGCGAAGAAACTCCAGCTCTCCAAGCGGGCCCGGGAGTCCCTCTCGTACGTCGTCCTGGGCCCGGTGCTCGCCGCGATCCTCGGCCTCGGCGTGATGAGCGCGGCGGCCTACATCGCGGGCCGCAACCTCCTCGCCCTGCCGCCCGTCCTCATGATCCCGGACCTCACGGTGTTCGTGGAGCTCGTCGTCCTCGCCGCGGCGGTGCGGACCGCGGGCGCGATCGCGAAGCGGTACCTCCCGTCCGCGACGAACGAGAACGAGGCCGATCGCCTGCTCATCTACGGCGTGTACGCGCTCGGCCTGGTCGCGCTCGCCTACATCCTCCTGAGCTCCCCCGTGAGCCCGGTCATCTCCGCGAGCCTGTGGGCCCTGGTCAACTTCGGCGCGGGCCTGACGATGACCTACCTCGTGGCCTACGTCGTCAACATCGCCTTCAAGCGGTACGCGCAGACGATGGCCCCCCGGAACCGGGGAGTGGAGACCGTCCTCACGTTCATCCGCCGGGGCGCGGTCGCGGTGGTCGTCCTCATCGGGATCTCCGCGACGACCTTCACGAGCTTCCCGAACGCGAGCGGAGCGGTCGCCTCCCTGTTCATCGCCGCGGGATTCGGCTCCATCGTCGTCGGCCTGGCGGCCCAGTCCGCCCTGTCGAACATCTTCGCGGGCATGATCATCTCGACCGCCCAGCCGTTCCGGCTCGAGGACGCGGTCCTCTTCCAGAACGAGTGGTGCTGGGTCGAGGACATCCGCCTCACCTTCACGGTCCTGAAGACCTGGGACAACCGGAGGCTGGTCGTCCCCAACCAGATGTTCCTGAACAACAGCCTGGTGAACTACACCCTCAAGGATCCGTCCAAGCTCGTGATCGTCTTCGTCCAGGTGCCCTACGACGCGGACCTGGACAAGGCGATCGAGATCATGAAGGGGGAGGTGCGCAAGCACCCGGACTTCGTGGCGGTGCCCGGCCTGCCCATCGTCCACGTCATGGAGTTCAACGAGTCCGGGATCCTCCTGAGGCTCCTGGGGAACGCGAAGGACCAGCCCACGAACTTCCAGATGTCCAAGGACCTGCTCTACTCGATCCGGAAGGAGTTCCTCGCGAACGGGATCCGCATCTCCTACCCGCGGCGCGAGGTCGTCATGAACCCGGGCTCCTCCCTCGAGCGCGGCAGCCGCGCGGACGGATCGTCGGAGCCGGCCGGGCAGTGAGGTGGCTGCGGCCGGCGCGCGGCCGCGAAGGCGTGGCCTCCTAGGATCCGGATCGGACGGACTGCCGCATGAGGGCGGTCGCGAGGAGCAGGTCCTCGTTCGCGCCGGAGAAGCGCCCGTGCCGGAACTCCTGCTCCGCCCGCGCGAGGAGCTCGCGGATGTCCGGGAGCAGCGGGACCGGGGCACCGTCCAGGGCCGACACCTGCACTTGGAGGCCCGCGATCGACCGGGCGATCGCGTCGCGCTCCTTCCGTCGGCGGAGGAAGGACTCGGTCGCGCGGCGGATGCTCTCCTTCAGGCAGCTCCAGTCGCCCGTCCCCAGGGCGTGCCGCGCCTCGGAGAGGGCCCGGTCCACCTCGTAGGAAGAGAAGCCTTCCTCCTGCAGGCGCCCGTAGACGCGCTCCGCCCGCTCGAGCGACCCCAGGGCCTGCGCGTACCGGTCCGCGAAGGAGGCCACCTCGCGCGAGAGGCGGTCCACGACCACTTGGGCGGTGGTGGGATCGAGGAACCCCTGGGCGAGCGCGTCCCGCGCGGCCGCGATCTGTTTCGCGAGCGTTTCCGCCGCAGGGCCCTCTGCCCGGAGGCGCTCTAGGTCCTTCGCGGCCTCCGCGAGCCGCGCCCAGGACCGGGCGCCGCCGACGTGGGCCGCGTCGGCCCGGTGCTTCGCCTCGGAGGCCAGGCGGTCCGCGGCCGCCAGGTTCCCGAGCGCGAACTCCCGGGTGGCCTGCTCGATCAGCTCCTCCAGGCGCAGGCCGAGCCAGCCCTGGGAACCCGTGGGCTGGGCCCCGGAGAGGGACTCGACCGCGATGGACGCGAGGAGAACGCCCCGCGACGTGAGCCGCGCGCGGCCCACGGCCTCCCGCGCGGATGCCGCGGCCTGCGTGAGCAGCTCCGCCGCCCCGAGGTAGTCGGGGACCGGGGAGCCGTCCTCGTCGACCCGCTGGGCCATCCTCTTCTCCGCGGCGCCGAGCACCGCCTCGAGGTCGTCGGTCGGGAGGCCGAGCCGCTCGAGCTCCTCGCGGCACGCCTCGAGCTCCTTCCAGGCGGCCATGTAGCCGTCGAAGCGGGCGTTCAGGGACGCGGCGAGCGCCTCCGCCCGCTTCGCCTGGGCGACCGCCTCCGAGTAGTCGCGGTCCACGTAGAGGGCCTTGGCGACGCTCAGGACCTCATGGGCGGGCGCGAGGTCGGCCTGCGTGGAACCGAGGGCGGAGACGAGCTGCTCGGTCATGCGGATGACGCGGTCCGCGTTCTGCGCCCTCCAGGCGGTCCGGGACCCCGACGTTCGTGCGTTGGCCAGCATGGATCGGATTCCCCCAAGGGCTCGCTCCGTTCCGGAGAGAGGCTCCGAGACCGAGGCGAGTCGGAATCGATTCTTTGGGGGGGCTAAAAGTCTTGCGGTGACCGGAGGTGATAACCAGGAGTGGGAATCAAGAAGACGGCTGGAATCTCCGGCCCCGCGAGGTGGGCCGGGGGCCGTGATTGCGAACCGGGCTCGGCGAAATTGGCCGGCGACCCCGGGCCGACAGGCCAGCCCGGCCGGGCTGTGAACCCTCAAATAGACCGGCGGATAGCCGTGTCGCCGCGGACCACGGGAGCGGACCTTGGAGACGCTGGGCGTCGAGCACGTCGACCGGGAGAAACGACACGGCCTTCCGTTCAACACGTTCACCCTGTGGTTCGGCGCGAACCTGACCATCGCGGACTTCGCCCTCGGATCGCTCTTCTTCGGCCTCCCGCTCGAGAGCATCGCCCTCGCCGTCGTGATCGGCAACGTCCTCGGCGGCCTCCTCCTGGGGCTCATGGCCGCGATGGGGCCCACCTTCGGCTATCCGCAGATGATGATCTCGCGCGCCATCCTGGGGAAGTGGGGGAACGCCCCCTTCGCCCTCGCGAACTGGATCAGCACCGTCGGATGGTTCACGGTGAACATCATCCTCGGCGGGTACGCGCTCGAGCTCGCGTTCGGCCTGCCGTTCCCCCTCGCCGCCGCGGCCCTCGTCCTCGTGGACGTCGTGATCGCGATGTGGGGCCACGACCTCATCCACTCCTTCGAGCGGCTCATGTCCGTCGTCCTCGCGATCATGTTCGCCGCGGTCACGGTCATCGCGTTCGACCGGATCGGGACCAACCTGGCCGCGTACCAGGCCACCGTCTCCTTCAGCCTGTCGTTCTGGGCGCTCGTCGTGGCGGCGGTCTTCTCCTACCTCATGAGCTGGTCCCCCTACGCGAGCGACTACTCGCGGTACCTGCCCGAGAGCACGTCGAAGTGGAGGCTCGTGGCCTACACGATCGCGGGCGGCGCGATCGCGAGCGCGTGGACGGAGGTCGCGGGGTTCCTCGTGTTCCTCGGCGCGAACAACCCCCAGCTCAACGCGATCGCGGCCCTCGGCGCGGTCTCCGGGGGCTACGCGGTCCTCGCCCTCCTCACCGTGGTCCTCGGCGCCGTGGCCGCGGACGCGCTGAACCTGTACACGAACTCCCTCTCCGCCCTCGTCCTGTACAAGAAGGCGGGCCGGATCCCGACCATCCTCGCGGCAGGCGCGGTGGGGTTCGTCCTCGCCGTCCTGGCCTCGTCCAACTTCGGCACCTTCTACCAGGACTTCCTCCTGACCCTCGACTACTGGATCACGCCCTGGATCGGCGTGATGCTCGCCGCGTTCTTCGTGAGGCGCGTGCGGGCCGGCGTCGAGGGCGCCGCGGGCTTCCTCCTGACCGGACTCGGGGCGTACCTGATCGGCCTGCTGGTCTCCGTGCCGTTCATGAACCTCTCCCCCTACGGCCTGGGATACGTCGGCCCGGTCGCGAGCGTGATCGGCGGCGCCGACGTGAGCTACTTCGTCGCCTTCGCCGCGGCGCTCGTCGCGTACGTCGGCCTGAGCAGGATGAGGATTCGAGGGAGGAGAAACATCAGCTAATCGTTATATAATCGTACCATTATTACCTCCGCATGGACGTCTTCGCGGCCGTCGCAGACAAGACCCGCCGCGCGATGCTGGACCTGATCGCGGTCCGACCCCGGAGGGCGGGCGAACTCGTGGACGCCTTCCCGAACCTGACGCAGCCCGCGGTGTCCCGCCACCTGCGCGTGCTCCGGGAGACCGGGCTCGTGAAGGTGACCTCCCGCGCCCAACAGCGGATCTACGGACTCAACGCCGAGACGCTGGCCCAGGTCTACGCCTGGGTGGCCCGGTACCAGGAGTTCTGGCCGGAGCATCTCGACGCGCTCGAACGCCACCTGAACGCGCGCGCGAAGACGACGACCGGACGGAGGCGAAAGGCATGAGCCGAGACTCCCGTCCGACGGCGTCCTCGAGGACCGGACGCGTCACCATCGAAGCCGACCGCGCGAACTTGACGTTCGAACGCATCCTCCGCCACCCGCCGGCCGCGGTATGGAGGGCCCTCCCGCAGCCGCAGGAGCTGGGCTCCTGGTACATGGCCAAGGCCACGATCGACGGCCACCCGGGCAGCAGCATCGAAATGCACACCGGACCCTCGCAGTTCCACGTCACGGGGCGGATCCTCGTCTGGGACCCGCCTCGGACCTTCGAGCACGAGTGGCGCGTCGCGCCGCGGCCCGAGCTCCCCGAGGGCGAGGACGCGGTCATCCGGTGGGAGCTGGAGCCCGTCCCGGAGGGGACGCGGCTCGTCCTGACCCACCGTCGCCTGACGCGGACGACGGCCCTCGGGTTCGCGCCGGGGACGCACGCGCTCCTCGACCGCCTCGAGGCCCACCTGGACCGGACGCCGATGCCCGCGTTCGGCGAGCGGTACCAGGAGGTCCTCGGGAGCTACCCGCCCATGCCGCGGCCGTGAGGACGCGGGAGGGGACGTCCCGCCGACCTCACTCGCGCTCGTTGAACGTGACCTCAAGGCCGGGAGCGAGGGGCAGCCGGAGGGATTCCCCATGCTCCCCGCGGACCCGGTCGAACGCGATCCCGCTCTCCTTCAGCCACGCCGCCGCCTCGTCCATCCGGCCTACGGAGAAGGCGACGACCGCCCGCGTCCCGTTTCCGGGGGGATCCTTGCCGGCGCGGTCGATGCACAGCCGGGTCCCTCCGAGGCGAAACTCCACGAAGTCCCCGGCCTTCTCCGCCTGGACCGGAAGCCCCAGCCGATCGACCAGGAGGCGGCGGGCCTGAGGGAGGTCGCCCACGAGCAGCTCCACGAACTCGAACCGGGCGTCCGTCAGCGCCATGGGATCCCCCAAGGCAGAGCGGGTACTTGGGGTACGCTCAAAAGACGACACGGGCGGGCCGGGGCGCGGAGCCGCGTATCACGAACGATAAAGGGCGCACCAGCCTCATTTAAGCGACCCGCGTTCCGAGGGGCGCATGGGGGGCGTCATCCCGGTGGCATCAGTCATCTTACTAGCCCTAGTCCCCCCGCATGGAGAGCCCAAGCAGGACCCCCGCGGCACGACGGGCAATGAGGTCATCCGGCGGGCCACAATCACGGGCACGAGCGAGCTGAAGGCCTTCCTCCGGATGAACCCGGAAGAAGGCTTCGACATCGAGACGATCAACGGGATCGACACCCACGCCCTGCTCAAGGATGCCCGCGCGGAGAAGGAGCTCTTGCTGGCCACGGCACGGAACGCCGAGGCGCTGCTCCCGCGCGTCCGTGCCGAGACCGAAGACCCCCTGCTCGTCGGTGCCATCCTCTCCAACAAGACCCTGGTCTGGTACCGCAAGAGCGGCGCCGACCCGGATTGGACCGAGTTCAGCCCCCTTCGCTGGGGTGGGATCTTCTTCGAGTCCCGGTCCCCCGGCGGGCGCCTTCGCCGGAAGCCGTCGACCCGCCTCGTGGACCTGATCAACGACTGTGTGAATGCCGCCGGCACGACCGCGGTCCTGCGCGCGGGCTTCAGCGGCATGCTCCGCGGCTCGAAGAAGATGAAGAGCGCCGTGCAGTACGCGCTCGGCCCCAAGCGGCCGCGGCTGACCCAGCAGGTCGCGCAGGCCTACCTGGACGACCTTGCCGTGAACCCCCGCGGCGGCGATACGTCCGTGCCCCTCGAGCACCTCAGTGACGTCGCGAAGCGAATGGGCACCGCCGAGGTGAACAACACCCTCGCGGAGCTCTTCCACGCGGAGAGCAACCGCGCGCTGATCGTCCTCGACCCGCGCTTCCACCCGGGGATGAACGCGGTGATCATCCAGGTCGTCCCCGCGAAGAACCCCGAGGAACCTTCCACGTACGACCTCATCCAAGTCGAACCCGGCAAGTCGCGCGAATCCGCCGCGGCCCACGAGGCCTCGAAGGAGTCGGCGCCGACGTCGCCTTGGGACCAGAAAGGCCTCACGGACAAGGACTGGCTCAAGCTCCTCAGGGCCCTCGAGAAGAAGAAGGCGCGACTCGAGGCGCCTCCGCCGGAGAACCACCGCGAGCGGCCGGAATACGTCCTCCTGCGGGACCTCCTGCTCGCGGACGCCTCCGCGCGCAAGGCCTTCCTCTCCGTCCACTGGAAGGGGCGGCCCGGCGGCCTTCCCCTCCTCGCCGAACTGCTCAGCCAGGGCACGTGGACGCCCGAAGTGGACACGGACGGGGACTACCTCGAAGCCGAGCTCGACCACCTGGCCCGCCAGCCGGGGAACTCCGGATCGGGGGACAAGGGCTGGACGATCGGCCGCGGCTGGAAGGTGACTCGGGCGATCGGCCCGGGTGCCGTTCGAACCTACAAGGCGTCTCCGCCATCGGCGGACTGACGAATCGCTGCGCTCAGGATCCGGTAGATCTGCTCCCGGTCCGGCACTCGCGGGAGAACGTGTTCCGTGAGGGCGCTCTCGAGAATGGCCCAGCTGGCATCCGCCCGCACGCCCCGCTGGGCGATGACGAGCTGGAAATGGTTCAGCGCGGACGAGCGAGGCGCGTCGCTGATCGAGGGGAAGAGAGGGACGCCGCACTTGAAGGTCAGGAGCTCGACGATCCGGAGCAGGGTGTCGTTCCGCGCGTCCGCGGTGGAGTTGCGGCACAGGAGCAGGGTGCGGCTCGCCGCATCCCGCATGAACCGCGTCGCGAGGGTCTCGAGGGCCGCGAACGTGAGGTGCTTGTGGATGCCTTCGCCGAAGGGGTACGGACCTTCCTCGTCCGACCGCATGGGGACCTTCAGGAGGTCGATGTCCCCCTGGGCCCCGGGGTTCTTCGCGTCGAAGGTGGCCATGGCCTCGAAGGCTGCATCCAAGGTGACCTTCCCGGACCGGAGGAGGTCCAGGGGAGCGACGACCGTGTGGTTCCCGAACGTGGGACGGCCGGCCTCGTCCGGAATGCCTCGCGTGATCCGGGACAGGAGCACATGCCGTCCCGTGCGGATGGGATGGATCATCCTCAGGTCGACCTCGCCGTCGATGTCTTGGACCGCCGCGCCCCGGATCGGGGTGTAGTGGCCGCGGAGATAGGGATCGAACAGTCCTGCGTCGAACGCCCGGGATATCGCCTTCGTCGTGTACCCGACCTGGGGAACGACCGCGTAGATCCAGTGGTCGAACTGGGCGAAGTCTTCAGCCGTCGATGCGGAGGCCTTCGTGGGCGCCACGCCCCGCCCCCCTAGTTCGGTCGGACAAGGGCCTGGGCTTGGAACTTCTCGGCATCGAGGATTTCATCCGGGATCTTGTTCGCGATCTTCCGGAAGTGCTCGATGAAGTGGACGTACTCGTCGTACGAGAAGTCCGGCTCGCCGCCGCCTTCCGGCCGGAAGCCCGTGCGCACGATGCGCGGCTGCCCGACCGGCTCCATGCCCTCTTGGGTCTCCGTGCGCACCCAGGAGAGGAAGTACTCGGCCTTGTCCATGCTCACGCCCGCGACCTTCCCGCCCCGGATCTGGGACAGGGTTTGCGGGACGAAGACGCGGAGGAGCGCCTCTGCATACTCGCGGCGGGCGCGCTTGTCCCCCGGGAAACCCTGGGGCAGCCCCCACCCGGCGAGCACGTCGGCCCGGGGGGTCGCCGAATAGGGGAGGAAGAAAGGCGGGGAGGGGGACGGCGCGGTGG
>OFHK01000460.1_pt1 | contig 11994 bp, 12 predicted proteins | sample 1521951 | NCBI WGS metagenome assembly OFHK01 (sample SAMEA2468436, study PRJEB22500) | soil metagenome | biome: Glassland; feature: Farmland; material: Clay | place: Australia | collected 2013-01-31 | depth 0.55 m
CGCTGCAGGCGATCCAGTGCGATTCCGTCACGCGTGCGACGGCCGCGAACCCCATGCCGGTCGTGCGGCACACCACATCGAGGATCGTCGGCACCGAGAGGATTTTCTGGACGGCGCGGATGTCGTCTTCGAGATTTTGTTCCAATGAAGTCGTGGTCACGGCGGCCCTGACAGTTGCGAGGGCGCGATCATACGGGCGTATCCGCGCATTCCAAGAGGCGTGTTCAGGGCCGCCCCGCTTCGCCCGCACCTCCTGCCCCGCCCTGCGCCCGCCCTCCCCCGCCGAGGCGGACCTCCTGCAGCCCCACCACATCCGCACGCGCCGCATGCCCTACGGGAAGGACGCAATCCGCGGCCGGAAGACGATCGTCTCGGGCCCCCGGACCCGCCTGGCCATCTCCAAGCCGTCCGAGGACATGCCGCCGGAGACCTTCTTCCGCAACGGGGAGCGGCACGAGATTTACTTCGTCCAAGACGGCGAGGGACGCTTCCGAACGGAGTACGGCGACCTGCGGTTCCGGAAGGACGTCTACGTGTCCCTCCCCAAGGGGACGACGTACCGCGTGGAGCTGGATACGGACCGGGCGTGGTTCCTCCTCGTGGAGTCCGTGTACCCGATCCAGTTCGCGCCGCAGTACTTCAACAGGGCGGGGCAGGCCACCCTCATGTCCCCCGTGGTCGAGACGGAGGTCGAGCTCCCCGAGTTGCCGCCGTACCGCGACGAACGCGGCGAGTTCGCCGTGGACGCCGAGTTCGGCGGGGGCAAGATCACGCGGATCACCCTGGGCCACCACCCCTTCGACCTCGTGGGCTGGGAGGGCGCCCTCTACCCCTTCGTCTTCGACATCCGCAGCCATCACGGGATCGCACGGGAGATCCACACCGCCCCGCCCATGCACCAGACGTTCCAGTCGGGGAGCGTGCCCAACAACGGGTTCAGCCTCTGCTCCTTCGTGCCCGTGATGCAGGGCTGGCACCCCAAGGAGGTGCCCGCGCCCTACGCCCACTTCAACGTGGACAGCGACGAGCTCATGTTCTTCTGCAACATGGCCTACGAGGCCCGCAAGGGGGTCATCGAGGAGGGCTCCTTCACGTTCCACCCGGGCGCGACGCCCCACAGTCCCCAGGGCCAGGCCGCGGAGAAGTCCCTCGCGGACCGGGGGAAGGTGTCGCCGCGGCTCGCCGTCATGCTCGACACGTATTTCGAGAGCATGCGCATCACGACGGAGGGGTGGGCCTACCGCGACCCGGAGTACGTCCTCAGCTGGTCCGACACTCACGCGCCGGTCCAGCCCGCGGGCTCGGGCTGGGAGTCCCCGAGCGCCTGAGCGGGGCGAGCGCATGGACTCCCTGGGCGATCGACTCACCGCGACCTCGGACACGTTCCCGCGCGAGCGGCTGGAGACGATCCTGCGCGAGGCGCGGCCCTTCCATGCGGACGGCCACTTCCTCTATCCCGCCGACGACCAGGGGAACCACCTGCAGGGCTACTTCCTTCTGGAACCGGTCGCGACGGATTCTCGGTTCGTGGACTGGATCGCGGAGGACGTGGCGACGTGGGTCGACCGCGCGACGATCCACGCCGACGTGCTGTTCGCTCCCGCACAGCCCGCCGTGAAGGTCCTCGGGGAGGCCATCGCCCGAAAGACGGCCATCCCCACCGCCTACTGGGAGTACCGGCCGAGCGGCCGCTTCGGCGACCGCCTCGTCGAGGGCCAGGTGGACCCGGGCGCGCGCGCCCTCGTCTTCAACGGGGTGAGCCACACGGGCCGCTGCGTGGGACAGCGCCTGCCCGGGTTCGTGGAGTCCCTCGGCGGGACGAGCGTGGCCGCGGCCGTCTTCGTGAAGGGGAGCACGCCCAAGGTCGCGGAGACCGAGGACCGCCTGGGCGACCGGTTCTACAGCGCGGTCCGGGCCGAGGTCCCGCTCTTCGTCCCGAACGGCTGCCCGCTCTGCGCCCGGATGGGGCCCCCGGTCCCATGGACTGCATTGCTCGGGGAGGCCTCCCCGTGAGGCTCGTCACCTTCTCCCGGGGCCGCGAGCCGCAGCACCTGGGGGCCGTCCTGGGCCCATGGGACGCGTGGGAGACCGTCGTCGACCTGCACGGCCTCGATCGCACGTTGCCCTCGGACCTGCTCGCGTTCATCGACGCCGCGGGGTCCCTCTCGGGCGGCACCTGGAGCCGGGCGAACGCGGGCCTCCGTCGTGCCGCGCGCGCCCTGGGGCACACTCGACCCCGATACGCCTTCCCGGCCGAGCGGGTGCGTCTCCATGCGCCCGTGCGCCCCCGCCTCCTGCGGGACTTCATCGCATTCCGCGGCCACATCGCCCGGACGCGGGCCGCGCGGGGCGAACGCGTCCCGGCGGAATGGGACCGGGTGCCCGCCTACTACAACGGCGACCACCTCAACGTGATCGGGCCCGGGGAGACCGTGCCCGCTCCGCGCTTCGCCACGTTCGAGGCGGGCCTCTGGAAGGACACCGCCTCCGAGAAGCTGGACTACGAGCTCGAGCTCGGGTACGTGGTCGCCCAGGGAGTCCACGGGAGCCGGGCGGGCGCCTCGACGCCCTCCCTGTTCGGGGTCACGATCTTCAACGACTTCTCCATGCGGGACCTCCAGACCGTGGCGGGCCGCGTCGGCATGGGGCCCGCGCCCGGGAAGGACTGGGTCAACGCCCTGGGCCCCGCCATCGTCACGCGGGACGAGTTCGGCGTCCTGGCGGGTCAGCGCGTGAGCGTCCGCGTGAACGGGACACCGCGGCTGCGGGGCCGCTTCGAGGAACTTGTGACCCGCAATCCGCTCTTCGAGCCGGGTCAACGGACCTCGTGGGCCTTCGAGGAGCTCGCCGTGTTCGTCTCCCGCAGCCAGACCGTCCACGCGGGCGAGGTGTGGGGCAGCGGGACGATTCCCGGCGGCTGCGAGTTCGAAAAGGGCGACGCGGCGGCGTACCTCGTCCCGGGCGACGTGGTCGAACTCGAGGTGGAGGGCATCGGCGTCCTCTCGAACTCGGTCGCCCGGACCGTCTGAGACGCCGTGCGAATTTCGGTCATGCGAAATCTGACCACGCAAGGGTTATGGGACTCGCCCGGCAATGCGCCGCCTGGGGATCCAATTGGCCGTCCCGGAATTCATGAAGCTCAAGCCGGACCACAAGACCGTGCTCGTTCGAGACATGAACGTGTTCAACACGTTGCGGGACTTCCTGATCAACGACGGCTACCGCGTCGTGTACGAGACGCCTCGCGTCGGGGAAGAGAAGACGGGGATGGCGACCTCCGCGTTCCACCACCCTTACACGAACGAGCGGATCGCCATGGTCTTCGGGATCGACGCGCCCGACGAGGTGTCCCAGGGCCAGGCCCCGTTCAAGTTCGGGTTCGATGGAAAGCCGCAGACGGAGGCGAAGACGTACCTCCAGCATCTCGCGCTCCGGACCACGGACATCTTCAAGTTCCGTGAGTACATGGAGAAGAAGGGCGCCCAGTTCCTCACCCCGATCTTCCAGGACAAGGATTCCTTCGGGCCGCTGCTCCAGTGCTTCTCCCGCGAGATCCTCGACGACGAGTGGTTCTTCTTCGAGTTCCTCCAGCGCGACTACGACGCGGACAAGATCGGCACGAAGTCCGGCGTCCAGTTCGTCGACAAGACGGTCCGCTCGCTCTACGTCACGAAGCAGGACGAGTTCCGCGAGTGGATGCAGACCCACCAGAAGAGGACGTTCCTCGGGAACCTGCCCAAGCCGGAGGCCCGCGCGCTCTTCCACGAGATCATCGACAACGTGGACCCCAAGGGCTATCCGCTGGGCGTCTGGGCCATCGCGAAGGCCTACAGGCAGTGAGCACCTACTCAGGCGGCATCAAGGTCGAGGGCCTCGCGGAGCAACGCCTTCAACCGTGGCTGCCCCACGTCCTCCACCACAAAGATCTTCACGTGCCGCAGGTTCTTCCCGGTGCCTTCGAGGAGCCGCCCCGGATCGCGAAGGGACGAGCCTCGATAGAATTCGAGATTCGTGTGGTCCGAGTGCGAGGCGATCGCGCAGACGTAGTCCTTCCCGCGGTACCACGGCACTCCGTACATTACCTTCTCCTGGAGCCCGGACCCCGTCTCGAGGATGAGTTGCCGAAGCGCCCGTGCAACCTCGCGTTGCGGCCTCTCGATGTCCGCGAGGAGCCGGTCCACCTCTTTCGTACGTCGGGAACGCAACGCCACGGAATCCGCGGCTCCACTCCGCTGCGGAAGAAAGACTTTCGCCATCATGGTTCCTTCCGCCGCAGCTTCTCCTGGGCTTCTCTGTAGGCGTCGGTCCACAGCAGCTGGACGGAGTACTGGGACTCCAGGAGGAACCGGTTCCGGTAGGGCTTCTCTTCCGCCTCCGTGAGCGCGCGCTTGACCGCATGCACCGCGGAGCGCGGCTTCCGCGCGAGCCGCTCCGCGGTCGCCTTGGCGACCTCGAGCGCCTGGCCGGGCGGGACCACTCTCTCGACGAAGCGGAGCGTCGCGGCCTCGCGGGCCGCCACGTCGGTCCCGGTGAGGAAGAGCTCGAGGGCCTTCGCGCGCCCGATCATCCTTGGCAGGCGGGCGATGCCCCCGTGGCTTGGCATCCAGGCCCGGTCGATCTGCGGGAACCCGAAGACCGCGGAATCGGACGCGAACCGGAGGTCGCAGGCCAGCGCGAGCTCGGCCCCGGCGCCGCGGCAGGACCCCTCGATCGCCGCGATCGTGGGCTTCGTCAGATGCTCCAAGGCCCAGAGGGCCTCGAACCCTCGCTGGAGGGCGGACTGCGCCTCCTTGGGTGAGAAGGCGGCCCATTCCACCTCGTCCAAGCCCTCGCAGAAGGCCCGGCCGCCCTTCGCCGTGACCACGACGACAAGGATATCGGCATCCTTCTCGAGGCCGTTCACGAGGGAGAACAGGTCCTGGAGCATGGACTGGGTGAGTCGGTTGCCCGGTGGATGGTCCAGGGCGAGGACGGCCACGGGGCCCTCGCGAACCATCGCCACGCGCGCTGCGTTCGGCATGGGGGTGCCGGCATCACCCAGGTTCAGGTGCCGGATAATCGTTTCGTGCGGGGGAGGCGGAGCGCCGTGCGACGGGGGGGATGTTTAATGCCTCAGAACCCGATTCCGCGGCGAGAAGGGGAGGACATGCAGGCGGAGGCTATCCTGCCGAAGCCCTGGCACAAGCACTGGCCCGAGGGCGTGCCCAAGCACATCGAATATCCCGACATCGCGGTCCACGAGCTGCTCCGAAGGACGGCCAAGGAGCACCCGGACTGGACGGCCGTGGTGTTCTTCGGCAAGCGTATCACCTACCGCGAGCTGGACGAACTCGCGGACCGCTTCGCCGCTGGCCTCCGGGGAATCGGGGTGAAGCCCGGCGACCGCGTGTCCCTCATGCTCCCGAACACGCCGCACTTCTTCGTCGCGTTCTTCGGGGCGCTCCGCGCCGGCGGCATCGTCGTGCAGACGAACTTCCTCTACACGCCCCGGGAGCTCGAGTACCTGTACAACGACGCGGGCGTGAGGACCGTCGTCGCGCTGGATATCTTCTGGCACAACCTGTCGAAGGCCAAGCCGAAGACCCAGATCTCCCACGTCATCGTCTGCGATGTGGCGGACTTCCTGCCGTTCCCCCTACGCCAGCTCTACCCTATCCGGAAGCGGGGGGACCTGAAGAAGGAAGGTCACTGGCCCTTGGCCATCCCGGACGAGGGTTGGGTCCACCTCTACCGCGACTTCGTTCGCGCCGCGCCGCAGCCTGGGACCGAGCCCCCCGTGCGCTCCGCGGATGACGTGGCCGTCCTCCAGTATACCGGCGGCACGACCGGGGTCCCCAAAGGGGCCATGCTGACTCACCGGAACCTCGTCGCGAATGCCATGCAGGACAACGCCTGGCTGCCCAAGTCGACCGGGCAGGAACGAATCCTGGGCGTGATCCCCCTATTCCATGTCTACGGCCTGACGACGGTCATGGTTGCAGCCGTGGCGCAGGGCGCGGAGGTCATCCTCCATCCGAACCCACGGGAAATCGACGCCATCCTCAAGCTGATCAACAAGCACCACCCGACCCTGTTCCCCGGCGTGCCGACGATGTACATCGCCATCCTGCGGCATCCGAAGCTCCGGAAGTATGACCTGAAGTCCATCAAGGCCTGCGTGTCAGGCTCGGCCCCGCTCCCGAACGAGGTGCGCCGCGAGTTCGAACGGGTGACTGGCGGGAGGCTGGTCGAGGGCTTCGGGCTCACCGAGGCGTCCCCGGTGACCCATGTGAACCCCCTGGAGGGCCTCATCAAGGAGGGGATCGGCATCCCATGGTCCGACACGGACTCGAAGATCGTGGACGCGGAGGACTCGTCCAAGGACGTTCCCCAAGGAGGCATCGGGGAACTCGCGATCCGAGGACCCCAGGTCATGAAGGGCTACTGGAACAAGCCCGAGGAGACCGCGAACGTCCTCCACGACGGATGGCTCCTGACGGGGGACATCGCGAAGATGGACGAGGACGGGTACTTCTTCATCGTGGACCGCAAGAAGGACATGATCCTCTCCTCCGGATACAACGTGTACCCGCGGGAGGTCGAGGAGGTCCTCTTCATGCACCCGGCCGTCCAAGAGGCGGCGGCCATCGGCGTCGCCGACCCGTACCGCGGCGAGAGCGTGAAGGCGTACATCGTCCTGAAGCCGGGCGCGAGCGCCACGGCCGAGGAAATCATCGCGTTCTGCAAGGGCAAGCTCGCGCCGTTCAAGGTACCCAAGCAGGTCGCCTTCGAGAAGGAGCTCCCGAAGACCATGGTGGGCAAGGTCCTGCGGCGGGAGCTCAAGGAGAGGGAAGTCGCCGCGGCCCAGGCGGCCACCAAGACCACCTGAAGGCGGTTCAGCGGGCCCTCGCGAAGGACGCCCGGGCCTCCGGGAGCTCGAGGAACCGCGCGACGTCGTCCGCCTCGGCCCGCACGCCGTCCTTCGTCGCGTCGTCGAAGGGCACGTAGGGGCGGACCTGCACTCGGAGACGTTTCCCTGCGCGCTGGTAGGTCCATTCGCCGGCGACCCGCCCGGCCCGGAGCACGGCCGGATACACCCAGCCTGCGGGGCGGTAGATCCGCTTGTAGTGCGCCGCGTCCACGAGGTGGTCCCTCCCCTTGTGCCCCATCAGGAAGGAGTCGAAGTACGGGAGGAGGCGGACCGCGGACCGGTCCAGCTTCGCTCGCTTCAGGGCAGGAACGTCGCCGCGCAGGACCCACGCAGTACGGCCGTCGAGTGCCACAGGCGCGAGCTCGTCCTCGACCCGAGCCCAGATCTGCCGAGCCCGCGCCACGGTCAGGATGCTCCACGCCGCGAAGTCGGAGACCGTCGCGGGTCCGAACCCGCGGAGGTACCGGCGGAGGAGAGCGCCCTCGGCCTCCTCGAGCGGGAGGTCGCGCCAGCGCGGCAGCCAGGCATCCGGCCGCACGAAGGTGGTCCCCTCTCCCTCGTCGGGCCCGAAGCAGACGAGCGCGCGATACGCGGCCATCCACGCGATGTCGGGGACCGTGACCACGGACCTCCCGAGGCGGAATCCGAGGGCGTCTGCGGGGTTTCCCCAGCCCCGGCCGCCGCCCTTCTCGATGGGCCAGCCCAGGGAGGCGCGCACGCGGTTCGCGATCTCGCCCCGGGTCCTCGGGCGGTCCATCGCGGCGCTCGCGGCCGCTACGAGATGATCGGTGGCCTCCTTCGAGGCGCCCGCGCGGACCCTCCAGTTCTCGAGCCGCCCCACCTGTCGCGTGCTGGAGCCGCGGACGAAGACGGCGAACTGGTCCGAGGGGACGAGGTGGACCGTGCCGCGCATGCACCACACCCGCGCGAGGGTGCGCTCCTGCCAGAGCGCGCGCTCGATGTCCTCGAGAGTGAGGCCGCGGAGCCGGACGCGGAGGGCCAGCTGTGCCGCGGCCATGACCTGGGCTTGGATGCCGCAGGCATCCGCGACGACCGACGCGACCTGGGACCGGGGCGCGGGACGGTCGAGGTGGTGCCTCGCCATGCGGAACGCGTGGACCTGGTCCCAGGTGACCGGCGCTGCCGCCCCCGCGGCGTGCCCTCGGAGCATCGATGGGGCCGAGCCTACGGCGGTAGAAATACGTTCGCGGGGGTGGGGGAAACGCCCTACGCCCCCGAAGCCTTATCATGCCGGATGGGCTTGTCCGCAGAAGTTCCCAGGGGAGCGGAGATGGGGAAGATCGAGAGACCCAGCCTCGAGAGCCTAATCATGGACTTCGCCATATCGTTGACGCGACGAGCCACGTGCAAGCGCGCACAGTTCTCGTGCGTGATCACATCCGAGGACATGACCCAAATCTATGGGTTTGGGTATAACGGCACTGCGAAAGGCTTCTCCCACGACGACTGCAAGTTCGACCAGCCGGGAAACTGTCAGTGCGTTCACGCGGAGCAAAACGCGTTGATCAAGGTCCGCGTGAACGACCCGCGCAAAGTTGTCTTCGTGACCGGACAGCCTTGCGTGACGTGCGCCAAGCTGATCGTCAACAGTGGAGCCTCGAAAGTGTACTATCGGAGCGCGTACCGGACGGACGAAGGGCTGGATCTCCTCAAGAAGGCCGGCGTCGAGATCGAACGCGTCTGAAGCCAGTGGCCTCAGAACAACCTCCGGGGCCGATCCTCGAGTCCCAGGAAGTCCGTCACTGCGGCGACGAACTCGGCTCGCTTCTCCACGTGCGGCCAGTGTCCGCAGTCCTCCAGGACCATGAGCTTCGAGCCCAGAATCCCACGGTGGAGTTCCTCCGCGCGCTCGAGCGGGACTCGCCCGTCCTCCCGGCCGTGGAGGATGAGCGTGGGCGCGCATATCTCCGAGAGTCCTCCGCGGACGTCGTACGACTTCGCTCCCGTCGTGACCATCCACTTCAGCCGTTCCGGGGAGAAGCGCATCCGCGGCAGCAGCTCGTCCATGGCATGCGCGAAGATCTCCGGATGGCGAACCGAGCGGGCCACCTCCTCCCGCATGCGTTCCCGCATCTCGTCCCCGGTTCCCGGGAAACCGAGGTCCGTCCGCAACGGGCTCGGGTCCGACCACCAGGCCGCCGTGGAAATCAGGATGAGATGGGAGACGCGCTCCGGGTACAGGAGGGCATACGCGAGTGCCACCGCACCTCCTCCGGAGTGCCCGATGACCACGCTCCGCGGCAGGCCGGCCGCATCGGCAACCGCCGCGGCATCCTGGGCCGTCGTGTCCCGCGAGAACTCGTCGTCGGAGCGCGCCGCATCGGAACCGCCGACACCGCGGGGATCGAACGTCACGAGGGCCAGGTAGAAGCCCAGCGAGGAGAACCCGCGCGTTTGAATGTAGGAGTCCAAGCCCCACGGCACGGGCATGACCATGGCGAACGGCCCCTTGCCGCTGACCCGGTACAGGATCCGCGCGCCATCCGGGGTCGTGGCGTACGCCTCCTCGACCTCGAGGGCGCACATGGGCTCAGCCGGCGTCGGGCACGGCGCGGGGCGACGGAGCGGGACGCGCCACGGTCTCCGGCGTGGCCGCGGGCGCGGGGCCCTCGTCCTTCGGCGGGAGGAGCAGGTTCCGGATCACGGGCGTGTAGGGGTCCACCAGGCCGCCTGCGAAGCCTTTCTCCTTCAACGGCTCGATGTCCGTCTCCTGCACACCCCCGCCCATATGGAGCGCGAGGTCGTTCCCCTGGAGCAACGCAACGAGCTCGGGGTCCGGACCCAGTTCCGTCCCGAGGCGGCGGAGGTCCATGACGCAGGCGGAGGTGAATCCGACCGCGCGGAGGGACCGCAGGATCTCCGCGAGGTCCGTCCGCTTCTCCCGCGGGTCGCCCCAGATCACCTTCCCGTCCCAGTCCAGGCACGGCAGGACGGCCGGGGACAGGCCGTACGCCTCAGTGAACGCGTCCAGGGATGGCAACGTCATCGTGCCGGCGACGACGCGCTCCACGTCCAGCATGTAGCCGTCCATGATCTCGTCCGTCTCGCGGGCCCCCATGTCGAGCCACACGTCGCAGCGCTGCACGAGGTGCCGCAGGACGTCGAAGTTGGGGTTCGCGCGCTCGATCCCGCTCAGGTCGAGCATGTAGACGAGGGACGCGTTGTACCGGGAACCGCCGATCGCGTTCCAGTACTCCTGGAACGAGACGCGGTAGCCGTTCCCTCGGAGCCGCGTCCCGTCCCATGCCACGCCGACGACGGCCGCGGCGCGGGCGGGCAGGTGGTCCAGGAGGGGCACGTCCAGGAGCGGCTCCGTGAGGATGGGGAGGATGGGGATGCTGGGCGCCGTCTTCAGGGGCTTCTCAGGGGACGGTTTCCCCCGGTCCCGGATCTCCTTCTCGAACTGGGCCCGCTGGGGCTCCGTGTCGAAGATCACGGGCATGCCCTCGTAGCGGCAGTCCTCGCAGATGTAGGAGTACGCGTCGCTGTCGATGCCGGGGATGGGCCCCATGACGAGGAGCTTGGGATGGACGCGCCGGCTGCCGCAGCGCGCGCAGCCCGCGATGCCCCTCGGCCCCCAGCCCCTCCGCGCCGCCATGTCGACCCACCGCTCACTCGACCCGGATGACCTTGACCCGCTTGCCGATCCAGTCCGGCGGGAGGTAGACGCGGCCCGAGCTGCCGCTCTTGGCGACCACCTTCTCGAGCATCTCCTCGCCGAACACCTCGAACTTGGACTCCCTCCGCGTGCGGGCCATGCCGGATCCCCCGGGACGGCACGGCCTCGGGCCGGATAAAGTTTGCCGGATGCGGTTATCTTGTAGCTATCCCCGGAGACGCGAGGCAGAAAGGTCATGTAGCCGCCCCGCCCATCCCCGCGGGACTCCCATGGCCCCGCGCCGGACCGCGCCGCCCCCGGGCTCCTCCTTCGAGCTGTACGCCCAGGCCATGCTGGACTACTGGATGGGGAAGCGCGTCCGGGTGGAGTTCGAGCGGGACGACGGCTACCGGAGCTTCTCCGCGATCCACTCCTACTTCAGCACGGCGAACCAGTGGCCGCGGATGGAGCGGGAGGCCATGAAGCGGGTCCGCGGACGCGTGCTCGACCTGGGATGCGGGCCCGGACGGCATGCGCTCTACCTCCAGTCCAAGGGACACCGTGTGGTCGGGCTGGACGCCTCCCCCACCCAGGTCGCCCTGGCGCGGATTCGCGGCGTCCAGGAGGTTTACTTGGGGAACGTGCGCCGGATCCCCAAGGGCCTCGGGACGTTCGACACGGTCCTCATGCTGGGGAACAACCTGGGCCTCGCCGGGGACGTGCCGCGGATGCGCCTGTTCCTGCGGGACCTGAAATCGGCCATGCGCCGCGGCGGGCGGCTCATCGGCCACAGCCGCCTCCCGGGCACGTGGTCCGAGGACCACCTTCCCTACGTGCGACGGAACATCGCCCGGGGTCGGCCGCCCGGGCTCCTGACCCTCCGCGTCCACTACCGGGGCCACGTGGGGGACTGGTTCGACCTCCTCATCCTCTCCCCCGAGGACCTCGCGAGGATCGCCCACCAGAGCGGCTGGGATCTGACCCGGGTGATCTGGGAAGGCGGGTACGGACCCGGCGACTACATCGCGGTCCTCGAGCCCCGCTGACGTCGTCCCGGATTTCGGAGACCCGAATTTTCGAGCGTGGGTCGGAAACCTTCATCCGTGAGGACGGACATCCTTTCGGGCGATGGCCCTCCTCGACCAGTTCAGGACGGAGCCCCTCCCGAAGAAGTGGCAGGACGAGGGCCGGAACTGGCAGGAGACCTACTTCCCCGAGATGCCCGTCGTCTTCGACGAGGCGAAGATCGGCGTATGTCTTGAGCTCGATGGGCGACCGCAGAAAGCCGGGAGTGTGCTGAATATCGATATTTGCGTGAGGCGCCTCCAAATTGGGCAGCGCCCGCGGGTCGCGATAGTAGTCGAGCTTGGTGAAGGCCCAGCCCGCATAGAGCGCCGGCTTCTGCTTGGTCACCTCGGTGATGATCTTGACCGCCTCGTCGTGATGCGCGGGATCGGAGAGGTAG
>OFHK01000461.1_pt1 | contig 11991 bp, 11 predicted proteins | sample 1521951 | NCBI WGS metagenome assembly OFHK01 (sample SAMEA2468436, study PRJEB22500) | soil metagenome | biome: Glassland; feature: Farmland; material: Clay | place: Australia | collected 2013-01-31 | depth 0.55 m
CTCGACACCCTCGACACCACGCCGACCAGCGAGAAAAGGGCCCCTGCGGGGTCCCAGAAGCTCAGCCTCACGGGCGAGGCCGGCACGAAGCTTGCGGGCGCCAGCGGCAAGGTGAAAAGCCCCGGATGCTGGGAACTGCCGATGGGCACCACGATGCGCGAGCTGCTCGAAAAACACGCCGGTGGCATGCAGGATGGCGTGAAGTTTCGCGGAGCGCTTCCCGGCGGCGCCTCCACCGATTTCCTTACCGCCGATCACCTCGACGTCCCGATGGATTTCACCGAGGTCGCCAAGGTCGGCAGCCGCCTGGGCACCGGCACGATGATCGTCCTCGACGACAAGACCTGCCCGGTCGGCATGGTCTACAACCTCGAGCATTTCTTCGCGCAGGAATCCTGCGGCTGGTGCACGCCCTGCTGGAGCGGGCTGCACTGGGCCGAGGAGATCCTCGCGTCCATCGAGGCCGGCCGCGGCTCGATGGAGGATCTGGCCCGCCTCGAGCACATCTGCAAGATGGTGGCGCCCGGCAACACCTTTTGCGCGCTGGCGCCAGGAGCGGCCGAGCCGCTCCAGAGTGGCCTCAAATACTTCCGCGAGGATTTCGAGCGCCATATCCGTGAGAAGCGGTGTCCGTGGAGAGATGGGCGATGACCCGCATTTTTGTTGATAAGAAGCCCTACGAGATCAATCCGAAACAGAACCTTCTCGAAGCCTGCCTCGGTCACGGCCTCGATCTGCCCTATTTCTGCTGGCATCCGGCGCTCGGCTCGGTTGGCGCCTGCCGCCAGTGCGCCGTCAAGGTCTACCGCGACGAAAAGGACACCCGCGGCCGCATCATGATGGCCTGTATGACCGTCCCCACGCCGGACATGATCGTCTCGATCGAGGATCCCGAGGTTCGCGACTTCCGCGCCGGCATCATCGAAGGCCTGATGATGAGCCACCCGCACGATTGCCCGGTCTGCGACGAAGGCGGCCAGTGCCATCTGCAGGACATGACCGTGATGAGCGGCCACAATTACCGCCATTACGAGTTCGAGAAGCGCACCTTCCGCAATCAGTACCTCGGCCCGCTGCTCAATCACGAGATGAACCGTTGCATCCAGTGCTACCGCTGCACGCGGTTCTACAACGAATACGCGGGCGGCGAGGATTTCGGGCCTCTCAAGCTGCGCAATCTGGTCTACTTCGGCCGCACCGAGGACGGCGTTCTCGAAAACGAGTTCTCCGGCAACCTCGACGAGGTCTGCCCCACCGGCGTCTTCACCGACAAGACCGCCAAGCAGCACTACACGCGCAAGTGGGACCTCACGTTCGCGCCGTCGGTCTGCCCGCACTGCGCCCTGGGCTGCAACATCAGTCCCGCCGAGCGCTACGGCACGCTGCGCCGCGTGGTGAATCGCTACAACAGCGAGATTAACGGCTATTTCCTCTGCGATCGCGGCCGCTTCGGCTACGAGCACGTCAGCAGCCAGCAGCGCATCCGCGCCCCGCGCGCCCGCCAGGACGCGAAGCTCGCCGAAATCCCCAAGGCCGACGCGCTCGACCGCTTCTCTTCGCTCGCCGCCGCGGGCAAGATGATCGGCATCGGCTCGCCGCGCGCCTCGCTCGAAGCCAATTTCGCGCTCCGCTCTCTGGTCGGCGCGGAGAATTTCTACGCTGGCGTCTCCGACGGCGAGTACGGTTTGCTCGGTGAAATGCTCGGGATTCTGTGCCAGGGACCGGCTCCGGCCTCGCTCCGCCAGCTCGAGCACGCCGACGCGGCATTCGTTCTCGGTGAGGACGTCACCAGCGTCGCACCGCGCATGGCGCTCACCCTGCGCCAGACCGTGCGCCAGGTTTTCCTCGAAAAAGCCGAAAAGATGGGCGTGCCGCGCTGGCAGGATCACGCCGTGCGCGAACTCGCGCAGAAGGACCACGGCCCGCTCTTCATCGCCAGCCCCTACGCTACGCGGCTCGACGATGTCGCCAGCGCCACCTACCACGCCGCGCCCGACGACATTGCCCGGCTCGGTTTCGCGGTCGCGCACATCCTCGACGCCTCTTCGCCCGACGTTCCCGGCCTTCCCGCTGATGTCCGCGCGCGGGCCGAGAGCATTGCCGCGACGCTCAAGGCCGCGGCTCGCCCGGCGGTCGTCAGCGGTGTGAGCACCGGAAATGCTGCCGTCATCCGCGCCGCCGCCGATGTGGCGCGCGCGCTCGCCAAGGCGGGCAAGCCCGTCGCCTTTCTCCTCGCGATGGAGGAGGCCAACAGCCTGGGTCTCGCCATGCTCGAGCCGAAACCGCTCGGCCAGGCGCTCGATGCTGCCAAGGGCGGTCAGGTTCAGACCAGCATCATCCTCGAAAACGATCTCTATCGCCGCGCTCCGGCCGCCGCCATCGACGCGTTCCTCGGCGCCGCCGGCCACGTGGTTGTTCTCGATTCGCTCGAGACGCGCACCACGGAAAAAGCCGAGCTCGTCGTGCCCTCGACACCGTTCTCCGAAGCCGACGGCACGCTGGTTTCGAGCGAAGGCCGCGCCCAGCGCTTTTTCCGTGTCTATCCGCCCGCGGGCGACATTCAGGCCGCCTGGCGCTGGCTGCGCGCCATTCTCGGGCTGCTTACCCGGCCCGAGGGGCTGAGCTGGCAGAATCTCGACAACGTAGTCGAGGCCGTTGCCCGCGCCTTTCCGGCGCTCGAGCGCATCCGCGACGCCGCGCCCGGCTCCGGTTTCCGCATCGCGGGCGCGAAGATTCCCCGCGCGCCGCACCGCTTCAGCGGCCGCACCTCGATGCTCGCCAATATCCAGGTCAGCGAGCCCAAGCCGCCCGAAGATCCCGATTCGCCGCTCTCTTTCACCATGGAAGGCGCGCCGGTCGAGCCGCCCGCGGCCCTGCAACCCTTCTTCTGGACCGGGGGCTGGAATTCGATTCAGTCGCTCAACAAGTTTCAGGAAGAGATCGCCGGCCCGCTTCGCGGCGGTGATCCCGGCGTCCGGCTGTTCGAAACGGCGGCCGGTTCCGCGGCCGGCTAGCTGAATACGGTTCCTGCGGCGTTTGCGCCGCGCCAGGGCGAATGGCTGGTCGTTCCACGCCACCACATTTTCGGCTCTGAAGAGTTGAGCGCCCGCGCGCCGGCCATTGCCGAGCTCGCGCCCACGCCCTACGTCGCACTCGGCGCCGAAGACGCCGCAGCGCTGGGCGCCGCCGAGGGTTCGCCGGTCGAAGTGAAGCTCGATGGCGCCGCGGCTCGCCTGCCGCTACGCATCGAGCCCGGCTTGCCGCGCGGCGTGGCTGCGCTCCCGGCAGGCCTCGGCCCGCTTGACGGTTTCACACTTCCCATCTGGGGACGGATTGAAGTGACGCGATCAACCCGGTGCTCTTTAAGATCTTCGTCCTGGTCGGCATATTGCTGGTTGTCCTGCTCCTCGACTCGGGGCTGATCTGGCTCGAGCCGCGCCTGCTCGCTCTCTGGCAGGACCGCTACGGCCCGAACCGCGTGGGCCCGTTCGGCCTGCTGCAGGTGCTGGCGGACATGATCAAGATCTTCTTCAAGGAAGACTGGATCCCGCCGTTTGCCGACAAATGGGTTTTCGTCATCGCGCCGTCGATCATCATGATCACGGTCCTGCTCACCTTCGCGGTGATCCCGTTCACGCCAACCATCCAGATCTCCGATACGAACATCGGCCTGCTCTTTTTCCTCGGCATGAGTTCGCTCGGTGTCTACAGCGTCGTGCTCGCCGGCTGGGCCTCGAATAACAAGTACGCGCTGCTCGGCGCCGTCCGCGCCGCTTCCCAGATGCTGAGCTACGAAGTGTTCATGGGCCTGGCGATGATGGGCACCGTCATTCTTGCTGGCACCTTCAGCCTGCGCGGCATCGTCGAGGCGCAGCGGCACATGTGGTTCGTCGTGCCGCAATTCCTGGGTTTCGTGCTCTTCTTCATCGCCGGCATCGCCGAAACCCGCCGCCTGCCCTTCGACCTCCCCGAGGCGGAAAGCGAGCTGGTCGCCGGGTTCCACTCGGAATATTCGGGCATGAAATTCGGCATGTTCTTCGTCGGCGAGTATCTCGGCGTGATTCTGATCTCGGTGCTGATGTCGGTGCTGTTCTTTGGCGGCTGGCTGGGCCCGGTTCTGCCGCCGATCGTCTGGATCGTGCTGAAGACGATGTTTTTCATCTGTTTCTTTATTTTGCTGCGGGCGGCGATGCCGCGGCCGCGGTTCGACCAGTTGATGTCCTGGGGCTGGAAGTGGATGTTGCCCCTCAGCCTGGCGAACCTCGCGGTCACCGGCGCGATCGTTCTCGCGATGCGAAGGTAACGAGCGATGTGGAGCGTTCTCAGATCTCTGTGGCTGGTGTTCTTGCACATGTTCCAGCCGCGAATTACCGTCCAGTATCCTGACGAGAAGCCGTACCTCGCCCCGCGCTATCGCGGCCGCATCATTCTTTCCCGCGATCCCGACGGCGAGGAGCGCTGCGTCGCCTGCTATCTCTGCGCCGTTGCCTGCCCGGTCGATTGCATCTCGCTCCAGGCCACAGAGGACGAGAACGGCCGCCGCTATCCCGATTGGTTCCGGATCAATTTCTCGCGCTGCATTTTCTGCGGCCTGTGCGAGGAGGCGTGCCCGACCTACGCCATCCAGCTCACCCCGGATATCGAAATGGGCGAGTACAACCGGCAGAACCTCGTCTATGAGAAGGAAAATCTGCTGATCAACGGCCCCGGCAAGTATCCCGACTACAACTTCTGGCGGGTTGCCGGAGTGAAGATCAAGGACAAGGACAAGGGCCAGGCGGAAAACGAAGCGCCGCCGGCCGATCTGCACACCTTGTTGCCCTGAGGGAAATGATGCAAGCGCTCTTCTACATCGCGGCGATTGTGGCGATTCTGGCGACGGTGCTCATGCTCACGCGCCTGAACCCGGTTCACGCCCTGCTCTACCTCACCATTTCCCTGCTCGCCGTGGCGGTCGTCTTCTATACGCTCGGCGCCCCGTTCATGGCCTCTTTAGAGGTCATCATTTACGCCGGGGCCATCATGGTCTTGTTCGTCTTCGTGGTCATGCTGCTGAACCTGGGCGCGCACACGGTGGCAACCGAGCGCCCCTGGGTCTCGCCGGGCATGTTCACCGGCCCGGCCATTCTGGCGGCAATTCTGGTGGGAGAAGTTTCCTATTTGCTGGCGCGCTCGGAGTCGCTTACGCCCCCGGCCGCCAAGATCGAGCCTCATCAGGTGGCCATGTCGCTCTACGGGCCGTACCTGATCGGGGTGGAATTGGCTTCGATTTTGCTCTTGGGCGCCCTGGTGGGCGCGTATCACGTGGGCTCTCGTCGAGTCCAAGGGAGGACCGGTGGCAGCGGTTCCGATCGAGCACGGGTTGCTTCTGGCGGGGATCTTGTTCGCACTGGGGCTGATCGGCCTTCTGGTGCGGCGTAACCTGCTGTTCATCCTGATGTCCATCGAAGTGATGTTGAATGCTTCGGGCCTGGCATTCGTCGCCGCGGGTGCGCGGTGGGGCCAGGCGGACGGCCAGGTGATGTTCCTGTTCATTCTGACGGTCGCGGCGGCGGAAGTCGCGGTTGGGCTGGCGCTGGTTTTGCGCCTCAACCACCGCTTCAAGTCGCTCGACGCTGATGCTGCAAGCGAGATGAGAGGCTGATGTTCCACCTGCTCTGGCTGGTTCCGGCAATTCCGTTCGCCAGCGCGGCCCTGTTGATGATTTTCGGCCCGCGCATGGACCGTCGCACCGCGGCTTTCCTTGGCTGCGGGTCGATCGGCCTTTCGGCAATCATTTCCATTCTGATCACCTGGCGGTTCCTCGCCCTGCCGCCCGCCGGCGGCAGTTACACCCAGCACCTCTGGACCTGGATGAGCGTCGCGGGCTTCCAACCCGGCATCTCGCTCTATCTCGACGCGCTCTCGGTCATCATGATGCTGGTGGTGACCTTCGTCAGCTTCTTCATCCATGTCTACTCGGTCGAGTACATGGAGGGCGACGAAGGGTTCAGCCGGTTCTTCGCCTACATGAACCTGTTCGTGGCCTCGATGATCGTGCTGCTCCTGGCCGACAACCTCCTGCTCCTTTACCTGGGCTGGGAAGGCGTGGGCGTCTGCAGTTACCTGCTGATCGGCTTCTGGTACACCGACCCGAAAAACGGCCTCGCCGCGCAGAAGGCGTTCATCGTCACCCGCGTCGGCGACACCGCCATGGCGCTCGGCCTCTTCCTGCTCTTCCATCAGCTCGGCACGCTCACCATCCAGCCGCTGATGCACGCGGCCCAGATGCAATGGCCCCATGGCTCGATCTACGCCACGGCCGCCGGTCTGCTCCTGCTCGGCGGCGCCTGCGGCAAATCGGCCCAGCTGCCGTTGCAGACCTGGTTGCCGGACGCAATGGCCGGCCCGACGCCGACCAGCGCCCTGATCCACGCGGCCACCATGGTCACCGCCGGCGTCTACCTGATCGCCCGCACCCACGTGCTCTTTACGCTCGCGCCCACGGCCCAGTTCGCCGTGGCCGTCGTCGGCGCCGTCACGCTCGTCGCCGCCGGTTTCGCCGCCCTCGTTCAGGACGATATCAAGCGCATCCTCGCCTACTCCACCGTCAGCCAGATCGGCTACATGTTCCTAGGGCTCGGCGTCGGCGCGTGGACCGCGGCGATCTTCCACTTCATGACCCACGCCTTCTTCAAGGCTCTGCTCTTCCTCGCCTCGGGAATGGTCATCACCTCGATGCACCACGAGCAGAACATCTTCAAGATGGGCGGCCTGCGCAAGCATCTGCGCCTCGCCTATTGGGCGTTCGTCATTGGTGGCAGCTCGCTCGCCGGTTTGCCGCTCATCACCGCCGGCTTCTACAGCAAGGGCCTGATTCTCTGGGGAGCGCTCAGTTCCCCCGTCGGCAGCACCACGCTCTGGTTCTTCGGCACCATCGGCGTCTTCATGACGTCGCTCTACACCTTCCGCCTGATCTTCATCACCTTCCACGGCGAATGCCACCATCTGCCCAGCCACAAGACCGGCTGGCTCATGGGCGTTCCGGTCGTCGTCCTCTCGACGCTTTCGATCATCGGCGGCTACGTGGAATTGCCGTCCTATCTCGGCAATCATCCCTGGTTTACCGATTTCCTCCACTCGGCGCTCCCAGCCACCGCCGAGGGCCACGCCGCGATGGGCGAAATGGGCGCGGAAGGCCTGGTCATTCTCACGTTCTTCTTCGGTCTCGCCGCGGCTTGGTTTTTCTTCCTCAAGCGCCGGGACCTGTCCGAAGCGCTCGCTTCCAATGGCCTCGGTCGCCTGTTGCACCGTTGGTGGTACACCGACTGGGGCATGGACTGGCTTTACGACCGTCTGTTCGTCCGCCCGGTCAACTGGTTCAGCCGTACCAACAAGTCTGACGCCGTAGACCTGATTTACACGGGCGCCGCAGCAATCACCCGCGTGGGCTGGGGTTCGCTCAGCCTGACGGAAACGGGCCGCGTACGCTGGTACGCGACGGCCCTCGTGCTCGGCACCGTGATCTTCGTCCTGATTGTGGCGCTGATATGATCCTTGTCTGGCTGATCGTTCTTCCTCTTGCCGCCGGCATCATCGCCGGCCTGGTGGCGCGCCGTAGCCAGCTCACCGCCCGCTGGATCTCGCTTCTGGCGATGGTGGCTGGCTTCGTGATCACGGTGCGGCTGTGGGTCGAGAACTATGCCCACTTCACGCTGCTCACCCAGGGGCGGTGGCTCGCCGAGTTCAACGTGCCGTGGATCTCCGGCTTCGGCATCCGTTTCCATCTCGCGATGGACGGCATGAGCGTGGTCCTGATCGCGCTGACGTTCCTTCTCGGCATCGCCAGCGTGATGATCTCCTGGCGCGAGATTCACCACAACGTCGGCTTCTTCCACTTCAATCTGCTCTGGGTGCTGGCCGGCATCGTCGGCGTCTTCCTGGCGATGGATCTGTTCCTTTTCTACTTCACCTGGGAACTGATGCTGATCCCGATGTATTTCCTGATCGCCATCTGGGGTCACGAGCGCCGCATCTACGCCTCGGTGAAATTCTTCCTGTTCACCCAGATGAGCGGCCTGCTGATGCTGCTGGCGATCCTGACGCTCTATTTCGCCCATCATGCCGCCACGGGCGTCTACACCTTTGAATACAGCGATCTGATGGGGACGCCGCTCGCCCCGCACACGGCGCTGCTGGTGATGCTCGGATTCTTCGTCGCCTTCGCCGTGAAGCTGCCGATGTTCCCGTTCCACACCTGGCTGCCCGACGCACACACCGAGGCGCCCACCGCCGGCAGCGTGGTCCTCGCCGGCCTTCTGCTGAAGACCGGCGCGTACGGCCTGCTGCGCTTCGTGCTGCCGCTCTTCCCGCAGGCGGCTCATCGCTTCGCGCCGATCGCCACCGCGCTGGCCATCGCCGGCATCCTCTACGGCGCCCTGCTCGCCTACGGCCAGACCGATCTCAAGCGCCTGGTCGCCTACACCAGCGTCAGCCACATGGGTTTCGTCCTGCTGGGCATCTTCATTGGCACGCCGCTCGCCATCGCGGGCGCCTTCATCACGGTCGTCGCCCACGGCATCAGCACCGGCGCCATGTTCATGCTCGTCGGCATGGTGCAGGAGCGCACACACACCCGCGAGATGTCGCGCCTCGGCGGACTCTGGCAGACGATTCCGCGATTGAGCGGCGCCGGCCTGTTCTTCGTCCTGGCTTCGGTCGGCCTGCCCGGCCTCGGCGATTTCGTCGGCGAATTCCTGGTGCTACTCGGCACGTACCGCTCGAGTCCCTTGCTCGCCGCGCTGGCCACGATCGGCGTCCTCTTCTCCACGTTTTATGGCCTGAAGTTCATTGCCCGTGCCTTCCACGGCTCGAATACGAACCAGTGGAAGCTGGCCGACCTCTCGGCCCGGGAAATCGCTCTCGTCGGCTCGATGATGGTGATCCTGCTCTGGCTCGGGCTCTATCCCCAGCCGGTGCTGAATACGTTCGCGCCCACCGCCCAGCGGATCGAGCAGGTCGTCAACGGCCCGACCGTGGCCTTCCGGAGGTAAGTGTTGAGTTCGGCTGATCTTGTTGCTCTGCTGCCGCTGATCGTTCTCGGCGCCACATCCGTGGTGGTGATGCTGGCGATTTCCCTGCGCCGCAGCCACGCCCTGACGGCCGGGCTGACCCTGGCGGGTCTCGGCGTCGCCTTCTGGTCTCTCTGGCCAGCGGCGGGCGACGTTCCGCGCCAGATCACCCCGCTGCTGATCGTCGACCGCTTCGCCCTCTACTATTTCGGCCTGATCATTGCCGCCACCGTCGCCGTGGTTCTGATGGCCTACGGCTATTTCGAGCGCCACGATGTTCGCCGCGAGGAGTTCTACGTCCTGCTGCTCGTGGCCTCGCTCGGCTCGGCTGTTCTCGTCGCCTCCGACCACTTCATCTCGTTCTTCCTGGGCCTGGAAATTCTCAGCGTCACGCTCTACGCCCTTTCGGCCTATCTCGCCGATCGCGAGATCGCGCTCGAAGCCGGCATGAAATATCTGGTTCTCGCCGCCGCCTCGGCTGCCTTCCTGCTCTTCGGCATGGCCCTGGTCTACGCGCAGACGGGCACGATGGAATTTCCGGCGATCGCGCGCGACCTGGTCTCGGGCGGCGCCGCGCACATCTGGGTCCTTGCCGGCGTGGCTTTCATGGTCACCGGCTTCGGTTTCAAGCTGGCCGTCGTTCCCTTCCACCTGTGGACCCCGGACGTCTACCAGGGCGCCCCGGCTCCGGTCACCGCCTTCATCGCCAGTGTTTCGAAGGGCGCGATGTTCGCCATTCTGCTTCGCTTCTTCTACCAGGCCGGCGCCCGCGATCTTCACGCCGTTTTGCTGATTTTCACCATCATCGCGATCGCTTCGATGTTCGCCGGTAACCTGCTCGCGCTGTTCCAGAACAACGTGAAGCGGATTCTCGCCTACTCCTCGATCGCCCACCTCGGGTACCTGCTCGTCGCCTTCGAGGCCGGCGGGCCGGTCGGAGCCGCCGCCGGCACGTTCTACCTGACCGCCTACATGGTCACCACGCTGGGCGCCTTCGGCGTCATCGCCGCGCTCTCGTCTTCCGAGCGCGACGCCGAAGATATCAATGACTATCGAGGCCTCTTCTGGCGCCGCCCGGTGCTCGCCACCATCTTCACCGCCATGCTCTTCTCCCTGGCCGGCATCCCGCTCACCGCCGGCTTCCTCGGCAAGTTCTATACGATTGCCGCCGGCGCCAATTCCTCGATCTGGGTGCTGCTCTTCGTCCTCGTGGTGACGAGCGTGATCGGCTTGTTCTACTACTTGCGGGTCGTCGTGGCCCTGTTCGCCACCGAGCAGATTCCCACCGATGCCGAACAGCCGCTTCCGGCGGTCCCTGCCATGGGCGGCCTCACGCTTGGCGTCCTCGCCTTCGTCCTGGTCTGGATGGGCGTTTATCCCCACGTCATCCTGAACGCCATCCGCACCGCCATGTCCGGCTTGTTGTAGATCGGCCGTCTCCGGAACACAGCCATGAGTCTCGAAGAGCGCGGCTCTCGCGCTGCTACCTTCTGAGGTCGTGCCTGAAGGTCGTCTTCTCTTGACACGATCGTTCAACAGGCAGAGAAAGCTTCAAGCCCAAGATAAGTGGTCGTGTTGGCACTTTCATATTGAGGAGAATCTGGAGGAGACACACGATGGACACTTTCCCGGTGCATTTACTGCTGAGTTTGATTGCCGTGGGGATCGGCGTTGCGGTTCCTATGGTCTACATTCTTCTCGGATTCTCCGCCGTTCGGCTTCTTCGTGAGATCCGCGACGCCCTGCGCGCGCAACAACAGTCCAGCTGAAGGCGCGCCGAAATCCTGGTCTCGCACCAAGGTCGCGCGTTGGCCCGGCACACGTCGCCTGCGATTGGGAGGGACACTGCGTGTGGTAGGGCGGAGCAGCGGAAGCCGATCCGCCCAGCAATCGGCTTACAGCCCTACGACATTTTCGGCTTGCAGACCCTTCGGCCCGGTGCGGACCTCGAACTCGACTGCCTGCCCCTCCGAAAGTGTCCGATAGCCGTCCGCCTCGATGGCGGAAAAATGGACGAATACGTCCTCGCCCGTCTCGCGACGGATGAAGCCATATCCCTTGGTGGCGTTAAACCATTTCACTACACCTTGCTCTCTCACTTCTACTCCCACCTCGTCTTCGAATGTTGTTCCCGCCTCTCAAAAGCTCCCGCCAATCGGTGCGTTCCGGTGCCTCCGGGCGTACACACCCCGGCACTCGAGTCTCCGGCCGGTGGGGTCTCGAAGAGCGACAATTCGGAGGAATGTTATCACGGAGCCTGTCCCCGTCAACCTCAATTTCCGGTCGCGCCGCGTTCCTGATTGGACTTGTTGTTTTACAATGAACAGCTATGAGCCCGTTTACAGCCGCGGTCGAAATCCTTCGCCGAGTTGCCCTTTTCGCCAATCTTTCTCCCGGCGAACTCGACTTCATCGCTCGTCGCGCCGTTCCCCTCCGCTGCGACGCGGGCGAAATGATTTTTTCCGAGGGTGAGCCCTGCCGCGGCCTCTACGTTGTCCAGTCCGGCCAGGTGAAGATCTTCAAGGCGTCCGCCGACGGCCGCGAACAGGTCCTCCTGATCGCCGGGCCGGGTGGTACCATGGCCGAACTGCCGGTATTTGACGGCGGCCCGTATCCAGCCTCGGCTTCCGCCGTCACCGAAACGGCTCTGCTCGAGGTTCGCAAGGAAGACGTGCGCAGCTCTGCCTGGAACACCCTGAAGTCGCCTTGAAGCTGCTGCGCGTCGTTGGTGCCCGCCTCCGTCGCCTCGTGGCGATGATCGAGGAGCTTTCCTTCACCACCGTGCGCCAACGCCTGGCCGCGTTGCTCGTCCGCGAAGCCGAAGCCAATCGCCGCCTTCCCTCGCAGGGCGTCGAATTCCATCTCCCTTGGCCCCACCAGGAACTCGCTGCCCAAATCCGCACTGTCTGTCGTCTGGTCTACTGCTACCCCAGCCGCCTAC
>OFHK01000462.1_pt1 | contig 11966 bp, 13 predicted proteins | sample 1521951 | NCBI WGS metagenome assembly OFHK01 (sample SAMEA2468436, study PRJEB22500) | soil metagenome | biome: Glassland; feature: Farmland; material: Clay | place: Australia | collected 2013-01-31 | depth 0.55 m
GCGGTGGGGAGGCCGGTCCGTTCAGTGAATGCGGGGGAGGAGCTTGAAGTAGATCGCCTTGCCGTCGCCGGGAGCGTAGAAGTCCGGAAGCTCGGCGGCGATCTCGTAGCCGCAGCGCTCGTAAAAGGTTCGCGTCGGCTCGGACTGCCCCCGCGTCGAGGTCTCGACGTAGCCGCGGACGCGTCCCTCCTGCGCACTCCAGCTCTCGGCCGCCTCCAGCCGGATGCGCCCCACGCCCCGCCGCTGGCGCGTAACGTCAGTGCCATGTGCCGCAACATCACCACGCTCCGGGGCCTGCAGCCGGAGGCGACTGCCGGGGAGATCGAGGCTGCCGCGCGCCAGTACGTCCGCAAGGTGAGCGGCGTGCAGACCGTGTCCCCCCGTACCGAGGCCGCCGTCGACCAGGCGGTGCGCAAGATCGCCGAGGCGACCGCCGAACTGCTGGCCGGGCTGCCGCCACGGCAGCAGCCGCCGGCCACGCTCCCCCCGCTGCGGCGGATCGCCGCGAAGACCCGCTGACCTGACCGGCCAGGCCCGCCGGATCCAGCTGCCGTTCACTTTCTGCCCGTCCAGCGGCAGGAAAGTGAACTGGCGTATGGGGTGACTCGGGATTTGCGGGCCACACCGCACAGGGCGGCCACGTCGTTGGGCGGCGCGGCACCCGTGCCTGGCTGAAGTTCAGCGGCAAGGGAGCCGAGATTGAGGCCCGCGTCGAGGCAGGCGTGCGTGCCGACGATTCCACACCCGGGCCGAATGCGGCACCGTGGTGTCGGCTGTGGGGGGCTGCTGCTGGCTGTAATCATGTGTGCTGCCGGGCACGGGGTTCTCCTTACCCGAGGATGCGACCAAAGGCCCTGGGTAACCGGGACAAGTGGACCCCCCGGGGGGAGCCGATGGCATTCATGATGGAGATCAGAGGTGGTTTGCCCGCCGGGGGAGGTAGCCATGATGAGGGATCTACGGCTGCGGATCGTCGGAGGCGCGGCCCTGGTGGCCGGTGCGGTAGCTCTCAGTTACCCGGCGCTGCTGCGGCGCCGGTGCCTGACCTGGGGTGCCCGGCCCGATGAGGTCGACCGTGAGCTTCCCGGCGACGACCTGCTGGCAAACGCGGACATTGTGGCCACCCGGGCGATCACCATCGATGCGCCCCCCAGTGCCATCTGGCCCTGGCTGGTCCAGATGGGAAGCGGTCGCGGTGGGGTGTACACCTATGACTGGATCGAGAACCTGTTCGGTCTGAGCATGCACAGTACCGACGAAATCCTGCCCGAGTTCCAGGAGATCAAGGTCGGGGACGAGTTCCAGATCGGGCGTGGCCGGCCGACGATGCGGGTCGAGGTGCTCGAGCCGGAGCGGTTCCTGGCGTTCCGTTTCGAGGACCAGACCTGGGTGTGGATCTTCGCTCTTGTCCCCGAGGATGGCGTGACCAGGCTGCTGAGCCGCAACCGGATCGCCACGCCGCACGCTTCAGCCGTCAGCCGGCTGGCCAACATGATGATCATGGAGCCGGGCAGCCTGGTCATGGAGCGCAAGATGCTCCAGGGGATCAAGGAGCGGGCAGAACGCCTGGCGGGTGAGCGCGGGCCGCTGGATCCCGTCCCGCCTGCCATGCGCTAGCCACCCGCCGGAAGACGTACACGTCGCCGGACTTGAAGACCTGCCGGTAGACGGCGCCCGGATGGATCGCCTCAACGAACCGGAGCACCCGCGCGGGTGGCTGCCGTGATCGGTGCCGGGCGGCACGGATCACGATGTAGCGGGGATCGCTGATGCCGCGGTTCTTGATCCAGGAGGTGTCGTCGCGGGCCGCCAGGGGAGCGAGCATCGTTTCGCTCGCCTCGACGGTGACCCCGTCCGGCACCCTGGCCATGGCTGCGTTCTCCGCCCTGACCCAGGGGCTGATCAGGTAATTCCAGGGCTGCCAGAGGTGCGAGATCGGGAAGCTGACCGCAAGCCCCGCCGCGGCCACCACCATGGCGCTGGCACCCAGGCGGGTCACCACCGTGCCTGCGGGCAGGGCCGGCCCGGGCGGCGCACGGACCGGGCGGGGGCCGGCCGGGGAGTGCCGGGCGGACCGGGCCGCGATCCGGGCCATGGCGTCGATCGCGGCGAGGAACATGATCGGCATCACGGGCGCGTTGTAGTGGAATCCCGTTCCCCAGAAGGTGGCGTGGGTGGACAGGAAGCGCAGGGCCAGGCCGGGGATGGCGATGAGGACCAGCGGGGAGCCCAGCGCAAGGAACGCCACCGGGAGCAGCAGCATCAAAGTGGTCCCCAGCTTCTCCTGGCCGGCATGGGTGAACTGGGCCAGCAGGCCCGTCACCGAGAAGATGCTGCCGTGGGCGCCGAGCACCCCGGCGTCGCCCCAGTACCGGTACTGATGGTGGGGGTTGAAGTACGGGATGATCACGGTGATCGCCAGCAGCGACCAGGCAGTGCCCCACCCGGCCAGCAGCCCGCCCGCCCTGATCCAGGTCCTGGCCGGGCGCGGCTGCGCCAGACCCGCCCGGTTCACCCGGGCTCGCTGGCGCGCCACCATGCCTGCCGCCAGCATGACCAGGCCGATGGCGGCCACGGTGATGCCCTGGTCCTCCTTGACGAAGACCAGCGGCAGCGCCCATAGTGCGGCGGCTCGCGGCCGGCGGCGGACCAGCGCGGACAGGCAGAAGGCCAGCAGCGGAACGGCGAACGCGACCTCATGGAAGGCGAAGTAGACCATCTGCTGCAGGCCCCAGGAGAGCCCGTAGGCGGCGCCGATCGCCCGGCTCGCCCCGGTGCCGAGCCTGTCGCGAGCGGCCCGGCAGACGGGCACCACCGATATCGCCGTCAGCAGAGCCTGCGCCACCAGCAGGGTCACCGGGGTCGGAAACAACCGGAAGAACGGGGCGATCAGCGCCACGATCGGGGTGAAGTGGTCACCGAGCAGGTTGAAGCCGTGTCCCTTGATCGGGACGACGGGTGCCTGCAGATGCGCGAACCGGCTGACGTATTCGGTATATATGCCCAGATCCCAGGTGCCCGGCGCCAGCCGTAGGTAACGGGAGACGGAGATGGTGGTGTACGCGGCGAAGGTGACGAACGCGATCAGCCATGCGGCGGGGTCGCCGCGGCCGGCCCGGCCGGGAGCGGGAGCGGGCGGACCATCCGCACGGCGGGAGAGCGCGTGCCGCAGCCCTGCCTGCACAGACGCCGTCATGCCGTGGAAAACTGCCCCCGCGATCTCCACTACGGGTCAGGTTACGTGCCGGGCCTCAGCCGCCCCCGGCCGGCCCGGGCAGTGCCGTGGAGATGCCGGCGGCCTGGACGGCCGCGCCGGGCATGCGTACCCCTATGCTGGCGAATGTGGGCACGGCCAAGGCCGGCCAGGCCATGGCGGCGCCGGGGCGGCCGGCAACACACGCTGACCCAGGCAAATCACCTGATCGGGCAGAAGGAGCGAGTGACATGAGCATCCGGCTGGGCGACGAGGCCCCCAACTTCACGGCCGAGACCACCGAGGGCACGATCGACTTCCACCAGTGGAAGGAGGGCAGCTGGGCTGTCCTGTTCAGCCACCCGGCCGACTACACCCCGGTCTGCACCACCGAACTTGGCCGGACCGCGGGCCTGAAGAGCGAGTTCGAGAAGCGCGGGGTGAAGGTGATCGCGATCTCGGTCGACCCGGTCGAGAGCCACAACGGCTGGGCACCCGACATCGCGGCAGTGGGAGGCACCGACCTCAACTTCCCGATCATCGCCGATCCGGACCGCAAGGTCTCCCAGCTCTACGACATGATCCACCCTGGCGAGGGCGACACCTCGACGGTGCGCTCGGTCTTCATCGTCGACCCGAAGAACAAGGTGCGGCTCACGCTGACCTACCCGAAGTCGGTCGGCCGCAACTTCGGCGAGATCCTCCGGGTGATCGATGCGCTCCAGCTCACCGACGCCGCGCCGGTATCGACCCCGGTCGACTGGATGCCCGGCCAGCGGATCATCGTCGCGCCGACGATGTCCACCGAGGACGCGCGGCAGCGATTCGAGGACGTCGAGGAGGTCCGGCCCTACCTGCGCTGGGCGAAGCAGCCCACCGCCTGAGGGCGGTTGACGGTGGGCCCCGGCCTGACGGCCGGCGCCCACCGCGCTTCATGCCCCGCGCGCTGGGCGGCGTTCAGCCGGGTGGGGGAGCGTTGTGCAGGGCGGTGAGGTAGCTGGAACGGTGTTGCCGCTGCTCCAGCCGCAGAGTGCGCCGGCGGGCGCGGGGCTGCGGCAGCCGGTGGAGCTTTCGATGACGGTGCCCTCATCCCAGCCGTTGTAGCTGGTGATGAGCTGACATTTCGCGCCGGAGGCGTTCATGTGGGCGATATCGGCCTGCCAGCGGGTGAGGTCGCGGGCCAGGAATGTGCCGGTGCCGTAGGGGACACCCGATTTCCAGAAGCCGGGCGAGATCGTGAACGCGCCATCGGTGGGGGTCTGGGCGAAGTTGTGTTCGGCACTGCTGGGGCCGTGCTGGTGCCAGCCCCCGATGCCGGAGACTCCCGCGCGGTGAGCGTCAGCGGGGTGCTGTGGGCAGCGGAGGGCCGGCTGCGGTAATGGTGAGGCTTGCGGTAGCGGCTGGCTGCAGTACCGGGGCCGAAATGGTCAGGGTCGACTGCTGGCCCGCATAGACCGCCGCCCGGGCGAACGACCCAGTTCCAGCACCGGCCCGTCCCCGGCCAGCCCGGCGAGGAACTCCACGGCCGCCGCTGGGTCAAGCGCGCCGTGCTGCTCGTCGTAGACGTCGGCCCAGCGGTCGCCGTAGAACGCTGGATCCTCGAACCCGGTAACGCTGGTCACCAAAGCAGACCCCGGAGGCGGAGGCCACTCATTTTCCGCCACGCGTCGTCGCTGGCGCCTGCGGGCCACACCGGCTCCGCCATCCCGGCCAGGACGGAGCCGGGCCGTGCTGCTTATCCTGGGCTGGTGCCTGCGAGCCCGGACGAGTTCTACGCGCACGCGATGGGTACGGCGGACGCCGAGGGCCGCCTTCCCCTGTCGCGGATGACCGGCTGGGATGTCTTTCCCTTCGAGCAGGCCGGGCTGCGGGTGGTGCCGCTGGCCCCGCCGGTGCTCCCCGAACCTGCCCGGGCCGGGGAAGGCGGGCGGGACTGCCCCGCGTGTGTGCGATACGCGCTGACCAGTTCCTACGGTGGCAGCCCGGCCGGCCCATGACACCCGGTGGGACGGCGGCGGCCGCCACAGCGGTGCGCGGTACCAGTTGGCTGCCATGACTGCCGATGCCGGCGACCGGCGGAGCCAGCGCGAGCGGATGCTCGCCGGCGACTTCTATCTCGCCGATGACCCGCAGCTCAGCCAGGACAACCGCCGCGCCATGCGGCTCATGGAAGAGTTCAATCGCAGTCCTGCCGACGCCCCGGCGCAGCGGTGCCGCATCCTGGCGGAGCTGCTCGGGGCATGCGGCGAGGGTACGGTGATCCGCCCGCCGCTCTACTGCGACTACGGCTGGCAGCTGCGGGTGGGCGTGCGGACGTTCATTAACTTCGGCCTCGTGGCCCTGGACGTCGCCACCATCACGATTGGCGACGACGTCCAGATCGGCCCCAACGTGCAGTTGCTGACGGCCACGCATCCGGTGGCGGCGGAGCCGCGGCGCGCCAAGTGGGAGGCGGGCAAGCCCATCACCATCGCGGACAATGCCTGGCTGGGTGGCGGTGTCATCGTCCTGGCGGGAATCACCATCGGCGAGAACACGGTCGTCGGCGCCGGTGCGGTCGTCACCCGCGACCTGCCCGCCAATGTCGTGGCCGTGGGCAACCCGGCACGGATCATCCGGAGCCTGTGAAGGTAGGTTGACTGTTCCATGGAAGAGACTTTGCCGCCGCTGGTCGAGGCCGCCACCACGAGGGCACGTTCGGCCGGATTCCGGTTCTCGTGCGATCCCGCCGTCGGGCGCTTACTGGCTGTGCTCGCCGCGCACCTGCCGGCCGGGGCACGTGTCCTGGAACTTGGGACCGGTACCGGGGTGGGCACCGCCTGGATGGCTTCGGGCCTGCTGCCCAGAACCGACGTCACGGTGATCACGATCGAAAAGAACCCGCAGACCGCGGCTGTCGCCGCGCGCGGTGACTGGCCAGGGTTCGTTGACCTGCGAGTGGGCGACGCGCTTGACATGCTGGACCAGACCGGCACGTTTGACCTGATCTTCGCGGATGCCCAGGCCGGGAAATGGGCAGGCCTCGATCGCACGATCGAGGCGCTCAACCCCCACGGCCTGCTCATCGTCGACGACATGACCCCCACTGCGGAATGGACAAGCGAGCAGCGCGTCAGACAGGGTGAGGTGCGGCGGACCCTGCTGACCAGCCCGCTGCTCACCTCGACCGAACTCGATCACGGCTCCGGAATCGTCCTCAGCGCCCGCCACGGCTGACCGAAGGAGGTCGCGGTGCCAGAGCGCCAGGTCACGATCATCGGCGCGGCCACCAGCGCTGGGTCTCATCATGCCGGGCAGGATCGCGCTCCGGCTGCGTTGCGCGCCGCCGGTTTCATCACCCGGCTGGAGGCCGCCGGCGTCGGTGTTGCCGATCTTGGTGATGTGGCCGGCTCAGTCTTCACGCCTGACGCGGCCGGCGCCACCGCCCGCAACCTGCCGGCTGTGGTCAGGGTCGCGGGGGCGATTGCTGACGCGGTCGCGCAGACCCTCGCCGATGGGCGGCTGCCGGTCGTGCTCGGCGGTGACTGCACGATCACGCTGGGGGTGATGGCGGGCGTCCAGCGCCATGATCCTGACGCCGGGCTGCTGTACTTCGACGGCGACGCCGATCTGGCTACCCCGCGGACCACCTCCAGTGGTGTCCTGGACGCGATGGGAATCGCCCACCTGCTCGGGCTCACCGACAACGCGCTGGCCCGGCTTGGCTCGCGCTTCCCGATGCTGGCCGACAGCCGGCTCGTGCTGTTCGGCTACGACGAGACGGACCCGGAGACTCACCGGGGCAGCGTGCTGAGCGAGCATCCCGGCCTGGCGCGCTTCCCTGACTGGCAGGTGCGCTCGGATCCGTCAGGATGTGCCGCCAGCGCACTGGCGGCCCTCACTTCAGTTGCCGGCAGCATCGTTGTGCACTTCGATGTTGACGCCGTGGATTCGCGTGACCTCCCGCTGGCCGACTTCCCGCACTACGGCACTGGGGTACCGCTCACTGTGGCTGCCGGGATACTGACCGCCTTCTACCAGGCTCCCCAGCTCCGGGCAGCCGTGCTCACCGAGGTGAACCCCAGCTACGAGCCGTCCGGTGCCGCTCTCACGCGGTACGCCGACGCTGTGGCCGGTGCCCTCGCGGCCGCCCGCTGACGCTCCCGCCTGGTCCGGCCCCTGGCGCTGTCCGCCGTCCTCACATGCTGACCAGACCCGCCGGCGGGGTGGCCCGACTTTGCCGGCTGTCTCCGGCCAACGACGAGGCCCCGTTCCGCGGGCAGGCAGCCGGTATCAGCGGCGGGCAACGCCCACCAGGCACTGGAACGAATGGGAGTCGCCGGGCACGTCGGCGGGCGAGGCTGGCCGCCAGAGCGGAACGTAGACAAGGCCGGGGTCTACCAGCTCGAAACCGTCGAAGAAACGCAGGATCTCCGCGCGCGGGCGCAAGTGCAGCTGGGTGGAGACGCCGCGGTTGTACACCGTCTCGGTGGCGTGTGCTATCTCCGGTTTGCCCTCATAGGTGGCGTGGCCCAGCACGAGGTAGCTGCCGGGCGCGAGCGCATCGCGCAGCGTGGCCAGGATGCGCCAGGGGTCTTCCGCGTCGGCGATGAAATGCAGGACCACCATGAGCAGCAACCCGGTCGGCTGGCTGAAGTCGATCAGGCGCCGGCTGATGTCGTGGGTGAGGATCGTCTCCGGGTCGCGCAGGTCGCCCTCGATTACCGTGGCGTTCTCGTTCCCCGCCAGGATGGCCTTGCTGTGCGCGATCGCGACCGGGTCGATGTCGACGTAAACGACCCGGGCTGCCGGGTCGGCTCGCTGAGCGATCTCGTGCACGTTGCCCTGGGTGGGTATGCCAGAGCCGATATCCAGGAACTGGCGGATGCCGGCCGCCGCCAGGAACTGCACCGCCCTGCCGAGGAAAGCGCGGTTGGCGCGGGCAATCGCCCGCATGTTGGGCTCGACCGCGGCGATCGCCCGGCCTACGTCCTGGTCGGCCAGGAAGTTGTGGCTGCCGCCCAGCCAGTAGTCGTAGACCCGGGCGACGTTCGCCCGGTGGGTGTCGACCCCCGGCGGTACCCAGCTCAGATCGCCAGCCATCCCGACTCCTTCTCTCCGTGGGGGTAAGCCGTTAGCCGGCCCAGTGCCTCGATAATGATCTGCGTGCGCTGGCGCCAATCCCTTTTCGACCCACATACGATACATTTCGCGTTTGCCCGCCATCGCAGGGTGCAGGGCCGGGGCCGGTGGTGAACCAGCCCGGCCTCTTGTGCGCGGCCGCGGCGACCAGCCTTGTCCTTTCCGTCCGTGCTGCGATGGGAGACCAGGTAGCCGGGGAGATTTGCTGCTCAGAGAGCCAGGTCCAGATCATATACCCAGTATCATACTCGACATGATACCTGGTTCCGGGGTTGGAGGGCGAGCGGCTGGTCGCGACGGAACTGGGCCGCGCCCTTGATGGCGAGTGGACGCTGCTGCCTCGACCGGCCAGGTCATCAGCCTGCTCAACGACTCCGTGCTGGCTATCGCAGCAGATGAGCGCGCCCAGCTTGAGCGGCTTATCGTCCGTGACCACAGATACCACCAGGCATGGCATTCCCTGAGAACCATTGGATCCATCGGCTATCAGTACACCTTGTGTGTCTTCTTCGGCATCTCCTACCTCAGCCCGACAGCCTTGAAGAACGTGTAACAGAACGTCCCGTCGCCTTCCGCCGCCCGGTACAGATCCTTGATCCCAGCTGCCCAGCTCGCCTCATCCATCAGCCCCTGGCCGACAGCCTGCTCGCCGGCTCCTTCGACCATGGCGGTGAAGGTCTTGCGCGTGAAGCCATCGACCAAGGCCGGCCTGCTGGCATCGGCGTAGACCATGCGGGGAGACACGGCGACATCGCGGGCGCCGGCCCGCACCAGCAGCGGATACAGCCGGCGCCCGATCAGTGAATCGCCACCAGCCTGCGCCTGGAGACGGATCAGGCACCCGATAGCCTGGCGGGCGTGGCCGCTGTCGGGGTGGAAATACGCCGAGCCGTGATCGCCCTCGATGACAGTGATCGAACCACCAGGTTTTAGCAGTGTCATCAGCGCCTGCAGTGCCCCGGCGGGGTCGGTCAGATGTTCCAGGACGAAACACACGAAGATGTGGTCGAAACAGGCCGGTGCGAAGGGCAGGCCGAAGATGCTGGCTCGCTGGAAGGTTACGTTGGCAAAGCCTGCCGCTCGTACCTGCCGCCGTGCCTGGGTCAGCGACTCCCCGGAGATGTCAATGGAGACGAAGGCCGCCCGGGGGCTGTTATGGGCGAGGATGACAGTCTGCGCACCAACCCCGCAGCCAGCCTCCAGCACCAGGCTGCCCGGAGCATAGAAGGTATCGGCGTGCAGAAGTTCGGTCAGTGTGGTGGCTTGATCGACGAGCCGGGCGCTCTCCTTAGCAGAATATCCATGGACATAATCTGTGCTCATCGATGATCTTCTCCCTATGCAATGCCGGGTTGAGCGTCACGTACAGCAGACGTCGGCTGCTGGATTCTGTCAGCAGGCCATCTGACCCCGGCCCAGCTTCGCTGGCCCGCATGGATGTGGGACCTTGGCCTCTGGCCACGCCCCAGTTCGGCAGGGGACGCTCGATGAATGACGACGGAAGAGCGTATCGCGAAGCTGGAAGCCCAGATCGACAAGCTCCAGGCCAAGCAGGCCGAGTTGCACAGGCAGCTGACCAAGGCTCAGATCGACCAGTGGCAGGGGCGCATCGAGGATCTTGAGGTCCAGATGCACCTCGGCGCGATGGAGACCAGCGACAGACTGACGGCGCTGATGGACCAGCTGCGCAGTAGGTGGGCCGACACCCGACGGCAATTCGAGGACACGATCTCGACGGCGTCCACAGTGGCGGACACGGTACGCACCGGCCTCGAGAATGCCTTTAACGACCTCCGCAAAGCCCTGCTTGAATCCAAGAACAAGCTGACCTGAATTCTCACGCCCTGGTCGTGGGCCCCGGCACGGACCTGCCCGTTGGGCCGCTGCTCCGTGGAGTCGGTCATATGCTCGAGGAACCGTCAAAGGAGACGTCATGAGTGTGTACAAGGTGATCGACATCATCGGGACCAGCAGCACTTCGTGGGAGGACGCCGCCGCTGAAGCGGTAAGGACCGCGGGCCAGACGATTCGCGATATCCGGGTCGCCGAGGTTGTTGAGCAGGACATACATCTCGATGAGGGCGGGGCGATCACCTACCGCACCAGGCTTCAGATCTCGTTCAAATACGAATCAGGGCAGCAAAGCCTGCAGTAGCAGTCACCTGGCGGGTGTCAGGATGCTGGCGCCGGTCAGGGCGAACCGCGCGAGGCCCGCGTCGAATGCACCTTGGCTGCTCTCGGTGGTGAGCACCCGGGTCACCGGGGGGTGGCCGATGGTGATGATCAGGATCCGGCCGTCATCGGCGGCGATCCACTGCCAGTTCGGCGCCCAGAACACGGCTCCCAGCCCGTAGGTGTATTCCCCGGGGCCCTGGGCCGACAGCAGGGTCCGGGACGGCCCGTTGCGGTCGGTGAGCATGACCTTGACCCGGCCATTGTCCGACGTCCAGCTGATCCGCTGGCCACTGGGGCTGACCATCGGGTGGGTCTGCCGGTTCGGCTGGGAGGGGACGTCGGCCGCGGGAACGTCCTCGATCTTCCCCGTGCGCACGTCGACGATCTTCTGCCATCCCGGGTGCAGCCCTGGCGCCGCTCCAGGCTTCGGGGGAGGGGTCATGCGGAACATGGTCACCCGGAGCCTGCCGTCGGGCAGCCAGACGAGCTGGGGACCGATCTCCTTGCCCTCCTTGACCGCCTTCGGCACGTCCATCTTCGGCAGGCAGTACACGGTTTTGACAGGCCGGCCGGCTGCCGCCACGACCCGGACGCATCGGGTCTGGTCGGCGAAGTAGGCAACGGTGCCCCGCAGCGAACTGTCGGGGTGCTCAGCCAGGGACTGGAACCGCGGCACCTGCCGGGTCAGTCCCCCTACGGTCAGGATCCCCACCACAATCGCGGCGCCTGCCACCACGGCAATCGCCACGCCCACGATCACGCCGACCCGGCGCCACCGGGGAGATCCCGGCTTCACATCAGATACCGGGCTGGTCATGGTGCCCTCCTCCGCCGGAGGCATCCAGCCGGACCTCGCCAGCCGTCCCCGGCTGATTCGCAGCATCGCACCGCGAGCCGTACCCGGCAGGGAAGAAGGTCCCGGAGAAGGTCACGGCGGCCTCCACCGGGCGCGCGTCGTCGTTGGCCCGGCGGGATGACGAGAGCATGATGGGTGCCATGGAGACCCGGCGCGGTCATGCCGGAGGTCGTGGTACCGATCTGGCTTGACCATGGAAGCGGCGCAGTTCCAGCCGTATGGAGGTACACCCATGGCCACCGTTAGCGTCCGTTACATCGTCGACGATGTCGATGCGGCGATCGCGTTCTATTGCGGGAACCTGGGCTTTACCGAGGTGATGCATCCCGCCCCGGCCTTCGCCATGCTGTCAAGGGGTGACCTGCGCCTGGTGCTCAGCGCGCCGGGCGGCGGGGCCGGAGGCGGCGGCCAGGCGATGCCTGACGGCACGATGCCGCAACCTGGCGGCTGGAACCGCTTCTCCATCGAGGTCACCGACCTGGTCGGCACTGTTGCGGAGTTGCGCAGGAGCGGTGTCCGGTTCCGCAATGAGATCGTCACTGGAGTAGGCGGCAAGCAGATCATCGCTGAGGACCCGTCGGGCAACCCCGTGGAACTGTTCCAGCCGACCCTGCCCGAGGC
>OFHK01000463.1_pt1 | contig 11960 bp, 22 predicted proteins | sample 1521951 | NCBI WGS metagenome assembly OFHK01 (sample SAMEA2468436, study PRJEB22500) | soil metagenome | biome: Glassland; feature: Farmland; material: Clay | place: Australia | collected 2013-01-31 | depth 0.55 m
TAATCGTGGAGACGTAGAAGGCTGCGCCTCCGATGGGTGTGGTCTGCTGGATCTGTCCCGCGGCCACCCGCGGGTCCGTAGCCAGCGGATACGCTCCGAGCCACCACTGGTGGCCGATGAGGGGCCATTCGGGATGCTGCCAGAAGAGGAGCGAGAACATGCTCACGTTCGCGAGCACCGCGGCGACGAGGATGACGGGGATGTTCGAGGCGTACATCAGCCGGATCGGGTAGCGGCCGCGGGCGCCTCGCGCGAGGCCGTGGGCGAGCGGGAGCTCGATCCGCGTGGACTCCGTCCACGCCACGAGGAAGAAGACCGCGATGGTCCCGAAGAGGGCGATGAGAGGGTTCGGCTGACCCACCATGAGCTGCTCGATCCCCGTCTGGGAGAGCTGCGCGGACGGCATGTTCCCGAGGTAGTAGAGGGTCTTGGGGATGGTTCCCGCCGGGACGACGGAGCCGGCCTGGGAAGGTTCCCAGTTGAACGTGCCGGTGAAGATCTGCTGGGCGACGCCCCCGGCGATGAAGAGGGAGATGCCGGACCCGATGCCCCACTTGGACACGACCTCGTCCATGAGGAACACCAGGTACGAGCCGGCGAAGAGCTGGGCGACGATGATGAGCTTCGCCAGGGCGTCCCCGTTGCCCGAGGGGATGAGGCCGAACAGCTCGGGCTGGTTCAGCCGCGTGACGAAGGGGGCGGCGGGCGTCAGGAACCCGTAGACCTGGGGGATCGCCTCGACGAAGATCATGAGGATGACGAGCAGCTTCTGCGTGCCCTGGTAGACGCTCTTGTCCTCGTCGTCCTCCAGGTCCAGGTTCACGATCTTCGCGCCGGCGAAGAGCTGCATGATGATCGAGGCCGTGACGATCGGCCCGATCCCGAGGTGCATGAGGGAGCCCTGCGCCCCGGCGAGGATCGCCCTCAGGCTGGAGAAGAAGTCGATGACGTTGGCCTGGTCCAGGCCGTAGATGTAGATGTTCGTCATCACGAAGTACAGGACGAGGATCGCGACGACCCAGAACATCTTCGTCCGGAACTGGACGTGCCCCTCGGGCCGCGTGACCGCCGGAAGTCGGTCGACGAGCGGCTTCAGGGCGTAGAGCCGGCTCTTCTTCGTCTCCTCGAGAGGCATTCCTTACTCCTTGGCGTCCTCGGGAAGGAGGACCTGCCCACCGGCCTCTTGAACTTTGGCCTTAGCCTGCTCGGAGGCGGCCTGGACCGTGATCTTGAACGCGGAGCCCGCCCGGCCCCCGCCCAAGAGCTTGTCGAACCCTGCGGCGGTCCGGTCGATCTCGAAGCCGGACCCCGCCTTCTTCGCGTGCCCCGCCGCCTCGAGCTCGGGGACGCGGGCGGCGAGCTGCTCGAGGTTGATGGCGCGGACCTCATGCATCTGCGCGTGGCGCGTGAACCCGTGCCGGCCGAAGTGCATGGGGTCGTACTTGACCATCCACTTGAACTTGTGCTTGTGGAGCCCCGCGTTCCCGTGCCCGCCGCGCCCGCCGGCGCCGCGGCCGTGTTTCTTCCCGCGACCGTGGGTTCGGCTGCCGCGCAGTTTCTTCGTCCTACTTGGCATCCTTCGCGCCCTCCTCGAACAGCATTCGCTGGATCAGCTCGTTGATCGCGCCCCCGCGGTAGCCGAGGTCCCCGCCGTCGTGATATCCGCGCTTGATCGCGCGGAACCCCTTCACGGGCGGGTGGAGGCGCAGCACGGGCCGGAGGTCCGAGACCTCGCGGAGGTTCGCCTCGCCCTTGGCCACGGCCTGGCTGAGGTCCCAGATGGACTTGAACCGGCTGTGGGCCTTGACGAAGGCGTCGTCGATGGGCTTGTCGCCGACCGCGCGGCCGCGGCGGAGGAGCGCCTTGGCAAGCGTCTGTTCGTCGATCTCGCCCCAGGTCACGAAATCCTTCACGACCCTGAGCATGCCCTCGTGCGTGGCGTCCTGCGGCAGGACGACGCAATGGTTCTGCCGCGTCAGATGAAGCATGTGCAGGGTGTCGTCCACGGCGGCTCGGAGATCGTGCTTCCCGCGGAGTCGGATCACAGCGAAGGTCATGGTTTCTCCACCTGGTCGTCGGGCTCGCCCTCGGTCGTCTCGGTCTTCTCCGTCTTCTCCTCGCCGGCCTCCTCGGCGAGGTCCGTGCCCTCGATGCGGCCGTCCGCGGTGAGCTCGGGTTCCGCCGGCTCGGCGGCCGCGGCCGCCTCCTCGGCGGGCGCCGCGGCGAGCTTGTGGATGTACACCTGCTCCGCGCCCTGCCGGATCTTGAGGCGTTCGGCGAGGCTGCCGGGCACCTTGACCGCCGCGGTCTTGCGGAGGGCCTCGAAGGCGGCGATGGCGTAGTTCACCGTCGTCTTCGTGTGCCCCTTGGTCAGCCCCCAGGCGTCCGTGATTCCCGAGAGCCGGAGGATGCTCTTAGCCACATCCCCGACGGCCAGGCCGACCCCCTGGGGGGCCGGCTTCAGCGAAACCTCCACGGACCCGGAGCGGCCCGCGACGCGGAAGGGGAGGGAATGGGCGCGGTAGCAGCCGCACTCCCAGGAGCCGCAGCCGCGCTTGACCTCGATCATGTTCGTCTTGGCGTTGTCGATCGCGCGCCGGATCGAGGGGCCAACCTCGCGTCCCCGGGCGCGGCCCAGGCCGACGAAGCCGTCCTTGTTGCCGACGACGCAGGTGATCACGAAGTTGACCCGGCGGCCGGAGTCCGTCATGCGCTGGACCATGTTCACGTCGAGGACCTCGTCCTCCGTCTCCGGGAGGAGGATGTCGACGATCTCGGGTTCGCGGATGGGCAGGCCGCTCGAGATCGCCTGGCCCATCGTGGTGATCGTCCCGCTGAGGACCATCTTGCCGAGCTTCGTCTTCGGGTTCCACCGGCTCAGGTCCCTCACGGGCCGGGAGTCCCGCGACGGGCGCTGGTTCCTCCGCGAACGTCCGCGCCGCATCAGGACGCCTCCAGCTTCGCCTTGACGGCGTCGAATGACTTCACGACCGCGTCCCCGATGTGCTCCCCGCGGATGCGCTCCTTCGCGGGCAGGATCTCCTTGCTATGGGGCACCTCGACTCCCGCGTCGAGCAGGCCCTGGAGGGCTGCGAACACGCGGCCGCCCTTCGTGGGCTCCTGGACCCCGATGTCGAGCACGGCGGCCTTGACGCCCTTGGCCACCGCGCGCTTCCCCGCCAGGTATCCCGTCAGGTACGCCGCGGGCACGTTGCCCGTGCCGACGGACCAGCCGTGCTCCTTCAGATCCAGGGACTGGGCGGAGGCGACCACGCGGTCGCCCGAGGCGTCCGCCTCGACGATCTGGACGAGGGTCTGGTTGAGCGTCTTGCGCACGACCGCGCGCGGCATCGCGCTGCGGAGCAGTCGCTGTCGCCGGCGGTAGTCCGTCCGGCCCTCCCGCCGCCGGCGGAAGCCGACGCGGAAGTGGGGACCCTGGTGCTTCATTTCGCGCCCTCCTTGAGCAGACCGGCCACCTGGAGTTGCTGGGTCAGGTGTGCCTTGGACTTGAACATGCCGCCCTTCGCCTGTCGATAGAACCGGCGGTACGTGCGGACGTCGATGCGGCCCTGCGCCTTCAGCTCGCGGAGGTAGGCCCGCAGGCGGCGGATGAGCCCGATCCAGGCACCCTTCCGCGGCGTCCGCGCGTTCGACGTCCCCCTCCGGGTGCCTTGGCCGCGGCGGCGCCCCTTCTGCCGCTGCGCTTCCCGCGCGCGCGCCCGCCCCCGGGACACACCGCGCTCCTCGCGCATCGTGATGACGTTGCGGCGGATGAGCTCCCGGACCTGCTCGCGGGTGATGGCGTCGAAGATGTTCTCCTGCTCCGCCGGGTCCGTCGTGATCCGCACGCGGTTCAGGCCGCAGCCCATCATCTCGGATGCGAGCCTCCGCTGGTGGTCAAACCTCATTCCGTCACCATCCGGTTGAGGACCCGCAGGCCCTTGTCGTCCGCCGCCTTCTCGATGAGCTCACGCCGGCGCGCGCCGACGCCGTGCGCAATCCGCACGGCCTGCTTCGCCGGGTCGAGCCCCTCGAGCTGGCGTTCGTTGTGAACGAGGACCTCCTGGAAGCCACTCGGGTGGAGGCCACGCGTTTCCCGCGGGCCGCGGTAGCCGACGGAGGGCAGGTTCCAGCGGTAGCCGAAGTGGCGCCGCAACTTGGACTGGCCGCCCTGGGGCTTCCTCCATTCGTCGCCGAACTTCTTGTAGCGGAACCATTCCTGGCGGCGGAACGCGGGCCGGGCCGCGGACTTCGCCGCGCGGACGGCCAGGAGGCGCTTCAGCTCGGGATCGAGCTTCGGTTTCAGGTTCGGCACATACTCGGTCTCCGCCTCCTCCTTCTCTTCCTCTTCGGCCGCCTCTTCCTTCTCCGGCTCCTCCTTCGCCGGCTTGCCTTTGGGCTTGGGGGGTCTGGCCGGGGCCTTCTTCGCCTCGGGCTTCGGCTCCGCGGGTTCGGCTTTCGCGGGCGGGGCCGCCTCCTCCTTCCGATGAGCGACCGCGTACTCGGCGACGCGCTTGCGCAGTTCGTCGACCTTGCCTTCCGGGTCGAGCCCGAAGGACGTGCACCACGCGACGAGATCGGCCTTCTTCGCCGCGCGGATCTCCGCCGCCTTCGGGAGCTTCGGCTCCGCGGCCGGTTCGGGAGGGGCCTCGGGCAGGGCCTTCTTCACCTTCTTCGGCGTCTCCGTGGGCGTCGTGTCCTCGTCAGCCATGCTCAGCCCTCCCCGGCCTTCTTCGTGATGTAGATGCCATCCTGGAACACGCGGGGGTCGAAGCCTCTGATCTTCGTCGCCTGCTCGATGTTCGCGGCCGTCTGGGAGACCGCCTCGATGTCGGGACCGGTCAGCACGACCTGGTCGCCCTTCACCTCGACCTTGGTCTCCCCGCGGATGTCCGCGCGGCGCGGGAATTTCTCCCCGAGGAAGTTCTCGATGACGAACTCGGGGCCCCGCACGGTGGCCTTCACGGGGAAGTGGCTGTAGACGATCTTCATCTCGTAGGTGAAGCCCTGGGTGACCCCCGTGATCATGTTGCGGATGTGCGAGGCGAACGTCCCCACCAGGGCCCCCTCTTTGCGGTTCGGGTACTCGCAGCGGACCCGGACCTCGCCGCCCTCGACGGCGAGCGACACGCGCGGGTGGGACAGCGCGCGCTTCAGGGTGACCCCCTTCATGGCCACGGCGATCTGGCCGTCCTGGAGCTTCACCTGGACGCCGTCGGGGATCTTCACGCGCTCCTCTTTCAGACCGGTCAGCGGCATGGAACACCTCAGTACACGTAGGCGAGGAGCTTGCCCCCCACGCCGATCTCCTTCGCCTTCGTCTGCGAGATCACACCTTCCGTGGTCGTCAGGATGAGCACGCCGAAGTCCTGCGCCGGCAGGTACCGGGACTCGTACTTCTCGAGGTCCGTCCGGCGGACGGAGAACCGGGGCTTGATGACCCCGCAGGAGTTGATGGAGCCGCCGAGGCCGACACGGTAGATGCCTCCGCGGCCGTCCTCGACGAGCTCGAAGGAACGGATGTACGCATGTTCCTGCATCACCTTCAGCACATGGCCGATGAGCTTGGACGCCGGGCGGACGAGGCACTCGTGCTTGCCCGCGGCCTCCGCGTTGCGGATCGCGATCATCGCGTCGTTCAGGGGATCGTGCAACATGGGTTCACCTCAGCTGTACTTGCGGAAGCCCAGGTCGTACGCGATCTCGCGGAAGCACTGGCGGCAGAGGTGCAGCCCGTACCGGCGCACGATGCCCCGCTTCCGGCCGCATCGCAGACAGCCCTTCTTCCGGCCGTAATCCTTCGTCCGCTTCACTCGACCACCTCGACCCCGAAGTGACCCTTGACGAACGCGATGCCCTCGTCGCGCGTGATCCGGTGGTGGCGGGCCACCGGACGGGACCGCACGCGGCGCCGCGCCACGCGGAACCCCGGACGCTGCAAGCTGACGCTGATGTCCATCCCGAACACGCCGATCTCGGGGTCGTACTTCATGCCCTCGAAGTCCGTGTAGTCCGGCACGCCGAAGGAGAAGTTGCCCCGGGGGTCGAAGCTGTATGCCGGGAGGCGGTTGTTGCGGACGGAGAGGGCGCGGTGGAGGAACTCTTCGGCTCCCTTGCCGCGGAGCGTGACCTTCGTGCCGATGGGCATGCCCCGCCGCACGCCCCAGTCGCGGACGGCGGTGTGGGCGAGGGTCTGGGTCGGCTTCTGGCGGGTCACGAGCTCGAGGACCTTCTGCGCCTTGACGAGCTTGTCGCCCGCCTCGCCGACGCCCACGTTCACGACGACCTTCTCGACCCGGATCTCGCGCATGTCCGCCATGGTCCCACCTAGAGCGCCGAGACCTCCGGCACCTTGACTTCCGGCGTCGCCTTGCCGACCACGAAGACCTTGTCCTCGTCCGTGGAGAAGCCTTCCTTGAACGTCACCACGTTCGCGCGGGCGTTGCGGGTCTTCTGCACCGCGAGGACATGGGCGAGTTCGCCCACGTGCTTCCCGCCCGTGATGAGGGCGGCGGCGCCCTCCCCGAGCTCGTAGTGCTCCAGGACCTTCTGGTCCGGCACCGCGAGCTTGAGCGTCGTGCCGGTCTTGTGAGCGTCCTTCTCCAGGACGACGTTCCGACCGTCGTGGAGGTTGAGCTGGGCCTTCCCGCCCCGGATGGTCGTCTTGTCCTCGATCCGGCAGAGCTTCCACTTCGTCTCCGCCGCCTCGATGGGCAGGAGGTGCATCCGCCCGCGGGTGTCGACCAGCATGCGATAGTAGCCCTTGGCGTCCTCGAGCGCGATGACGTCCATGAGCCCGACCGGGAACTTCGGGTCGGTGACCACGCGCCCGTCCACGAGGACATGTCGCGCGTTCAGGATGTGCCGCGCCTCCCGCGCCGTATCGCACGCGTGGAGCATGTCCCGCAGAATGAGGCCGAGGGGCATGCAGCGGTCCACGGGATGCGGACCGGGGGAGGGTTTCGAGACCCAGAACTCCGTCTTGCGGGCAATCGCCCAGGACCGGGGCGCCGGCAGCCGCTTCATGTGCTTCTTCAAGGTCTCCTCACTCCTCGAACTTCCTCCGTCGCCACGGGTCCGTGTCGTCCATCTTGATGATCATCAGGTTGGAGGCGTGGATGGGCCGCGCCACCTTCTTCTCGTCCGTCTTCTGGATCGTCACGCCCTCGACGACGGCGGTCCCGTGCCGGGAGTCCACGCTCACGACCTTGCCCTCCTTGCCTCGGAGCCCGCCGCGCATGACCCGCACGACGTCGCCCCTGCGGACGGGCAACCCGCGAGGGAGGCGCAGCTTCGACTTCCCGACCAGGCCGGGATCCAGGTGAGCGCCCAGGAGCCGGTGGCGCGTCTGGATGGTCGCCTCGTGCAGCCGCTTCCTCTGGGTCCGTGCCTTCTCGCTCGTCATCGTCGCCACCTCACACGATCATGCTCGCGGTCGCGGCGATGCGCGGCCACCGCTCCGCCGCCTCTCGGGCGACGGGGCCCTTGATGTCCGATCCCTTCGCCTCACCCTCGGGGGTCACGATGACGCAGGCGTTGTCCTCGAACTGGACCATGATCCCTTCCGGGCGGCGGAAGGGCCTGCGCTGGCGCACGATCACCGCGTTGAAAAGCTGTTTTCGCGTCTCCGGGCTGCCCTTCTTCACGGTGACCACGAGAAGGTCCGCGATCCCCGCGGAGGAGATGCGGTTCCGCACGCCGCGGTAGTTCTTGACCTCGACGATCTCGACAATCTTCGCGCCCGTGTTGTCGATGCACTCCAGGCGCGCCCCCTTGGGGAGGCCGCGCGTCTGCCGGCCCGGGAGCCCCTTCATGCGGCGACCCCCTGGTTGCGCACCGCGACGAAATGCACGGTCTTCGCGAGGGGGCGGCACTCCATCACGGTGACGCGGTCGCCCACGCCGAGCGCGAGGCAGGGCGGCGCGTGCACGTTCATCCGCCGCGTCCTCTTCTCGAAGCGCTCGAACTTCTGGAGATAGCGCAGGTACTCGCGCTCGATGACCGCGGTGCGCTGCATCTTCGTGGACACGACCACGCCCTCCAGGAGCTGGCCACGGACGGACAGCTTCCCGTGGAAGGGGCAGTGCTCGTCCGTGCACGTCTTCTCCGGGAGCGGCACGTCGATGCCGATGTCCCGCACGCCCGGCGTGACGGGCGTCCCCCGAGACGCTCCGGGAGCCGTCGCGGTCTTTTCCTTCTTTGCCGCCTTCTTCTCTGCCATCGCTGATCACCGTGCCTTCTTGATGCGGTCCTCGGGTCGGAACCGGATCTCGTCGCCGTCGACCTCGAGGCCCCCCTGGATTTGGAACCGGAAGCGCGCGCCCTGCTTCGCAATGCGCTTCTCTACGCCTCCCGCTTCGATGACGAGCAGGTTCCGCGTCTCGTCGACGACGCGTCCGTTGAGATGGACCTGGCCGGGGTCCGTCGCCCGGACGACCTCGACCTGCAATCCGATGAGCTCGTGCTTGCGGAGGTTCACGTCACTGCACCTCAACCCGATATCCCATGGACTCCAGGACCTCCGCCACCTTGCGCTTGTGCTCTCCCTGGAGCTCGATACGTCCTTCCTTCGCCGTGCCGCCTGCGGCGCACTTGTTCTTAAGGGTCCGGGCGAGTTCGGCGATGTCGATGTCGCCGACGTTGAGGCCCTCCACGACCGTCACCGTCTTCCCGTAGCGTCGGGTGTCGTTGTGGACCCGGATCATCTGCTGCTCCTTCGCGAGCTCCTCGCACATGCAGAGCTCCTCCGGCAGCCCGCAGGTCGCGCAGATCCCCGCCATTACGCCCGGTCCTCCTCGGTGTCCTCGTCCACGTCCTCGTCGAGGTCCTCGTCGGCTTCCGGCTCGGCCTTCGGCTCGGCCGGGGGTGCGGGCTCCGCAGCCACGGCCGGAGGTGCCGCGGCGCTGCCGCCCTCCATCGTGATGATCGTCCGCAGCCGCGCGATGTTCTTCCTCAGCGCCTTGATCTTCCCGGGGTTCGGCGGGGCGCCGCCCATCGCGGCCACGCCGCGCTCGTGCATGAGCTCGTCCCGCAGCTCGCGGAGCTTCTTCTCGCGGCCCGGGGCGTCCATGGCGCGGATCTCCTTTGTCCGGAGGAGCGGCATTATTTCTCCTCCCCCACGTCCACGTCCACGCCGAGCTTCTGGACTTCCTTCGCCGCCTTCTTCAGGCGCTTCGTGGCGACCTTGCTCTTCTTGACGTTCTCCTCGGGCTTGGGGGGCTCCTCGGGGAGGACGACCGCGTCGTCCGCCTCGGACGCGGGCGCCTCGGCGGGTGCCTCCGGGGCGGTGATCGGGGCCTCCGCCGGAAGCTCCGGCTCGGCCGGGAGCGCTGGGGCCGTCTCCGCGGCCGCGGGCCCCGCACCGGCCCGGATCTCGATCTCATCCGGGAGCTTCGCGAGGGGGTCCATGATCTCGACGGTGACGCCGATCACGCCAGGCTTGAGCTTGGCGATTGCGAAGCCGCGGTCCATCCAGAGGTTCCGCGGCTCGCCGCAGTACTTGATGTGGCCGGCCTTGAACTTCTCCGTGCGGTGGCGCTGGCCCGTGAGCTTGCCCGCGATGATCACGAGGCAGCCCTTGCCGCCCGCCTCCATGATCCGGCGGACCGTGCTGTGCCCCGCGCGCCGGAAGTGCCAGCCGCGCTCGAGCGCGTTGGCCAGCTTCTCGGCCATGATCTGGGCGTTGAGGGATGGATTGGCGACCTCCTGGACCTCGATCTGCGGGTTATCGAACTTGAACTGGCGCTCGACCGCGTCCGTGAGGTTCTTGATCGCCCCGCCCTTGCGCCCGATGACGAGGCCGGGGCGCTCGGACTGCAGCGTGACCCGGGTGCCCATGGGCGTGCGCTGGATGTCCAGGCCGCCGAAGCCCGCGCGGCGGGTCTCCGCCATGAGGTACTCCTTGAGCAGGACGCGGCGCATGTTCTCGACGATGATGCGCTTGTCCTTCCGACGCTCCGTCACCGTGGCCCTGGGCACTCAGCTCACCTCTTCGAGGACGATCTCCAGGTTCACCGTGTCCTGGTTCCACGGACCGCTGCGCCCGTGGGCGCGCGGCCGGTACGCCTTCTGGATCGAGCCCTTGTGGGCGTTGACGACCGAGACGCGCATCTGGTCCGGGTCATCCTTCCCCGTGAACTCGGCGTTCGCCACCGCGGACTCGAGGACGCGGAGGAAGGCCTTCGCGGCCTTCACCGGATACCGCGCGGGGCCGTAACCGGGCTTGTGGGCCACCCATCGCTTGTAGCGACGCATCGGGACCGGCTGCTTGAGGGCGGCGACGTTCTCCAGGTACTCGCGGGCCTTCTCCACCCTCTTGCCGCGGATCGCCCGCGCGAGCTCCACGCTCTTCTTCCAGGGGATCTGGAGCTCCTTGCCGTAGGCACGCGCCATGGTCTCGATCTTGTATTCCACCGTGTACCCGAGGTGTGTCATGGTCCACCTACTTGAGCGGCATGAACTTGGACGAGCGCGTCGCGCCCACGCCCGGGCCGCTGCGGACGACCACGGTCTTGCGCGTCATCGCGAACTCGCCGATGTAGTGCCCGATCATCTCCGGCTTGATGTCGACGGTCACGAACTCCTTCCCGTTGTGGACGGCCATCTTCTTGCCCACGAAGTCCGGGAGGATCGGGACGTCCCGGCAATGGGTGCGCACGGCCTCCTCCGTCCCGTTCGCGCGGAGCTTGTCGATGAACGTGGTCCGTTCCTCGTCCAGGCCGCGGACGAACGACCGCCGGGCGCGGGCAGGCAGCAGCTCGACAATCTCCTCGAGCGTCATCGCCTTCATCTCGTCGAGGGTGTAGCCCCGGTAGGTGAACTCCTTCTTCCTGCGCGTCTCCACAAGGCCCGCGCGCTTCCGCAGCTTCCTGCGGGCCGCCTTGGCCAGCCCACCCATCTTGCGTGGCATCCGATCTACCTCCGCTGCTTGCGTTCCCGGATCCGCTTCGGCTTCGGGGACAGCCGGCCGACCTTGCGGCCGGGAGGAGCGTCATAGCCCACGGTGGACGGGCGCCCGACGTGCTGGTGGGAGCCGCCGCCATGGGGGTGGTCCACGGGGTTCTTCGCCACGCCGCGGACGTCGAAGTAGGCCTTGCTGAAGGAGCGGAACGCGTGGAACTTCTTGCCCGCCTTCGTGAACGGCTTCTCGCCGCGGCCCGCCCCGGCCACCGCGCCGATGGTCGCCTTGCATCCTCGGTGGAAGGAGTAGAACTTGCCCGACGGCAGCTGGACGACCGTCCGGTCGCCTTGGCTCACGACGACGGCCTGCGTGCCCGCGGCGCGGACGAAGCGGCCCCCGTCTCCCGGGATCTTCTCGATGTTGTACACGAGCGTCCCCTCGGGGATCTGGCCCAGCGGCAGCGCATTCCCGCGGTCCACGTTCGCCGAGCCGATGGTCACCTGCTGCCCGACCGCGAGGCCGTCGCAGGCGATCATGAGGACCTCCTGCCCGCCGTACTGCACGCGGGCGAGCGGGGCCGTGTGGCCCGGCGCCTGGAAGATGTCCTTCACGACGCCGTCCCCCCGGAGGTGGGGATACTCCACAGGGCCGGGGTGGCGGTGGCTCGGCGAGCGATAGGTCGGCGACGTGCCGCGCCCGCGGCGCTGGTTCGGCAGGTTCTTTCCCATCAGAACACCCCGATCCGCATCCCGATCTCCTCCGCGGAGAACCCGGGCTTGAGCGTGATGATCGCGTGCTTCCCGTCCTTCCGGACGAACGTGTTGACGTGCCGGACCTTGACCTCGAAGATCTCCTCGAAGGCCTTCTTGATGTCTGGCTTCGTGGAGCGGCGGTCCACGAGGAACTCGAGCCGGTTCCCGTCCTTCATGTCCTGGGCGGGCGTGCCCTGGAGCATGTTCAGGGTCTTCTCCGTGATGTAGGGGTGCAGGAGGACGTCGTAGGTCTTCATGTCGCCCAACTCCTGAGGGTGTCTCTTATACACCTCTCCGAGACCACGCGA
>OFHK01000464.1_pt1 | contig 11941 bp, 6 predicted proteins | sample 1521951 | NCBI WGS metagenome assembly OFHK01 (sample SAMEA2468436, study PRJEB22500) | soil metagenome | biome: Glassland; feature: Farmland; material: Clay | place: Australia | collected 2013-01-31 | depth 0.55 m
GTATTGCATTCTTTATGCAGAAGTCAATAGGCATGGCCAGCTGGCTATTACAATAACCACTCCAACGAATCGAAATCTCACGGCGCACCTCCCTGTCACCACGAACGAGTTACACAAGCCCTTGCGAGTTAGCATACGCGTTCGCGCTTTCTTGGTCTAACCGGAAACCACCTCGACATGCCGCGAGACGCGCCGTGTACGCCACATGCTCGGGATTAATGCCTTAAGCATTTTAGGGTTACTCTTCGCGGTGCTTGCGCGCTAGCTCCGCGATTCCCCAACTGGTCAACTGCCCTTTGGCGTGGAGTTCCAGAACCTGTTCGGGCGTGAGATCGCGTCCGCCCACATTGATCGTCTGGCCATTCGGGGCGGGGGTGAACCTCATTTTGCTGCCGATTAGCCTTCGAATCGCCTTATGGAGCGCTGACTCTTCGTGTTGGACCATTATGCACCTCCTACGCGCGGATTATACCGCAGGCTGGCGCAGAGCCTTGGGCTGTGCTATTCATGATTTCCCTTGCGCCTTCGGCGCGCAGACATCTCGAAGGAATGTCTGCGCCAGGCCCGGCATCGCCCCGCCTTCGTAGTGAAGGATGAAATGGCTGGTCTCGCCCTGCTGGAAGCTCTGTTCGACTTTCTGGTCGCGCTCGGCCTTGGCGAGCAGCGCGGCGACCCCCGGGTCCGGAGCGATCTGCTGCGACTTTTTCCATTGCGCGATTGCATCGCTCAAGCGGTCGAGGCCGTAGTAGGCCCAGCCGGAGAGGATCGCCGTGGTGGCGGAATCGGGATCGAGCTTGCGGGCGCGGTCGAGAGAATCGAGGGCGTCGGAATATTCGCTCAGGCGCAGGTGGACCTCGCCGAGGTCCCACAGGCTGACCTCGAGCAGTTGCGGATCCTTTGCCGCGAGCGCGATGGCGGCGCGGAACTGATCGATGGCGCGGCTGGTGTCGTTGCGGGAGACGTCGTAGCGGCCGGCGATATCGTGCGCCACGGCCGCCTGATCCATCGCGGCGGGCGAGCCGCCCTGCGCCGCGGCGTCCAGCTCGCCGAGCTTCGAGATGTTGACGCCGTCCTCGGTCACGATTTCTGCTTGGAGTTTTTTCAGCGCCGCTTCGGCGCTCGCCGAGGGAATCGGCACGGCCAAGTGGACGTTCCGGCGCTCGGTCTGGCCCCCGGTCGCCGGAGAGCTGTCGCCGGGGCCGGGCAGGGAGGGCGCCACGCTGACATGCGGCATCGCGACCTGCAGCGCTCCGCAGGCGACGTAGCCGAGCGTCGCGCTCGCGCCGGGCAGGCTGACGCTGCACCAGTCGCCGGTGGCGTTGGCGATCTCGAGATTCACGACGAGCGCGTCGCCCTTTTTGAGCGTGCGGACCACGTCGCTCGTCGGGTCCATCTCGGAATAGACGGGAAGGGTGGCGGCCTTGACGGTGGCTTTACCGGCGCGCGTTGCGGCCCGCGCCGGCCAGGGAAGGGCGCCGCAAGCGAGCAGAAACACGACGGCACACGATAATTTGATGGTCCCGCGGACGTGTGCGAATGGCTGCACGGCGTGCCTCGGCGCGGCGAAAATGTAGCACGAAAAGGCCGCCGGATCGCGCGGCCGGAAGCGGGCTGGTTCGGGTTTGTCACCCCCCGCGCCGGCCCGCGCCATCTCAGCTGGCGGTCTTATGGTGATGCCAGGACGCCTCGATCTCTTCGAGCGTGCGGCCCTTGGTTTCCGGCACCATCTTGTAGCAGAAAATCCACGCAGCCACCGAGAGCAGGGCGTAGAGCCAGAAAGAGTAACTCGTCCCGATCGCCTGCACCAGGCTCAGGAACGTCAGCGACACGAGGAAATTGAAAACCCAGTTCGTGCCGGCGGCTGCGCCTTCGGCCGCTCCGCGTATTTTCAGCGGATAGATCTCCGATATCAGCAGCCAGAAAATCGGGCCCAGGCCGATCGCGAAGCAGGCGACGTAGGCCATCAGGATGACGACAGCGAACGTGGCCAGTGTGCCTCCATGCATGTTGGTGCGGAACAGCAGCCCCATGGCGCCCAGCGTGATCACCATGCCGCCCGTGCCGACGAGCAGCAGTGGCCGCCGCCCGATACGGTCGATCAGCCACATCGACACTACCGTCATGAGCACGTTCACCAATCCGATGCCCGCCGTCGCCAGAATCGCCCCGGAAGCCGAGGGAAGACCGGAAGAACGGATAATTGTGGGCGCGTAATAGATGACCGTGTTGATGCCGGTGATCTGCTGGAACATGGCGAGCGTCATGCCAATCAGGAGGGCCGGCCGGACGGTTGGGGAGAAAAGATCGGACCAGCGCCCACGCTCCTCGGGGACGCCGAGCGTGGCCTCGATCTCCTGCAGTTCGACTTCGATGTCGTTGCCGCCGCGAATTTTCTGGAGCACGTTGCGCGCCTGATCGAGCCGCCCGCGGCGAGCCAGCCAGCGCGGCGTCTCCGGCATGATGAGCATGCCGATGCCGAGGATCAGGCCCGGCAGCACCGCGAGTCCCAGCATCCAACGCCAGCTCTGGTTTCCCGAGAAGGCGTAGTCGACGAGGTAAGCGGCGAGGATGCCCACGGTGATGGCCAGCTGGAAAAGAGCAACCTGCCAGCCGCGCGCCTTTGCCGGCGAGATCTCGGAGATGTAGAGCGGCACTGCGGTGCTCGACAAGCCGATGCCGATGCCCACGATCACTCGCCCGAAGATCAGCAATGCCGCGGTCGGCGCCGCCGCGCACAGCAGCGCGCCCACCACAAAGATCACCGCGGTGATCAGCAGCGTGGCGCGCCGGCCGATCCGGTCGGCCAGACGGCCCCCACCCAGCGCGGAGATGGCGGCTCCGACCAGCACCACGCTGACCACCAGTTCCTGCCGGAAGACAGAGAGCCCGAACTGCTGCTTGATGAAGAGCAACGCCCCGGAGATCACGCCGGTGTCGTAGCCGAACAGCAACCCGCCCAGCGCGGCGAAGATCGCCGCCGCATAGACGTACGCCGAACCGGTTGCCTGCTCGGCTGGGCTCACCGCCTCGATCGAATGATCCGCCATGAAGTCACCTCGCGCCGGCCGCCCGGCTTCATCGAGAGTCCGCGGGAAGGCTCCGAGCGCTCCTGCCTGCGCGCCAAGTGTCCGCAGTCGGTCTCATCGCCGCCTCGATCGGTCCGCCCCCGTCTCCGGCGCGGCTTGCGCGTCGTGGAGAAAGTGTCCGGCCACGATCGACGGCTGCTCCACAATACGCTTTTCCTGCGCGTCAATCACCAACCGCATGAACTGCGCCATGCTCCAGACGAGCGGCGTGGCGCTCCCGGTGCCCGAGCCGAATCGAAAATGCGACTGCGTCGGATCAGCTCGATCCCACACCTGCTCGGGAATCATGCCGCCGTCGTTCGCGAAGTGTACCATCGCTTCAATGTAGGGTGTAGCGTCTCCGCCACGCGCGACGGCATATTCGCCGCGCTCGCCGGTAAAGATCGGCCACAGCCGCCCGATGCCCTGGCCCTTCCACGGCCCGCCGAAGAACGTCTCGCCGTAGCCGTCGTGATTGTAGCGGTGAAAGCAGGGGCCGTTGGGCGTTTCTACGCGAATCGTCTTGTCGATGATGCGCAGTGAATTTTCGATGATCGGATTGTCGGCCGGGCGGATGCCCAGGCGCACCAGTTCGAGAAAGCCCGGATCGACCACGTCGCGCTCGTCCCAGACGCCGCCGCCGTTGCGCACGTCGAGCATGTAGCCGTCGTTCGGATCCTTGTTGTTGTCGATGCGGATATAGTAGCCGTGGGCGTCGAGCTTCGGTCCGCCCAGGTGTCCGGTGGTGGTGACGAGCCACGCCTCGAGGTGCGAGGCCCAATCGTCGGCCGTACGCAGATAGCGGCTGGCGTCTCCGGTGGCGCCGTTCTTGCGCGCGATCGCCGACGCGCACACCAGGCCGGCGATTTCCGTCGCCATGGTCGACGGCGAATAGCCGGGCAGCTCTTCCCATCGCTCCTCTTGCGTGATCGGGCCGTGCGTGACCACGTAATCGGCTTCGGGGCGAACGTGCTTCTCCCACGTTTGGCGATCGGTCACGCCCAGTTGCCAGGCCAGGATTATCGGATAGGAATCTTCGTCCATCTGTTCGGCGGTCCAATACGGCTTGCCGTCGAGCCAGCTGTTTTGCGGGAAGCTGCCGTCGGGTTTCTGCTGTACGTCGTAGAGGTAATGCAGCGCGCGCAGCGCGGTCTGGCGATCTCCGGCGACGAGCAGGGAAGTGGCCGCTTCGTAGAGGTCGCGCGCCCACACCAGATGATAGCCGCCGACGTTCGGCTTGGCCGAGGGCACGGCGAAGCCCCACGGAATGCTCATCGACGCAATGATCGCGCCGCGATACGTCTTGTCCTCGTGCGCGCGCACCACCATCGCCGCCAGCTCGAATTCCCGCTCGTAGGCCGGGCTCACGCGGTGCAGCCGCGTCAAGTACTTGCTCCAGCCGCTCGCGTATTCCGTGCGGATGGCGGCGAATCCCCGCCCGAGGCTCGCGCGCGCGGCGCCGAGCGCCCCGGCCGGCGCGGCGCCGAAGCCCAGCGCCAGCGTGAAATGCGACGGCGAGGCGATGCGCGCGACCTGGACCACGTTGCCGTTATCTGCACGCGTGTAGGCCCAGGTGAGATGGCGGTGCAGCAGCAGATCGGTGTAGCCGTCGTTCACGCCGGCGAATCCGCTCGAAAGATGCGCGAGGCCGGTGCTCGCGACGAGAGCCGAAGCCACGCCCTTCTTTTCCGCCACCAGCGAGCCGCGCTCGGCGAGGCCCGTGTTGCCGTAGCCGGAATTTTCGAGAGATGGGTGGTAGAGCACGTAGAGCGAATCGCCCGCCGGCGCGGTGAAAGTGACGTCGAGGAGCAGCGTATTGCGTTCGGGATCGGTGGCGTAGGTTTTGGTGATGGTGAAATGGCCGCCGGGAGCGGTGCTGACCTGGCGGAACAGCAGGGCGCTATCGTCGATCCGCTCGAGCGAATGCCGCATGTCGCGCGATTCGATCCAGACGCGCTTCCCATTGCTTATGGCGAATTCGAGCGTGCGCACATCGGCGGTATCGACGCGCGGATAGTACACCTCGGTGAGGATGCCTCCCTCGAGCGTGAACCACACTTTCGATTGCGTGGTGATCGAGGTGCCGATGCCGTCCTTGCTTGCCGGCGTCCACGTCGGCATTTCGCCGGGACCGCCCGGCGCGGCCTGGCCAAGCAATGCCATCGGAATCAGCAGCAGGAATAAGAGAGTTGTCGCGCGAAACGATTTTCGATGGGTCATCGGCTTGCACCTTTCTTAAATCTTTCGTCTGCCGCGCAGCCGCCAGCCGGCTGTTTCTCGCGGAGCCGTTCTTGCCCGCTTCCGCGGCGACGATCGGCTATTGCACCCGATACAGGGCGAAGCCGGCCGCGGGCAGCGTGATTTTCGCTTTGTCGTTGCGGACATCGATTCGCTTGCCCGGCAGAAGCGGAAGGAGTTCCTTCGCGCCTTCGAGCGGCGTCGCGCCGAAGGCCAGCGAAAGCGACTCTTCGCTTCGCCCCGCGTTGAATACGGCCAGCACGCGTTCGGTTCTCGAACTGCGCGCGTAGGCAAAGCAATCACGATTCCAGGCGATGTCCCACAGCCGGCCGCCACGCAACGCCGAATTCTCCTGGCGCGTGTGCAGCAGCAGCCGCAGACGCGCGAAAATCGCCTGCTCGGCGGGCGCGCGGCCGGCGGCGGTGAACGCGTCGCGCGGATCGCCGGGAAACCCTCCGGGGAAATCATGTCGGTTGTCGGGGTCGTTTCCGCCCGTCATGCCGATTTCGTCGCCGTAATAAAGCTGCGGAATCCCGCGCATGGTCAGCACGATCGATTGCGCCAGCTCGATCCGCGCCGGCGAACTGCCCGCCGCGTTTGCGAAGCGCGAAACGTCGTGATTGCCGAGGAAGGGAACCAGCACTTGCGGATGCGGATACAGGCGATCGTGCGCCAGAACGTCGATCATTTTTTCGACCGGAGCGTTGTCGAGCAGCACCGAGCGCAGCGCGAAGTAGAACGGGTAATCGAAGACCGTGTTGACGCCCGTGTCGATCCCGTCGAACCCGCGCTGGCCCCCGGCGAAAAACGACGTGACGTCGGGATCGGGATTGAAAACCTCGCCGATGGTGAAGAGGTGCGGGAACAGGTGATGCAAAGTCTGGTGATACTTGGCCCAGAAGCTACGCGAGACGTAAGGGAAGGTATCGAGCCGGTAGCCGTCGATCCCCGTTTCTTCCGCCCACCAGATGCTCACCTGGATGAAATAGCGCGCCGCGTCGGGATTCGTCAGGTTCATGTCCGGGAGAATGTTCGCGAACCAGCCGTCGACCACGTTGCGCCACTCGCGCCGCGTCGCGTGCGGATCGGCGAGGTATTGGAACTGTGACGAGGCGACGGTGTGATGCTCCGGCGCGCCGTGGAACCAATCCGGCTCGGGCGGCCGCGCGACCCAGGGATTGCGCGGGCCGACGTCGTTGACGACGATATCGAGCATCATCTTGATGCCGTCGCGATGCGCGGCGGAAACCAGGCGCCGCAGATCGCTGACCGTGCCGAAGTGCGGGTTCACCTCGTATTCGTCGACCGCCGAATAGCCGTGGTAATCGGCCGGCGAATGGGCGTCGTTCGCGACGATCGGCGTGAGCCAGAGTGCGGTGACGCCGAGCCTGCGCAGGTAATCGAGATGGTCTTCAATGCCGCGCAGATCGCCGCCGTGATAGGCGCGCGGCTTCGCCCGGTCGAACGTGCCGGGCATCGAGGCCAGGTGATCGTTGGCCGTGTCGCCGTCGGCAAAGCGGTCGACCATGATCAGGTAGAGGACGTCGTCCGGCGTGAGTCCCTGAAATTTGCCTCGCGGATCAAGGGGCTCGGCAACCCGGTAACGGATCGAAGCGGCGCCGGCAGCTGTTCGCACAGTGCAGGGAACGACGCCGGGTTTTGTTCCCGCACCCAGGCGCAACCACACGAAAAGATAGTTTCCGCCGTCGGTCACGCGCGAGCGTTCGACACGCACGCCGGGATAGCTGCAAGCGATCGTCGCGCCGGTAAGATTTTTTCCGTAGACGAGCAGCATCAGTCGCGGCGTCAGCGGCGCCCACCAGTTCGGCGGATCGATTTTCGTGACTACCGGCCGTGCCGCAGGCGGTTGCGAAGCGGCAGATGGCGCGCTCGCGGCGCGAGCGGGCGCGCCGCGGACGAAGAGAAGAACAAGCGCAGCGAGCCCGATTGCGCCGATCTTCCCGTGGCGCTTGTTGGGGGGCCGGAAAATATGCATGAAAAATCCGATCGGAGAGATTTTGGCCGGGGGAGCGGACGCTTCAAGCCCGCTCCCCCGGCGCATACTTACTTCAGGTTTGGATCAGAAGACAATCCTCGCTCCGAGTTCGACCTCCCGGTTCGAATAGGGGACCGTACTCGTGATCTGTCCGAGGAACGGGTTGGCCTGGAATACCGGCGTGCAGGGCGCAACGGCTCCGGCCTGCGCGCAGGCTGACTGATAGCTGCCCACGCTCCCGTTCGGCTGGCCGAAATGAGGCGTGTTGGTCAGGTTATAGGCCTCGACGCGGACTTCCAACTTTGCCGTTTCGGTGAATGCGAAGCTCTTGGACATGGCAAGGTCCATGTTCGAGAGGCCGGGACCGAGGAGCAGATTGCGCGCCGCGGTGCCGGGTGCGTTGGCGACGACGCTGCCGTCGGCGTAGAGGGTAGCGGCAGGAGCCGAAAGGCACGTCCCGCCGATGTATTGGTTCAGGTTCCCCGGCTGCGTCCAGGGTAGGCATTTGGCATCTGGCCGGAGCACCGTGTTCGAGGAGCCGCCGATGGAAAGATCGAATGGGAGTCCGGCCTGCAGCGTGTAGATCCCGTTGATCTGCCAGCCGCCAAGAGCCCAATCGACCGGGCGGGACCAACTGCTTCCCCAGCGCATCCCGCGGCCGAACGGCAGGTGGTAGATCGAACTGAGCACCATCACGTACGGCTGATCGATCTGCGAGTAGCCGCGATCGAGGCGCAGATTCTGAATATCCTGAGGCTGGGTGCAATCGAATGCGCTGCAGGAAGTGTCCAGTATTTTCTGCCAGGTGAAAGAGCCAAGGAATTGCCATCCGGCGGTCATGCGCCGCTGGAACTGCACCTGGAGCGAGTGGTAGTCGGACGTGGCCACCGTGCTCTGCACGGTGACGGTGCCGAGACACGGGAAGTTCAGGTTCACATTGGAAGCGCAGGGATTGAACTGGTTGGGAACAGAGGGCGCGGTGCCATGAGCTGCCATGTCGAACGGCTGGGCGTTGTCATTGTAGTAGGTCATCTCGTTGAAGCCGTGATCGCCGACGTATCCCACGCTCAGGGACATGTCCGGGGTGAGCTGCCGCTCCACCTGGAGGTTCCATTCGGCCACGCGCGGCGTAGTGTTCGATGGGAGAGAGGCCAACACGCTGACGTTTTCCGGAGCGGTCAGGCTGAAGCTCTTCGGGAACGTGCCGACGGGCAAGGGCTGCGTCGCGTCGACCGAATTGTTGTTGGTTGGGGAGCCGGTCTGGCCCGACAAGGTGATGCGGTAACCCTGGTCATAGGAGAACGATTGCTCGCCGCTGAACGGCGGGTTCTGCGCCAGCTGGTTCGAAATGCCGCCGCGATCGAGGAACGAAAACAGTCCGAAACCGCCGCGCACAACCGTTTTCCCGTCGGCTGTCGCTTGATAGGCGAAGCCCAGCCGCGGGTTGAAGTTCAGCCAATCGTTCGGAATCAGCGCGCGGGAAGAGCCGCCGCTGCCCGCGATCAGGAGCTGGCCGGTGGCGATGTCGAAATTCGACTGCCGGTTGAAGACTTCGATCGGCCAGGTCAGCACGTCGTAGCGCAATCCGAGATTGAGGGTCAGGCGGCGCGCCACGCTCCAATCATCCTGCACGAAGAAGCCGTCTTCCCAGCTGCGTGTGCCCACCATGCCGTAAGGCGGCCCGATGGAATAGGAGTTCACGAAGCCGGAGAGGAGGTCGGAAACCTCGTAGTGGGTCGGGCTCTCGCTGCCGCCGTTGCCGAACAGGAAGAAGTAGCCCTTACCGGCCAGCGGGCGGAACAGGTTCACCTGGCGGCGGAGGATCGACGCGCCGAACGAGACGTCATGATTGCCGTGAATCCAGGTCATCGAGTCGTTCCACTGGAATCCGGTTTGCGGCACGAGGTACGAGCCGTAGTCGCCGGTGTATTCGATCTGGGTGTTGTACCCGCCGATGAGCGCGATGCCGCCGAGCAGCGGGCTCGTGTTGCAGTTGACGATGCCCAGTTGCGTGCACAGAGGGGTTCCCTGATCGGGCGGAGTGTAGCCGTAGGTGGTGCGGATGAACCCGTAGTGCATCTGGCTCAGCAGGGCGGGGCTGAAGATGTGGGTCCAGCCGAGCGCCAGGCCGTAGGGATGATTGAAATTGATGCCGGAACCGAAGCCCGAGGGCAGGGTGGTGAGGAAGGTGGTGCTGGTCTGATCGGAGCGGTCGCGGGTGAACCGGCCAAAGAAGCGGTCGCTCGTGCTCAGGTCGTAGTCGATACGGAAGTCGAAATCGTTCCAGTTCTCAATCTGCGCCCGCGAGTTCACGTAGTTATTGATGATCGTGCCGCAGCGGGAATCGGTCGAAGGGCTGCAATTGGGTTCCGGAAAGGCTTTCAGGTAATTCAGCCCTGCCTGATTGATCCGGCCGGCGGGAATGACGTTGGGTTGCGACCCGTTGCCCATGAACTGCTGCCCGGTGAGCGGATCGATGATCTGGACAGGACCGCCGAGGCCGGTGCCCGGACAAGTGGAGGCGCCTCCGCAGAGCAACTCGGAGAAATCGCCCTGGCGCATAAGGTCGGTCGGCACGGTGCCCACGGCGCTTTCCTGCGGCACGTTCATCCGCAGGCCGCGATAGTCGGCGAAGAAAAACAGCCGGTTCTTCAGGACCGGGCCGCCCACCGAGCCGCCGAAGAAATTGCGCGCGAAGGGAGATTGCTTGGTGTTGAAGAAGGGGATGGTGTCGAGCGACTGGTCGCGGTGGAAATAGTAGGCGTCGCCGTGGAAGGCGTTGGTGCCGGACTTGGTCGCCACTTCGATGACGCCGCCGCCGGCACGCCCGTACTGCGCCGAGCCGTTGTTGGTGACGACGCGGAATTCCTGGATGGCGTCGAAGGGCGAGAAGATGACGATCGAGTTCACCAGCGATTCGTTGTTGTCGATGCCGTCCAGAATGAAGTTGTTGGCCTGCGGCGGCAATCCGTTCACCGAGAGCGAAGCCCCGCCGGTTTGTCCGTAGCGGAACGTCTCGGCGTTGTTCTGGGAGCCGGTGGCGATGCCGGTGGGTACGCCGCGCGTCACGCCAGTCATCAGCGTCGCCAGTTGAGTGAAATTCTGCTCGTTGAGCGGCAACTGGGTGATCTGCGGGCCGACGATCACGTGGCTGATGGTGGAATCGGCGGCGTGCAGCAGCGGCGCCCCGCCTTTCACCGTGACCGATTGCGTCACGGCGCCCACCGTCAATTGAAAGTCGGTGACCGCGATCTGCGAGATCTGCAATGTCATCTCGCGCACGCTTCTCTGGAAGCCCGCCTTCGTCACCGTCACGCGATAATGCCCGGCCGGCAGCGCCGGAGCGACGTACAACCCACTCGTGTTGCTTTGGACGGTCGTGACCAGACCGGTTCCCGTGTTTGTGATGGTGATCGTGGCATCCGGCACGGCCGCCCCGGATGGATCGCTAATCGTTCCTTGCAGTCGCGCGGCGGCCGTTTGGGCAAACGCCGTCCCCCAGCTGAAAACGGAGAGGAACAGCACCAGGCCGGCTGCGCGGAGCAGACTGTGACGCCTCATCGAAACTCCTTTCTCCATTACGGAAGGCAAGACCAGGAACGCTTGCCCGTGACGTCGTTGCTGCCGTGGCCGGAGGTTTGAACGCACCAATGCCCGTTCCGCCCTATGGCCCCGGATGAGAACCTGTGGCCCGTCGAACGCTGCCCCGGCGCGACCGGGTCGCAACTACGACCCCTTCCGGTGAAACGAACGGGCTCGAACGTCCTGGCTCGTCAGCCCGCCCGTGCACAACCGCCTGCGAACTTTTCCTCCACTTCACGGATATCTCTCCGCCGTGGAGGTGAGTCCTGGTTCAGGCGTGGAAAAACCTGACTCTCGTCAGGAATTTTTCCTGTTCCGCGTGCCAACCAATCGTCGCGGAAACTTCCCGAGCCAAAACGGTTCAGTGTCTTCCGCGGAGACGGGAAACAAAAAGTTTCTCTTGGTTTGAAACGGTTACGGCGCTAAGCGTCCTCATTGCAAGAGTTTCTGGATTTTGCTACCGTTCTGTTACCTATGCGTAACAGGGAAAAATGCACGAACGCGACCATTTCCTGAAGCAGGTCGAAAAACTGACCGCAAGTCAGGCCTTGCGCGGCTCGGAGTCGCTTTGCCGGTTGCTCCGATACCTGGCCGCTTTTGCACTCGAACACCCCGGAACGCCGCTCAAGGAATACCAGATCGCCACAGAGGCCTTCGGACGTCCGCCCGATTTCGATCCTCAGGTCGATTCCACGATTCGCGTCCAGGCCGGCCGTCTGCGGCAGAAGCTCGCCGAATACTACGCTGGCGAGGGCTCCGACGATCGGGGCCTGGTCGAACTCCCGAAGGGCAGCTACGCCCTCGCCTTCCATCCCCGCGGGCGCGTCCCCAGGCCCCACGCGGCCGAATCTCTCGGGGTGAACGGCGAAGAACAATCAGCAGCGCCGGCGCGCCGCAGCCGCTCCATCTCGGTTCCTGTTTTCGCGCTTTCCACCGTGCTGATCGCCGCCATCGCTCTCTACTTCGTCCTCCGTCTTGCCCGCCCCCCAGCTCATGGCGCGCACCCCGCTGCCCAGACGCAGCCGGCGCCGGAACCCGCCTTCACCCAGCTGTGTCACCG
>OFHK01000466.1_pt1 | contig 11910 bp, 14 predicted proteins | sample 1521951 | NCBI WGS metagenome assembly OFHK01 (sample SAMEA2468436, study PRJEB22500) | soil metagenome | biome: Glassland; feature: Farmland; material: Clay | place: Australia | collected 2013-01-31 | depth 0.55 m
GATAATCAAATGGGCTCCACTGATGACGGAGCGGGCGACAATGTGTCTGCACAGAGTTCCCGTCAAGGAGGAAACCATGCGAATTCACGTGACCCAGACCGGCACTGTGGCGATCAAACAGGCCCCGCGGAGCAGGCATCCCTCTGGCAATCCGATCTTGAATATCCTGCTCGACCCGAACTGGACCGAGCCACTTCCAATTTTCGCCTTTGTCATCGAGCATCCGGAGGGGTTGATCGTCGTCGATACCGGCGAGACCGCGCGTGTGGCTGAGCCAGGCTATTTCCCGAGGTGGCATCCCTATTATCGCTATGGGGTTAGGGAATGGGTGCAGCCGCAGGAGGAAATCGGCCCACAAATGCGCACCATAGGGCTCGATCCCAAAGACGTCCGCTGGGTGCTGCTGACCCATTTGCACACCGATCATGCCGGCGGGCTGGCGCACTTTCCAAGGGCGGAGCACCTGGTTTCACGCCGCGAGTACACTAACGCCACCGGTACCATGCGGTTGGTACGTGGATACCTTTCGAATCGTTGGCCGCACTGGTTCAACCCGACCCTCATCGACATGCAGCCGCAGCCGGTCGCACCGTTCGCCGGCAGTTATCCGGTCACCCAGGCCGGTGATGTGCGTTTCGTTCCAACACCCGGACATACGGCAGGGCACCTCTCCGTGCTGGTCGCTACTCCGGAAGTGAATTATTTCCTGGCGGGTGACACCTCGTACACCCAGGCGCTGATGCTTGCGGAGCAGGTGGATGGGGTGGCTCCTGATCGCGTCGCCGCGCAGCAGACACTGGAACGCGTGCATGCATTTTGCCAGGCAACGCCCACCGTGTACCTGCCAAGCCACGACCCGGATACGTCCGACCGCCTGGCAAACCGCCAACTGGCAATCGCCCCCGCGACCTTCGCTGCCGTAATTAAGGAGAAATCTTATGCTTGAATTCGAGAACACCATTACCATCAACTGCCCGCTAAACGAGGTATTCGAATTTGTAGCCGATCCCGAGAATTTCCCCAGATGGAACTACTACGTGCTCATGGTGAAGAAACTATCTGACGGCCCAATAGGGACCGGGACCGCTTACCACCAGATTCGCAAAACGGACGAGCAGGATTTCCGCATCACCGAATTCGAGCGTAATCGCAGGGTGACGTTAAAGACCTCCACCGATTCCACTCCGGGCCTCGAAATGCAGTTTACATTCCACGAACAGGCCGGCGAGACACGCCTGCGCGATGTATGGAAACTGGACACGGGATTGCCTGCCCCGCTTGAATGGCTGGGAACGCGCCGGGTCCGTTCAGCCGTGGCCGAAAACCTCGCCAGGCTCAAAAAGCTTCTGGAAGAAGGCCAGGTAGTCCTGCAAGATGGAAGGCTGGTAAGCCTTTAAATGAGATTCCAATTATCCGATTTACATTGCCGAGTCGGTAAAGCCCTCCAGCGGCTGATAGCTGTGCATTACAGGATAAATGCAGCCACCAAATGGAGACACAGGAATGCAATTAAGTTGAATATAGGCAATTGAGTGATTTGCAATTATAAAGAAATTGCAGTATAACAGGTAGCCGCTACCCGGCCGGGTTGCCCTCGCGCCGCATTCGATGGCTTTCCGGATGGCAAAGCCGCCTTATCAATTTCACCAAGGGAGGAAACATGCCTGAAAAAATCTCCGATCCTAAACCGCCTCATGGCCTTAGCCGCCTCGCTTTTCGCACCCCCCTCTGGCTCTACCGCCTGCACCTGGGCTGGCTGTTAGGCAAGCGCTTCCTGCATCTGACCCACACCGGGCGCAAAAGCGGACTGCCCCGCCAGGTGGTCCTGGAAGTCGTGGATCACGACTCTCGCACCAATACCTATTATGTCACCTCCGGTTGGGGCAAAAAATCCGACTGGTACCAGAACATCCAGAAAACGCCCCAGGTGCGCCTCCAGGTGGGGACCAAAAGCTGGGCCGCACTGGCAGAAACGCTCTCCCCTGAAGCCGCCGAACAAATCATACTCAATTACGGTCGCAAACACCCCGCCCTGCTGGGCGAACTGGCCCGGGTGATGGGCTACAAAATCGACGGTAGCGAAGCCGACATGCGGGCCCTGGGACACCTAGTGCCGGTGGTGGCATTTCATCCCCTATCCTAGGTCCCCAATGCCGGACTTTGTACTTTTTTCGTTGCCTGCCCAAACGGAGGAATGAATGGTCACGGTGAGACAGTCTTCCGCTATACTTTGAGAAAATCCGGCAAAGAAGGGATAGAAAAAATATGGCTTACACGCCGCTCGAAAATCGTTACGAGGCAATGCAGTACCGTCGCTGTGGGCGCAGCGGAATTAAGCTGCCGGCCATCTCGCTGGGCCTGTGGCACAACTTCGGCGGGGTGGACGTACTGGAGAACTCGCGCAACATGCTGCGGCGCGCCTTCGACCTGGGCGTCACCCACTTCGACCTGGCCAACAACTACGGCCCGCCCTACGGCTCAGCCGAGGAAAGCTTCGGGCATGCTTTGCGCAAGGACCTGCACCCCTACCGTGATGAGCTGGTCATCTCCACCAAGGCCGGCTGGGATATGTGGCCTGGGCCCTACGGCGACTTCGGCTCGCGCAAATACCTGATCGCCAGCCTGGACCAGAGCCTGAAGCGCATGGGACTGGACTACGTGGACATCTTCTACCACCACCGCCCCGATCCGGACACGCCTCTGGAGGAGACCATGGGCGCCCTGGATTTCGCTGTGCGCAGCGGGCGCGCCCTGTACGCCGGCATCTCCATGTACGACGCCGAACAAACCCGCCGGGCGGCGACGATCATGCACGATCTGGGCACACCGCTGCTGATTCACCAGCCTAACTACAGTATGTTCGACCGCTGGATCGAGGGCGGCCTGCTGGAGGCTCTGGGCGAAGCCGGCATGGGCTGCATCGTCTTCTCGCCCCTCGAGCAGGGCCTGCTAACAAACCGTTACCTGCAGGGCACCCCGGCCGATTCGCGCGTCGCCAAGCCGCACGGCTTCCTGGGGGAAGAAGACCTCACCCAGGAGCGCCTGTCCAAAGTGCGCCGCCTGAACGAGATCGCCCAGGGACGCGGCCAGAGTCTGGCGCAGATGGCCCTGGCCTGGGTGCTGCGCCAGCCGGGGGTCACCTCGGCCCTGGTGGGCGCCAGCCGTGTGCAACAGGTGGAGGATAACGTGGCCACCTTAGAGCACCTGGATTTCGCCCAGGATGAGCTGGATATGATTGAAGCGGTTTTGTAAGGGTAAGTCTCACCCCAACCCCGCCACGCTGCCCTGTCAGTCTGGCGGCTGCCCCCCAGGTCACGTACAAAAAGGAACGGAGGCTGATCGTTTGCACGACCAGCCTCCGTTTTACCTAAGGAGGAGAAGAAGAGATAAATGCCCCCGGCTTCCGGCTATCAGTCGCCGGCTAGAGCGTTGCCGGTCGAACCGGTCTGCGGTTCCTTTTAAACTGGCCCTTCAGGCGGGAAAACGACAGGCTGATGGCTACGTAGACCAGCACGATGGTGCCCACCGTGCCCAGGTTGCGCATTAGGTTTAAAATCAGCGACCCGCCACCGACCTGGTCGAAGTCACCGCCGCGCCCGCTGGCCTGCGGGGCAAAATTCGTCGAAAGCTGGCTGGCGCTGGCAGCCACGTTGCGAAAGCCATCCTCCAGACCACCGCGCACCGATAACACCTGCGCCCCCAGGCTGGTGTGGGAAAAGGCCAATGTAGCCCCAACCACCAGCAGGGCAGCCGCCAAAATCAGGAAAATCCGAGCGAAAAATTTTATGAGGCTCATGATTGCGCTTCCTTATGCGTCAGGTTTACACCGGCGGCGCGTTTGGGCAGGAAAGGCTTGAAAACGTAGCGTTTGACGGTTTCCACGATCCAGCGCCAGTGCAGCGCCACGTGGACGCTGATCAACACCAGGGATAAATTGGCGGTCAGGCTGTGCAGGCCGCGCCAGATAAAGCTACCGCCCAGATAAATTCCCAAGGATGGCAGGGCAATCCGCGAGATCATCAGGCCGGTAAAGACCACCAGGGTGATATCGATGAACAGCAGCGTGTTCAGGAAGTAATTAAGCCGCGCCGGACGCGTGGCCCGGCTGAACAAGCGGCGGGTGGTGGAGACGATCCACTTCCAATGCAACAGCAAGTGCACGATGATAGCTGCCCCGAAAGCGATCCCCAGCCATTCGTGGACAGCAATGCCGCTGGAGCGCGGGTCCATGGCGATTAAAAAGGCGGCAAATATACTGGCGTCAACCAGCAAGTCTGTCTTTACGCGGTCGATCATGGTCTTTTTACCTTCAATCATAGTTTATACCTCCGAATTATCAAATTCGGCCCTATGATAGCAAGCAGTTCTTTAGATTTGATTTAGAAGGCATATGACTTTTATTTAAGCCGCCGGTAATTTTCCCCCAAAATGGGTGTTTGAGGACATGCAGGCGTCCTCAAACACCCCCAAATTCTCACTCAGCTGGTTTGTAGCCGCTCTCAAGCCAGACCTGAAATCCGACCCCGCTTACCTCGATCCTGCCCGCACCGAATGGCGTCCGGTAAATCATCGCCTCCATGTCCGCCATGCTGTAGGCGCTTTTCAACAGCATTTGCTTGAACGTCCAGCGGGTGAGCGCCTCATTCAGGCGGCCGAGCCCCATGCCTTTGACTTCGCCTTCGATTTCCGCGGGCGAAGCGTCGCGGCGCAGGTCAACGATGACTGCCACCCCATTCGGACGCAGCACCCGGTACATCTCGGCGATGGCTTTGACCGGCTCTGAGAAATTCTTGAAAGCCGCCTGGCAAAAGGTGAAGTCGAAAGCCCCGTCATCAAAGGGCATTGCAGAGGCGTTCCCAAGGCGGAAATCAATCTTTAAACCAGCCTCGGCCGCGTTCTTCCTGGCAATCTCCACGAAGGATCGGCTGATGTCAAGGCTGGTGATGCGAAAATCTCCAAGTTTGGCCAGTTCGATGCAGAAGTAACCCGGCCCGGGGGCGATCTCCAACACGCTGCCGCCGGCCGGGATCTTCGGAGCCAGCTGCGCCGCCATCTGCTTATGTCGCTTCAAATCCTTGAAAGTTGTCCTGGCATACCAGGAGGCAATGATGCCTTCCATGGCAAGGCCTTTGTAGCCTTTTTTGGTTTTTACAGTGTCCATTTTCCATCTCTCCCATTTTGATATTCACCGCCAAGACGCAGAGTACGCCGAGTTTTTATAGGAATTCTTGGCGCTCTCCTGCTGTTCTGTAGCAGCCGGCTTTGCGGTGAACCTTATTGCATGACTCGCAGTGCATGAGTAGCTTCTAAAGATTTAGAGCCTTTCATCGTTATGCCTAGCATGAACAATATGCCAAGCCGAATACCCAGACATCCAGTCCATCAGTCAGCCGCCGAATAAACACTGGCTGGACGGCTCACGCCAGCTTTGACCTTGACCCGCACCAGCAGCAGGCAGGCGGAGCCGAGGATCACAGCGCCCATCCAGTAGGGGGCACCTGGCGTCACGTGGTCGTACACAGCTCCCGCCCATAGCGGTCCAAGCATGGACATCAACCCACCCAGGGCGACGTTGACGCCGGCCAGCTGTCCTTGCTCCTTCTCTGATACCAGGTCGGCGGCCATCACGCCCGTCGTGGCCCAGATAAAGCCGGTGATGCCGCTCTGCAAGAAGGCGATCGGAAACAACATCCACAATGCGGGCGCGGCAGCGATTAAAGGCCAGCCAATCACACTCGCCAGCAATCCGACCAAGGCCATGCGTTTCTTGCCATAGCGCGGCACCAGGCGCTCGACCAACACCGCCTGCACAAAAGCAGTAGCGATCCCCACGGTAACGAAGAGCAAGCCAAGGGCCAGGGGCGCAGCGACGAATTTATCCTTGATAAACACGCCTGTCACGCTGTTGACCCCATCGAAGCTGAAGTTGAACAGTGCGACCACCAGCAAGATCAAAGCCAGCCCTGGCTTGAAGGCCATTTGGGCGATGGAGGCGAAGGGGTTGAAATCCTGCAAGTTCATGCGGGTATGCACGCGGTGTTCCTTGGGCAGCGATTCCGGCAGGATGAAATAGATCAAGGCAGTGCTGGCCAGGGAAACCACACCGGCTGCAAAGAGCGGGGCGTTCAGATTCCATTGGCCGAGCGCGCCACCCAGCGCCGGGCCCAGGATAAAGCCCACGCCATAGGCCATGCCCAGCAGGGTAAAGTTCTTGGCCCGTTCCTCCGGTTTTGACACGTCGATGATATAGGCCGAGGCGGTTGAGATATTCCCGCCGGTGATGCCGTCGATCAGGCGCGAGAGGAACAGGACCCACAACGCCCCCGCAAAACCAAAGATGAAATAGCCGATGGCCGAGCCGAGCACACAGATCAGCAGCACAGGCCGGCGCCCGAGGCGGTCGCTGATCTTGCCCAGGGCAGGCGCCGCCAGGAACTGCGCGCCGGCGTAGATCACGGTCAGCATGGTGACCATCAGCGCGTCGCTGCTGTAGCGCTGCACGATGTAGGGCGCGACGGGGAAGAGCAGGCTCATCCCGATGACATCCATCAACATGATGAAGAAGATCAGGGCCAGCGCCCGTTTGGTAGTCCTTTGGTCGAATTGCATTGGAAATCTCCCTTGGCGAAGCAGGAATTACCTGTCTCTATGATTTGGATCGCTGTGCGCCAGGATCCAGATGCCGGCTGTCAGGCACAGGAACAGAACGCCCAGGTTAATCGGATTGAGCCACATTTGAAGAATGTTTTCCATCATGATTTCTCCTTTCCAGTTAAGTTGTTCGATCTTACCTTTCCGAAGAGTGATAAGCCATCACCCACCTGGGGTGATTGGGAGGGTGATTGAAGGGGAAAATTAAAACAACATGACCCATCCTAAATTTCAAGGATGGGTCATGTTTTAGAGTCTTGGAATTTTCCGTGAAGGTGTCCTGCGCCCGCCTTTAAGCCACCGCGACTTGATAGATCTGTATCAGGTTCCCGCAGGTATCATTGAATATAGCTGCCGTCGTCATCCCCATGTTGGTTGGCTCCATGGTAAACTCCACGCCCAGCTTCTTCAGTCTCGCATACTCTTCTTGTATGTCATTAACCTGGAATCCGGTGAATGGTATCCCGTCTTTGATAAGGGCTTCCTTGAGCGCCTTCATTGCCGGGTAATCGGCGTTTGGCTCAAGGAGCAACTCAGTGCCATCCGGGTCTTCGGGGGATACAACCGTTACCCACCGGGTGCCGGCTCCCAATGGGATGTCTCTCTTTTTCACAAAACCTAAAACCTGTGTATAAAACTTCAAAGCTTTGTCATAGTCACCGATGGGTACACTGGTTAGTTTAATCTTCATCCTGATTTATCCTATCCTCAAAATTTGGGTGGCTGTACGGCAGTCAAGTTGGCGAAACTCACTGGGAGTGAACCCAAAGTGCTGTTTGAACGCCTTACTAAAGGCCGCATGGGTATCGTAGCCAGCGGCAAGCGCCACCTCAGTAATATCCACCGCGCCCATGCGCAGTTTCCGCCCGGCGCGTTGCATGCGCACCCGGCGGACATAGCTTGCAATGTTCTCGCCCGCACAGGCGGTGAAAACGCGATGAAAGTGAGGTACAGAGAAACCAGCGACTGCCGCTAACACTTCCCTGTTGAGCGGTTCGTCGATGTGCTCGCGGATGTACAGCTTTACATCGTTGATACGTTCGTAATAGCCTTGAAAGCTTTGCATGTCGCTCATCACTCGAATATTATAGTATATCAGAACACCTGTTCGCTATTCCAAGTGTATCAAGTGGAAGCTGGTTTTTCGATCTTTCCTAAAATAAAATTCGGCGGCAGCGGCTCGATTTTTTGATCGGTCACCAGCGTCACATCCCCGCCACTTTTAAGGGTGACTGATTTATCGCCGGCCCCGACGCGCGCTTCCCAGTATCCGCCAAGATCCCTTACCCGAATGTGGGCGCTGCTCAGGTCGCGCACATGGAAACGGAGATCGCTGCCCGCCGTGAATTCGACCTTGTCTCCGGTCATGGTCTGGCACTCGATATCCATCGATCCGCCAGCCGAGGCGTGCCCCAGGCAGTAGACCCCCTGCAAACTCATTTTGTAACCCGAATAAGCGTCCACCTGGCCGCGGATTCCCTGCACGTCTATATTCTTTCCGGCATAAACTTTAAGGTTGGAGGCGAAGGGGACCAGCACTTCCCCGCTGCCGCCGAGCTGGACTTCGATCACCTCAGCGGAGGCGCCCTTCCCCTCCAAATCAGGCAATTTCAAGCGCAGGTCAAAGAGCACGTGCTCGCCGATGGCGGCGCGTGCACGGGCGATCTCGGATTGGCTGCGCTGTTCCACCTTCAGCCCCCAGCGGCTGGTGGCCTCAGCGCTGACCCGCTCGCCATCGTGACCCCTGACAGTAACGCTGCCCCCCGCCTTGATGGTTACACTGGGGGCCGCACCCGCCAGGATGGATCGTTGTGTCATGGTCGCTTTTCCTATTTAGGCGTTTTCTGAGATATTCTGACTTGCGAATCTCGATTTAAGCACATTGTAATAGCGGAGGAATTTCCGGGCTTCACCCGGCAGGGGTTATTTTAAGAGAGATATCGCCTAAGGTAGAGCGGGGCTAAGAAATTAACGCGCGCGGCGTACGCGTGCACTACGCGGCGTGACGACAGTAACAGTGCCAACCAACCCAGTAAGATCATAGTTTTGCAATACTTTACCCAGCAGGTCAACGATTGGTAAAATGCCATCTTGATCAGGACGGAGCAACATGACTCCCACGTGGGTTCCAGGCGGATAGACTCAAAGATCGGCGAAACCCTTGTCAGCAGTAACCAAAAAACGACCCTCCGCCTGGATCTTATGCCACAACTCGGCGTCCTTCCAGCCCGACAAGCCCTGTTCAACTACAGTATCAGCTTGATGGCCTTGCTCCCGAAGCAAAGCAGCGACTCGTTTGGGCAGGTCTTCGTCGACTTTGATCTTCATCGAGGTCGTATTTCAAAGGATGATTATTTAGAAAGTGGTAAAACGATCTCCTGGCGCATTGCTTCCGCGGCGTAAGCTAAAGCTGCATAAATATCTTCGTTTGTAAGTTGTGGGTACTCATCGCGGATTTCATCAAAAGACATTCCATCGGCCAGGCTGCCGATGATCATCGTAACAGGGATTCGGGTCCCCTTGATGCATGGATCGCCATGATGAATCTCCGGTTCAATGACAATTCTCTCTTGCCAACGTCGTTTCACGATTACCTCCGACTGGTTTCCCCGTATTTCTCATAGGGTTTTTCTCCAACCAGCCCCGCTACCTCATAAGATTATAGCACGCTAATCACGACCATCTCAGCCGGCGCGCCACCTGGCGGGCTTCCTGGCGCGAACCGACGTTCAATTTGCGATAAATGCTCTTCACCTGGGTCTTGACGGTATTGGTGGAGACCACCAGCTCCTGGGCGATCTCGGCGTTGGTTAATCCTGCCGCCAGCAGGCGCAAGACGCGCGTCTCTTGCGGGCTTAAAGGCTCTACCAGAGTCGAAGCATCCTGGCCTGCGACCAGCGTAGGGTTGAACGAATGTAACAGGGTCGTAGCATACAGACTGAGGCCTCGATCGAGCAACGCGGGCAGAACCGCCTGGAACAGCCCGGCGAGCCGTGCCCCCTCATCCAGAAAAAGGCGGCAGAATCCATGTGCCTGCCCAATCATGAGAGCTTCGGTCAAGGGTTGCGCTGCTTGCGACAAACCCGAATCCGCAGCATATGCCAGGGCTTCAAGACACAGAGCGGTGACCTGGCTACGCACGCGCCCGCTCTCAGCCGCGTCTGCCGCCCAATCTTTGATGGCCTCCAGCGCCTGGCTTGCTTCGCCCTCAGCAATTCGCAGGCGCGCCAGGGTAAAGGCCTCCCGCTCTCTCTGCACGTTCGATGTGGAATCCTTATCCTCTGAAACGAGCGCCTGCCAGCCCGCCAGGGTGTGAAGCTCGCCAGCAAGGAGGGAAAGGCGAGCCCGGACTTCCTGGATTTCTCTCAACAAAGCCGGATTTTGGATGGCCGCCACCTGGGTTTTCAACAATTCGCCAGCGCGCTGAAACTCATCACGGGCGGCGTGAATATACGCCTGGCGAATGGCCACCTGCGCCTGAAGCAGCTCGTCGCCGCGCTGGTGGGCCAAATCCAGCGCTCGCTCAACAAGCTGCTCAGCTTGACCCAACTCATCACGCTCATAGGCAATGTTCGCCAGACTTAATGAAGCAAATCCCTGGTCATCCAGCATGGACTCATCGCCGACAGCCTGGCTGAGGATTTGCCGGTTTAACTGCTCGGCCTCTTCCAGCTCGCCCTGCCAGTAGAAAATCTCACTTAAGAGATGGATGGCAGCCAGCACGCCATAGATATTTTGCGCCGCGCCCAACAGCGCCCTGGATTCCAGGACTTTATCCTGCGCATCCAGGACGCGGCCATCGTTCAGCACTTCATAGCTCGCAATAAGCAGGCTGTTGCCCCGCCAAACCACATCATATTCAGGAAGCTGATCCAGGGACTGGCGCGCGTAGAGAAACGCCTTTTGGAAATCCCCCTGCCACCAAGCGACGATGCCGCGAAAGGAGAGCAGCGCGCCCAATTCTTGACGGCGCTCTTGCTCCCGCCACATTTTCTCGGCAGCGCTTAAAAGTGGCTCTATACGCAGCACAGTGGCGGGCGCAAAACGGTTCGAAGAACTGTATAAGATGACCTGCGCATACGTGAAGCAAATCCCAGGATGAAGGTAGATCTCCGCTTCAGGGATCTTCTCAAGCCAGCGGCTCAGCGTATGCAGCTCGGCCAAATCGTGGATTCCAATGAACTTTTCGATCAACGCCATGGCCCGATCCGCTAATTTTGCGGAGAGGGCAATTTCAACGGCTTCATCGTACAACCCGTGTGTTTCATACCAGCCGCTGGCCTTTTCGAAGATCGATTTCACGATCTGCTCGCTCAACCGCTGGCGGGCCAGGTCTTGGATAGACTCTGCGCACAAAGGGTTATAGCGATACCAGATTCGCTCCTGTCCACGCTCCAACTGCACCAGGAATAGATTACCCCTGCCGAGTTGTTCGAGCATGGCGGTCCCATCTGTTGCTCCCGTGACCGCATCGCACAACGACCCAGTGAGACGCTCCAGGAAACAGGTCTTGAGCAGAAAGTCTTGCACGGCCTGCGGCTGGTTCTCGAAGACCTCCTGGATCAGGTAATCGGCCACGTAACGGTGGCTTCCCGAAAAGGATTGGATGAGTTTTTCAGCTCCTTCGGGGCTTTTATCCTGGAGCGATAAGGCCGCCAAACGCAATCCGGCCGGCCAGCCCTGCGTCCGTTCCTGCAATTGATTCACCACCGCAGACGGAAGCTCCATGCGAGCCGTCTCTCGCAGAAAGGCTTCTGCTTCCGACGTGCTAAAGCGCAGGCTGGTTGCGTCAAGCTCGACCAGTTCATCCCGGGCACGCAGGATGCCCAGCGGAAGGGCTGGCTCGCTGCGCGAAATCAGGATCAGGTGCAGGGCTGCCGGCAGGTGCTGCAGCAGAAACGCGACCGCCTCATTAATTTCAACCGAGGTAATGGCGTGATAATCCTCCAAAACCAGCACGCAAGCCTCGCCAAGCGCACCCAGGTCATTGATCAATGCGGTCAGTACGGATTGAAATAACACCGGCTGGGAGCCGGCCAACGCCGAGAGCGCCGATTTGCCCAGGCCGGCATCAAAGCTCCGCAAGGCGGTTACGAAGTAAGTCCAAAAGCGCACCGGGTCATTGTCGTACTCATCCAGAGTCAGCCAGGCGGATGGGATTTTGCGAACTTCAATCCAATGGTTGACCAAGGTGGTTTTTCCATAGCCGGTCGGCGCGCTGAGAAGGGTGAGGTTCCTGGCCAGGCCGGCCGCCAGCCG
>OFHK01000468.1_pt1 | contig 11878 bp, 17 predicted proteins | sample 1521951 | NCBI WGS metagenome assembly OFHK01 (sample SAMEA2468436, study PRJEB22500) | soil metagenome | biome: Glassland; feature: Farmland; material: Clay | place: Australia | collected 2013-01-31 | depth 0.55 m
GCTTTTTCTGGATACCTCACCGGTATCATCAGGAAGGACCGTTGCCCTCATGGACACGCCGGCCAGCATCAAGCTGTGATCAGGTCAATCCTGGAACAGCCTTTCCGGCACTTTTGAATAACCCTCCAGGTCCACGACAACGGTCCGGTTCCGCACTTGCGAGCTGCAGTTGAATGGCGCGGCAGCCCACACATCCAGCTTGAACTTCGCCAGCCAGGCCAGTTCCACCACGGCCGGGCCGAGGCCCTTATACAGCGCTGGCGCCTGGATGCGGGCCTGATCGGCGGCCCGCGCCACCGCCTCAGCAGGCAACGGCAAAGCGTCCTTGGGGCATTGCCCCAGCACTACCTGAGACGTCTGGATGCCCGAGGAGGCCGCTGGCCGGCCACTGGCCGGAACGCCAGTGCACCCGGCAGCCCCAGCCACCACGGCCGCTGCCACGATGCTGATGACAGACAGTCGCCTCATCGCCATCACCCCACCCCGGTTGCGACGAACACGCTGCAAGTTCAGTCTGCGCTCACCGAGGACGGTCTGCGAGCAAGCAAGGGCCGTGGCTTTCCGATCGCAGCCGGGCATCTGCCAGGGTCAACAGCAAGAGCCGCTGGCGTACAGAAGGAACAATCTGGATGCGATCAGCGGGTCGGCTGGTGCCGGTTCCTAGCCGCGCCTATTCGGCATCGATTCGGCGCGCCCCGGGGAAAGGGCGCGCTGCGCCGGTTGGAAGCTCCTTGTGACGTTGCGTGGTCACGCAGCCGGGTCTGACGGTGAGTCGATCATCGTCGCTGGGGCACGGCGGGCCCAGCCTCCCGGGTTTCAGCCCGACCCGGGAGGTGCCCCGATGCCCACCACGACCCCATCCGCATCCTTGATCCAGGGTTGCCGGTCCATCGTGAATCGGCCGCCAGATGAGGGTCTCAAGCTGGCCGTGGGCCTCGCAGCGGGCGGCCGGCGAGCGGGGAGACCAGGCCGCGGCCGGCGCGCCGGATAACCATGAACGCCCACCCGCGCCGGGCGCGCCGGGAGCGCCGGGAGCGGCGAAGCTGGCGGGTTTGCCCTGCCGCAGCCGCATAGGCCCGGAATTCCCTGGCCCGTTCCGCAGCGACGGCCTGGGTCATCACCGGATGCATGACATTCTCCTCGCTCGTGGACGCCCTCACCGGGCGCTGTCATAGACATTGTCCTTGAGGGGTACGACAGTTCCGCGGCGCCGAACTCATCGGCCGTCTCGTCGCGGACCCGGACACGTGACGGGGCGCTTGAGGCACCCGAACCGCCTTATTGGAGGATCGGTGCAGGAGCTGCGGTTGTGGCCGTAGTGTCCAGAGGTCCGATGGGCTGGCTCTCGAACCGCCTGCCGGCTGGGTTCAGTCTGGCTTTTTAACGACGTGCCAGCTCGTCGGTTCCTCGCCGTGGTGTGGCTCGAAAGAGGCGCGCAGCCAGCAGGTCCTGCAATAAGGCATGCCCGCCACGGTCATCTTCGTCCCGGGGAAGGGCTGGTCATGGCGGCAGTAATGATCGGGGCGGACCCGCACAAGGGCTCGCACACGGCGGTGGCGATCAGCCCCGCGGAGGAATCACTGGGTGAGCTGCGGGTGCGTGCCTGCGCCGGGCAGGCGGAACAGTGCTGGCGTGGGCGCAGGCGTGGCCGCAGCGGACCTGGGCGATCGAGGGCGCTGGGGGCCTGGGTCATCTGCTGGCCCAGCAGCTGCTGGCAGCCGGTGAGCAGGTGGTGGACGTGCAGCCCAAGCTCGGGGCGCGGGTGCGGCTGCTGGCGGCCGGGGATACGAACAAGAACGACCCTAACGACGCCCGGTCGGTTGCTGTGGCGGCGCTCACCACCGCGCTCCGATACGACAAGGCCAGATGCCGTACAGCACGCGAGTACAGCAATCCCATGCATATGAGACGACCGCCAGCGAATGGCCCACGCCACCGACCTTCGCAGACGACCGCATCCGACCGCCCCGAAGCTAGTTCGCATCGATGGCATAGCTTCCGTTAACCCGGGCTCTGCGGCACTTGCAGTGTGGGAGGTATCCATGGCGAAATGAAGCTATGGCTGCATAGACCAGGACAGGAGTTGCTGAAGTGAATCTGATCTTTCACCGGCCTATCGCGCTGCACTGGCCCGGTGGCGACCTGCATGTCCAAGGGGTCTATTGGCTGCGGATCTACCGTGACACCGAGTCCGCCGTTGTAATCTTCACAGACATACCAGCTAACCAGGGCCCCGATGCGGAATTCGCTGACCGTGAGCTTGCCGGGTGGATCATGCGAGATCATCTGCCCACCGGTCTGAAGATACACTGATTCTCATGCATTCCTGGCCGCGCATCCTACTCACCTGAGTACGAAAGAACCAGGTACTACGAGATGTCCTTCGAAGGCCCCGGGATGAGGCGTGTATTTCCTAATGGACGCGGAGAGGTTCCCCGTTCAGAGATCAGCCGCACCATCGGGAGGCCGCTCGATCTCTTGCCCTCGCCCGGCGAAGTACTGGAAGGTGCTTTTGCGGCCGGAGGAAGGCTAACACCAGCGCCACGTCTGACAAGGTACATCATCCTTCCGGTAGACGCTGTGCCTCCACCGCTGTCTCCCTTCAAATGCGCATATCGGGAGCGCTTTAAGGAGTTCATCCTCTCCAAAGGGCTGGACCCCGACTCTGCGGACATACCAGTCCAGGTTCGTGAAGAATTCTACGCCCAGCTTACCGAGGATGAGTACCGGGCTTGCTCCTACCACCAAGCCAACTGGCGGTCAATCGCCGGAGAGTCAGTCCGGATCATCAGGAAGATCGGCGAGTACCCCAGCCGCTGAGCACTTCGCACGGCCGTGGATAGCGCAGAACTCAAGCACTCCGATCGCCGGTGGCTGTCTTCCCTGCTCCTGTCCGACTCCTTGCGGTGGACTGGTAACAGGTACACCGACAGCCAGCATCGCGGATGCGCGCTCCGCGCCTCAGGCACAACCGAGATCGTCAGGGCTGCATACGGCGAGACGCACCTGCGGCTGGTCCTGAGCGACTACGTCGACCACTAGCCGGGACCCACCGGCCGCACCGGGCCCTGCAGCAGAACCCGCCCGCCGGGCGCACACATCCACCCGCGGAAGTGACCGGAATCCGCGTGTTGCGCCGGGACCGGCTTGGCGGGCTGATTCACGGATACGCCCAGGTCGCATAGGGCGACGAGGTTTTCGGCACCCACACGCAGATTGCGCCACCATGTCCCGTGCTCAATGACCGCACAGCCACCACGACAGGACCCGACCGTGCGTATTGCACGGGAAGCACATACCGGGTGCCCGGGCATTCTGCCCGCCGCGAAAGGCCACCGTCCAGGGCGCTTCCTGTGGTCGCGTCGCTTGCTGCGCAGGCGCGAGCCTTTGACGGCGGCCTTCCCCGGCGAGGACCCGGCACCATCAGGGGGACGGGAAGGCCAGGCTAATCCCGTCAGCCCGAAGGCGAACCTGAACTGCCAGCCAGCCATCTCCCACAGTCCACGAAGTGCTTTGCGGTCATTCAACATGCGTGAGAGCCAGGCACGGACGTAGCGTTAGCCGCGGATTGTGACAGATGTGTAACCCGTGCTGCCAGACTCGGAGCCGCCGCTAAATGAGGTGACAGAAAACCCGGCGCTGGCGATCGCTGGTCCTCCGTGGAAGGGCGGGCTGCCTGAGTCCGGGAACACGTCCAGAACGAAATGATTCTGAGTCACCCCGTCGCAGGTGAGCAGAAGTGGCTCTGGCGGGAAGGATTCCAGATAGCTCGATCCAGTCGCAACTTGCCGGCCATTGGCCTGGGTCACGAAGACGCTGACGTCGCCATAATCTGCCTGGAACGGATCGCATACAACGGTAACGGGGACCTCAACCATGACCCGGTTCACCAGAGTAACCGACCCGATCGTTACCGTATTGGTGGCAGCATCAGCTGATGTCACGCTCAGGAATGTGAGTAAAATGCCGACCACAGTCGCGGCGACCAGTTTGAATCGCACGGTGGTACCCTCCTTGCGTTCGAGCTGCTGGTGGGTAAGGGCAGGCTGCGGTGATCTGGCCCCACCGACGACACCCATTCCCTGGCGGTCTCACAGTGCCGGGTCACCGATGTACACCTGGAGTATTCGCTGAACTCCCGTAGGCTAGTCATCTGCTTCCGCAGCCCCCGGTCCGGGCGCATCTCTCCGCGCCTGAAGCCTCAAGCCACATGCTGCGCCAACCGACCGAAGCTGTCAAGGCGGTACAGGGGACCCGCCGTCCCGCGCAGGGTGATCGCCAGAACCGCGCGGGCTGGGTGAACTGGCCGCCGCATGTCAGGCCGAGTCCGCGCCAGTGCATAGTTATTTGGTCTAACCGATAACGACGCTGTAGCCAACATGCCCAGAGGGCGCCAGCCAGAAAGGAGCAGGTCAGCCGTCACATGACGCTTCAAAAGCAAGCCAAGCCGATGACCTACTGCCTGTATCCGGGCACGAGGAACACCATGCGCTTCGCGCCTCTGAATCTGTGAGGCGCCCAACCCGCCAATGCCCTGGTAGATCAGAGAGCTGGGGTGCGACTGATCTATTCCTTGCCTGCTGGTGGCTGCCCGGTTATGCGGCCGGGTGGCCCGGAGTCAAGGTGCAGCCCCCGGGCTGGAGGAACGACGCCGGACCGGCCGAGCTGGCCGTCCTCCAGGCCATCGACACGTACACGGCCGGCCATCCGCGGCGGTGGCTGAGCTGCTCCGAGGTTTTGGCCGGTGATCCAGGAGCGCACCGGCCTGGGTCCCCGCTACGGCTACGAGGTGCTGCTCGACCTAGCCCGCCCGTGGGTGATCGCCGTCCCGGCCATCAGCGCCCGGGGCGAGATCGGCGACCGGCATTTCCCGGCGGGCGAGCCCGAGTCGGTGGATTGCAGGCTCTCCCGTGCCGGGCGGCTTGTCCTGGACGCCGAGGCGTGACCTGGGATGATCTTGACGGCATCAGAGCGCTGTGGCCGGCAGGGCGATCACCGAGTCGAAGCCGGCGGCTGCGATCTCCAGGAGCCGATCGGCGACTGCCCGCGCGGTTCCGGAGACGACGTGGTCGTGCCGGTCGGTGGGCCCGCCGTAGTAGCGGGCCAACGCGGGGTACCCGGCGTCGCTTGGTTCGTGACCGAGCTCGGTCAGTGCCACGAAGGACAGCGCCACCAGGTCGAATCGCTCCTTGCCGTGCGCCGCGCCAGGCTGCGCGCCAGTCGGGCCTGGTCGGCCACCACCTCGAGCGGCGCGATCCCGGCCACCAGCCCGTCAGCGATGGCGGCCGCACGGACAATGGACGGCTGGCTCGCGCGCCGATCCAGATCGGGGGGCCGGGGATCTGCACCGGAGCCGGACCGCAGGCCGGGGTCGAGGCCGAGGACTGGCGCTGCTGCCCGTGGCCGGGCCAGCGCCCGGATCGCGGTGGACCTGCATGTCAGTGTGGACACGGTCCGCAAGTGGCGGGGCCGGTTCGCCACCCGCGGCCTGGACGGGCTCAAGGACTTGCCCCGGTCCGGGCGGCCACGGCGGATCACCGCGGCCGAACGGGCCGCGATCTGCGCGCTGGCCTGCCAGTTGCCGACCACCACCGGGGTGCCGCTGGCCCGCTGGAGCGGCCCAGAACTGGCCGCCGAGCTCACCAAGGCGGGGCTGGCCAGGCCGATCTCGCCATCCTCGGTGCTGCGGATCCTGGCCGAGCACCCGATCAAGTCCTGGCAGTACCGGTCCTGGATCTTCCCCCGCGACCCGGGCTTCGCCGCCAGGGCCGCCGTGATCCTCGACCTATACCAGGGCTTCTACCAGGGCAAGCCACTCGGGCCCGGCGACCGGATTGTCTCGGTGGACGCCAAACCGTCCATCCAGGCCCGCGGCCGCCGCCACCCCACCGGCCCGCCCCGGCGCGGCCAGCCAATGCGGGTCGAGCACGAATACCAGCGCAACGGCGCCCTGGCGCTGCTGGCCGCCCTGGACGTGCACACCGGCACCGTGCCCGCCGCCGCCACCCCGCCCACCACCGGGATCGCCCACTTCATGGACCTGATGAGCCAGGTGATGAGCCAGGAACCCTACGCCAGCGCTCCCCGGGTGTTCGTCATCGTGGACAACGGCTCCGACCACCGCGGCAAGAAAGCAGCCCGGTGGCTGCGCGCCGCCTGGCCGAACGCCATCATGATCCACACACCGGTGCACGCATCCTGGCTGAACATGATCGAAATATTCTTCTCCATCGTGCAGAAAAAGGTCATCTCGCCCAACGACTTCGCCAGCCTGAACGACCTCGCCGCCACCCTGCTGGGCTTCACCAGCCGTTACAACCAGACCGCACGGCCGTTCAACTGGAAATACACCAAGGCAGACCTCGCCCAGACGCTCGAACGGATCAGCGCCCGCGAACAACCCCAAGAGACACCCAGCCTGCCACAGGCCGCCTGATGGACCCCGGCGCGGCCGGGCATCAGCGTTGTCTGCCATCAGCGGAGGTACTCGGTGAACCAACAATGGTTCCACTGCCGGACCGCACCCTTGACAGGTACTACCTTGAATGATTCTATGGACATATGACTAACGAACTCCGGTGGAGCGCACGAGAACTGAAGAGTGAGCTCAACCGCTACGAGGAGGAGCTGCGCGCTGCGGGCAAGACCCGCAACACCATCAACACATACGTCCAGCATCCCGAGCGGTTCATCAATTGGCTCGAGGGCCGGTACCGCCCCACGCAGGCCGATGCGAGCTGGAATCCCGGTCCGCCAGCGGGAGGCTACGACCGCGCTACGTTCGGCGAGGGGCGGATGTCCGGGGGGACCTCGCGGTACGACCCGCTCAAGAGGTATCTCGCCGAACGTACCGACCCGGTGATTCACCTTTCGTTCGGGGAGATCGAACGGATAATCGGTGGCCCGCTACCCGCTTCCGCCCGTCGTCACCGCCCCTGGTGGGCGAACGAGCGGTCGGGCAGCCACGTGCACGCATCGGCGTGGATGGGAGCGGGCAGACGTACCACGAATGTTGATCTCAACGCCGCCGTAGTGGACTTCGTCCGATAAGCCGTCTCCAAATCGATGAAAGGCCCGGCAGGCCCTGGCCCACGACGCCCCGACCCGCAGCGGCGGCGACGACAGCACTGACAATCCCAATCTTCCGCATTCATACCCGGGCCAAGCGGTCGGGCGTGAGCACCGATGCCAGCCCCGGTGTCGTGGAACCGGCCCACCAGGAAGTGGAGGTCGCGATGAGCGCCAGCGCCGAGTTCTGGGCGTATGACAACTGGCACCGTGACCGGGCCAGAGTCCACCGGGCGGGCTGCCCATTCTGCAACCACGGCCGAGGCGTCCAGGGTGGGGCAAGTGGCGACAACGACCAATGGCTCGGGCCATTCAGCAGCGCCGAGGACGCGCTCGCCAGGGTCAGCAAACCGCGCTGACGCTCGCTACTGCGGCACCTGTCGCCCGCAGGCTGGTTAGCAGGTGCCATCGAGCGTGCACCACACCTCGTGTTCTCGGCCCGGGCGGCCCACCGACGACGGCCTCACTGTGACCGAGCTGCACACCTCGTAGCTCAGCACCCAGCCAAAAAAGGCAGTCATCCAGACCGCCAGGCCATTCAACTGGAAGTACACCGCTGCTGGCCTAGCCCGGGCCTAGCCCGGCTCCTCGACCGGATCAACGTCCACCAGGAACCAGCCAGCCTTCATAAGGCCGCATGACCGACCCCGACGAACTTACGGGGTCACCCACTTAGCTGCCCGCTCGACCCGGCCGACCCAGTGCTGAAGCGGGCCCTGGAACAGACCCGCTCCGCGTGCGCCGCGGCCGACAAGCCGGTCGGCACCCACGCCTCCTATGGCGCGACCGCGCGGCGGTACCGCAATGGTGGCTGCAGCCTGATCACAGTCGCCACAAATGCGCTCGCCATCTCCCGCTGCGCCGAGACCGAACTCGCAACAGCCCAGGGCTAACGGCCCTCGTCTGATGATTGGTTGCGCCGAATCGTTGGCACTCGCGGCGCGACTCTACGGGCGACCTGGCTCTGGCAGTGTTCATACTCCTGTGCCAGCCAGGTTAGCTCGCACCGAATACGCGCCCGAATTGGGCACACCGCCCCCGGGAGATGACCAGTTCAGAACTACTTCAGGGTCCCGTTTACAAGACGGCTGCTCTGCCCCCGAGCTACATCGGCAAGAACTCGGTGCCGACCCGCGGGGTTCCCCTCGAACCCCGCGTCCGGGTTCGCGGTGCCGGATCTGATGTCAGTCAGCTGCCGGCCATGCCCGGGGAGAGGCGCCGGTTCGCCGGGGGACGTAAGGCTCTCATGCGGGAGTCATAGGCCTCTACCTGTGGTTTCCCGGGCGGCGGTAGGCATTAAGCGAGGATCGCTGGGGGGTGATCTCCATGAATGAGGACGTGGAACCTGGCATCGGCGGGACTGGTGCGGCAGTGGGAGGCCCTAGGTCATCTAGGCGGTTCCAGCAGATGCTGGCCCGGGATGCCGCCAGGGCTGGCTACCTGGGCGAAGGAGAGCACCTGGTGGCCCCGGTGACGCGTGGCAGCCGTGGTGACCTGCCCCTGGCGCTGTCTGCCCTCGGCGTCTTTGCCGTCACAATGGTCACCGCGGTGTTCCTGGCCGGGGTCACCGGGGTGTTCTTGGCTGGCCGCCTCGGCGCTGGCGCTGCCGAGGTCGTGCTCCTGGTAGGCACGGCGCTGGTCATCGCCCTGCTGCTGCTGACTATGCCCTTTGCCCGCGGGTACGCCGTGGTGCTGACCGACCGGCGTGTGCTGGTGTTCGGGGCCAGCACCGTGTTCACCTCGGGCCTGCGCGAGATCGTCATCGCCGCACCGCGAGGTGAGGTATCGGCGACCTTCGAGAGCTGGCCTGGATGGGGTGTTCTTCGCCTGCAGTTCCCGCCGACAGCGGATAACGCTCGTGTCCGGCTCTACTTCACATTCCCGTACAAGCAGATCGCCAGGTCCATGAACCTTGCCCTGGCGGCCCCGCCGACCGGTCCTGCGGCCAGCGCACCGCCAGCCAAGGCGGCGTGATCATGGCTTGGCTCCTCGATGGCGGGCCGGTGCCCGCCCGGGGGATATTGCGACGTCCTCTGGAGTCACGTCATGCAGCTGCAAGCGGACCTCGGCGGCCGCTCGATCAGCCGATCACTTGGCCCCCGAGATGGCTCCCAGAGCCTGTTCGATCGTTCGAATTTTCCTTCTGATCAGAGCCCCCTTACGGAATCGAACCGTAGACCTTCTCCTTACCATAGATCGCTGTGAGGTTCTGTACGTGCACGTAAACGGCCTGAACGGGCAGAACGCGAGCACAGGCCAGCGCCCATTAGCCCCAGGCGGGCACTCGCAAGCGCTGTTTGCCACTCAATCTGCCACTCAGTTTGATCTTCCCCGGGGTCGCGCAAGCGGGCCGGCACAGGCGCCCATTGGGCACGCTGTCAGCTGGCGGCTATAAGCGGGCGGATGCCATCGAGCGCATCACCCAGCCGGTCCTTTTCCACTTCCAGGTCGTAACGGGACTGCAGGTTGATCCAGAACCGCTCCGACGTGCCGAAGAACCGTGCCAGCCGCAGCGCGGTGTTCGCGCTGATGCGCCGCTGGCCGTGCACGATCTCGTTGATCCGCCGGGCCGGGACACTGATCTCCTTGGCCAGCTGGTACTGGCTGACCGCCAGCGGCTGGAGGAACTCCTCCAGCAGGATCTCCCCCGGATGCACCGGCCCCATGACCGTGTCCGCCACCATGCTCCCTCCTCTGCTAGTGGTAGTCAGTGATCTCTACGTCCTCCGGGCCGGCGCCGGTCCAGCGGAAGCAGATCCGCCACTGCTGGTTGATCCGGATGCTGTACTGGCCCGCGCGATCTCCCGCCAGCTTCTCCAGCCTGTTCCCCGGCGGCACCCGCAAGTCCGCCAGCACCTCCGCGGCATCCAGCATCGCCAGCTTCCGCCAGGCAGCCCGCTGCAACGGCGGGTCAAGCTTGCGGGAGCGTCTTCGGTGCCAGACGGCCTCAGTGTCCTTGTCCTGGAACGATCGCAGCACACACCCTACGATAACGCAACACGTTATTAACGCAAAACGTTATCAAAGTGCGGCTCAGGCGGCAGGCCCGCCGGCGAGGACACCCGCCGGCTGGGCACGCTTCCCAAGAATCACCAGCAATGGCAGGCACCCCTCCAGTCCGGGACGAGCGCCAGCCACCGGCCGCCACCGATGCACCTGACTGGGCACCCCAGCCGCCCCCCGCCGACAGTCGCGGACTGTAACCAGCGGCTTGGGCGGGCCGCACCCGTAGCCGCCGATATGGACGGCTGGCTGGGCATGACGGCGCCGCCGTTGACGTGCGCAGAGCTGGTTGTTCTGCGTATGCGTGGCGGGCCGCGCGTGCTTGCGCATGGCCGGTGAGCGGATGGCCGTGAAGGCACTGGCGGCGGGGTGCTTGTGCGGGGCGCGACGGTGTTTCGGCTGGGCCGTGGGCGGCGGTTGGTTCAGTGGGAAGTCCAGCCGCCGTCGACGGGCAGGACGGCACCGGTGAGGTAGCTGGCTTGCGGGTCGGTGAGCAGGAGCGCGGCGTCGGCGAGTTCGCCGGGCGCGCCCAGCGGCCGAGGGGGATGTCGGCGGTAAGGAAACGCCGCACCTGTGGATCATCGTCCATGCCGGTGTTGAGGGGAGTGCGGAACGGGCCCGGGGCGAGCGCGTTGACCGTGATCCCGGTTCCGGCCAGCTCGACGGCGAGGCTGCGGGTGAGCTGAACGACGGCGCCCTTGCTCGCGGCGTAGCCAGATCGTGCCGCGGCCCTGACCAGGCCCAGCGCGCTGGCGAGAGTCAGGATGCGGCCATATCCGGCTGAGCGCATGGGCCTGGCGGCCTCCCGGCACGCCAGCCACGTTCCCACGACGTTGACTTCCAGGCAGGCGCGCAGCGCGCCGACGTCGAGCTCATCAAGCGTGCCGCGCGCCTGCACCCGGCACTGGTTACCAGGACATCGAGGCGGCCGTGGTCAGTGAGCACCCGGTCGACCAGGGCCGCGACAGCGGCTTCGTCGGTGACGTCACACCGGCAGCCGGTAACCTGCCGCCCGGTCTGCGCGGACACCCGGGCGGCGGCCTGCTGGCAGCGCTCGGCTGACCGGCTGGCAAGCACCACGTCCGAGCCGGCCGCCGCCAGCGCGGTGGCGATCGCCAGCCCAGGCCCGGCCGAGCCGCCGGTGACAAGCGCCACCTGACCGGCGCGTGAACTCCATGCCGGGGGCACGGCGACGTCCGCCTGCTGGCCGTGCCCGCCTTCACCTGCCATCTGTGCGTGATCCCAAGAACAGCGCCGCGCCGGGGCGCGCTGAGGCGGGCCAGGCGGCCGTCCGGTCATGCTGCGAAGAAGTTGCTCGTACCCGGCTGCGGGGCAGGCGTCTTGGCGGTCGCTGGATGAGCGGCACAGGACCTACTCGGGCTGGTTGCGTGAGGATGCCGCCGCCACTGCGGTCTCCGCGCGGGCTCTCAGCCCGGCCAGGCGCGAAGCTGGCTCGCGTGAGTAGACCAGCCGCACGTGCGCGGGGGCGACCTGCGGGCCCCACGCGGTCATCGGCGTGGCCGCGATCTGCCCGTGCTCGAGCAGGCACCGGGACAGAGCGCGGGCGTCGAGTCCCAGGGCCGCCGCGTCCAGCAGCAGCGACCAGCCGCCGTCGGGACTGATGACCGGAAGGCCAGCGAGTTCAGCGAGGATGAGGTCACGGCGGGCCCGCCACCGCCCGGGGGCCTGCCCCAAAACCTGCTCGCCCGGGCGCAGCGCGGCGGGCGCGCCCCCCTCGCGCAACCCGCTGGGGGGCCCGCGGGGGAAGAGGCCGCCCCCCCCCCCACCCAGCCCGAGCGCCCACGGG
>OFHK01000469.1_pt1 | contig 11865 bp, 8 predicted proteins | sample 1521951 | NCBI WGS metagenome assembly OFHK01 (sample SAMEA2468436, study PRJEB22500) | soil metagenome | biome: Glassland; feature: Farmland; material: Clay | place: Australia | collected 2013-01-31 | depth 0.55 m
GAAGTGTGGCGACGCTTTCGAGGCGTCAAGTCCGCACATGATCCATGGAACGTTCCACGGCGGCGCTCGCGGCCTTTCGCAGAGCGAAACGCTGCGCCCGGTGCCCGGCTGGGCGCAACACCGCATGCCGATCCCCGGTCTTTATCAGACCGGCGGCACGACGCATCCGGGTGGCTCGATCACCGGGGCTCCGGGAAGGAACGCGGCGATGGTGCTGCTGCGCGATCTGGGGCATGAGTTGGAAGAGGTGGTTGGGCGGCCGGCGCCGGGGCGGAAGGGGTAAACTCTTTCGGCGGGTTGGAAAACGCGCCGCGCTGCGCGCCGGATTTGGCGTTATCTGGGGCGCAAAGGCGCGCAGCCAGGAGTGGCTGCGCTACTGGGGACGAATCGCCCATGTGGTGCCGGGCGTTCAGGCGGAGGTTCAAACGTGGAGGAGGTGGGCAAATGGCACAGGGGACCGAAGGCCTTCCGCCGCAGCGAACGCTCGAAGAATTGAAGGCCGAAGCGCAGGCGCGCGCCGATCGCAACGGCTATCCGCTGCTTGGAATCAAGCCGGAAGACGCGCGTGAAGCGCTGGGCAAGCTGACGAGCCTCGACCGCGACCAATGGGCGGCGGCGTGGAGCGCGATTGGCGACCGTTACGCCGCCGAGGCCGAATCGCTGGCCGCGAGCGATCCGCGGCGCGCGGATGCCGTTTTTCTGAAGGCTTGGCGCGTCTACTCCTTCGCGCGGTGGCCGGTACCGAATTCGCCGGGGAAGCAGCGGGCCTACGAACGCGCGATCGGGATGTTCTCGAGGCACGGCGCGCTGCAGGATCCGCCGATCGAGGTGTGGCGGATTCCCTTCGAGGGCTCCGAGATCATCACTTACCGCCAGCTTCCCAAGGGCAAGGACTCCGTGCCGCTGGTTCTGGCGATTAGCGGCGCCGACAGCCGCAAGGAAGACATGGCCGAGCGTTTCGCGCCGCTGCTGGAGCACGGCATCGGCTATGTGGCCGTCGAGTCGCCCGGCACGGGCCAGACGCCGGTCAAGGCCACGCCCACGGCTGACCGCATGCATTCGGCGGTGCTCGACGCCATCTACAAGATGCCGCGCGTGGATACGAGCCGCGTGCTGCTCTACGGGGGCAGTTTTGGAGGGTATTGGGGCACGAAACTTGCCGTCACCGAGCGGCGGCGGCTGCGCGCGGCGGTTGTGCAGTCGCCTCCGGTCCACGTCTTTTTCCAGGCCGATTTCATCCGCGAGCAGACGCTCGGAAATCGCGAATATCTCTTCGACCTCGGGCCGGCGCTGATGTTCATGGGCGAGAATATCCACAACATGGACGAGCTGTGCGCTGAGTTCGGCAAGCTCTCGCTCGTTGATCAGGGCATCCTGGGGCAGCCGACGGCTCCGATGCTGGTGATACACGGCGTGCACGATACGCAGGTTCCCATGCAGGATATCGACCTCCTGCTGCACACCGGTGACGTTCCAAAGGAAGCGTGGATCAATCCAAGCGGCGGCCACATGGGCCGTCAGCCGAAAGGCTGGACCGACGTCGCGATTTTCAAGCACGTCACGACGCCCTGGCTCCTGCGAAAGGCCACCGAAAACGAACCGGTTCTTTGAGATTTTGAAAAGGAACGCTGATGCCAGGACCAGGAGAGGTGACGAGGTAGCTGGGTGACGGAAATACTACCAACCCACGCAACGCCGATTGTGTTTCCGGTGTGCGGCCATACGACTCCGCTTCCCGAGCCGATTCGGAGCAGGCTCGATGCGTCGCGGATGATCGGATTTCGGACGGATGTGCGCGCACTCACCGGCATGCAAAAGGAAGCCGTCGTGTGGCCGTTCGGCAACGAGCGGCCAGGCTGGCGAATGTTTTCCGACGAGGGTCCGTATTTGAACGGCACCGACCTGGCGCCGTTTCCGCTGGGCTTTTTCGCCGCCGGCCTTCAGTTCAGTTTTCTCGAGACTCTGGTGGAGCGGGCACTGGCCTTGGGGATCGAGATCGAGTCGCTCGAATCGGTGCAGGACACCTGGTACACGATGACCGGCTCGGCCATGCGCGGCGACATGATGGGCGGGGCGAAGCCGGTTGATCTGCTGGTGAAGATTCGTGCGAAAGCCTCGGGCGACGCGGTGGCGAAGCTCGTTCGCGAAGCCGAACGGGCTTCTCCGGCGCATGCCGCGATGCGCGACGTGCTCTCGAACACATTTTCCTGCCGGCTGAACGCGGGCGAAGTGCCGGTGGCCGGAGTTTCGCCCTCGAAAACGGGGACCATTGCCGATCCCGCCGCTTCGTTCGAGCAGCTACGCGCGAGTTCGGCGTCCGGAGTGCCGCAACCGATCATCCGCAAGATCGCCGAGGCGCAAAAGGTGTACGGAGTCGCCGGCGGCGTGGCGAGCAGCCTGCAATCGGAGCAGAAGCGAACGTTGAACGTCCACGGCGAAGCGCGCGTAGATCCTGACGGCTTGATGGAAACCCGGATTCAGTTGCGCTCGCCGGTCGGCAGCTCGTTCCGGTTTGTGGGGCAGGTAGAGCCGGTGGAGGGCGAGGCGCGCGTCGCGCCGTCCGGCTTGGCTTACCTTTCGGCCGGCGTCGCCTTCTGCTTCATGACGCAACTGGGGCGGTACGCGCACATCGTCAAATATCCGGTCAGCGCATACCGGCTGGTCCAGTTCATCCTGTTCCGCCAAGCCGATTCCGGCGCGCAGCCGGCGGGCGCCGAACCGGTCGATACGCACCTGTTTCTCGACGGCGATCTCGGGCACGAGGCGGCGGCGCAAACGCTGCGCATGTCGGAGCAGACGTGCTTCCTGCACGCGGCAATGCGCGCCAGCTCCCCTTCGCGGATGGCCGTCGAGCTGAACGGGGAGACGCTCTAGTCCGGATTTTCCGAGGAACTCGCGGAAACGCGCGGGCGAGCGTCCGCAATTCGGCCCCTTCGGCGCGCGGTATACTTTTGTTTCGGGATGCGATGCTCGCGCGCGGGGCCGCGGGTATCGGCAGCAAGCCCAATGCGCGCCCGACGTCCGCCGCGCGCCCGTGAATAGCCCGATGGAAGCGGCGAGCCCGGACGGGCCCGCGACCTTTGTCCGTTAACCGGAATCCAAGGCAAAGAAGGAGCCACTCAAAATGCAATTGGGAATGATAGGTCTGGGCAGGATGGGCGCGAACATGGTTCGCCGGCTCTTGCGCGACGGACACCAGTGCGTGGTGTTCGACCGCGACAAGGCGAACGTCGACCGGTTGGTCGCCGAAGGGGCCACCGGAGCGGCGACGCTCGAGGAATTGGTCAGGAAACTCGACGCGCCGCGCGCGGCGTGGATGATGGTGCCGGCGGCGGTGGTGGACAGCGTGATCGAGGAACTGACGCCGCACCTGAGCAAGGGCGCCGCCCTGATCGACGGTGGCAACAGCTACGACATCGAGGACATCCGCCGCGCCAAGCAGCTCTCGCCGCGCGGCATTCGCTACGTCGACGTCGGCACCAGCGGCGGTGTCTGGGGCCTCGAGCGCGGCTATTGCGAGATGATCGGTGGGCCGGACGAGGTGGTGAAGCATCTCGATCCCATCTTCAAGACGCTGGCCCCGGGCCGCGGCAGCCTGCCGCGGACGCCCGGCCGCGAAAAGGGCACCGGCACTGCCGAGGAGGGCTATCTCCATTGCGGTCCTTCGGGCGCGGGCGATTTCGTCAAGATGGTGCACAACGGCATCGAGTACGGATTGATGGCCGCCTATGCCGAAGGGTTCAACATCCTACGCCACGCCAACGTCGGCAGCCGGGAACATCTCTCCGACGCCGAAACGGCGCCGCTGCGCAACCCGGAGCACTACCAGTACGATTTGAATCTCGCCGACGTGGCCGAGGTGTGGCGGCGCGGGAGCGTGATCGCTTCCTGGCTGCTCGACCTTTCCGCCATCGCCTTGTACGACCAGCCGAACCTGGAAACCTACGCCGGCCGCGTTTCCGATTCCGGCGAAGGCCGCTGGACGATCATGGCGGCGATCGAGGAATCGGCGCCGGCGCCGGTGCTGAGCGCGGCGCTCTACGAGCGATTCAGCTCGCGGGGCGAGGCCGATTTCGCCTCCAAGGTGCTTTCCGCCATGCGGTTCCAGTTCGGCGGACACGTCGAGCGCAAGGGTGACGGCGAAGAGAAATAAATCCGGCGGCAGGCCGGGCGGGGAAGGATGCGGGTTCCCGCCCGGCGCCGGTGCCTGGATAAATACCGGGTCCAGACCGGACTGAGGCCCGGGATGAGGGGTTTTCGAGGGGCGGCACGGGGTCAACAACCGCCTGATGATTAGTTTGGACTAACCAGGCGTGGTCCTAGGTCTTAACCCTCAAGCTATTGCTTTTCTTCGGACATGGCATTGACACCGGCCCTTCGAATTCCCGCCCGTCTGGGCCATGCTTAGGAGAGAAACGATAGGGAAGCTTGCAACTTTCCCGGCGTTGTCCGGAGGGTTTGCAAGTGCGGTCGATGATACATACGCGAAGAATAGCCATCACGGCCCTGTGCCAGAGGCTGCCGGTTGCCGGCGAACCCGGGATGGCGTTTGGTTTTTTCCGCGGTTTTCTCGCCTGATGAGTCGACGGGGAATGACTCTTCGTTCGTTGAGGAATCCGCGGCGGCGACGGCCTTTTCGGAGTTTGCCTGCCGTGTCTCTGAACGCACCGGCTGGAGAGCCGGCCGGCGCCGGAACTGAAATACGGATGATGGACGACGGGAGCGGTGGCCGAGGGTACGACGGACAGCTCCTCGCGAAATGGATGGGCGGCAAGGGAAGCGGAGGAACTGTGATGGCATGGCTGCACAATCCCGGCATCCAACTCCTGATCGTGATCTTTGTTCCCGGCCTCGTGGGCTGTGCGGTGTGCGTGTGGGCCTTCAACCGGCTGGCGCGACGCTACGAGTGGCGGAGAAAGCTGCTGGGTCGCTGATCCCCGGCTTCGGCCGTGGCCTCGTTGCGAGAGCTGCCCGAAAAGCGCATGGCGCTTGGCGGGCGATCCGGTGGCTGCGACTCAACGCAGGCATTTCTGCCTGTGCCGGTTTCCACAACAGCAACGTGAAGGAGAGCGCATAGCCGGGATTGGCGGCGCTACAGAAACGGGTCTGAGCATCCCGGTCCGGAACGCAGAGCATCGAAGCTGGAGAGGACGGCCGGTGGTATTCTGTTCGCCTGGACGGTCGCCCGCGAACGGGGCACGAAGGCAGCACGCAAAGCAGTTCGGACTCAATCGAAGCGATCCGTGCTCGATTCCAGCAGCTCTTTTGGGAGAGTGACGTGAGAAAGCTGATTGCAAGCTCCTTGCTCTGTCTGTGCGCGATTTTCCTGACCCAAAGCACCGCTCATGCTCAACAGATCGACGTTGACTTCGGTTTGAACACGCTGACGGCCCCGCCGGATACGAGCGCTTCGGGAGATCACTTCCCGCAATCGATGACCGGAGGCTTCTATCCGACCATCGGCGGCGACGTTCTCTTCTTCCACCATCTCGGGGTCGGCGGCGAAGTCTCCTGGCGCGGCAGCCGCAGCTACTACCAGGGAATTCCCAGCCAGCCGTTTCGCCCCGTCTTCTATGATTTCAACGCCATCTACGCTCCGCCTATCACCCATGAGATTCAGCTGGAGCTCCAGGCCGGAGTCGGCGCCGAGAGTATTCGCTTCTATCAGCCTTTCACCGTTTGCAGCTTTACCTCCTGCACGAACTACGTCAGCAGCAACCATTTTCTTGGGCACTTCGGCGCGGGGATCAGATTCTATCCGTTTGGAAACTTTTTCATCCGGCCGGAAGTCGGCTACTACTTGGTGAACAACAACGTGGAGTTCAGTTCCGCGCACGCCACCCGTTTCGGCATCGCCATCGGCTACACCCTCGGCTCACACTAGTCCGGATTTCTCGCGACGACGCGAAACGCGGAAGCTGGATCGCAGCTTCCGCTGTTGGGCGGGCGACTTCCTGTAGCGCCGGCGTCCCGCCGGCGTTTTTCCGTTTGATTGAATACAGATGGAGAGATTACCGGCCTGACTCTGCGGCATGGGGAGCTGGGGCGGGGCGTGCCGGAGTTGGGGAAAGGCGCGCGGGCAAGAGTGCCCGCGCCACGCTACTTTTCCTGATCGGGCAGATAGAAGGCGGACGGGGCGGGGCGGTAGACGCGAATCATCCACAGCGGCCGCCGCAGCCGATCGGGGCCGGGCGCCGGGCTCGTCTCCTCGATCCAGCGGTGATACACCTCGTGGGCCTTGTTCGTGTCGACGAAGATGTCGCCGTAGCGATCGTCGGGCGCGGCGCGCGTCACGCGGACTTTCTGGTGCCAGCAGTGCTGCCCGCTGATCGGATCGGGCTGCACGGGGAACGTGAGGTTCTGGTGCACGCCGGCATCCGCCCAGTGGATGCGCGAGGAATCGGGATCAGCGCTCTCGAACGGGCGGATGCCGTGGATCTGGCGCATCTTCCACTGGCCCGGAGCGGGTTGTTCGAGGCTGACGAGAGCCGATGACCAGCGCTCGCCGCCGGAATTTTCCTCGAGGCGCCAGCGGCCCAGGTGATGCGAGCAGGCCACGACGCCCGGCCGGATGGATTCGGTGAGCCAGACGCGATCGATGAAGTAGCCGATCGCGGTTTCCACCTTCACCAGATCGCCCGTCTCGACGCCCATCCTGTTCCCGTCCCGCGGGTGCAGCCAGACCGGATTCCGGTGCGAAATCTCGTAGAGCCACTTGGCGTTGCCCGACCGGCTGTGGATGAGCGTGGGCAGGCGGAAGGTGGGCAGCAGGAGCATCTCGCCGTTGGCGAAATCGATGTTGTCGCGATGGACGTGGCTGCGGATGTAGGTGGGGATGGTGTATTCCGGCCATTTCCAGTCTTTCAGCGTGCGCGAATAGAACTCCAGCTTGCGCGAGGGCGTGGGGAAACCGGCGCGGGCGAGGCCGTCGATTTCGACGCCGATGGGCTTGCCGTCTTTCGAGACGACGTGCGTCGAGGGATCGACGGTTGAGCCGGCCAGCTGGTCGGGAGCGAGCGCTTTTTCCTGCGGCCGGTAGATGTTCTCCTCGATCAGGAACGCGCCGTACTTGCGCATGTAATCGAGCGGAGTCAGGCCCTCTTTCGCGGCCGCTTCGGGCAGGCCGGGAACGCTGTTCTCGAAAATCCAGCGATAGTATTCCTCGACCGTCAGCTTTTCGCCGGGCCGGAACGGCGATTCGAAGTACTTGCGGATGCCGAGCGAGCCGTCGGGATCGACCCGCCAGGAAAGCTCGATCCAGAATTCCTCTTCTTCCCACACTTCGCCGAGGCCGGCTTCGCGGTGCGCCTGCCACGTGTTCTCGAAACGCTTGCCCTGGCGTTCGAGGGCCACGCGAAGGACGGGCTGGCGGAAACCGATCCAGCGGGCCGAGTGGGTTTCCTGGCTCATCAGGTCGTGGCGCTCGGAGGCGTGGCCCATCGGCAGCACGAAATCGGCGAAATTCGCCGTTTCGCTCCAGATCGGCGTGAGGCAGGCGTGGCGCTCCACTTTGCTTTCGTCGCTGAGCGCCTCGATCCAGCTCATCCCGTCGGGATTGGTCCAGACGGGGTTGTAGACGCGGCTGAAGTAGAGCGCGAGCTTGCCGCGGCCTTCGCGCAGAAAGTGCGGCAGCAGAAAGCTCATCTCGAAGTAGGCCAGCGGAAAATCGCGGGGCCACATCATCTCGTTCCACGCGTCGGGCGGGGGCGGCATGAGCGGCGGCTCGGGAACGAACTTGTTCGAGGAACTGGGGCTGGTGCCGCCGGGCGTCGCGACGGCGCCCATGAGCACGTTCAGAAATTCGAGTGCGCGGGCCACCTGCCAGCCGCCCAGGTTTCCGGCGGCTGCGTTGCGCCAGATGTGGGTGGCCAGGGCGGTGCCGGCGCGGCCCACCTCGTGCGCGACTTCCACAATCAGATTTGCATCGACGCCCGATTCGGCGGCGGCGAATTCCGGCGTATAAGCCGAATAGAGCTGCTTCAGGACTTCGATGAAATGCTCGAACGTCTGCGGCTCGCCGGCATGCTCTTCCCGCAGATACTCCTCCCAGTTCACCCAGCGCCGCACGAATTCGCGATCGAAGAGGTTTTCCTCGAGCAGGATGCGGCACATCGCCAGCAGCAGCGCCGCTTCGCTTCCCGGCCAGGAGGAAAGCCAATAGTCGGCCTTCGAGGCCGTGTTCGAGAGGCGCGTATCGATCACGCAGATCTTCGCGCCGGCCGCCTTGCCGTCGATGATGCGCTGGGCGTGGGGATTGAAATAGTGCCCGGCTTCGAGATGGGAGCTGAGCAGGAGGATGAAGCGGGCGTTGGCGTAGTCGGGCGACGGTCGGTCGAAGCCGTGCCAGAAAGCATAGCCGGTGCGGCCGCCGGCCGAGCAGACGTTGGTGTGGCTGTTGTGCGCGTCGAGGCCCCAGGAGTGGAGGATGCGCTGGTTGTAGAGCAGTTCGTGGCCGGGACGGCCGACGTGATACATGATCTCGTTGCGGCGGCCTTCCTGGATGGCGCTGCGGATGCGCGCGGCCAGGTCGTCGAGCACCTCGTCCCAGCTCACCCGTTCCCATTTCCCTTCGCCGCGTTTGCCCGTGCGCCGCAGGGGATAGAGGATGCGCTCGGGATCGTTCACCTGGTTGATCGTTGCCGGGCCCTTCGCGCAGTTGCGGCCGCGGCTGCCGGGATGCGCCGGATTTCCTTCGAACTTGCGAATCTTCGTCGTGTCCTTGTCGACGTAGGCAAGCAGTCCGCAGCCGGCTTCGCAGTTGAAGCAGATCGTGGGTATGAGCGAGTAGTGGCGCTCAACTCGCTCGGGCCACTGCGCGGGATCGTTCTCGGTCCAGTCGTCCCAGCGGTCGGCGGGAGGGAAATTCGTCAGTCCCCCGGAGGGGGAATCGAGATTGCGCGCCGCGGGATGAAGTGGAAGACGGTCTTTCATGAAAGCCTCTTAACTGAGCGGAACCGACTGACCGGCCTCGACCCAGAGATGATCGAACCACCACACGCCGGCCAGAGCCAGCAGCGCGGCGAGAATTGCGGCAATGCCGCCCGTGCCCGATTGCAGGACCAGCGCCACGAGCGCCATCGGAACCAGGGCGCCGGCGCCGACCGCCAGCCCCCAGAAACGCCGGGCCAACCGGCCGTGCATCAAAACCTTGTGCGCGAGCTTGACGTCCTGGCTCACCGGCGGCAGCGCCGCTTCGAGCAGAATCATCGCCAAGCCGGCCGCAACCGAAACCAGCAGAAGAATCGCGGTGTGGCCGATGAACTCGCGGGCCGCGCCCGCTGTCACCGCCGCGAGCAGGATCACCGCCGAGCCCGCAACCCACGCCTGCGCGAACAGGTGCCAGAGGAAAATCGGACTCTGCCAGAGATCGCGTCCGCGAGCCTGCGCGAAAAGGAACGCGGAATAACAGGCGCTCGCGGCGCCCAATACGGCCGCGGCCCAGGCGAGCACACCGGGCACACTCCCTGTGAAGAATCCCGAGACGAGCCAGGCGAAACCGAGCGCGCCGTAGGCCATCAGAATCCAGGCGCCGATGACGAGCCAGGAGCGGAAATTCGGTTTCGTCAGCAGGTAGAAAAAGCGCTCCGGGCGCTTCAGATCGAAAACGAGCAGCGCGCTGGTGACGGCCAGCGCCACGAGGGCAATCAGCGGACTGACGACGCTCGTCAGCGCTCCTCCCGCCGCGCCGCCCCAGGCGAGCAACACCGCGGCTACGAGCAGCGCTCCGGCGGCAATCGATTTCGTCCACAGGTAGGCGCCGATCTTCCAGCCCCAGGGAGCCGGATGCGCCACGTCGTAGACCTCGCGGGTCACGGTGGGATCGAACGCCCCGCTCGCCGCCTGCGTTGCGACGGGGACCGCGCCTTTGCGCTGCTCGGACCAGACATAGCTGTCCTGGCGCGACAGGCGCGTCGGCTGCAGCAAATCGCCTTCGATTCCAACGTAGAAGAGCTTCGGCTGCGTGCCCTTCTGCGGCTTGCGGACGGAAACTTTTTCCGTGGCGACGATGCGGCTCACGCGGCTCGCGGGATCGTCGAGGTCCCCGGCGATGATTGCCTGCGTCGGACAGACGATGACGCAGGCCGGCTCGAGATGGTTCTCAACGCGATGGGCGCAGAAATTGCACTTCGCCGCGGTGAGCGTGTTCGGATCGATGTAGAGCGCGTCGTAGGGGCAGGCCTGCATGCAGCTCTTGCAGCCGATGCAGCGCCGGTTGTCGAAATCGACGATGCCGTCTGGACGGCGATAGAGCGCGGTGGTCGGGCAGATCTCCACGCAGGGCGCGTCGTCGCAATGATTGCAGCGCAGGACGCCGAAGTGGCGGCGCGTGTGAGGAAACTCGCCCTTTTCGATGTACTTGACCCAGGTGCGGAAGACGCCCACCGGCACCTGATGTTCTTCCTTGCAAGCGACCGTGCAGGCGTGGCACCCGATACAACGATCCTGATCGATGACGAAGCCGTAGCGCATTGAGTGAAAGGCTCTCGCGGGGAGGGGAAGCAGAGAAGGCTAACTCCCCGAAGCGAGATTGTAGCGGCACGGACCATGCAGCGCCACTCGGCGGAAAAATTTGCGGACGGCGGGTGACGGAGAAAGTCAGTCGGGAGCCGAAAGATCCAGATCCCACGTTTCGGCGACGAGGTCGCGGCTGAAACTGTGATGGCGTTCCTTGCGAACGAGGCGGAAACCGGCTTGCTGGTAGAGATGGCGGGCGGCGTAAAGATCGCTCTGGGTCCAGAGCGTGATTTTGCGGTAGCCGGCCTGACGGGCGAAACGAACGCACTCGCTCACCAGACGTGCACCGATGCCGAGGCCGCGCGCTGAAGGCTCGACCAGCAACAGCCGCTGCTTGGCCACCGTTTTTGATTTCTTGACGAGGAAGACGGAGCCGGCGATTTCGCCGTCCTTTTCGGCGATCCAGCAGCGCTCGCGCCGGGGATCGAAATTCCGGATGAATTCGGAGACGATGCCGGCGACCAGGGCTTCGAACTGCTCGTCATAACCGTATTCCCGCGAATAGAGCACTCCATGGCGGTGGACCACCCAGCCCATGTCGCCGGGCTCATGGGTCCGAAGGATGTAGGGGACTTTTTCCGGCGCGGAATGGTCGCCCAGAAGACGTTCGATGGTTTTCGCGGAGTCGAACAGAGTCTTTCGTGCTCCGGGAGAAAGCGGGCGCAGCATCGCGGCGACCTCGGCCGCGGAGCGTTCATCGAGCGGGGCGAAAGCTTTCCGGCCCCGGGCCGAGAGAGAAAGCAGCGTCTGGCGGCCGTCGGTTTCCGAGCGGTTTTTCTGGAGGAATCCGCGCTTCTCGAAATCGCTCAGGATGCGGCTCAGGTACCCGGCGTCGAGGCCGAGATCGGCGCAGAGTTCGGTGGCGGTGGATTGCGCGCGATGGGCGAGTTCGTAGAGGATGCGGACCTGGGACCCACGAGGGCGTCTCGCACGGTCCCGTGTCCGCATAATAGGTCCTTCGCTTTCGCTCAGGATGACGGGATTTCCGGCTGTGGGATGGGGACTAGTGGGCGGAAAAGTCGACGGCTGTTGTGTTGGCGCCGCTGAGGACCACGCCGACCCGTTCGCCGGGGGCGGGAACGTAGGCGGCTGAGAGAAGGGCGGAGAGGGCGGCGACCCCGCCGGGTTCGGCCACGAGGCGAGCGGTGTCCCACAACGATTGCTGCGCCTGGCGAATCGCATCGTCGGTCACCAGCACCACCCGGCTGACGTGCGCTTGCGCGATGGGGAACATCAGCGCGCCGACCTGGCGCGGGGCGAGCGAATCGGCGGCGATGCTGCCGGCTGGGGCCGCGGACGGGCGGCCAGCCTGGAGGGCCTCGGCGAGGGTGGGCGCACCTTCGGGGTCGG
>OFHK01000471.1_pt1 | contig 11834 bp, 12 predicted proteins | sample 1521951 | NCBI WGS metagenome assembly OFHK01 (sample SAMEA2468436, study PRJEB22500) | soil metagenome | biome: Glassland; feature: Farmland; material: Clay | place: Australia | collected 2013-01-31 | depth 0.55 m
CCCGCGCGGCGATAGGTGGTGAGCGTGCCGTGACCAGCGGACTCCAGTTCGCGAAATGCTTGAGCGCGCGGCGGTCTGCTGCCAGGAGTCCCGCTTCGGGTGGGTCGGGCCGGAGCGATCCGTGCGGAATGGAGTGAAGCAGTTAATCGACTGCCTTTCGTTGGCTTCTCTGACCGAGGCCTGCCGACGCCAGTAAGCCATACCGCTCGCGGGCTGAGAACAGGCCGCTGCTTGTCGACTGGACACAGTACCGGTCGGACTCGGTGAAGGTCTGGGAGGCATGGCGCCAGCGAGAATCCCTGGATGACCGGAGCAGCGGATTCCAGTAGAACCTGATGCCTGAGAGGTAGAAGTGACTGGATGTCCGGCATGGATATGGGAAGACTTTGGTCCAGTCATCCTTGATTGGAAGAACTATGTCACGGAGTATGCCCTTGACTTGCCGGATACTGTCATCTGGGGACTCGGCGGCGTTAGAACCCCTGCCGAGGGTCATGCCCCGGAGGAGCCCGTTAAGCATCTGATCGGATTCGTCGTATTGCTTGCGACGCAAAGCATAAGAGGCCTCGCCGAGTTCCCAGCAGTAGCGCAAGCCGCGGAATGGCGACTCAGCCCCGATCGCCGTCAAGCACGAGTCCGATTGGCATGGCAGGAAGATCTCCCTGCCGCGGTACCGGATTGCCATCGCGTCGATGTACTGGTCGAGGAAGCCACTTCCATCGAGCTGGCCAGTAGCGGCTTCCCGTACCAGCGAGACAAGGTTGTTCTCTACAGCGCCAAGCTGGCCCCTTGCGGTAGCCAGGATTTCCATGTACTCGTCAGAGAAGGCCGAAAGCCCGAGATTATCTGGCAATGACCTTATAGACCGCTCTGCTCGGTGGATCCACCCATTTAGGGAACTCTGAATACTCTGCGGCGAAGTCACGGCCCACCCCCTTGACACTTGCCTATGAGGCAGCTGGGCCTGAACTGCCGCAACGTCTGGCTCCTACGCCCGGTGGACACGGAGGAACGCCGGTTCAGCGTCCATACCACAAAGGCCATGGTTTACGACAACCAGGATGCTAGTAGCCAATCGTGTGCCGTGCAATGGTGCCCGTCGGCTTCGTGACGCGCACGTATGTCCCGCCTGCCGCAGCGAGATTGTCAGGCCAGGCCCCGGACATGCCGGGCGGCTGCGCATCATCCCCAGAACCCCCGGCTCGGCCCAGGCAACCAAGGCGGCGTCACGACCTGACAACTGGCTACTGTCCCGCGCTCATGATCTCCAGTTCGGTGCCGCAACAACAGCCCGGCCGATCAGTCCCAGCCAGCGCCAGAACGGCGGCTCGGCGCGCGTTCTTCTGAGGGGCTCCCTAGTTACTCAGGGTGATGCGATCGAGCGAAGTAGCCCGGGTCGGTCCAGTGCGTCCAGCCTGCTGGAGGTCGCAGCCCAGGTGCCGTAGGCGGCTGCTCTATGCCTAACCAAACGCGCTGTGTGCGGCATGACCGGATGTTCTCTGCGTCGCACTGGGCCTATAGCGTGCACGCTGATGTCATCTGCCTGATGGCCGGAAATAGCGCAGGATCTGGTATTCGTAATAGATCTCCCGCGGTCCGCCGGGAGCCGTGTATTGCCAGATCGGTTCAAGATCAGCCAGCTGATGGCCGGTCTTTCCTGGGCGCCGTAGCGCGCCACCGGCGAACTCCACCGGCGGCACGCCAGCGGCCCGCACCAATGGCCGCCGAAACCCGGGCCAGTTCACCGTTGCGGCCACCAGCCGAATCCGCCGCCGGTATCCGGCCCGAAATACACGCTATAAGGGGGAGGGCCAGGTCAGCGAACTTCGGTGTACTCGCTGCGGTCCAGCTGCACAAGGTTGGTGTAGCCGGTGCCCTCTGGCTCTGCGACGTCGGTGTACTGGCTGCCGTCCAGCCGCACGACGCGGAAGCTGCCCCCGGAGAGCAGCTTGCGCAGGTGCCGCATCCCGCTCATGCCCGCGAGCGCGACAGCTATGGCGGCGGCGAGGACCGAGCCGCCGAACAGCGCCAGCCCGCCGACGACATATCCCAGCATCATCATGACCACTGCGGCCAGCAGGGCCACCGGCACGGCCGCCACCAGCAGCAGCGCGAGCATCGTCACGGCGATCATGGCCTTGGCCGGCCTGTCCGGCGTCCGCTCCGCGTACCAACCGGTCATCACGCTCACCTCTCAAGGCCCGGAGCCCGTCAAGGACCCAGGCCTACCCGAACAACACGACATGTCGTGTCCTCTATCGTCAACGCGCGACTCGATCAGAATCATTCCGTAACCTTCGGGCGCGCTGACCGCGGGCGGACACCCACCGCCGTGCGGCAGAAGCGGATGCGGCGAGGTCCGGCCGGGAGTATTCAGGGCACGGCACAGACGGTGCCGGACGCCGGTTACCGGCTGCCCACTCGTTCCAGCAAGACCTTCAGGCTGGCGCCTTCTTCGGCCTGATGGCACGCGATCGCGCCGATCCGGTTCCCCAGGGTCTGGCGCAGCAGCCAGCCGGCTATCGGGCCGATGATCGGAGCCCGAACGCCCATGGCGATCCCTCCGGCGCGACGACCGCGACGTTCCTGGTCAAGGGCTACCCGGGCACGAGCATGGACGACATCGCCGCCACCGCGGCGGTGTCCAAGCAGACCGTCTACAAGCACTTCGCCGACAAGGAACAGCTCTTCGCCGACGTGGTTCTCGCCACCACCGACCAGGTGAGCGGGGTCGTGCGGATGGTCGCTGCCGCCCTGCTTCCAGGATCTGACCGACCGCGGACTGCTCCAGACCGGGGATCCGCTGCTGGCCGCCCACCACTTCGCCGGGCTGCTGCTGTGGATCCCGGTCAACCAGGGCATGTTCACCGGCAACCACGACAGCGACAAGGCGGACCTGGAGTCCTACGCCGGCCAGGCGGTCAGCGCCTTTCTCCGCGCCTACGCCGTCCCCCGGTCAGCGGAGACGTAACTCCGCCGGGCCCGTTCCGCAGCCAGTGACGCCCGCCGCTGACACAGATCGACCCGTTCGGCATGCAGTTGAGGCAGCCAGACTGACGGCCGAGCGGCCGTCCAGACCGGCGGGCCGGCGCGCGGTTATCTAGAGCTCTTTACGCCGCTGAGCCGCGGGCAGTCACAGTGGTCGGCCTCGGCGTGGGTGTGGAAGAACGTCAAGAACGACCGGATCGCCAAGGCCGGGATGACCAGCAAAGACGACCTCAAGGCCAATGCCGCCAGCGCGCTGCGCCGCCTGCAGAAGCCACCCGGCCTGGTCCGCTGGTGCCCCGGCACCGGTCGCGGGCGGGTGCTGGCCTGCCCTGCGCTCCCCGGTGCGCTGCCGTCACAACTGGTCAGGCTCCTGGATCAACGCATGCGGCTGGGACAGGGCTCACGCTCGGGATGCTATGCGTGCGGTGACCGCGGGGCAGATTATGCCCATTTCTGTGCATGCCCCCGGGACGCAAGTGCGCCTGGCCGGGCCCGGAGGGGGATCCCCTGCGGGATCCCCCCAAGACGGGCGCTAGTGACCGGCGAGCTTCGGCACCAGGGTGGCGGCGTTGGGTGTGCCCAGGCCGGTGACCGGGTCCCAGCCGGTGGTCGCCGGGTAGCCGGGGATGCCGGGGTCGGTTTGGTTGTTGCCGGTGGTGACGTCGTAGAAGTAGGTACCGTAGTCAGGCCCGGAGGCGAGTGTGTAGAGGGTTGGGTTGATCAGGCCGAGGCCGCGTCCGGCGATCTGGTCCGCGATCGCGACCAGCCCGGCCCACTGTGGGCAGGACGAGGACGTGCCGCCCACCACGTACCAGCCGGCGCTGCACGGGTTGCCGGGTGAGCAGTTCAGGCCGCCTTGGGCGTCTCCGGGCGCGGTGTCGTAGACCAGCACACCGGTGAGGGCACTGGCCTGGTAGGCGACATCGGGCACGCCGCGCATGTCGCCGATCGGGGTCGACCCGGTCGGCAGCGTGTCCTGGTAGGAGGGCCTGGGGAACACGTGGCTGAAGCCGCCGCCTGAGGCGATCCAGCCGACCTCGCGGACACCGGGATTGGCCACGCATCTCGCCGGCGGGTCAGCCGAGTCGACGCTGGTGCCTGTCGTGGGGTCGGTGCACAGGTAGGTGCCGCCCACGCCGGTCACCAGCGGGTCGGAAGCCGGCCACTCGACGGACGGGAACGGTATCGTCGCCGGGTTCTTCACCGGCGTGAAGTACGTGTTTGCCGTCCCGCCATCGCCGGAGGCTGCCAGCACGGTGACGCCGTCGCTCGCTGCGGAAATGAACGCGTGCCGCAGGTTCAGCAGCGATTGCGTGCTGGCGAAGGTTTCCTCGGCGGCGGCGAAGCTCTGCGAGATGACCGTCGCCTCGTGGTGGTCCACGATGAACTGCTCGGCGTTCATCATCGGCGGGAAGCCCTGCACCCCAAGTGTCTCGGCGGGGTTGGTCGTCATGAGCAGGATGTTGGCCTGCGGGGCGATACTGTGCGCCCACTCGACATCGAGGCTGGTCTCCAGGGCCCAGATGTTGCGGGTCTGGGTGCCCGTGCCGTTGCTGCCCGGCGGTGGCGCCTTGACTTGGGTCACGCCGTTCCAGTAGACGTGCTGGAACGTCGGCATGTCCGGGGTACAGGTCACGCCCGGCTCGCCGCACATGTGCGGCAGGCCCATCTGGGTGTCGAAGTTCGCCAGGTCAGACGCCATGTTCGGGTTGCCGAACGAGTCGATGATGGCGACGGTCACGCCCTGGCCCTCATGTCCCGCCCCATAGAGCGGGCCCAGGTTGTAGGAATTCTGCATGGACGTCGGGGTGAAGCAGCGCCGGCCGACCGAGAAGCAGTCCCCCTCACTTGGCGGTGTCGTGCTGCCACTGAGGAACTGGTACTCCACAATGCTGGGCACAGGCGGCGGCAGACCGCCGGCGGCAGCGATACCGGCGCCGGCCGGACCGAACCCCAGCACCGAAGCGCCGGCGAATGCGAATGCCGCAACCCGGCGGGCCGTCTGGCGTACGTTCTGATGGAACATGCTGTCCTCCATCCACGCTGATGGCGAGCAATGGTCATTCACATGCTCCTCAGACGCGCCACCTCAGGCAAGACGTACGGGAAATGCTGCGAAACTGGCGGCGGCTCCGCGATCGGGTACCGCCGCAAGCAGAATTGGCCCATCTGTGCTCGGTGCGCCTCTCAGATTCGAGCACCAACAGGCATACCGAGTCGGCAGGCCGCGCCAATATCTTCCGGCACAGCCGCCGGGGTGACGCAGTTCAGGTGAACGCAGCCGTCATGGTCATCACGGGCCATCAGGTGACGGATGCGTTCGGCGGCTTCTGCAGCTTCGCTGCACGCTGCCTGATCGGCTGGTGCCGTGGCCAGGGATCTGCCCGCCGGGGAAGATGTACTTGTGGATCCAGGTGTGGCCGCCGCGGGTGGCGAGCATACGGTCGTGTGGCATCGTGATCGCCTGCAGCCCGGCCTTGCCGCCGGGGGCCAGCAGCCGGTCGATGGCGGAGAAATAGGCGGGCCAGTAGCGCTCACCGACCGCCTCGATCATCTCCACGCTCAGGACCACGTCATAACGGCCGGTGGCCTGGCGGTAGTCACGCAGTTGCACGTCCACCCGGTCCGCGACACCCGCTGCCGTGGACGCGCGAAAAAGACCCCGCCACCGCACGCAAGCTCTGGGACCACCTGGCCGCGGCGACCGCCACGGACTCACCAAAGCCAGCACAGGCAGGGCGGGATAGCGTGGCTGCTGAGCACAACATCCCTGTGCGGGGGCAGAGATGACCGAGCAGCAGTATGAGGTGGTGGACCGCCGGGACGGGTCCGAGCCACGCCGCTATCCGGCACACCTGGTAGCCGGGATCGGGGTGGACGGCTCGTTTGCTGAGGCACCCACCCGTGCGTTCCGCCCGCTGGCCGGGTTCATCAATGGCGCCAACCGCTCGCGCCGCCAGATCGCGATGACGACGCCGGTCACCCAGCAGGAGGCCGGCCCGGAAAAGATCGCCATGACGGCCCCGGTGGTGCAGCAGGCCAGCGGCCGGCCCGGCAGCTACCTGGTGCAGTTTGTGATGCCATCACACTTCACCGCCCAGACGCTGCCAGCGCCCGGGGATGCCCGGGTGCGAACCCGGCAGATCCCGCAGCAGCTGGCGGCAGCGGTGCGATTCTCCGGCCGGTGGACGCGTAAGGAGTTCGAGGAACGCGGGAAGGCGCTCCGCCAGGCCATCGTCGCCGCAGGCCTCCACCCGGCCGGCCCAGTGCGTTATGCCCGCCTCAACTCGCCCTGGACGCCCTGGATCCTCCGGCGGAACGAGGTCGTGCGACCCGTCGAGGAGTAAAGGGTGGAGCGCAGGCTGACTGTGATCGCCGGAGTGGCGATCGTCGTTGCGGGCACGCTGCTGCACTTCGTTTACGGCTGGTCGGGACAGAACGCTCTGGCCGGGCTGGTCAGTCCCGTCAATGAGAGTGTGTGGGAACACACCAAGCTGCTGGTCGTCCCGGTGGTCGTTGCCGGGGCGGTGGAGGCGGTCCTGCTGCATGACGTCCGGCGGGTGGCGTGGGCGACGCTGGTGGAGGCGATCGTGGGGGCGCTGGCCATCGTCACCATCTTCTACACCTATACCGGGGCTCTGGGGACCGGGCCGCTCCTGTGGGCTGACATCACCTCGTTCGTACTGGTCGTTGCGGGCGGGCAGTGGCTGTACCTGCGGGTCCTGCTGTCACACCAGATCACTGTCCCGCCGGCGGCCGTTTCGGTGCCCGGTCTGCTGGCCCTGCTGGTCCTATATGCGATCTGGACTGCGACGCCGCCAGACCTGCCTGTCTTCCAGCCCGGCTGAACGGGCCTGCATGGCCGCGGCCGGCCGGCCGGCCCCGGGCTGGCCGCAGCTGCCGGCTGGCCAGTGATCAGGAGGCCGACAGCAGCCATGCCGCAGACGGCTATGCCCCGGGCGCGGGCCGAGCCCGATCCATCGCATCAGCCGCTTCGACCCCCGCTGCGCTGCGCCGGATCACAGCCGCCACGCGGCTAGGTGCGCAAGACGTTGGCGAAGATCAGCCACGCGAGCAGCGATTTGGCGGTGAAGCTCAAAGCGATATAGACGACTTCGCCGTGGAGGTAGTCGCGCCAGCGCCCGATCTGCGCGTACTGCAGTGCCATGTTGGCCGCGAAGCTGAAAAACAGCACAAACTGGACGATGGTGATGGCGTAAACAAACCCCGGCACCTGGGCTGGCTGGGCGACATAGATCGCGATCAATGCCCACGGGACGATGCCGGCAAGCGAGCCGAACCAGAAGGCGCTCCAGTCGGCCGCGCCCGGTCGCTGCTGGCGCTCCATCAGCAGCCCGAACAAGATCATCGCTGTGTTCGCCGCGAAGATGGCGACGACGGCAGCAAGGTCGCGGATGCCGGTGAACAGCCCGATCAGCACGATCATCACCGACGCGCTGACGGAGTACTCGATCCACCGCGCGTAGTTGGCGCGGCGGGTCAGCCCGTGCTCATACCACCCGCGCACCGGTGGAGCCGCGACCAGCAGATGGTCGAGCGCCGCCAGGGCAAGGAAGATAGCCACCGCCGGGCCGATCCGTAGCAAGAAGACCACCTGCGGCATCGTCGGCCCAGTGACAGCGACCGGGTCGTTACGCAGATATGACGCGGTCACCGGCAGCGCCAGGTTATTGCTGGCCAGCAGCATGAACGCCGCCTCCGCCGCCAGCAGCACACCGGCGAGGAGATTGAGCGCCCGCAGTCGCCGGTAACGCTGGTTTGTTTCCGCCGGAATACCGTCCACGACCGGGCTGGCCGCCCGGCCACGGCGGCCACCTGCCGCCGACATCCGCCCGCTCGTCATATCCGGTGCTCCCCCGTTCCGTGCACCCGGATGCACGCGACGACCAAGATAGGTCTTGCGCACCCGGGTGCGCCTCCGCGACGTCCCGGCGGCAAGCCGATCCCCCACGCCACGGAAATCCTTGATAAAAACTTATACTAAATTACACTAAGCTTCGAGTGGGTGGCAAATCCAATCCGGGAGGATGAATGGACCTGCGCGAGGCAGCCGACACGCTCGGCGTGCACTACCAGACCGCCTACGGCTGGGTGCGCCAAGGCCTGCTGCCCGCCCGCAAGGTCGGACGCGGATACCAGATCAGCGACGACGACGTGACGGCATTCGCCGCCCGGCGCAGCCTTGGCCAGGAACCCATCCGCCCTATCCGCGTCCGCGACTGGACGGTGCAGGCCGGGCGGCTGTATGCGGCGCTAGCCGACGGGGAGGAGACCCTGGCCCGGCACCGTCTGGAGCGGCTGGCGGGCGGGGTGACCCTGACCGACCTGTGTGAGCACGTCATCGCGCCAGCGCTGCGCCGGATCGGGGACGACTGGGCGGCCGGGCGGGTCTCCATCGCGCAGGAGCACCGCGCCAGCGCGATCTGCGAGCGGCTGATCGCGGCCCACGCCCGGCAGCCCGGCGGCCGCCCACGGGGAGTCGCGGTCGTCGCCACCCCGCCCGGCGAGCGGCACGGCCTGCCCGCGCTCATGGCGGCGGCCTGCCTGCGTGAGGACCACTGGCTCGTGCATCCCCTAGGGGCCGACCTGCCAGTGGAAGAGGTCCCCCGGCTCGCCGGGGAGGCCGGTGCTGACCTCGTCGTGCTGTCGGCCGCCATGAGCGAGACGGCCCGCCAGGCACAGGACGAGGCGCGATCCATCGCCGCCACCCGGCCGGGTCTGACCGTGCTGGCCGGTCGGCCCGGCGCCAGCCTGCACGACCTGCTGGCACTGGCGGGCAACCTGCGGGCGCCCAGCGCGAGACAGCGCACGTGAGGAGAAGGCGGACACCCCTACATGGCCCATTACCAGCCCGGTCAGGACCGGCACCCGGTTCCGCCTCATCGTGCCGTTCTCGGGCCGCTCCTCATGAGCGATACCTACCAGCAGGTTCTGCTCGAATCCCGCGCAGCCCCGCACATCGGCTACGACAGGACGCCGGGCAACCATGACCGTGGGAGCACGCAGATCGCCCAGTTGTGCGCGGGAGCGGAGGCTGATCCAGCCTGCAGCCGGACGCACATAGCGGCTACGGGTGCGGCCGCACCGAGTCGTCGGTTACGGTCTGCGATCGTCGGCAGGCAGGGCGGCTCGGAGGCTGTGTGCTGCGATCCTTCCGCGGGAAGCCGGCTGGAGAAGCTCGCGGGCGATCGCGCGGGTCAGTACAGCATCCGGATCAGCCAGCAGTGGCGGATCTGCTTCCGGTGGGCTGACGCGGGGCCTGAGGACGTGGAGATCACTGACTACCACTAGGAGGGGAGGAAACATGGCAGCCGACACGGTGATGGCGCCCGTGCATCCTGGGGAGATCCTGCTGGAGGAGTTCCTCAGGCCGCTGGCGGTGAGCCAGTACCAGCTGGCCAAGGAAATCGGGGTCCCGGCCCGGCGGATCAACGAGATTGTGCACGGCCAGCGCCGCATCAGCGCGGACACCGCGCTACGGCTGGCCCGTTTCTTCGGCACGTCGGAGCGGTTCTGGATCAACCTTCAGTCGCGCTATGACCTGGAGGTAGAAAAAGACCGGCTCGGCGATGCGCTCGACGGCATCCGCCCGCTCACAGCCGCCCGCTGACAGGCCGCCCAGGAAGCGCCTGCATTGGGCGTGCCACCACCGCGGGGAAGATGCAACTGAGTGGCAGATTGAGTGGCAAACGGCGCTTGGCTGAGCCTGTTTGGCGCCTGCGGACGCTAGCGACGGCTCGCGTTACGCCCCCGTCTGCCGACATTATTACCGCGCATGAACGCCTCAGCCCGCCCTCAGAGCTTGCGTACTGCATAGAGTGAGCGACGCAGCAAGCCCGAGATCCCGGGACGGCAACAGTTGCCGAATCGGGCGCGGAGAGAGGCGGCGCACGGGGCATCGGCCGCGGTGCCAGAATGTGCGCTTATGGCATGCCTTGGATCATTCGATTTTGAGACTATTCAGTCCGCGGGCAATTTACAGTAATCTCATTCTGTGCCGGTTCTGCGGTCCCGTCTCAGCGGTCGCTGGACCTGCCCCCGGTGGGGTCGCCGGCGAGCCCGCTAGAGGCGGTGACGGATCCTTGACCTACCCCAAGCTGATGTGCTGGTGCTGATGTGCTGGTCGGCGGCTCAGCAGGGAGCGCAGGCCGCGCTTGCCCGGGGCGAGACCGCCCTGGCCAAGACGGGCACAGCAACTGTGCGAGAAGCTGCTGTTCCTGGCCAGCCCGCTCGACCTGTACGCAGAGGAAATCGACCTACGGACCGGCCGCCACATGGGGAACCTCCCCCAGGCGTTCACGCATCTGGCCTTGATCGACGCCGTCATCCACGTCATCCAGGCACAGCAGCAGCCGGAACCGGCAGCACCGGACCGGGCCTGTCCGCAGCCCTACTCCCCGGGTGCCGGCTCCGGGTCCAGGTCCGCCTCCGCGAGCAGGCGAGTGGCCGCGCCGGGTTCAGTCAGCAGCGCGGCGAGCAGATGCCGGGCCGGCCACCTGCCTGCCGCCCAGGCCAGGCCGCAGGCGAGGCCGCCGGGCTCGGCGGCGTGAACGGCGCCGTCGGTGCAGCGCCAGGGCACCGGGACACCATCCACGACGAGCCGGTCATGCGCCTGGTAGGTCGCTGGCGCGGCGGGCAGCACCGCCCGCACGACGTCCGGGACCGGGCGGGACACTGGCGACGCCTCGACCACACCGGCGACTTCCTCCGAGACCAGCGGCAGGCCCAGCAGGTCAGCGAGCCGCCCGGCCAGGTCGTGCGGGGCCAGTACCAGCGGCTGGGCGGCTACCAGCAGCCACAGGTCCGGCGCATCGAGCACCAGCGCGTCCCCGGCGTCGGCCACCACCACCTCGTCCCCGCACACCGCCCGCACCCGGTCGGGCGGGGTGGCCTCGGCGACGTCCGCGAGCGCCGTCCACAGAGCCCGCAGCTGTGCCCGCGTCACCGGCCGGCCGGGGTCCGCCAGCCGCGCCAGCAGTTCGTCCGCGCCGCCCGGCTCGGCGAGCAGGTCCACAAGTGAGGTGCGGACCCCGAGCGCGCGGGCGACGGCCGGGTCCGCCGGCAGGGCGGCATCGTCGTACAGGCCCGCCAGCAGCGGGTTCCCGCCGACGGCGCGCAGGTCGGTGGGCCGTCGGCCGCCGAGGACCGGATGGCGGCGCAGCCACCAGGCGGTGTAGGACGTCACATCGGCATGGCGGCCGTCGCCGAGCAGCACCCGGGTGGGCTCGGCGAGCGCCGCCCGCAAGGACGGCGCCGTGAGCAGCTCCAGTGCCCGCGGCCAGCGGGCCGGGTCGACGAGCTCCAGGTCGCGGACGGCCAGCACCTCCGGCGCCACCGGCGGCACGCCACCGCCGGGAAACCGCGCGCAGATGCCCGCCGCCCATTCGTCCGCGCCGTCGAGGTCGAGGTCAGGGTCATCAAGAGCGACGTCTTCGGCCACCAGCAAGGCGAAGGACGACAGCACGCCTACGGCCTCGAACGTCGCGGCATGGTAGCGCTCGAGCATCACGGGGCTCAGGGTGCCAAACGGCGTGTCCGCCGCGACCACCTCGGCCAGCGGCCCGCCGGGAAGCAGCAGCTCCCCCGCCGGGTACCACTCGCCCTCGGCGCCCGGCAGCGCCAGATCCGCGAGCCAGGGCTGCTCCCCCGGCGCTAGGTGCGCGGCGGCGACCAGGCTGAGCAGGACGTCGGCGACCGGACCCGGGTCCTCTTCCTCGTCATAGGAGGCGGCGACCATGGCGCGCACGGCCGGGTCGGCCAGCACCCCGCGGGGGGTCGCTTCGACCGCGCCCAGCCGGGCGAGCAGCGGGTGCACCGCGCCGGGA
>OFHK01000472.1_pt1 | contig 11818 bp, 9 predicted proteins | sample 1521951 | NCBI WGS metagenome assembly OFHK01 (sample SAMEA2468436, study PRJEB22500) | soil metagenome | biome: Glassland; feature: Farmland; material: Clay | place: Australia | collected 2013-01-31 | depth 0.55 m
AACATAGGCCGGCGCCAGCATGCCTGCCCGGCCACGCAAGCACGCTGAACAGCACAAACACAAGCCAGCCGTAGCAACACGCGGCACACGACACCCGAAACAATCAAGGAATCAGGCCAGTTGACAAACGCCTCTTACGATGGTTACTCGCTGGCTACCGGGCCACCTGCGACGCCACCGCCAACGTGGTCGCCCGCCTGGATGAGATCGCGGTCGCTGTGCAGGCCCCGAGCCGTGTGCTGAGCGCAGCCCGGGCAGCTACCCGGGTCGTGAGGCGGGCTGGGGTTGCCGGTGAGGCGGGAGATGGGCCTTCAAGGCCGGGCAGGACGCTCAATGGCCGAGGCTATTGGACACTGCCATCGCTGGAGGCAGCTGGGCAGGCACCCCCAGGACCCGCTGAGCACGAGCTCCGCAGGCTGACCAGGCTTGATCCGGTTCTGCTGCTCCGTGCCAAGGCGATCGACAGGGCGGCGCGCATGCTGGTCGCGGAAGCGAAGCGCATGATCCGGCAACCAGCCATGCCTCGTTTGCCACACGAGGCTGGCGAGTCAGTCGGGACTGAGAGGACCGCAGCCCGCGTGGCGGCCGAGAGTTTCCTGGATGGCCAGGCTCCAATGACGAGTGGCGGCACAACTGCGTCGGCATCGGTGCCACTGGCCTCGCCCCGGGCTGGGCGTCGCCTGCTGTGATCCAGCGACGTTCCCCGCCGCCGCGCCGAGGTGGTGAGAGTGGCAGGGTGTCGTCCAAGGATGGGATAGCGGGTGACAGGCTGCGGTTCAGCCGGGCCAGAGCCCGAATTGTTCGAGTTCCTTGGCAAGGTCTCCCGAACGCTCCAGGTCATCACGGCGGGATCGAGGCTCGCCCGACATCCGGGACCAAACGGAACCGTACGGACCTTACGTGACTACGCAGAACTCAGCATAGCGCCCCCGTAGCACGCGATCTTGGCCGAAGCCAGGGCGAACACTGCGGTCAGCAGCAGTCGCCGACCTCGTACTCGTGCTTCGGGCACGCCCAATGGCGAATTGAGCGCGAGCTGCCCATCCGTCTGGGCACGTTGGACCCTCGTCACCGCCTGGCGACTAGCCTGGCGAACGGCTGGCCGCTGATCTCGTGGTGGACAGCTCATCAGCAACCCGGCCGGTACCGCTCAGCCCTGCTACAGGGCACTTTCGGGATGGTTCGGCTGGCTCTGGGGGAGCGGCTGGGGCTTGGATGACGTCCGTCGCGCGGCCAGAGCGTAGTCAAGCGTCGCATCGGGGTTGGGGCTGTAGTCCAGTAACTTGACGATCAGTTCCCCTATCTGCTCACTCATCGGCCGGGCCGCGCGGTACCACCAGGCCGAGGGGCCACGTTTCCCTCCCCGCTCCCCGAGATGACGAACCAGCAGGTCTTTTTCGTACAAGATGCTGGTGACCTTCGCCACGGTCGTGTAGGCCACTGGCGCGTAATCCATCCGATCGCGGATATCCCGGACCGTCAGCCAGCCACCGGCCTCCCATAGGACCTGCATGATCGCGGTCTCCAGCGGGCCTAGGCCCAAAGGGGAGCGCCGCTCGCGCCGGTCAGACCGCATGGCAACGCCCCGGCTGGGCGGTGGCTGGCCGCTGACTGGTCCTGGATGGCAGGCGCCATTCCGCCCAGACCACTTTCACCAGTCCGGCCACTGTGGTGGGTTGCCAGCCCCATCGGCTGCTGAATGCCTCCACCAGCGCCAGCCCACGGCCTCGCTCGGCGTCTGGGCCCAGGCTCAGCCGCACCGGGGGCCGGGGGCTCGCGTCCGCCACGGCAACGAGCATGCAGCGGGTATCCGACCCGAGCCAAACCCATACGGGCGCCACGGCTGGCCGTAGTTTGGCGGACGCCATCACGGCGTTGGTGACCAGCTCAGAAACCACCACGCCTGCGTCCTGGCCTAGCTCTTCGTGACCCCATTCCCACAGCAGTTGCCTCACGTGGACGCGGGCTGAGGGCACCGCGCCCTCTAGCGCTCCGAGCGTGATCGCGTTGCGCAGCGGCCAGCGCTCCAGGTCGTGACCATGGTGGGAAGGCGGGACCGGTACCGAAGCGCCGTCATGTCCAGAACTGCCGACCGTGGTCTCGTGTACGGCACCGGTTCCACTTCCGGCGGAGTGAGCGCCGCCTGCGGGGCGTCTGGAGTGTGCGCGCTCGTGCTGCCGGTCATGAGGCGACTGCTTCTAAACAGTTGATGCCTGATCCGGCCTCAGCAGCATAGGTGAACGGGAGCCCGTGGGGGGTGTACGGCACTCGGGGAACCTCCTTGCTGGGTGGAAGGTCCGCTACGATCCGCATGTCGTGCCCCCGGCTCGACAAGTGCAAGCGATACTAGTTGCAAGTATTGCAGTTCGCAAGCGCTTCTGCTGCCTGCCTTGCATGCGGGAGGATGAGATATGCCTGCCGGCGGTAAGCCAACCGTCAGATCACGCCGAGTCGGCTCGGAGCTGCGACGGCTGCGTGAGGCTGCCGGTGTCACCACGGCCCAGGCAGCGGAGTTGCTGAGTTGCAGCGCAGCAAAGATCAGCCGGATGGAGAACGGCATCGTCAGCGTGCGTGTGGTGGACTTGCGGCTCCTGCTCGACCACTACGGCGATGAAGACCAAGAGCATCGGGCGTACCTGGAACGCCTGGCACGGGAGAGCAACAAGCGCGGGTGGTGGCAGGACTACGGCGACACCATCCCTCCGTACTACGCCGACTTCATCGGCCTGGAAGCCGATGCCAGCTATATCAAGACGTGGGAGCCGACCACCGTCCCAGGACTCCTTCAGACGCCCGAGTACGCCAGGGCCGTGATGCTGGCCAACCCTGCTATGGTCTCGCCCGACAAGCTGGAGAACTTCATCAGTATCAGGCGGGAGCGGCAAGCTCGGCTGGAACAGGGCACCGATGCCCGGCTGGACGCCGTGATCTGGGAAGTCGCCTTGATCACGACGGTCGGCAGCGACGAGATTCAGCGCGGCCAGCTCAGCAGGCTGCTGGAACTCATGGAACGGCCGAACATCAGTGTGCAGGTGCTTCCGCTTGAGGCGGGCGCGCAGGCGAGCATGTCCGGCTCGTTCGTCATGTTCAGCTTTGGCAGCGAGCGATCTGTAAGTACTGTCTTCGTAGAGAACCTCACCAGCAGTCAGTACCTCGAAATGGATCAGGAGCTACGCGGCTACACGCTGGTCTTTGACGCGCTGCAGAGCGCGGCGCTCAGCCCGGCCGCCTCAGCAACGCGAATCAGGCAACGACTAGAGCAGCGAAAGTGACTCGGAGATAGAGCGATGGACCCCGACGACGTGACCACCCCGTGGCGCAAGTCGAGTTACAGCAACACAGGGGCGAACTGCGTGGAGGTCGCCAGGACCCGCAGCGGCAAAGTTGCGGTGCGAGACTCGAAGAACCCAGATGGCGCAGTGCTGCGCTTCAGTCTGGACGAGTGGAAGAAATTTGTAGCGAAGATCCAAGCTACGGCCCCTAACTCCCAGCCGCTGGCGGCGATCCCGTCATCACTGACCTCGACGAAGACCCTGTGCACATGGCCGTCGCCATAGGGGTCCACCGGCCGGCCAAGCGCCCACCGCTGCGTGGAGCCCTCCGGCGCGATCACCAATCGGTCGTCCCCACCATCCACCCGCCCATACTGTCCCCGCGGTAGCCCACTCCGCCACCGGTGGACAGGCATAAACGACACCCATTCCGCATGGCCCAATTCCAGAGCCGGACCGGGCGGGGCCGCCCGGCACGGACCTGGCGGCTCCGGCGATCATCGCTACGCCACGTCACGATCAACTCGCCGCCCCGGCGCCCATCGCCGCCGATCTGCGCGACCACGTCAGCCCGGATGGATCGGTGGTCCGCAGATCCGGGTGATCTGCGCGCCTCCTAGAGTGATCGGCGAGCGTACCGTTCCCGGCTGACGGGACGCCGACCGATTCGGGTCAGCGATCCAGGGCGGCGCGCGAGGGCGAGAAACTCCTCGTCGGTGATGCTACCGGTAGTTCAGCCAGACCCAGCGCTACACACACGTCAGCGCGGAACTCACCCAGCACGCCGCCGAGCGGATGGGGGAGGCGCCGTGGGGATGACAGCCCGGCCAGGCTCCCGGCAGGCCGCAGCCCGCCGCGAGATGGAACTGCAACTACAACTGCAACCAGAAAGGATCATGATGCGCGCGGAAACAGCGAATGTGCTGGTCAGAAGCACATCAACGGGTGGGGCGCCAGGGGCTCGAACCCTGAACCCACGGATTAAAAGTCCGCTGCTCTACCATTGAGCTAACGCCCCGGAACATCCGCTGGTGAGCGGACACCACCGCAGGAAGCGTACCGACTCTGCGCGGGCGGCGCTGCGCGGCCCGGTCGCTGGCGCGTTCCTCAGGTGGCCGGGTGCCGGGACCGGGGCTGGATCATCCGCCGGATCCAGTTGGCGCCGACCGGCTGATGCCCGTCCAGTTCGGCCCGGGTGGGCGTCATGGCGTGCGGGTCCAGCCTGGGCAGCAAGGTCTCGAACCAGGGGTCCGGGCAGTGGTTGTCCGCGGCCGGGGCGAAGTCCTTGTGCGCCTGCTCGGCCACGAAGTCGGAGAATATGCGGTTCTTACGTAGTGCCCGCAGGTCCGGGTCGGCGCTGATCCACTCGGAAGGGCGTTCCAGTTCGCAGCTGGGATCGCCGATGGCAAGGCGCAACAGCATCACCGCCGTGCTTGCCGCAACCGGGTCGGGTTCCTCGCCGGGTACCGGCTGCGCGTACAGGCACGCCGCGTTGTAGACGGCCTGCCAGTGCACCCTCCCGTACTGCCAGGCGTGGCCGTTGCTCAGCGCCGTGCGCAGATCGAGCCAGCGCTGTACCTGGGCCTGCGTCCTCCTGAGCCGGCGCTGAGCCTTCAGTTCCGGTTCCCGCCGCCGGCGGAACCGGTGCCCGGCCGTTGCCGCTGGTTCCCGCAACGCGAGGAGCCGGTACTTGACGATCTTCGCCGCGATGGATGGCGCCCGCATCCGCCGTCGCGGGTGCCGCCACCAGCGCGGGCGCGTGCGCAGCAGGTCCAGCAGTGCCGCGCGTTCGGGCCGGTGGCACAGCGCGAACCACAGCAGTGATGTCGCCCGCATCCGGCGGCGGAATGCCCTGAGTTCGGCGTAGGCCAGGAGTTGCAGCACCTGCTGGATCTGCGCGGCAGTGCGGCCAGCGGGCTGCCTGGTCGCCAGCAGTGCGATGATCTGCTCTTCCCTGGCCCGCGAGCCTCGCCCGTGCTGGGCCAGGCCGAGCCGGCGGAAGTCCCGCCGGCTGATTTTCCGCAGCAGGCCAGCCCATCTCAGCTGGCGGATGATGGCGCCGTTCAGATCGGACGCGTCCTGGCCGTCGTGGGCGCGTCCGCCGCCCGGCCAGCGCTCGAAGACCGGCCCGCCCAGCGAGCTGAGCGTTACCGCCAGCCGGTACCGGGCGGGCAGGAAACCAGGATGGTGCACCCGGTTGTCCAGGTGCAGCAGCAAGGAGATGGCGGTCTGGCCCTCCAGATCCTCCAGTGAGGCGAGTTCGTACTGCATCACGCCGGCGTTCGTGCTCCGGCGCACGAATTCGGTCAGCTTCGCCCGCTGGTCCTGGCGGGACTGCCAGAAGTCCCCGAAGGTCCAGCCCGCCGGGCGCATCTCGCGGGTGAGCAGGTAGGCCGACAAGTCATCGCCGTCCGCCGACCCGGTGGCCCAGGCCGGCGTGGAGCAGTCCTGCCGGAACACCTGGCGGGCGGTGAACCCGGCGACCATTTCCGCCGCATCCTGTTCCGTGCAGGGCCGCAGGATGCGGGTGACAAGGCTCTGGCCGCTCCGCGCATCCCGCAGGTCCACGGTGACAAGCAGGTTGGGTCCCTGGGGATCGGCCCGCCCGCCGGGGTAGCAGTGCTCGACGAAGATCTGCACCTCGTAGGTTCTGGGCCTGGCCTCCAGTGCGTGGACCACCTGCATCACGGCGGCCGCGAGCTTGCTGCCCTGCAGGCCCGATTCTGAGACGACCGCGGCCAGGCTCTGCAGGGTCGAGCCGCCCGGCATGGACGCGGGCGCCCGGATCGCCACCGCGGGCAGCCGGAACTTCAGTTCCTCCGTGATCCTGGACCGGGCCCTGACGTCCGCGTCCCCGGCATCTGCCGGGGGCATGGGCGCGATATGGACGGTGGGCTGCTGGCGCCGGGTGCACAATATGTCGAATGCCACCAGCAGGCCGCCGGTGAGCAGCAGGAGCAGCATCCAGCCCACCAGCCCCGGTACCACAAGGCGATGCAGGCTGGCCGGGATCAGCGGCCCGAACATCTGCCGGGAGATCGCGTTGCCGCCACCGGTCAGCGCGCCCAGGAAGGTCGCGGGCCGCGCGCGGAGGTTCAGCCCGTACCCCAGGACGGCGACCAGGACCGCCACCGTGACCGCGATGACGGCCAGGCGGTAGGTACGCCGCGAGAACTGGTACGCCACCCAGCCGAGCACGACGAAAATGACGGCGAGTGCGGGCCAGTCGAGGTAGGCCCGGTTCATGACTTTGGCCCCGCGTGTGATGAGAGTAGTCAGATAACTACCTAGAGTAGCGACCACGCCGGTCATCGGCCAGGGATCATCACCAGGACACCAAGAAAACCTGCGCCCGAACGAGGCGTCGTGGCGGGACACCGGCGACCCGGGGACCCGGGCAGGCCCGCCCGCTACCGGTAGGCGGAAATCCCGGTGAGGGCCTGGCCGACGGCCAGGGTGTGGATCTCCTCGGTGCCCTCGTAGGTGAGCACGGACTCCAGGTTGCTGGCGTGCCGGATGACCGGGTACTCCAGCGTGATCCCGTTCGCGCCGAGGATGGTGCGCGCCTGCCGGGCGATCTCGATCGCGGCCCGGACGTTGGCCATCTTGGCCAGGCTGATCTGCTCCGGCGCGAGCGTCCCTGCCTCCTTGAGGCGGCCCACATGCAGCGCGAGGAGCTGGGCGCGGGTCAGGTCGGCCAGCATCCAGGCGAGCTTGGACTGGGTGAGCTGGAACCCGCCGATCGGCTTGCCGAACTGCTCGCGGGTGCGGGCGTACTCCACCGCCGCCTCCAGGCAGGCCCGGGCCGCTCCGGTGACCCCCCAGATGATCCCGAACCTGGCTTCGGTCAGGCACGACAACGGCCCCCTGAGGCCGGTCACGCCTGGCAGCACCGCATCCGCGGGCAGCTTGACCTCATCGAGGTGAAGTTCGGCGGTGACCGAGGCGCGCAGCGACATCTTCTTGTGGATGGCCCGTGCCGTGAAGCCCCGCGCGCCGCGCGGGACCAGGAAGCCGCGGATGCCGTCGGGCGTTCCTGCCCAGACCACGGCCACGTCAGCGATCGCCCCGTTGGTGATCCACATTTTGGTACCGGACAGTACCCAGCCTTTCTCGTTCTGCCTCGCGTAGGTTTTCATGCTGCCCGGGTCGGACCCGTGGTCAGGCTCGGTGAGGCCGAAGCATCCGATCGCCTCCCCGGCCGCCATCCGGGGCAGCCATTCCTCCTTCTGCTCCGGTGACCCATAGCGCCAGATCGGGTACATGGCGAGCGAGCCCTGCACGGAGACCAGGCTGCGCAGGCCGGAGTCGGCGGCTTCCAGTTCCCGGCAGGCGACGCCGTAGGCGACCGGGCCCATCCCCGCGCACCCGTAGCCGGTCAGGTGCATGCCGAGCAGGCCGAGCTTGCCGAGTTCGGGCACCAGTTCGCGGGGGAGCGTGCCGGCCTCGAACCAGTCGGCGATGTGCGGCAGCACGCGGTCAGCCGCGTAGGAGCGCACAGTGTCGCGGACCAGTCGCTCCTCGGAACTCAGCTGGTCGTCGATCTGGAGCAGATCAAGGCTGGCCGGATGGGCCGGGGGTCGGGGCGGCATGGGCGGGTCCTCTCTCTTGCTACCCGATGGGAGCACTTCACAGCGTATGTGGGCGGGTCTGTGCTGTCCGCGTGCCCCCGGGCGGGGCATGATCGGAGGTATGAACGGAGCGAATGACCGCAAAGCGCTGATCCGGCCGCATCGGGGCCGCATGGTCGCCGGGGTCTGCGCCGGCATAGGCAATTATTTCGGCGTCGACCCCAACCTCGTCCGGGTTGTATTCGCGGTACTCACCATCTTCAGCCTCGGCGCCGCCGCGCTCGTGTACCTGGTCGCCTGGGCCGTGGTGCCCGAGGAAGGCGAGAGCAAATCGATTGCCGAGAGCTACCTGGACAAGAACAAGAAGCCGGGCCCAGGGGCCTCCTGATCGGCAGTGGCGCCTGGACCGGCAGTGGCGCCTGGACCGGCAGTGGCGCGGACCGGCAGCGGCGCCCGGACCGGCGGTTGGCTTCAGACCGCGCGATGCCCCGGGGCGGATGCGCGGCTGTCGCGCGTTCCGCCGGCCACCGCGCTGACGTGGCTGGTCCAGCGGGCGGTCAGGATGGCCGCCGAGATGACGCCCAGCATGCCCGCGATCCCCACCATCATCTGTGGGCCCAGGTGGCTGGCTGCCACTCCCGCGGCCAGGATGCCCAGCCCCTGTGTTGCCAGCAGCCCGGACTGGGCGACGCCGAGCGCGCGTGCGCGAGTTTGGTGATGCAGCACTCGCACGAAGGCGGCGGCAGCCGTCAGCTGATAGGCCCCGGCCGCCCCGGCCAGCACCCACAGCGGCACCACCAGCCACAAGGGGGGCCGCAGCATGCTGCACACGAGTGGGGCGAACGAGAGCATGGCCAGCCACCCGAGCATCCGTGCCCGCTGGGCCGGAGTTGTCAGCCGGCCGAGCACCAGCCAGCCAGCCACCATCCCCGCCGGCATGGCGGCCATGAGCAGGCCAGCGGTGAACGGCCCGCCGCCGACCACACGGGCGTAGGCCGGGGCGAGCCCCTCCGGCACCACGGCAAAGCCGGCCAGCCAGCCGAGGAGGACGAGGGTACGTAATCCCGCATGGCCGAAGACCGTCGCCACACCCTCGCTGGTGATCACCCAGAGCGAGGGGCGGGCGGGGGGCAGCCCGCTGCCTGGCAGCGGCCGGTGCTTGACCCACCCGGTGATGAGGGCAGCCGACAGGCAGAACGACAGCGCATCCAGTGCGAGCGCCCGGTGCGGTCCGAACATCGCCACCACGGCACCGCCGGCGAGGAAGCCGCCGGTCTGGCCTGCCTGGAAAATGATGTTGCCCGCCGTGAAACCCCGGACAAGTGTGTCCGGCGGGACGACATCGGGAAGCAGAGCTGTCCGTGCTGCGGCAAAGGGCGGCCCGAGGAGCACGGTGGCGAACAGGAGCGTGCACACCGCCGCCAGGGGCACCTGGGGCAGCGCCATGATCGTCACCAGCCCGGCCCGGATAAGATCCAGGGCGATCATCGCCTGACGACGCGGGAACAGGTCGGCCAGCCCTGACAGGAGCGGCCCGCCGACAATCGGCGGCAGGTAGGTCAGCGTGTACGCCAGCGCGGTGATGGCCGGCGATCCGGTCCTGGCGTACACCAGGACGGCGATCGCGACCTGCGCGATCTGGTCCCCCGCCGAGGACAGCATCTGCGCAGACCAGAGGGCACGGAACTCGCGGATGGCAAACAGATCGGCGTAACTGGCCCGCGGCGAGCCGCTCGTGCGGTGCCGTCCGGCTGTCCGGCCGGACTCTGGTTGCGCGGTGGTGGCAGGTTGCGCGGTGGTGGACGGCGCGGTGGTGGACGGCGCGGTGGTGGACGGCGCGGTGGTGGACGGCGCGGCGGTGGACGGCGCGGTGGTGGCGGGCTGCGGTCTGGCGATGGCTGGATCCGCCGGGATGACTCTGGCTGGCGGGAGTTCGGCGGGGAGGATCTCGGTCCGCAAGAGATCCGCGGGGAGGAGTTCGGCCGGGAGATGGTCGGCCCGCAGGAGATCCGCTGGGAGGGGCGGCTCCTGGCCGCGGGCGGTCGCGCTCATCTCTCCGGCTCCCCTCTCTCGGTGCTGAGTCACTTCTGACGTGGGCCGTAGTACTTTATGTAGTCGATCTGATGCGTTCTGATAACAGGCAGTAGTGACTATGCGTTGTATGCCGATTGCTAACCGTGTCGGATTTTGGCTGCGCGCGCAAGGGGTCTGGCATGATCACTGTGTGCGGGGCGTTACGCTGGGAGCCGCAGCAAGCCGCTAGCGTCCCGTTGCCGATCTTGTGTCGCAAGCGCTTTGCCGGTGGCGGCCTTCGTCCCCTATGCTGGGGCGGTCCCCGACGGCGGGCGCCACGGGTCCGCGGCGGCGATGGCCGTCAGAGCCCCCATCGTCTAGCGGCCTAGGACACCGCCCTTTCAAGGCGGCGGCACGGGTTCGAATCCCGTTGGGGGCACTCTGCTGGCCAGGGCGGCAAGCAGAGAATATGGTCCTGTAGAGCAGCTTGGAGTGCTCGCCACCCTGTCAAGGTGGAGGTCGCGGGTTCAAATCCCGTCAGGACCGCGCTGGCACGGCGACGGGCCAAGGCAAGGTCAGGTAGCTCAGTCGGTATGAGCGTCCGCCTGAAAAGCGGAAGGTCGGCGGTTCGACCCCGCCCCTGACCACCCTAGTCCCTCTGAGCAGCGGTAATGCGCTCCGCGGAGCGCCCCCGCCGCGATCTGTGATCGCGCACACCGCTAGAACAGAGGAAAACTTTCATGGATGCAGTGAAGGTTGGCCGGGGCCTGCGCCGCGATCTGGACGCCGGGCCCCTGCGCAGCATGGTCGACAGTTTCGAGCTTCACCTGCTGGCCGAGCGCAAGTCACCCAAGACGATCCGCACCTATGTCGAGGCCGCGCTCTGGTTCGCCGCCGCGCACCTGCTGGCCGCCGGCATGACGGAATGGGCGCAGGTCACCACGAAGGATGTCCAGCGCTGGACCGCCAGCCTGGCCGCCCGGTACTCCGGCGCCTACGCCAACAACCAGTTCCGGGCCCTGCAGCAGTTCTTCAAGTGGCACGCCAGCGAAGACCCGGCCGACCCGCGGCCCAACCCGATGGCCGGGCTGCGCCCGCCGAAGGTCGACGAGACCGAGGAGCCCGTGTTCACCGATGCGGAGCTGGCCGCGCTGCTGGCCACCTGCAAGGGCGGCGGCTTCGAGAACCGCCGCGACCACGCGATCCTGTCCCTGTTCCGGGACACCGGGATGCGGCTGTCCGAGCTCGCCGGCCTGGACCTGCCAGACGTCGACCTGCGCGGCCGTGAGGCACTGGTCACCGGGAAGGGCGCCAAGCAGCGCCGCGTGCGGTTCAGCTACGACAGCGCCCGCGCGCTCGACCGCTACCTGCGCGACCGCGCACGGCACACGCAGGCCCGCTCCCCACGGCTGTGGCTGGGGATCAGGAACCGCGGCCCGATGACCCCCAGCGGCATCTACCAGATGACCTGCCGCCGCGGCGCGCAAGCCAGCGTGGAGGTCCACCCGCACAAGTTCCGGCAAGACTGCTACCATACCTGGCGGGACAAGGGCGGCGCCGAAGGTGACCTGATGGAGCTGAACGGATGGAGCTCCCCGCAGATGCTCCGCCGGTATGGCCGCAGCGCCGCATCCGCCCGCGCCCGCCGCTCCTACGACCGCGTCATGGACGCCTCATGAGCGCCACGGCCGGCCAGGCGGTGACCTGGGAGCAGGCCGCGGAGCGGTCCACGTGGCTGGCCGGGGCGCCGGGCGGGGTAATCCTGGCCGTCACCCACCTGGCCGCCGGCGGCTGGCGCGCGGTCGTGTGCCGGCCCGGTGCGGAGCGGCCCGCGGCTGGTGACCGCAGCCCGGTACTGGCGCGCCGGCTGGCGGCCCAGCGCTGGGCCGAGAGGCGGGGCGGGCCGGGGGCGGGGCGCGGCGGGGTGTCCCCGCGGGGACCCGCCCGCGCCGCGCCGCCCGG
>OFHK01000474.1_pt1 | contig 11791 bp, 11 predicted proteins | sample 1521951 | NCBI WGS metagenome assembly OFHK01 (sample SAMEA2468436, study PRJEB22500) | soil metagenome | biome: Glassland; feature: Farmland; material: Clay | place: Australia | collected 2013-01-31 | depth 0.55 m
TTCAGCAGTGCGGTCAAGGGGGAGATGGGGTCGGCGCCGGGACGATACCGCGGAGGCGAGTCGCGCCCGGACCTGCCTGAGGGCGGAGGGTCGGCACCAGCCGGCGGCGCGGGCCGCTCGGACAGACGCGGCAGGGAAGTGGAGCCTACTGCGGATAGATCGTTTCCTGCTTCTCCAGCATCTCGATGAAGGCGGCGAGACGCCTGGCACGGGTCTCCGGCTTCTTCGCCGCCCGTGGGCGCGCCGAGCCGGGGGTGGTGCAGGTGCCCCAGTGGCGGCCGGGCCCGGCAGGCCCGTTGTCCTCCCACGCCCTGGCCATCTACGGCGGGGTGGGCCGCAAGCCGTAAACGCGTCGTGCTCGCCGCCGACCAGCTGTTGGTGCCCGCCGGGCTGCGCGTGCTCATCGCCGACACCCCAGACCTCGACGTCATCGGGGAGGCCCGGAACCGGCGCCCAGGCCGTCCATCTGGCCCGCGACGCCCGCCCGACGTGGTAGTGATGGACGTCCGCATGCCCGGCGTGGACGGCATCGAGGCCACCAGGCGCGGGCGCCGGGGTCACCGGGGTAGAAGAAGCTGTTCGCGGCCTTCCACAGGTACTCGACGTGGATCAGGTCGATGAGGATCTTCACCGTCACGCCGCGCTCGGCGGCGAGGCGGGTGACGGTTTCGATCTGGTGGCAGTTCCCGTCGATGACGGCGATCCAGGGCCGGGCGTGCTGCGGGTCGCGGCGGTCCGCCTCGGCGAACGCGTCCGCGATGACCTCGGCGGCTGGCCTGCGGGCGGACGCGAACACCGTTCTTCCCTGCGCCTTCGGCCCGGGCGCGGGCCGGGGCGCGTCCCCGGTTCCGGGCCGGGCCGGGCCGAACAGGGCGGTCAGGACGTCGCCTGCGGCGCGCGGGGCGGGCGGGATGTCGGCGACGGCGGCCAGCTCGGCGGGGCGCTTGCCGGCGTTGGGCAGGTCAGCCGGGGCGGCGGGGCAGGCGCTTTCCGCCGCGGGCTTCGTCCGCGCCGCGGTGGCCGTGCCGGGGGCCGCCCGCCGGTCGGGCAGCAGCTGCTGCGCCGCGTCTTTCACCGCGCGGGCGTCGATCAGCCAGCCGCGGCGTACGCCCGCCGCCGGTGCGGCGGCCGCGGCCTTCGGAGCGACCTCCAGCAAGGTGCCGCCCGGCCCCACGTGCAGGCGGATGGCAGCATGGGGCGGGGCGCTGTCGTCGGCGCCGCGCAGCGGAAAGATGTGAACGGCGGTACGCGTCTCGGCCTGCTCACGGCGGCCCGCGGCGCGCACCAGGGCATAGGGCATGGCCCTGCCGTCCGCGTCGAACACCCGCAGGTCGCGCAGGTCGGTGTGCCGGGCATCCATCTGCAGCGCCAACGGCAGGGTCAGGCGGTACCACGGCCCCTTGCCGCTCAGCGTCAGGGCGGAATGGGTGGTGAAATCGCCGGGGATGACGGCGCCGGCCACAGGGGCGGCAGCCAAGGCCGCGGCGAACAGCGCGACGTGTGCGCGACGCGGTAACATCGAATGGACGGTCATCATGATGGTATTTCCGATAGTGCTTCGGCCGTGCGGCGGGGTGGCAATGGCGCGAAATATCCCACCACCAGCAGCAGGATGCCGACGCCGATGAACGAGAGGATGCGTTCGATGCTGCCGTGGCTGTCCAGTTCCACCAGGAACAGTTTCACCACCACCACAGCGATGAGGATGGCGCCGCTGAGCCACAGGTCGCGCCGGCCGCGCCGGTTGCCTCCGATCATCAGCGCCAGTGCGATGGTGGTCCACACCAGCGACAGCGCCGCCTGCACCAGCATGGATTGCAGCATCGGGTCGAGCGCGAACGGTACCTCGGCCCAGTAGTGACAGGCGCGGAACACGCCGGTGGTGATCACGGCAAACAACGTGGCGCCGAGCAGCGCCTCGCGCAGGCGCGGCGAGAGCGGGCGCTTCAGGCCGGCGGCGTCGAACTGGGTGTGCAGCCACTGATACAGGGCGAACAGCGCCAGCACCGTGCCCTGTGGACGGGGATTGACCAGGGGTGGAGGGGGTGGCGGTTGGGCTGCCCTGTGGCGGAACATCCCCGCCAGCCACACCCAGGCCAGCAGCGACGCGGCCACCGGCAGCGCGGCCAGCGCGCGGTATTCGCGGCCGAAGGCGGCTACCGGCCAGGGTAGGCGCCGCGCCCGCGCCATGGCCAGCAGATAGACGCTGGGCACCAGGGACCAGCCCAGCCAGCGCCAGGCGTTGTAGGTCTCGGACAAGGCCATCAGCAGGTAGCGCATTTCCAGCGACAGCACCGCCAGCAGCAGCCAAGCGCCGAACACATGGGCGGCGCTGCGCGCCCGCTCCGGAAGCAGATCGTCAAGGCGGCGCAGGGTGAACAGATGCGCTGCGGCCAGCGCCGGCCAGGCCAGCGCGCCCAGATGCGCCGCCGGATGGTAACGGCCATACCAGGCGTCCAGCAGCACCAACGCGCCGACGGGCGCGATGCCCTGACACAGCAGCGCCAGCGTGCGCCACTGTACCCGCCGCGCGACCAGCGTCCACAGCGCCACCGAAGCGGCCGCGGCCAGCACCAGTGCATGGGGTTTCACCAACGCAGGGACGAAGCGCTGGATCTCCGCATAGGCGGTATATGCCCACCACAGCACGCCCCAGATCACCGTAGCGTCGGAGAGCCGTTGCAGGTTCACGCGGCCGAAGGCGTCCTTGTCGCCACGGTGTTCGCGCAGCAGCCGCCATGCCCCCGCAAAGGCAACCAGGGCGATGATCGCCGGCGTCCAGAATCCGGCGTGGGCCAGCGGCCGCAGCCCGGGTTCGACCGCCATCGGAGCGAACAGCCTGCCGTAGCGCAGGAAGGCAAAACCGCCGGCCAGCTCCAGCAGCAGCCCGAACACGAAGGCGGCACGTTGGCGCATCTGCAAGCCCAGCCACAGAATCAGCAGGCCGCTGCCCCCCCACACGCCGCTCGCCGCGCGCCACGGCAGCACGAACAGCACGGCGACATTCACCAGCAGCAGCCCAGCCAGCAGCAGCACCGAGGCGCCGCGGATCAGCGCCTGGTTGTCGCGAATCCACGCGTCGCGCACCGCCAGCGCCATGCCGGTGATGAGGGCAAACCCGATCACCCCGGCGAAGGCCATGCCGCGCCAGCCGGTGTCCAGCACGCCCGTCCCGGCCGCTCCAGCCAGATGGAGGTGCGTCACGAACAGCGCGCCGCCCAGCAGTTGAATCGCCGCCGCTGCGCCCAGGTAGCTGAGCGACCGCAGGCGCGGACGGACAAGCAAGGTCGCCAAACGGGGCAGCGCCCAGTGCGCCGCCGTGCCGCCGGTGGCGAAAAGCAGGGCTGGCGACAGGTGGAGAAAGCCCAGACCGCCCACCGCCAGCAAGGGGGCGACGGCGCGCTCGGCGACCTCGTCCTCGGTTCGGCGCAGCTGGCGATAGCTGAACAGCAGCGCTGTCCCTAGCAACAGGGCGCCGAGCCAGGGGCCGTCGAGCAGCGTGTGCCCGGCCGGTCGCAAGGTCTGCAAATAACTGAAGGCCGCGCCGATTTGCAGCAGCAAGGCGAAGATGCGCGCCAGTGTGCGACGCTGGCGCAGCCCAATCCAGTAACTGCCCGCGCCTTCCACCGCCCAGGCGGCGGAGGTCCATCGCGCATCCAGGCCCAGCGGGATGGCCAGGGTCCCGAAGATCACGCCCAGCGCCAGATACACCTCGACCAGCAGTTGGGCACGCGCGCCGATCCGCCGCCGCAGCCGCGTGGCCAGCAGCAGATAGAACAGGCCCAGCGCCAGGGCGCTGAACGCGGCGGCGAACTCGATGGTATGCACCACGACGTACTGCATGCCGAAGCCGACGATGGGCGGGCCGAACAGGATGGTGCCGTGAACGTAGTCGGCCTGCGTCACGGCCCAGCGGAGCAGGGCGGCAGGCTCGCCGTCGTCCGGCCCTCCGGCCGCCTCCATCAGCTTGCGCCGGGCGAACAGCAGACCGATGGTCACGTACAACAGGAAGAAGGCGATCAGAAACGCCTCGCTGGCGACCATCTTGTCGGGCGTGTAAAACCGCATGCCCCAGGCCAGACCGAGGGCAAAGGTACCGATGAAACCGATCAGGTTGAGCGTGCGCCACGCCTTCTTCCAGGCGATGGCGAACAGGCTGAGATTGAGCAGCAGTAGGTAGGAAAACAGCGGCACGCTGTTGTGGATGGAGGTAAACAGCGGCGTGGCCAAGCCGCCCAAAGTAGCCGCCGCGGCCAGGGCCAGCGAATCCTGCAACACCGCCAGCGCAGTCGAGAACACCGTGACTGCCACCAGCAACGCAAAGGCCATGGGCGGCGACAGCAGGGGATGCAGATACATCGCCGCAAACACCGTCAGGTACAACACGGCGACACCGGTCCCCTGAAGGATCAGACCGTAGGAGGCCTGGCGGGTGCGCAACCGCCAGCCCAGGGCCAGCAACACCAGGGCGCCGGCCGCCACCCCGACGTAGCGCATCTCCACGGACACACTGATCCGCTCGGCTGCGTACTTGAGCAGAAAGGCCAGACCGAGAAACAGCAGCACCACGCCCACGCGCAGTACCGGGTTGCCGCCCAGCAGCCAGGCGTGGGCGGTGCCGACGGCGCGTGAGAAGATATCCGGCACGGCGGGCGGCAGCTTGGGTTCGACCACCGGCGGGTGCGGAGGTTCAGGGGCGGGCGCAGACGCCGCCTGATCCAAATTGAAAAGGTCGAGTTCGAATGCCGGTGCCGGTTCTTCCGGCATCGACATCTGCTCTTCCACCGGCGGCGCCATGGTTGCCGCGGCGGGGGGCACAGGTTCAACGGCCGGCGGTTCTTCCGCCGGTGCCGGCGCGGCTGAAGACTCCGGTGGCGGCGCTGTTTCCCCCTCGCAGGCATGCGCCTGTTCCAACGCCGTCAACCGCGTGGAGATGACCTCCGTGCCGTAATCGAAACGGCGCTCAAACTCGGCCAGCTTGTCCGCCAGTTCACGATTGCGCCGGTTAAGTTTGATATGAACCAAGGTCTGACCGAGGGCGTAGCCGAACAGCCCCGCCGCGAGGGCGGCCTGCAGTTCGTTAAAGGCCACGCTCCCGATGAACAGACCGGCCACCAAGAATATCCACTCCATGTGTTCCCCTCTCCATCGCCGATATCCGGAATACATCCGTCCGCACGCAGTGTCGACTAAAAGCGGACAGCGCAGTATAACGATGTGTCCGCGCCCCTGCCATGACAGCGGCGCGGGTGTATACGTGATGGCATTGCCAACGTAGTTGCCCAAGTAAGGACGCCTATTGATGCGACGGATTGGATGTCGCATGGCAAGGAGCGGTTTGCCCGATAATCACGGACGCATGATTGGTCTGCCGCGGTGATATCTTTTGGGTGATGCGTAGCACGCTAACCACGGGAAGCATCGGACAACCTTGCCCAGCGGCGCGGTTGTCGCCACGCGAATGCGGCAGATGCAAACGCTGTAATGGGACGCCATTTTAGCGCAGACTGGTTTCGCTAAATGGTTGTTCTTCAACGTCACCCAGCCGTTGTCGCTGCCGATGATCCGCAGCCGCTGGGGACGTATCGTCTACATCACCTCCATCGCCGGCATCATCGCCACCGACATGATCGATGGCGTATTCGACGCCAAGACGATCGCAGCGCTGGTGCCGATGAAGCGCGCAGGCCAACCGAGCGAAATCGCCGACGTAGTGGGTTTTCTCGCCTCGGAGCAGGCGAGCTATGTCACCGGTCAGATCATCTCGGTCAACGGCGGGATGATCTGAGCGCGTCCACCGCGGCAGCGGCGGTCACCTGCAGTGTCCCGCCGACACCTGTGGCCGGATCAGTCGGCAAGAGGCTGTTCGGGAATGGCGAGGCGGAAGCCGACTCCGCGTACCGTACGGATCATTTTCCCCCCAAACGGTTTGTCGAGCTTGCGGCGCAACCGGGAGACGTGCGCGTCCAACGCGTTGTCGTCGGCGGTTTGTATCTTCCCCCATAATTGCTCGATGATGTCGCTGCGCGACAGGGTCTGTCCGGCGTGGCGCGCGAGCAATACCAATAGCTGAAATTCGCGTTGCGACAACGCAATTTCATGTCCCGATCTGACGACCTGCCGATGCAACAGGTCGATGGCAAGGTCGCCTATGAGATAGCTCGACTGGAAGTGTTTGGCGCGCAGCCGCAGCAGCGCCAGGGCACGGCCGAGCAGCAGTGTGATGGGCGTATCGCGGCCGAGAAAGCCGTCCGCACCCAAGTTCAGCGCGCGGCTGCGTTCGTCAACCGAAAATTCGCCCAATACCATAACGACCGCTTCGTCGTTGTGCGCGCGAATTACCTCCAGCAACGCATGCAATTCGGCATCAATCGCCACCACGTCGATCATCACCATGTCATACGTCGCCGTCCTGATTGCGTCGTCGGCGACATCATCGGGCATGGCGATTGTGGTCACACGCCACCCATGATCCTCCAGTCCGCGTCCGAAGCGCGCGATGTCCGCGCTCCGTTGGTCAATCAATAGTGCACGCATTGCAGCCACCATAGCGTTGCTTGTCTAACCGCCGTTTGTGCCATCGTCAGGGTCTTGCGGCCAGCTTGTAGCCGATGTTGCGCACCGTATGCAGCAGCCGGCAACGACGTCCGCGATCGAGCGAAGCGCGCAGGTTTCGCACGTGCGCCGCCAACAGGTTGGGAGAGCCGCCGCCCCCTGGCCATACGCGCAACAACAGCTCTTCCTTGTGCACAGGCTTGCCGGCCCCTTCGGCCAGATGCAGCAGGATGTCGAATTCGATCGGCCGCAGGCGTAACGGCCTACCGTCACGACTTGCCCGCCGTGCCACCGGATCGATGCCCAGGTCGGCAATGCGATGATCGCGCGGATAACCGCGCCCGCGGCGCAACAGTGCGCGCGTATGGGCGAGCAGTTCATCGAAGTCGATGGCGAGCGGACGACACGCCGTTGCCCCTGCCTTGAGCAAGGCGACTTCGTCGTCGGCGTTGAGCGTGTCGATGCAAACCACGATGACCTGCTGCGTCTGCGCCAATGTCCGCAGCGTTGCGAACAACTCCGTTACGGCGGCAGAGGTGTGCGCAAATATCACGACGGCGTCATAGCGGCGCATGGCGAGCATGCCGACGGCACGCGCGCTGGTGTGTGCCGAATCCACCAAATAATTTTCCGCCGCAAAGCCCTGTCGACAGCCGGCGATCGACGTGTCCTGCAGACCGATAATCAGCAGTGTACGTGCCATGGTTTCCCTCGTTGTCACACGGTTGTCAACAAACGTTAATGCAACTTTCGTAAAACGATAAGCCAATGAGATGACAGTGTTTTTTCAGTGGAGTGAAATTTTTGTCAGGTTGGCGTCAAGAATGCCTGTGCAACGCTCTCTAGTATCGCCCCGTCATGAAATCCAACCACCGTAATCGGGAGACGACAATGGTCACGGTAAAACACAATTTAATGCGTACTATCCGCGTGGCTTTATGGGGAACTGTGTGCGTGCTGGGCGCGGCGGCGCCGATGGCATGGGCTGCTGAATCTTCAGTCGACATTGGCACGGTTCAGGCAACGACTGAAGGAACAGGTATGACGGCCGGCGCGGGTCAGACCGCGTCGGCGGCGTATCAAGCGCCCTCCAAGACGCCGCTAAACGTATCGCAGCCGACCTCGGTCATCAGTCAGCACTACATTGCGCACAACGTGGTGCCGACCAGCAACTACGACGAGGTAATCAAACATACACCGAGTGTCACCAGCATTGCGCCCAACGGTCCGGGCATGATGGAGAACATGGGGCTCAGCATCCGCGGCTTCCAGGACGGCCAGTACAACATCACCTTCGATGGGATTCCGTGGAGCGATTCCAACGACTTCACCCACCACACCACTTCCTACCTGATGGCTCATGACATCGGCCAGGTGTCGGTGGACCGCGGTCCCGGTACGGCGGCGACGGTGGGCGATGCCACCTTCGGCGGCACCATCAGCATCCAGACGCGCAACCCGAGTTCGGTTTCCTCGTTCAGCCCCTACGCCATGTTCGGCAGCTTCGGCACCCAGCTGTACGGTATGGAGTACAACACCGGTACCCAGAACCAGTACAACGGCACCAAGGCGCTGCTCGATTACGAGCACGAGCATAGCGACGGCTATCTGACCCATGCGGGACTGAATCGCGACAACATCTTCCTCAAGGTGCAGCGCCCGATCGGAACCAATACGCTGGTCACCTTCGCGGCGATGTACAACAGCCTGCACCAGAATGTGCCGCTGGGGGCCACCAAGGCGCAGATCGCCAAGTACGGCGCCAACTACGGTCTCAGCAGCGACCCCACCAAGCAGAACTTCTACGGCTACAACTACGACGACATCAAGACCGATTTCGAATACATCGATCTGCAGTCGTATCTGGGCAACTCGTGGAGCGTGGACAACAAGCTCTACACCAACGCCTACTACCACTGGGGTTTCAACGGTGCCGACCCCAACGGCGAAACGGCGAACGGTACCGCTTGGGGTACCAGCAACGTTCCAGGCCAGAAGATGACCATGCAGTACCGCTCCTTTGGCGACTTTGCCCGCTTCGCCAAGGATCTGAGCATCGGCACCCTGAACACCGGCCTGTGGCTCGACCGCCAGACCAATACCCGCTGGCAGTATGAGGTCGACTGGACCCTGGGCGGTGCGCTCAATCCGACGACCAGCAGCAGTGCGCTTTCCACCGCCACCGATCGTCTGATGAACGACTCGCTGACCAGCATCCAGCCCTACGTGGAACTGGCCTGGAAGGTGAGTCCCAAGATGACCATCACTCCCGGCGTCAAGTACGCCTATTTCCGCCGCACCCTGGACGCGCAGGTCAACCAAAAGACCGGGGCGCCGTTGTCGTATGCCAAGAGCTGGGGCGAGGCATTGCCGTCCATCGATCTGCACTACCGCATCCAGCCGGGCTGGGTGGCGTATGCGCAGGCGGCGAAGGGTTTCCTCGCGCCCAACCTCAACACCTTCTATGCGTCCGATCCCAGTGCCAGCGACGTGAAGCCTGAGGAGACCATGAACTATCAGGCGGGCAGCACCTGGAAGAGCGACCGTCTGTCCCTGTCGGGCGACCTCTATTACATCGACTTCAACAATCTGGTCCAGCATCGCACCGTAGGCGCCAACACCGTTTTCTATAACGACGGCGGCGTGATCTACAAGGGCATGGAACTGGAAGGCACCTATTACGTCGGCGACGGCTACAGCCTCTACGCCAACGGCAGTTGGAACAGTGCCAAGACCAAGGGCACCAATCAGTGGGTTGCCAACGCCCCGGACCATACGGCGGCGGCGGGCCTCATCTATAACCGCAAAGGCTGGTACGGCTCGGTGATGGACAAGTTCGTCGGTCACCGTTACGGCGATGACGGACAGACCCAGCCGCTCGGTGCCTACAGCATCACCGACATGTCGCTGGGCTACACCCTCAAGCACGGGGCGCCGTCCTGGGTGCAGAAGGCCAAGGTCAACTTCCAGGTCAACAACGTGTTCAACAAGAAGGATATCTACGCGTTGGCGGGCTACACGGGGGGGGCGAATACGCCGCTGTACTGGACCATTCCGGAACGCAGTTATTACATCTCGCTGTCGGCGAACTTCTAAGCGTAGGCGTCCATTCCGGCGGGCGTCGTGCCCGCCGGAATTCTCGGTGTAACGAAACGGCAACGTGACTGTATTAGAAATAGCAGGTTGGGAGTCCGGCAGCGGCGTGTCGCCGTGCCTGGCTCCGGCCAAACGGTGCGGCGACGCACCGCGTCACCCGGCATCGGGCATTTCGCCCATCGTTACCCCGACCGGGGCAAAGCGGTATGCGGGAACGTCCCCACGGAGACGACAGCGACCGTCCTGCGTCATCCCGGAATCAGTTTCAGTATGAGAGGAGTACGTCAATGAGCATCGACCGCCTGTACCACATTGCCGCCGCTTCCGGCGGCATCCTGTACATCATGGCTTTTCTGCTGTTGGTGGCGCTCACCGTCATCATCGAACGGGCTTGGTATTTGAAGCGGGTGATCCACGAAGGTGGCGCGATCTCCCATGCCATTTCCGCGCTGCACCACCTCGACCGCTAGACCATCGAGGAGCTGTCGCAGCGCACCATGCACTTTCCGCAGGGCACGCTGCTGGCGGTGCCGCTGCGCTATCCGGAGGTGCGCGATCCGAATCGCCTGTCGGAGCTGCTGGAGGAGTCGATCCTGTGGCAGGTACCGCGCGTCGATCGCAGCCTGTGGATGCTCGACACGATTATCACCCTGGCTCCGCTGCTCGGTCTGCTCGGCACCATCATCGGCATGTTCAACGCGTTCCAGGTGTTGGGCAGCGCCGGCGGAGGCGCCCCGACCCAGATCACCAGTGGTGTGGCGGAGGCGCTGGTCGCCACGGCCAGCGGCCTGTTCATCGCCATCATCGGCCTGATCTGTTTCAACGGCCTCAACAACTACGTGCGCCTGATCGTGCATCAGATGGAGACCATCAAGGTGATGCTGGTCAATCGCCTCGACGCGCCGCGCAGCGTACCGCGCGCCAAGCCGGCCGACGTGATGGCGGCGGTGCCGCGCAGCGCGGAGGCCTGAGCATGCGTTATCTGGAACGGCGCAAGGCGCGCATCGAGATCATCCCGATGATCGACATCATGTTCTTCCTGTTGGTGTTCTTCGTCATGATCACGCTGCGCATGATCCCTGCCACCGGCATCGCCTCGCAGTTGCCGCAGAGCAGCACCGCGCAGGAACTGCCGCACCCGAAGGTGTTGGTGACGTTGTTGGCGGACGGCGAGATAGCGATGGATAGCCACAAGCTTTCGCTGGCCGCCCTCACCACGCAACTGGCGGCCGAACCGCAGCCGGCCAAAACGGTGGTCACCATCGCCGGGGCCAAGTCGGCTTCACTGCAGAGCCTGCTGGCGGTGATGGATGCCTGCCGCAAGGCGGGCATCAGCCAGATCGGGGTCGCGGCGCAAGAGGCGCATTGAGATGGTGGCGCGGGCCGACGAACTGTTTCTACGTCCTTTCGGCAACGGCGGCCTGTCCAGGGCCTTTGGTCTGGCGCTGCTGTTGGAGGCGACGCTGACCGGCGGCGCCGTGTGGTGGTTGGCGGCCTCGCATCATGTCATGCCGGCGGCGGTGCTGGCGCCGATGCGCCTGTCGGAGGTGACCCTGCCGCCCGCACCGCTCAAGGCGCCGCTGCCGACGCCCAAGCCGGTGGCCAAACCGCGACCGCAGCCCAAGCCGTTGCCCAAACCCAAGCCGCCGCTGCGCCACGACGAGGTCATCGAACTGCAATCCGCGCTGCAGCGCTTCGGCTACGATCCCGGGCCGATCGACGGCTTCTTCGGCCCGCGCACCTTGGCCGCCGTCCGCGCCTACCAGACCGCGACAGGGCTGCCGATCGGCGGCGGCATCAGGCCGAGCTCGATGACGACGATGACGACGATACCGAACCAGATCAGGTCGATCCCGAGCTTGTCCGCCACCGGCCCGAGCAGCGGCACGATGATGAACGCCAGCTCGAAGAAATCGAGGAAGAACGCCAGGACGAACGTCAGGAGGTTGACGAAGATGAGAAAGCCGATGTGCCCGCCCGGCAGGCTGGTCAGCATGTTCTCGATCCACAGGTCGCCGTTGACGCCGCGGAAAGTGAGCGTGAACACGGTCGAGCCGATCAGGATGAAGATCAAGAACGAGACCAGATTCGCGGTGGAGTTCATCGCCTGCCTGCGCAGGCTCCAGGCCAGGCGCGGGAT
>OFHK01000476.1_pt1 | contig 11753 bp, 9 predicted proteins | sample 1521951 | NCBI WGS metagenome assembly OFHK01 (sample SAMEA2468436, study PRJEB22500) | soil metagenome | biome: Glassland; feature: Farmland; material: Clay | place: Australia | collected 2013-01-31 | depth 0.55 m
ATATTGATGATCTCGACTTTGCCATCCTGTCACTCTTACAGGAGGACGGCCGAAAGTCGTTCACCGAAATTGCCAAGAAGTTGGGTATCGCCATTGGCACTGTGCGCAATCGGTTCACCAAATTGCTCGGGCAAAAAACCATTCAAATTGTTGGCAGGATAAATCCCCATCATGTGGGTTTCAGCGCTCCTGCCACGATTACTGTTTCCATAGAGCCTCAATATGTGGAAGAGGCAGTCAAAGAGATCGCCAATTTCCCCGAAGTCAGTTATCTATCTGTGCTTACCGGTGAATATGATGTCATGGTGGACGTCATGTGCCGCGACGCTAGCCACCTGACGGAATTTCTATTAAAACGATTGGCTCAAGTGAAGGGGGTAAAAGATTTTCGGACAGCCATGATCCTGCAGATTCATAAGTACGCTCAACCAGATTTAAATCTAGCCAGACCAAGCGATGCTTCCGTGACTCGGGAAAAGATTATGTGGCGATAGGAATAAAATATGGTTGCACCTCCTGGGAAACGGCACCGATTTCGTGTCGCCCTGGCTCAATTAGAGCCGATGTTGTTTGATAAGGAGAGGAACCTGGCGAAAGCCGAGGAGGCAATCCACCTGGCGGCCTCTCGAGACGCTGCTGCTATCCTTTTTCCAGAACTTTACTTGACCGGTTACAGCCTGGGAGAGCGCACAATTGAAATGGCCGAAACAAACGATGGCCCTTCGGTTAGACATGTGGCAGAACTGGCAGGCCTCCATCATATTGCTGTTCTCATGGGGTATGCCGAACTCAACCCAAACGGCCGGCAGGCTTACGATGCGGTATTTGTCGTAAATCCAGAGGGGCAAATAACCGGCTCCTATCGCAAGATACACCTGTTTAACGCCGAAAAGAAATGGTTTCTACCTGGTGATCAGCCCACGGTCATCGATTTCGGCCTTGGCTCTGTAGGATTATTGCTTTGTTATGCACTGGAGTTCCCAGAAGCCGTGCGCGATTTGGCATTGCGCGGTGCCCAATGGATTGCCACCTGTACTGGCAACATGAAGCCGAACATGCACACACAAGATATATTTATCCAATCTCGCGCTGCGGAAAACCGCCTCTGGGTTGCCGTAGCGAATAGAGTGGGTCGCGAGGCAAATCTTGAGTTCTTTGGGGGTAGTGCCGTGGCCGACCCAAATGGGGTATTGATCGTTCAGGCTGACGAACACGAAACCATTCTTTTTGCTGATGTTGACCTCGGGCGCGCCGCTCAGGCTCGATTAAATGCCGACTATCTGGCTGATCGCCGACCGGATATTTACTGCAACGTAGGGAGGGGATGACAGAGTTGAAATTATGGCAGAATTCACTTTTTCCATCGCAACTCGGATCCTATTCGGCCCCGGAATCTCCCGGCAGGTGGGCGCGGTGGCGAAGGACTTGATCGCGGCTAAGGGTGGTGCATCGAATTCCGGCGCTTTGGTGATCATAGATCCAGGTATTCAAGAGACAAACTGGTTGGATGAGATCCTGGGATCAATGCAGGAAAGTGGATTGCAATACCAGCCGTTCAAAGACGTCAAACCTAATCCGAAGGATGAGGACGTTTACAGGGCCACCTCCCTGCTAATGAACCAAAACTTCGGAGTGGTCATTGCCATTGGCGGAGGCAGCACAATCGATACTGCCAAGGCCGCGGATCTACTTGCCACACACCCTGGTAAGGTGAGAGATTACGCTGGTTGGGCAAAGGTGCCTGGCCCCATTTTGCCACTGGTAGTGATCCCGACTACTGCCGGTAGTGGAAGCGAAGCCACTTGCTGGGCGGTAATCACAGATACCCAATTACACACCAAGCTGGCGATCGGTGACCCCCATCTGGCTCCTAACGTGGCTTTGGTGGATCCGACTCTGACGATTACACTGCCTGCGAGCATGACAGCAGCCACGGGTATGGATGCATTAACTCATTCAATTGAAGCTTATATCTGTTCCCTGTCCAATCCCCTGAATGACTTATTAGCTCTAGAAGCAATCCGGCTGGTAGCCGCCAATTTGCTTCAAGTTGTTACTGATGGAAAGGACCTGGTTGCGCGTGAGGCAATGATGCTGGCCTCCATGCTGGGAGGCATTGCAATAAACAATGCCGATGTTGCCGGAGTGCACTGCCTTTCGGAGAGCATGGGCAGTCTTTATGATGCCCCTCACGGCTTGCTCAATGCCATACTCTTACCATATTTTATGGCTTTCTGGCAGAGGGGCTGTTATGAGCGCTTCGCTCGCATCGCCGAGGCATTCGGAGCAGCTTCCAAACCAGAAGAAGCCGTGACCCAGGTGATGGCGTTAAACCATTCATTGAAATTTCCTTCCTTGGCGGATGTAGGTGTGAAACAATCAGATTTGCCTGAGCTGGCCTCATTGGCGGAATCGAATGTTTCCAACTCCAGTAATCCGGTCCCAATGGCGGCGTCGGACTACCTGCATATCCTTGAACTCGCTTTGGCAGGTCAGCCACCACAGGCTTAATGGACAGGGGCTGCTTCCAGCTGGCCCATATAATCTTCTTGTGATCGGCACGTCTCCAACTGGCTTAACGTAAGTGACAGTATCGTCTCAACCGGCATCAAAATTCCAGCATCAGTCATTCACAAGAGCAGCCAGAGGAGAATCCACAACAGGAACGAAGGCCCTGGTTCGCGGTCCAGTGGTGGGGCGCCTCACGGAAGGAGGTGTCAATCTCTCGATCATTAAATTTTTTTTACCAATTTTTTGTAAGAGTAACACTAAAGTCATATTTAGATCTCAATCGGCAACTTCTAGGAAACTCCAGTCTCACTCTTCGGAGGAAGCGATGGAACATAAAACAACAGAAGGCGAACGCGAATTTACTGGACGCGCTATGGCGTCCATATTCGGCGCTCCAATTTCATGGATTGCGCTCTTCGGTGCGTTGATGGGCGCTCTCAGTATCATACCAATGATCTTCTACCCATTCGGCGGTGGTTTCGCATCCGCCGGCATGATCATTTTTGGCCCTATGGCCGGGTTGATTCTAGGCCCCTGGGCAGGTGCAATAGCCGGTTTAATTGGCGGCCTGATTGGCATGTTCATTTCCCCTGGTTCTTATCCTCTGGGTTTCATCGATGTCATGCTCTCAGGAGTGCTGCTGCCGGTTTTCTGGGGCCTGGCCAAGCCGCATTACCGCAAAATCTATATTCCCTGGACGCTGTTGTGGATCGTTTACTACTTCTTAGTACCCTTCTACCTCCCGGGAAAAGCGGCCGGTTTTGGCGCAGTACGACAACCCATGTACACCCTTTCGTTCATTTGGGGTCCGCTCGGGCTGATCTTCCTCATCTTGATGCAAAGAACCCTTTTGAATTGGATGAAGGCTTCTAGCACCGGCAAACGTCTCGCTGGTTATATCCTGTACATGGTTGGACCAACCTCCGGTTGGCTACTTCCCTGGATCGGCGTCTACTTCTGGGCTCTCAAGTACCCGCCGGAAACCGCTGAATTGAACAACTGGGTAGCCTGGTACTTTTACATCATCCCTATATCCATAGCCACCGGTGTTGTCACAATGCTGCTCGTTCGTGCCCTTGAAAAAAGCGGCCTACGGCGTGTACCAGGAAGTATCCTGGATTTGAGTACAGATTGAAAGGAGGAAAACGATGAAATCTGAAAAGAAGTCGAGTTGGGGCTCGCCGAGCGACTGGGGAACAGCAATTGGGATCTTGATTGCTGCAATCGGCTTGTTGAGCCTGATCAGTAGCATTTGGACGCCGGACGCGGCGCAATCCGCTGCTACAGGCTTCTTGGGAAGCAATAGTACTCTGCCCTCCGTGATCATTTTGATCGTCGGTCTGGCGATCGCAGGAGTCTATCGGTTCCTCCTGAAACCGAAGGCGTAACCCGCTCATGCATCTATAGCCTCCCTAATACGTTTGGGAGGTTATAGATGCCCCTGGATGAGTCCATCCCTTTCGCTAATTTCCAGTGGGCTCGCACCGGCAAGTTCAGGAAGAAGGGAAGTATGGCGGATCCGATTATTGAAATTAAAAACCTTTCTTATACTTATCCGGGTGGAACCAAGGCGTTGACCGAAGTATCACTCGATGTGTACCCGGGGGAATACCTGGCGATCGTAGGGGCGAATGGAGCTGGCAAGACCACTCTGTGTATGTTCTTGAATGGTGTGATCCCAAATGTTGTGGGTGGACGCGTTGCTGGCACGATCCGGGTGTGCGGCATGGACACCTTTGAGTACCATGTCTATGACATATCCCAAAAAGTCGGTTTAGTCCTCCAGGATCCCGAATCGCAGCTGTTCTCTGCGGATGTACGTTCGGAGATTGCCTTCGCGGCTGAGAATCGTGGCGTTCCTCGCGATGAAATCATTGCACGCATGAAAGAAGTGCTCAAAGTCGTTCGCTTGGAGGAATTGGCCTCCCACCTCTCGGATGAACTCTCGGGTGGCCAAAAACAACGTCTGGCCATTGCCGCCAATCTCATCGTAAGACCAGAGATCCTGGTTGCTGACGAACCCACTTCACAACTTGATCCGGTGGGAAAAGAAGAGGTTTTTTCCACCCTGGCTTCTCTAAATAAAGATTTCGGAATAACCATTGTGATTGCCAGCCATGCTGCTGACGAAATCGCTCGATATGCTGACCGGATGATCGTTCTCGATCACGGCAGCATTATTTTGCAAGGTCCGCCGGATAAGGTCTTCCGCGAGGTAGATACCCTGGACCGCCTGTTTGTCCATGTACCAGACTTGGCTCGCCTGGGCCAAACCCTTCAGATCGATAAAGGTCACCCGCTCAGCCTGGATGTGCCTGAGGCTACTATCCAGCTCAAGAAATGGTTGGGGCGGGAGAGGTCTGCATCAGGCGTTGCTTTCAAAGAACCGTCTCTGCCTGCCCCAGCCCCGGTCGAACATGGCTCAAGCAACGGATTGGCAGTTGAGGTTGAAAACGTTACATTCGTTTATCCGGGCACGCGCGCCCCCGCCATCTCAGACGTGAGCTTTTCTATTCCGAAGGGACAATTCGTGGGAATGATTGGGCAAAATGGGGGTGGAAAGACCACCATCATGAAATGTTTGGTGGGTTTGCTCAAGCCTTCTCAAGGCGAGATTTACCTGAACAACAAACCGCTCACCAAGCGAAAAGTTGGAGATATCGCAACTCAAATCGGCTTGATTCTCCAAAACCCGGATACCCAATTGTTCTGCATGTCTGTAGAAGAAGAAATCCGCTTTGGACTGGAAAACCTGAATTTGGAGCCACAGGAGATCGAAAGGCGGACAGAAAAGGCGCTAGAGATCACTGGTCTCGGTGATTATCGCACCCTGTATCCTTTCAAGCTCAGCCTGGGAGACCGGCGTAAGGTGGCTGTGGCTTCGATTGTCGCCATGCGCCCCGAGGTCTTGATCTTTGATGAACCGTTGACCGGACAAGATTACAAAGGCCGGTATGAATTAGTAAACCTGGCAGCTGAACTACACCAGGCAGGGCATACCGTGATCATGATCTCCCATGATATGGATCTAGTAGCGAAATACACGGAACGCACCCTGGTGTTGGGCAGGGGGCGGCTCTTGCTTGACGCCTCGACGCGCCAGGTATTCGATTATGTGGAACTCTTACGGGAAACTTATATCGAGCCTCCAGAAATCATCCGGCTCGCCCAGGCCCTACGAATATGCGGATTGCCAGCAGGTTTGCTATCTATCGAACAGGTGGCAGAAGGTATTCAAAAGCTCAAGAAAACTACAACGGTCGTTGAAAGGTAAGAAACTATGGAAGCCTTACGTCTTGCCCAATTAGACACCCCCATTCACCGCCTTAACCCGTTAACCAAACTGTTTATCATGTTGTTGTATTGGGGAACGGCGCTTTTTACGTTCAACATCCCCGTGCTTCTTGTATTGATATGTCTGTCCCTGGTGCTCTATCCGATATCACATATCCCCCTGCGAATCCTGCGAGTCATCCTCACAATCATGGCAGCAATTTTCGTGATTTTTATTGTGATCAATGGGTTCATGTTTTACGGCGGGAAAACACCCCTGTTTTATTTCTTCAAATGGCCTTTCACGATTGAAGGGATGATCTTTGGCTTTGCAGTCTGCTTGAAGATCTTGAGCGTGGTTATGATGATCCCTTTGCTCACCAGCACAACCACCTTGCCAAAGCTTATGGCCGGCCTGGCAGCTATCCACTTACCGTACAAATTCATCTTCACCTTTGGGGTGGCCATGCGCCTGGTTCCACTTGTGACCAGCACCTATTTCGATATCATGGCTTCACAACGCTTACGTGGGCATGATCTGTCCGAGATGAACTACTTTAAAAGGTTGATCAAGGGCTACGTTCCACTGTTTATTCCGTTAGTCTTGACCATGCTGCGGCGAACAGCAGATCTGGATGTGGCCATCGAATCGCGTGGTCTCGGCGCTCCCGTTGTTCGGACTTACCGGGTGGAGATCCGGCTCAAACGAGCAGATATCCTGGCGCTTGGGCTCGCCCTTATAACGTTCTCGGGGATTGCTTACTACTTGTATCTTAGCCATGCCGAGCAGATGGGTTTGATCATTCCATTTCAAAAATGAACCCGTGATCCTAAATCATAGTGATGAACTATGTCGGTTAATTGAGGCCTGATCATAAATAACAGGCCACGCTCAGGGTTGGCCGAGCAGGCCACCACTGTATTTTATAGAGGTTGCTATCCATCCACACCACACTGATAAGGAGATTTAGGCATGCTATCTGAAGGGCAAACCAAAACCGTTGTATGCTCTTGGAATGAATGGGATCCACTTAAGCACGTGATCGTGGGCCGCGCGGATGGCACCGTAGTCCAGGCGCCAGAGCCAGCAACCGTTCGCGACTGGCCCAAGTATGGATTCCCAAAAGGAACCTATGGGCCTCTGCCGAAAGAAATGGAAGAAAAGGCTAATGAGGAATTGGACAACTTTGCCAAGTTATTGGAGAGCAGGGGGATTCGGGTTGACCGTCCGACCCCCATTGATTTCACTCAGGCCGTGCAAACACCCGACTGGGTGCAAGAATCGATGTTTGGCGTTATGCCACCTCGGGATCTGCTGCTGACGGTGGGCAATGAAATCCTGGAAGCCACCATGTCCCAGCGCAGTCGCTGGTTTGAGTACATTTGTTACCGACCTCTGCTCAACTGCTACTTCAAGGAAGATCCGAATTTCCGCTTTGAGGCCGCTCCTAAGCCGCGCCTGACGGACCACTCGTATCGAATCGGTTTTTGGGATGAAGTCGAGAACAAGACCGAGGATGAACAAATTGAAGATTACACCATGAAAAAACGGTGGGCGCTAACGGAAGAAGAGCCCCTCTTCGATGCGGCGGATGTCGGGCGCTTTGGAAAAGACCTCTTTGTGCAGCGCTCAACGGTTACGAATGCTTCTGGTATTTCATGGCTGCGGCGTCACTTTCCGGATTATCGAATCCACGAGGTTCTCTTCAAGGAAGCACATCCCATGCACATCGATGCCACTTTCGTTCCATTACGGCCCGGATTGGCGCTCAGCAACCGGCAGCGTGTCCCGCTCACGCAGGAAATGGTGGAATTGTTTAAGAAGAATGATTGGGAGATCGTCGAGTGCACACCACCGGCCCACGCTGAAAAGGCACCGCTTTCCTACTGCAGTGTCTGGCTCTCTATGAACATTCTAATGCTCGATCCAAAGACGGTCTGCGTTGAAGCATCCGAAACGGCTCAGATGGAACAGTTGGATAAGCTTGGCTTTGATGTCATCCCAGTCCCGTTCTGGGAGGTATCGGCTTTTGGGGGCGGGTTGCACTGTGCCACCGCGGATGTTTACCGCGAGGGGAAACTAGAAGATTACTTCCCTAAGCAAATTGAGGGATATTAATTCAGAGGAATCTATAGTTCCAATAAAATAAATACGGAGGGACAAGTGAACAAGAGAAAAGTGGTCATCATCGGCGCAGCAGGAAGAGATTTCCACAACTTCAACGTCTACTACCGTGAGAATGATGCCTATGAGGTGGTCGCCTTTACAGCAGCCCAGATTCCAGATATTGCCGGGCGCTCCTACCCTGCCGAACTGGCTGGTCATCTTTATCCGAAAGGCATTCCTATTTACGAGGAGAAAGATCTGCCTGGACTGATCAAGGAATTGCAAGTCGATGAGTGCATCTTCTCTTACAGCGATGTCACCTATCAGAAGGTGATGAGTACGGGAGCTATTGTAGAAGCTGCCGGTGCCAGCTTCACCATGTTGGGACCCAAAGAAACCTATTTGAAGAGCACCAAACCAGTAATTGCGGTCTGTGCCGTCCGGACCGGCTGTGGCAAAAGCCAGACTTCGCGCCGGGTGATCGAGATCTTGATGGCCAAAGGTTTAAAGGTGGTCGCCGTCCGCCACCCTATGCCCTATGGCGACTTGGTCGCGCAGAAAGTTCAGCGCTACGCCGAGATTTCTGATCTCGCCAAAAACAAGTGCACCATCGAGGAAATGGAAGAATATGAGCCACATGTCGTGCGCGGGAACGTCATTTATGCTGGCGTCGATTACGAGGCCATCCTGAGGGCTGCTGAAAAGGACCCAAAGGGTTGCGATGTGATCCTGTGGGACGGTGGCAACAATGATTTCTCGTTCTACCAACCTGAACTGCAGATCACCGTCGTGGATCCTCTCCGCCCCGGTCACGAGCTTTCCTACTATCCTGGCGAAATTTCTCTCCGGTTGGCCGATGTGGTCGTGATCAACAAAATCGATAGCGCAGATGCAGCAGGCATCCAGACGATTCGAAAGAATATCGCCAAGGTAAACCCCGGTGCCATGGTGATCGATGCAGCTTCCTCCCTGGATGTAGATAACCCCTCGGTTATCAAGGGCAAAAAAGTCTTGGCGATCGAAGATGGGCCTACTCTTACCCACGGCGGGATGAAGATCGGCGCGGCGGTTGTAGCCGCGCAGAAGTTCGGCGCCGCTGGTTTTGTCGACCCACGGCCGTACACGGTCGGGAAACTCACCGATACCTTCGAGGCCTATCCGGAGATCGGCGTGCTCCTACCGGCTATGGGCTACGGGGAGCAGCAGTTGCAAGACCTGGAAGCCACCATCAATCGCGCGGAATGTGACTCGGTGGTGATTGGGACCCCCATAGACCTGGGCCGGATTATCAAAATCAATAAGCCCTTCACGCGGGTTTTCTACAATCTGCAGGAAATTGGCCGGCCCAACCTGGAGGGAGTCCTGAATGACTTCGTACAGAAGCACAAGCTAGGCTAGCAGTGTATCCTTTTATCAAAGCACTTGTTGGCTATTCTAACCCGATCCAATTTGGCGCTGACTCTCTCGCCCACGGTCACATTATTTCTCAGGAGAGAAACATATGGTTACTGACACACTCTACGAACAAAACTTTCCTCACATGTCCCCGGTCTGGACACGCATCTTCGACTTTGTTGCCGAGCGTGCTGAGGGCTCCTACATCTACACTACCGATGGTAGGAAACTACTGGATTTCACCTCCGGCATCGGAGTGACTAACACTGGTCATTGCCATCCGATGGTTGTGCAGGCAATTCGGGAACAGGCAGGCTTGCTTCTTCACGCGCAAGCCAATATTGTCGTTCACAGGCCAATGCTACAATTAATTGAAGAACTTCGCAAGATCGCTCCCGCCTCGATAGACGGATTCTTCTTCGGCAATTCCGGCGCAGAGGCTGTGGAGGGCGCGGTCAAGCTGGCGCGCGCTGCTACTGGCAAACAAAACGTCATTGTCTTCTCGGGTTCGTTTCATGGAAGAACTGCAGGTACGATGGCTCTTACTACCTCGAAAACCATCTACCGGGCTGGCTTCGGTCCCTTACCAGCCGGTGTTTTTGTTTCCCCATACCCGTATGCTTACCGCCTTCATATGACCGAAGAACAAGCGTCAGCGTATGCCTTGGAAGAGCTTGAATATCTGTTGTCTTCACAGACAGCTCCCAAAGAGACGGCCGCGGTATTGATCGAACCCGTTCTCGGCGAAGGTGGCTACGTGGTGCCGCCCAAGTCGTTTATGAAAGGCTTGCGTGAGCTGTGCAACAGGTACGGCATTCTGCTCATCTTCGACGAAGTCCAATCCGGCTTTGGCCGTACCGGTAAATGGTTCGCTCTCGAACATTATGAAGTTGTGCCGGACATCATTGCGGCTGCGAAAGGTATTGCCTCCGGGTTACCGCTTTCAGGGGTTTTCAGCGGCCTCGATCTGATGAAGAAATGGGATGTCGGCTCGCATGGTGGCACCTTTGGCGGTAATGTGCTGGCCTGTGCGGCAGGCGTGGCGACCATCCAGGCCATACGCGAAGACAAGATGCTCGAAAATTCCATTGAACGCAGCACTCAGTTGATGACTGGCCTGGGAAAATTGCAGGAAGAGTATCCGCAGATAGGCGAGGTGCGCGGATTGGGCCTGATGATTGGCTCGGAGTTCACCGTGGATGGTCGTCCCGATAAGGCCAAACCGTTGGTCAAATCCATCGTCCATACGATAGAAGAGAAGGGCTTGCTTCTACTCACCTGTGGGACGTTCGATAATACCATCCGCTGGATTCCACCATTGAATGTAACTTCAGGGCAGATTAATGACGCCCTGAATCTCTTCAAGGAGGCCTTGAAAGTATGTTTGAAATAACAATTAGATAGGAGATAACCGTGATGGACTACGAATCTCGGATCTGGCGTGTCAACGTTCAAAACCGAACTTTGAAACAGGAGCCGGTTCCCGCATCCTGGCAGCGCCTGGGTGGGCGTGGCCTGTTGGCCCGCATTTTGTTGGACGAAGTAGATCCCCTGTGCGATCCGCTGGGACCCAAGAATAAGCTCATCTTTGCCCCCGGCCTGCTGGTCGGGCACATGCTTTCATCTACCGACCGCATCTCGATCGGTGGAAAATCGCCCTTGACGGGGGGGATTAAAGAGTCCAATGCAGGCGGTCGCACCGGCCTCAGCATGGCTCGCATGGGCATCCGGGCCCTGATCCTGGAAGATCAGTCGTCTGAACCGGGTTATTGGGTTTTGCACCTCTCCCTCCATGGCGCAAGGTGGGACAAAGCAGACGACCTGGCCGGTCTCGGTGTCTACCAGACTGCATCAGTGCTCATAGACCAATATGGTGGGAAGCTCGCCATGGCACTGGTCGGCCCCGCTGGCGAGATGAAGATGAAGGCGGCCGGCATCCAGAACCTGGACAAGGATCGCGTCCCCTCTCGGATCGCCGCCCGCGGCGGACTCGGAGCCGTTATGGCTTCCAAGGGGCTGAAGGCAATTGTGTTTGACCATTCCGGCGGCCAGCAACCACCCATCGCCCACCCTGAATTGTTCCGCATAGCCCAGAAGGATTACACCCGCTCGGTGATGGAACACCCGCAATCCATTACCTATCGGGATTACGGCACGGCGGCCATGGTGCACATGTGCGACAGCTTGGGTGGCTTGCCGACCCGCAATTTCTCGTCCGGGCATTTCGAGCAGGCGGCGGACGTCAGCGGCGAAAAGATGCGGGACTTCCTCCTGGCGCGCGGCAAGCCCTCTGACCCGTCGCATGCCTGCATGGCCGGCTGCACCATCAAGTGTTCCAACATCTTCGGCGGTGAAGATGGCAAAATGATCGTCTCGCCCCTGGAGTATGAGACGATTGGCTTGATGGGTTCGAACCTGGGCATCGCTTCCCTCGAGACGATCGCCCGCCTGAATTGGGAAGTCAATG
>OFHK01000480.1_pt1 | contig 11669 bp, 9 predicted proteins | sample 1521951 | NCBI WGS metagenome assembly OFHK01 (sample SAMEA2468436, study PRJEB22500) | soil metagenome | biome: Glassland; feature: Farmland; material: Clay | place: Australia | collected 2013-01-31 | depth 0.55 m
GGTCACACGCGCTTTCTACATGCCCCCCGTCGAGACTGCATGGTGTCCCTCAAGTCCGCCGTGAAGTCCAAGGGCCCGGGCGCGGCGGCAGTTAGCCACGTCCGGGAGATCGGCGGCCGCATCCCCACGGAGTTCGTACTCAACAAGGCGATCAGCGCCCTCGCCCAGGCGGGCATCACGCCGATGTACGAGGACTACATGAGCGACCCGCGCCTCTCGGACGAGGACCGGGACGAGCTCGCCCGGGCATACCTCCTTCTCCAGATGGCGTCCGCTCAGGCCACCGGCAACGGCTGAGACCGCCCGCCCCGTCGTCTTCTGCGCCCCACCGCCCGCTGGGTTCAAGCCGCACGGCTGCCTCCGGCGGCCCGTGACCGGAGAAGGGGATCCGACCCGCCGCTTCAGCGGCCTGGCCGACGCGTACGCGCGGTTCCGGCCGCCGTACCCGGACCCCGAGGTCGACCTCGTCCTCCGCCGCCGCGGCCTCCGGCCCGGCTCCGTGCTCGTCGACGTCGGCTGCGGCACCGGGATCGCGTCGCGGCAGTTCGCGGCGCGCGGGCTGCGCGTCATCGGCCTCGAGCCCAACGCGGACATGCGCGCCCAGGCGCGCGCGGAACCTGGGCCCGCGGGCGCGCACGCGCCCGAGTACCGCGAGGGCCGCGCAGAGGCCACCGGCCTCGGGACGGCGTCCGCGGACGCCGTCGTGGCGGCGCAGGCGTTCCACTGGTTCGACCCTGCGGCCACGCTCCCCGAGTTCCACCGCGTCCTGCGGCCCGGCGGCTGGATCGTCCTCCTCTGGAACACCCGCGACACCAGCAACGTCTTCACGGCGGCGTACGGGAGGCTCGTGTGGTCCCTGACGGACCGCGGGAGGACGCCCGGGATGCACGAGGATTCCCCGGCCGCGCTGCGGCACTCGCCCCTCTTCGAGGCCCAGGACCCCGTCTACCTCCGGAACGAGCAGCGCCTCGACGAGGACGGCCTCCTGGGGCGCGCCTTCTCCGCGTCGTACGCGCCGAAGGAACCGGAGCGCCGACGGGCGTACGCCGCGGCGCTGCGCGCGCTGTTCCGCGAGAACGCCCGGCGCGGGAGCGTCTCCCTGCGGTACCGCACGGAGGTCCACCTCGCGCGGCGGCGCGACACGGGGCGGTAGCGACCCCCGGCCGCGGACTATGTACTTGGTGTCCAGCCCTTTACCAAACTGTTGATAGGTCCGCACCGGCTCACGCCCCCGAGGCCACCACGGGATGAACGGCTCGTTGTGGAGACGATGCTTCGTCGCGGTCGCGCTGAGCGCGGGCCTGACGATCCTGGGCGGGGTCCCGGTGGCCTCCGGCGCCGCGGACGCGTACCAGGCCAGCCTGGAGTACGCCGTGGACCCCGGGGCCTACAACAACTCCGTCCACGCCGCCAACGTGACGTCGCTCCTCTATCCGAGGCTCGTGTTCGACCTCAACGCGACGAGCCCGTTCGCGGGCTCCGCGTACGTGCTCGGCCTCCAGCCCGATCCGAACGGCACCTGCCAGGCGCCCGCGAGCGTCCGGTCCGTGGACGGCGGCCGGACCTTCGGCGCCCTCCGCGTCTCCTCCCTCTGCCTCCCGGGACTGACCCTCGCTCCGGTGATCGCCCCGAACGGCACGATCTACGCGGCCTCCTGGGGCCCGCGGATCCTCGCGTCGGCGAACGGGGGGCTGGACTGGACGCTCCTGGCCGCGCTCGGGAACGCGAGCGCGCCGACGTCCATGGCCCTTGACCCCGCGAGCGGGACGCTGTTCATCGCCTGGATCGACCAGCCCTGGCCCGAGGCGGGGAACCTCTCCGTGCGGTCGTCCCGCGACGGCGGCCGGAACTGGACCGCGGCCCGTCGTCCCCTCGCCTCCAACGTCACCGCCTTCTCCCCGCAGATCGCGGTGGACGGCACATCGGTGGTGGTCAGCGTGATCGCCTACAACGCGACCGGGCCGCTCGTCGCGAGCGTCGCGTCGCCGGACGGCGGGACGACGTGGGGCCCGGTCCTCCCGCTCACGGCGAGCGCGCCCTGCCTGTCGGCGTCCGCCCCCTCGATCGCGGTCTCCCCGGACGGCGTCTTCGCGATCGCCTGGTACGCCGATCCGACGTACGCGGGCACGGACTGCTGGGGCGGCCTCGGAAACACCGCGGAGGCGCTCGTGGCGATCTCCACCGATCACGGCCGCACGTTCGGCGCGGTCCGGGTCGCCGGCGGTCCCCCCGCGTGGCCGACGATGAGTTTCGGCAACGAGGTGCTCTTCGACCGGGAGTCCCGGCTCTACGTGGCGTGGCACTCCCTCGACGCGGCCTGGAACGGCACCGTCTCCGTCGCGAGCTCCGCGGACTACGGCGCGGACTTCGACGAGGGGTCCTTCTCCACCGTGCTCGCGGTGGGCGGCGGGAACTCGACCGCCCAGGAGACGCTGGCCCGGGGCCTGAACGACACGGTCCTCCTCGCGTGGGAGGCCTTCGACCCGGTCGGGGGTCCGACCGGCCCCCTGGCGGGGATCTGGGTGCGGGAGGTCGCGGGCGAGGCGCACGGGCGGGTCGAGCTGCCCTCTGCCGCGCCGCCATCGGTGACCGTCGAGCTCCGGGAGAACCTCACGGGGGACCTGATCGCCTCCGTGCCCTGGACGGGGCAGACGTTCGACGTGGGCGGGCTCGCGGCGGGCCCCTACCGCGTGTCCGTCCAGGTCGACGGCACGGTCCTGTCCCTCGGGGCCATCCCCGTCCGGATCTGGGGGCGGACGACGTTCGCCGTGGACGTCACCACGGGAGGCGCGGCTCCTCCCGGCGGCGGGCCGCCCTGGACCTGGATGCTCGTGGGCACCGCCGTGGCGGGCGGCGGCGTCGCGGCCGCGACGCTCTACCACATGCGGATCGCGCGGGAGGATGCGCTCCAGCGGAAGGTCCGCCAGCTCATGTTCGACTACGTCCGCGCCCACCCGGGCGCCTCGTTCTCGGAGGTGCGGGACGGCCTCGGCCTCCAGAACGGCGCGGCGTCGTACCACCTTCGCGTCCTCGAGAAGCTCGGCCTCGTCCACTCCGAGAGCCGCGGGCGGCGCCGCTGGTACTACCCGGACGGCGACGTGTCCCTGTGGCGCGAGCTCCCCCTGAGCCCGTTGCAGGCGTCCATCGTCGAGGCCGTCCGCCGCGAGCCCGGCATCGGCGTGCGGGAGCTGGCGCGGCGCGTGGACCACCGCGCCTCCTCCGTCGGCTACAGCGTCAAGGCGCTCCACCGGGACGGCGTGCTGCGCACGGACCGCGTGAGCCGCAGGGTGCGCTGCTTCCCGGCGGACGACGGGCCGGCCTCGTGATCGGCCGCCCCTCCGCGTCCGGGTCCGCGCGGCCTACCACGGGAGCGGGAACCGGGCGATGGAGGTCGCGAGCCGCGGGTCCGCGAGCAGGTCCCGCGTGCCGCCGATCGTCGCCTTGGGCGAGGGCCGCGTGAGCGGGCCGCAGTAGTACCACAGGAGGACCGGGGCGGTCAGGAAGGAGAAGAACCACAGGGCGTTGTACCACAGCCCCACGGGGTTCCACAGGGAGAGGCCCAGGGCCATGACCGCCATGAGTGCCATGCCCCCGCGGCCCACGTGCACGATCTCGCGCATCGTCATGGGCGGCTCGTCCTTCGGGGTCACGGGGAACTTCTGCCGCGGGTCGACGAAATACATGACCATGGCGCGGACCTCGTGGGGGAGCATGATCGTGCCGATCGCCTTGCTCAGGCTCCTCGCGCGGTAGTACTCCCAGAACCCGAAGCGGACCTGGATGAGCTTCGCCACGCTGAAGACGGAGGTGAAGAGGGACATCACGATGATGAACCGGAACAGGGCGATGGACCAGATGTACGCGATCGGCGCCGGCAAGAGGTTCTGGCCGAAGGCCAGGAACGCGCCGAAGGACGAGATGCGGCCGAAGACGGCGGCGATCATCGCGACCATGATCGTGAGGTAGGCCACGTGGTTCATCGGGGTGGTGTACAGGAAGACCTTCTTGTACCACGGCACCCGGGCCGGGGTCACGAAGGACCAGAACTCCATGGAGCCCCGGGTCCACTTCGTCTGTCGCTTCACGAAGCCGCGGACGTTCTCGGGCATGGCCTCCCAGGTGTGGAGGGGCACGAACGTGGAACCGTACCCCGCGGACGCGAGCTTGACCGCGGTCGCGAAGTCCTCGGAGACGTAGTCCTCGACGAAGCCGCCGACCTCCACGACCGGTTTCGTGCGGAGCATCACGTTGTGGCCGTAGCAGAGGACCGCGCCCACGTAGCCGCTGAGGCGCCGCTCCCACTCGTCCTGCCCGAGCCGCGTCGCCGGCCCGAGGGCCCGCGGGAACGGGCGGTCCGTGTTCCAGATGTTGATGAACCCCTGGAAGATCGCGAGGTGGGCGTTGTCCGGGTGCTCCGCGTACGTGAGGGCCTCCGCGACCCAGTCCGGCGGGAGGACGGAGTCGGAGTCGAGGATCACGAAGTAGTCGTACGCCGCGCCGTACTCCCGGAGCCAATTGTTGAGCGCCCCGGCCTTGAACCCCTTCCGCTCCGACCGGCGGAGGACGCCGAAACGGTGCCGGCGCGCGAGGTCGTCCACGATTGCGCGCTTGTAGGGGTCCGAGGAGTCGTCGAGCATGTACACGTCGACGGGGTAGGTCTGGCGGATCGCGTCGACGCACTCCGGGACGACGTCGTTCATCGTGGTGTAGAGCACCGCGACGCGCGGCTGGCGGGCGAGCGCGCCCAGCTTCGGGAGCGGGTAGGGCTTCAGGAACAGGGAGACGACGCGCTTCGCGAAGACGATCGAGAAGCTGAACAGGAAGAAGACCATCAGGGCGAACTGGAAGACGCTGATCGGGGAGGCGAAGTTGACCGTCGTCCCGGCGAAGATGACCACTGCGACCGCCCAGATGGCGAAGGCCAGCGCGAAGAAACGGTTTGCGAACCTGCGCTCGGCGGCGACGCGGGCTTCCGGGTCCACGGTTCGCTTCTCCTCGCGGGCCGCAGCCGTGTCCGAGGCACTTAAGGCTCATTGAACGCCCGTCGATTCGGGGGACCGCGGGGCCCTCATTCTCAGACTTGGGAGCGACAAGCGCCGCCTCGCCCGTGCCGGCTCACACAATCCGCTTCTGGAAGACGTAGACCGCGATGACCAGGAGGACCGCGATCCAGACGAAGAGGGCGACCGGGCCGACCCAGTCCGGGAGGCTCCCGCCGCCCGTGGTGCCGAAGAGGCCCAGCACCGAGGCCGGCATGAACGTGGTCACGAACAGGGAGTACACCAGGTTCGGGTTGAAGAGCGACGTGGCGGTGCTCAGGGTGAACGCCGCGGGCGTCCCGCCCTGGATGTGGAACGCCGTCTCCACCGCGAGGAAGACGAGGGACCAGGCGATGTTGAAGACAATCCACACGACGAGGGCGGACAGGATCGCCGTCCCCGGGGACCTCGCCAGGGTGGAGAAGATCTGCATGATGAGGACGTACGCCGCGATGAGTCCGAGCGTCCCGACGACGAAGGCCGCGGCGAAGGTCGCGTCCGGCCACTTGCCGGAGACGCCCGCCACGCCCACGAGGGCGCCCAGGAGCACGCCGAGCATCGGCAGCCCGACGGACAGGAACGAGCCGAGGAACTTGCCCACCGCGAGCCCGGTGCGGGACGCCGGGCGCGCCAGGAGGAGTTCCAGGCTCCCCTGCATCCTCTCCTTCGCGACCGCGTCGTAGGACATGGCGATCGCGATGATCGGCGCGAAGAGGTTCATGAGTTCCACGCCGAGGAACAGGAGGAGCGCGTCCGGGCCCTGGAGCAGCGGCAGGAGGGCGAGCGGGGAGGGCGTCGCGGTGAGGTCGTACTCCTGGTAGAGCCCGCCGTCCCGGACCGTGAGGTTCCAGGAGCCGTCGGCGAACCGGTGGTAGAAGAAACCGTTGGCGTCCGTGACGCCGAGCGAGGTGCCGTTCGCCAGCACGTCCGCGCCGGCCGCGGGCGTGCCGTTGACCCAGCGCGCCTGGAGGCTCACGTCCCGCGCGGCCTGGTCGCCGAGGATGTCGAAGCGCTCGAAGTCCACGGTCAGGTTGTACGTCGACCGGCTCGGCGTGACGACGACGACCTGCGGCCTGGGAGTGACCGCGCCGACCGTGACCTGGAGGGGCCAGAGCCCCGGCCCCAGGTCGGGGAACACGGCCCAGCCGCTCGCGTTCGTCGCGAGACGTTCCTTCGGCGTGAAGACCGGGTTCGTCTGGTTCGGGTACGCGTCGCCGAGGACGATCGGGAATCCGGCGTGGGGCGCGCCCAGGTAGTCGCTCACCCACACCTCGACGCCCGCCGTGGTGTTGTTCGCGCTCGGCCAGAACGCGTCCGCCCACACGTGGTACTGGGCGGAGAGGGGAGGCGCCTGCGAGACGACGGCCCCGATGCCGAACGCGGCCCCGAGGACCGCGAGGAGCGTGAGGCCCGAGATGATCCAGACCTTGAGACCGCGGGAGTTGGAGCGCAGGTCGCGCGACGCGACGGTGAGGGCGCCGCGGAAGAGGTCGGAGGGGCTCATCCCGCGCCGCCTCCCGTGAGCGCGACGAAGGCGTCCTCGAGCGTGACCTCGGCCAGCTTCAGGCCGACGACGGGCACGCCCAGGCCGACGAGGAAGGCGTTTACGGACGAGCGGACGTCCGTGTCCATGGAGACGATGAGCCCCCAGTCCGTCCTCTGGACGTCCTTCACGTGCTTCAGGTCCAGGAGGCCGCGGAGCGCGGCGTCGGGCACGTCCTTGGCCTCGACCAGCGCGCGCACGGAGCCCGCGCCGCCGATCCGCGACTGGAGGCCCTCCACCGTGTCGACGGCGACGACCCGCCCGCGGTCGATGACGCCGACGTGGGTGCAGGTCTGGGCGACCTCGGAGAGGATGTGGGACGAGAGGAAGATCGTCTTGCCCGCCTTGTTCAGCTCCTTCATCAGGTTGCGGAAGAAGATGATCCCGTACGGGTCGAGGCCGCCCGCGGGTTCGTCCAGCACGAGGACGGGCGGGTCATGGAGCAGGGCCTGGGCGAGACCGAGGCGCTTCAGCATGCCGTGGCTGTACGCCCTCGCCTTCTTCTCCCGCTCGCCGCCCAGACCGACGAGCTCGAGGAGCTCCTTGGCCCGCGCGCGGCGGTCCGCCGCGGGCATGCGGTAGAACGCGCCCCAGTAGTCCAGGTGCTCCTCCGCGGTCATCGTTGGGTAGTAGCCCGGGACCTCGGGCATGTAGCCGATGGCCGACTTCACCGCGATGGGCTCTCGGACCACGTCGTGGCCCTCGACGACCGCGGTGCCGCCCGTCGGCGGGAGGATCGTCGCGAGGATGCGGATCGTCGTCGTCTTGCCCGCGCCGTTGGGCCCGAGGAACCCGAAGACCGTCCGGTCCGGGACGGTGAAGGTGGCGCCGTCCAGGGCGCGCTGCTGCTCGCGGCCGCGGCGGCCGTAGACCTTGGTCAGCCCTTCGACGTCGATCATGCGCGCCCGCGGGCAAGACGGGACCCAGGCCATAAAGGTCGCGCCGGGCTTCCCATCCGATGCGCGTCACGGCCGCGCGGCCCGCGGACCGAGGGCATATCGATACGGTTAAGAGGATTGGACCGGGTCTCGGGCGAACGTGACGAAGCACGCGCTCATCACGGGAATCACGGGGCAGGACGGCTCGTACCGCGCGGAGCCCCTGCTCCAGCAGGGCTACGAGCTCTGGGGCCTCGTCCGGCGCCTGAGCGTGCCGAACCTCGGGAACATCGCGCACATCGCCGGGGACGTGCACCTCCTGGACGGGGACCTCATGGACCAGTCGTCCCTGGACGCCGCGGTCCGTGACGCGGAGCCCGATGAGGTGTACAACCTTGCGGCGCAATCCTTCGTCGGCACGTCCTTCGTCCAGCCCGTGCTGACCGGGGAGGTCACCGGGCTGGGGATGATCCGCCTCCTCGAGGCGGTCCGGCACCGCGCGCCCCACGCCCGCGTTTACCAGGCGTCGTCGAGCGAGATGTTCGGGAAGGTGGAGCGGGAACCGCAGGACGAGTCCTCCCCCATGCACCCGCGGAGCCCGTACGGTGTCGCGAAGGTGTACGCGTACTGGGCGTGCGTCAACTACCGGGAGGCCCACGACCTGTTCGTGTCCAACGGAATCCTGTTCAACCACGAGTCCCCGCGCCGCGGCCTCGAGTTCGTCACGCGCAAGATATGCCACGGCGTGGCCCAGATCGCCTCGGGCGGGACGGAGGTCCTCTCCCTCGGGAACCTGGACGCGAAGCGGGACTGGGGCTACGCCCCGGAGTACGTGGACCTCATGTGGCGCATCCTCCAGCACCGGGAGCCGACCGAGTTCGTCGGCGCCACGGGCGAGTCGCACTCCGTCCGCGAGTTCGTGGAGGAAGCCTTCTCCGTGGCGGGGATCCCGGACTGGGAGAAGCACGTCCGGAGCGAGGAGCGCAACATCCGCCCCTCGGAGGTGTACAACCTCCGCGGGAACGCGGCGAAGGCGAAGCGCGTCCTCGGCTGGGAGGCGAAGGTCCGGTTCAAGCGCCTCGTGAAGCTCATGGTGGACGCCGAGTTCGAGCGCGTGGAGGCCGCGGGCGCGAAGGGCACTTCTTCCCGGGCGGCGGGGGCCCGCGCCCGCCGGCGCAGCCCCGCCCGCAAGCCGTCCCGCCGGAACTGACCGCGGGTCCGCGGCCCGGGCTCAGACGCGGCGCAGGGCCGCGAAGCCGAGAAGCCCGAGGACGAGGGCGGCGCCGTACAGCACGTCGTTCAGCGGGATGAGAGCCAGAGCAAGCGCCCCTGCGCGCCTGCGCGCCCGGGTCTCGCGGGGGAGGTCTCGCCAACGACGCACGACCAGCGCGATTCGGGGGAGGGTGAGCAATAGCGGGAGGACCGCGACCTGGGCATCTATCCGGAGTGCCAGTAACACGATGGTGAAGAGGAAGGCGAGCGGCACCATCAACGCCGAGGCCCGATTCACGAGACGCCGCTTGGAGGTCCGAGAACCTACGCTCTCGTGAGTGACGCGCAGGGAGGTCTCGATCAGGACGCCGCCCTCCGTCCGGCCGTAGGCTATCTCCTTTCGGAGTTGAGATCGCACCGAGCTCACATTCCCGAACCGCTGCCGATACGCCAGGCCGGCCAGACGGACGATCGAGTAGCCCAGTTCCGCAAGCCGGGTTGAGAGGACCTGATCCTCGCCGCTCACACGAAACCGCTCGTCGAAGGGCGCTCCTTGGAGAGCCTTCCGGGGAACGAGATCGCATTTGAACTCAGAGAAGCCGAGAGTCTCTTCGGGCTCATCGGGCGCATAGAATGTGTCGCGGAGGAGGCCAAACGCGGTCTCCACGGACGAGAACTCCGCGTACGGATAGATGGGGCGCCCCGTGAGGCACGTGTGCGGCCGCGCCTGCAGGGCCGCGAGCCCACGCTCGATCCAGTCCGTCCCGATCAGTTCGCAATCCACATGAATCACGAGGACGGCGTCTCCGGTCGCGCTGGAAATTGCCTCGTTCAACGTGCGAGACAGGCCTCGGTTCTGCCGGTGCCTCCGGATTACCAGGCGCGGTTCCCTCCGCGCGAAGGACTCCAGAATGGACCAAGTGTCGTCCGAACTCCCATCGTCGATGACGAGGATTTCCTTCAAGGCGGGCGACTGGGAGGAGAGGGACGTGAGGCAGCTTTCCAGGGTGGCAGCTCCGTTGAACACAGGGAGGACCGCGCTCGCGATTCGAAAGGCCCCATTCTCGGCCATGACCCGTCGTCTCCGGAACGGGTCAGGAGGCCTCGAGGTCCGCCTTCAGGCGGATGACCTCCGACATGAACCGCAGGGAGTCGCGCATGAGCCGCACGGTCGACTTGTCCGCCTCGCTCTCGGACCACTGCACGGGCACCTCGCCGACCCGCAGCCCGTCGACCTGCGCCCGCACGAGGATCTCCGTGTCCCAGAACCAGTGCTCCGCCTTGACCTCGGGGAGGAGCCGGAGGATCGCGGAGCGCTTGAAGGCCTTGAACCCGCACTGGTGGTCCGTCAGCCGGGAGCGGAGGAGGAGCCGCACGATGTGGTTGTAGACGCGGCTGGCCACGAGGCGGGTGAGCATGCGGTCGGCGGCGCTCCCGGGAAGGTAGCGCGAGCCCGTGACGATGTCCTCGCCGTCGGAGACCCCGCGGATGAGCTCGTCCATGTGGCGGATGTCCGTCGCCATGTCCACGTCCGTGTACAGGATGACGTCGCCATGGGAGGCGGCGATCGCCCGGCGGAGGCTCTCGCCCCGTCCGAGCCGGTCTGGCTCCATGAGGAGCTGGATCTCGGGGAACCGCCCCTTGAGGTCGCGGCAGAGCGCCTTGGACCCGTCCGTGCTGCCGTCCTCCGCGATGATGATCTCGCAGGGGGTGCCGCGCTCCGCGAAGTAGCCGCGGAGCTGCGTGACGCAGCTCTCCAGGAAGTAGCTCCCGTTGTAGACAGGAACGACGACCGAAACAGCCGGTTTGGGCAAGGAGTCCCTCCAGAGGGCGTCAACGTACCAGAAACGTGGACCTAGAAAGCCTTGTCGGTTGGGGCCGCTTTCCCCCGAACGTTGGGACAACTATCGAAGTCCGATTATTTTTTTCCTACACCATACTAATCCGCCGCGACGCCGCGGTAGGCCGCGAGGGTGGCTGCGGCGGCGCGGTCCCATGTGAACCGCTCGCGCACGAGGCGGGGGAGGTCGGGCGGCGCAGGCCGCGCCAGCGCCCGCCGGATCGCGGCCGCGATCGAGCGGACGGAGAGCGGGTCGGCGTACTCCGCGCGGTCGCCGAAGTACTCCGGCGCGGAGCCGTTCGGCGTCGTGACGATGCGCGCGCCCGCGAGCGCGGCCTCGAGGTTCGAGAGCCCCGGGGTCTCGAAGAAACTCGGGAGCGCGTGGACCGCGCACGCGCGGTACAGGGGCCAAAGGCGCTCCTGCGGCAGCGGGCCGAGGAAGCGCACGTCCTCCCCGTGCGCGCGGCAGGCCGCGGCGTACGCACGGTGCCAGACCGTCGACGCCACCTCCGCCCCGGCGAGGACCAGGGGGACGCCGAGGCGATGCGTCGCCCGGATGAGGGCGAGCGTGTTCTTGCGGTACTCGATGCGCGAGGCGCAGAGCACGAAGTCCTTCGGGAGATCCAGGAGCGCCGCGTCCGCGGGCTGCGCGCCCGCGCGGTCGAAGGACGCGACGTCCACGCCGTTGGGGACGACGGACACGGGGACGCCGCGCCGTCGCACGGCCGGGTAGGCCTCGGCGAGATGCCGGGACTCCGCTTCCGAGTTCGGGAGGAGCGCGTCGACCTGGTCCAGGATCGCCCGCGCGGCCCTGGAGTGGCCCGCGGGCAGGAGCGGCACCGTGGCCCTCGGGCCCGCGCCCTCCGTCGCTCGGCTCCGGGCGAGGTACGGCAGCACCGCGCCCATCCGCAGGAGCGCGCCGAGCGGCAGCCGGACGTCCCGCCAGTAGATCGGCGAGAGGACCACGGGCTTCCCGAGCCGCTTCGCGGCCCGGACCTGGCCCAGGGTCCAGTCCGCCGTCTGCAGGTTGAACACATGGACGACGTCCGCGTGCGCGACCCCCTCGCCGGCGGAGAGGGCGACCCCCCCGCCGCGGCGCCGCCGCGCCCCCGCGGCCCTCCGCGCCTCACCCACGTCGCCCCCGCGCCACCCCGCGG
>OFHK01000483.1_pt1 | contig 11649 bp, 10 predicted proteins | sample 1521951 | NCBI WGS metagenome assembly OFHK01 (sample SAMEA2468436, study PRJEB22500) | soil metagenome | biome: Glassland; feature: Farmland; material: Clay | place: Australia | collected 2013-01-31 | depth 0.55 m
CGCTGACGTTGTTGGTGTGGCCGTTGAAGGTGAGGACGTTTCCGCTCGGCTCATCGAAGACGATTGCATCGGGCTTGCCGCCGGTCTTCACCGTGGCGATGGGCCGCAGCGTCTTCAGATCGAAAATCGTGGCCGAGTTGTCGCGGCCATTGCTGCTGACGCCGCGATGCAGCTTCGGCACTAGGGCGATGCCATGCACGCCGGCCGTGTCCGGAATCTCGCCAACCAGTTTGCCGCTGTCTACATCGACCACCATCACTCGCGTGGCTCGCGCAATGTAGAGCCGGCGCGCGGATGCGTCGAGGGTCAGGTAATCCCCGTGGCCCTCGCCGCCCAACTCGATCCGGCGCGTGACTTTATAGCCGGCAGGGGACTGCGCAGCGGCAACGGAAACCAGCGACGTGCAAGCAACCGTCAGCAGGGTTGCAACCCGAAGGAAACGCATGAATGACCTCCTCTAAATCCTAAAGTTATGATCCTGAAATGATGACGCCACGGCGGAGCTCGCCGGGAGCTTGCATACTGCACTCGCTGCGCGCCTTCTCGAGAAACATTAAACCACCGAAAAAGTTGGAGCACATGCCGTGTAAAGCATGTGCTCCGGATGCTGCGATTCGCGGCCTTCTACTTCTCGCCGAAGGTGTAGCGCACACCACCGGCGTAGGTCGGCTTGTAGTATTCGCGCTGCACCACGTACTGCGGGCTGCCATTGTAGAAGCCGAATACCTCATTGTTCAGATTTAAGCCATAGGCGTAGACCTGGATGCCGTGCGCGATGTTGTATGAGCCCTGCACGTCAACCTGGAAGTGCGAGTACAGGTAGTTGTCGCCCACCGGACCGTGGGGTGCGATTGAGTCGGCGGCGTCGGTCCACTGATACTCGTAGATCATCGCGCCGTCGTAGGTCATGCCGACGCGCATGGAGAACTTCCGCGTGTCGAAGGTCGGGCTGATGTTCCAGGTGTTCGGAGCCTGGCGCAGCAGCGCCGGGTGATCCGAGCGGCCCGGCAGGCCGTCCGTGGTGGATTCGGTGTAGCTGTAGTTGGCCGAGATGCCGAGCCCGCGCATCACCCCCGGCAGGTACGTCAGATGCTGCTGGAAGCCGATCTCGAACCCCTGCACGTGCGCGGAGCCGGCATTCCCCGCCTGCGTCACCTGATACGAGGTTGCGGTGGGGAGCGCGGGGTTGGGCTGGATCGTAGTCGTATGGGTAAACTGCGCGATAGGGTCGGTCAGATCCTTATAGAAGTAGCCGGCCTGAATCAAGCCGAGCGGCTTCAGGTAGCGCTCATACAGGAGGTCGTAGTTGTTGGCGTGCTCCGGCTTCAGATTGGTATTGCCGAGGGTGACCGGCTCCGGCGTAGTGGATGCATCATAGCTGAGCGCCTGTACAATGTCCTGCGGATCCGGGCGCGCAACGCCCCGGCTGAAGACCAGGCGCAGGTCCGAGTGGCCGCCCAGCCCGATGCGCAGCGCAGCATCCCGGGAGAGTCCCTGCGCGCTCATGGCGTCATGCCTCGAGCGGCAGGATGCAGTTGGCGATGTGACAGACGTCGACGCATTGCGGATCGTCGAAGTCGCCTTCACACTCGGTGCAGGTGTCCGCATTGATCGCGTACAACCCCTTCTTCTTCACGATGGACTGGGTCGGGCATATCGGCTCGCAGTCGCCGCAGGAAGTGCATTCATCTTTAACGATATACATGGCCATGCATCATATCTCCGTTCAATGTGGGAGCCCGATTTTTTGCCATGGAAGGCATTATGTGGCGGGAGGACAGGATGTCCGAAGCCACTATCGGGCGAAAATCGCCCGGCGAAGCCGGGCTCCTACAACTTCTTCGCGCGGATGGTCATCGGCAGCTTCGGCGCCGGCATCGGATCGATGTAGAACAACGAACCGTCCTCCAGCTTCACCTCGCCGCCCCACTTCTCGGCACTGTCGAATTCGAGCGTGTCGATGGTCTCTTCCAAGTCCTTCTTGGCGACATAGAAAGAGAGCTTGCCGTCCGCCGTCTGTCGAATCATTACGCTGGGCATTGGTAAGACTCCTCAGTAAAAACTACTAACCACGGGGCACACGAGGTACACGGGGAAATCCAAATCAGGGCATTCATACGTTTGTTCAGAAAAGCCCCGTGTTCCCCGCACCCAAAGGGCATAAATGTCCCCCATGGTTATCCGTCTTAGCGCACCAGGTCGAAGTTGTAGTCGGTGGTGCCCATGCCCATGGTCTCTTCGTCCAGACGCTCCAGCACGGCATTGACCAGGGTGGTGAGGATGTACATAGCGCCCTCGTAGCCCATGGTGGTCATGCGGTGCAGGTGGTGGCGATCGAAGATCGGGAAACCGATGCGAATCAGCGGAACCTCGAACTCCTTGCCCTTGTACAGCGTGTCGCGCTGGATGAACTTGCCGTAGCTGTTGCCGATGAGGAAGTCCGGCTTGTTGGTGAAGCAGAGCGAACGCATGTGCCACAGATCCTTACCGTGATGCACCTGAGTCTCCTTGCCGTAGGGCGAGGATTCCAGCAGCTTCTTCATCGCCTTGGTCCACTTCTTGTTGCCGTTGTTGCAGACGATGTCGGTGGGCTCGGCGCCCATCTCCAGCAGGAACTTGGTCAGCCCCATCAGGAAATCCGGGTCGCCGTACAGCGCGAAACGCTTGCCGTGCAGCCAGGCGTAGCTGTCGGTCATCATATCCACCAAGCGGCCGCGCTCCAGAGTCAGCGACGCCGGGATCGGCTTGCCGCTCAGCTCGGAGACCTTCATCAACAGCTCGTCGGTCCATTCCAGGCCCATCGGGATGTTGAGCTTGGGCACTTCGTGGTTCCAGGTACCTTCCACGAACTTCCTGGTCTTATCCAACTGCGCCGGCTGCAGCAGGATGGTGTTGATGGCGTTGGGCGCGTCCTTGATCGCCGCCTGCGTGGTGCCGCCGGCGTACATACGGAACTCGCCGTCGGCCGGCGTATCCAGCACTTCGGTCGGATCGGAGAGCAGGGTCATGTCCACGTCCATCTCGCCCATCATCCGCTTGATCACGCGGTAGTTGCCCAGGTAGGTCTCGAAACCCGGCACGAAATTGAGCTTGCCGTTCTTGCCCGGCGCCTTGCCCTCCATGTGGTTGAGGGTGAAGTAGCGCAGGATGCCCTCTTCCATGTTGTCCCAGCCGGTGACGTGCGAGCCGACGAAGGACGGCGTGTGCGCGAACGGGGTCGGGAACTCTTCCGGGATGCTGCCCGCCTTCTTTGCGTTGCCGATGAAGGCGTTCAGGTCGTCACCGATAACCTCGGCCATGCAGGTGGTGGAGACGGCGATCATGTCGGGCTTGTAGAGCGCTTTGGCGTTCTCCAGGCCGGCGTGCATGTTCTTCTGGCCGCCGAACACCGCCGCATCTTCGGTCATGGAATCAGAGACGCAGGAGACCGGCTCCTTGAAGTGACGGTTGAAGTAGCTGCGGAAGTAAGCGACGCAGCCCTGCGAGCCGTGTACGTAAGGCAGGGTCTTCTCGTAACCCAGTGCGCACAGCACCGCGCCCAGCGGCTGGCAGGCCTTGGCCGGATCGACGGTCAACGCCTCGCGCTGGAAGTTCAGCTCCTGGTATTCCTGGGTGGTGGTCCACTGAAACACCTCGTCGATCTTCTCCTGGGTGTGTGCAGCTTCGTATTTCGCCTTTTTGTTGGCGAGCGTCTCCTTGTATTCCGGTTCCCGGAACAAGGGATAGCAAGGCATCACTTTTTCAGCTGACTGGCTCATTGCATTTCTCCTGCCGCGCCACTCATCCGTGGACAACGGCTTATTGAGTTCTGGATCAACCGCAAAGGACGCAAAGTCTCACGAAGTAAAAAATCGTCGTACTTTGCGTTACTTCGCGTCCTTCGTGGTTAGTGCCTTTCTTACTCGTTTACCGCCTTCGCGGCAGAGGCATCGGCAGCGGCCAGCCAGGGAGCGGTCATCTTGCTCCAGGTCGGGCTGTTGATGGCCATGTCCATGTCGCGGGCGAAGATGGCGAAGCCGTCGTAGCCGTGGTACGGACCCGAATAGTCCCAGCTGTGCATCTGGCGGAAGGGGATGCCCATCTTCTGGAAGATGTACTTCTCCTTGATGCCGGAGCCGATCAGGTCGGGCTTGATCTTCTTGACGAACTCTTCGAACTCGTAGCCGGTGACATCGTCGTAGATCAGGGTCGCGTTGCCCATCTCCTTGACGGTGCGGTCGTAGTCGTCGTTATGAGCGAACTCATAACCGGTGCCGACCACTTCCATGCCAAGATCCTCGTAGGCGCCGATGACATGGCGCGGACGCAGGCCGCCGACGTACAGCATCACCTTCTTGCCGTCCAGGCGCGGCTTGTACTTGTCGAGCACCGCCTGCATCAGCGGCTGATACTTGGCGATGACTTTCTCCGCGCCTTCCTTGATCGTGTCGTCGAAGTGCGCGGCGATGGCACGCAGCGACTCGGCGATCTTGGTCGGGCCGAAGAAGTTGTACTCCAGCCATGGAATTCCGTACTTCTCTTCCATGAAGCGGGAGATGTAGTTCATCGAGCGGTAGCAGTGCAGCAGGTTCAACTTGACCTGCGGGCAGCTCTTCATCTCCTCGACGGTGCCGTCGCCGGACCACTGGGCCACCACGTTGAGGCCCATCTCTTCGAGCAGGATGCGCGAGGACCAGGCGTCGCCGCCGATGTTGTAGTCGCCGATGACGGAGACGTCGTAGGAACCGCCTTCCTGTTTCTCGACGCCTTCGAGCATGTGGTCGCGGATGGCATCGTTGGCGATATGATGGCCGAGCGACTGGGAGACGCCGCGGAAGCCTTCGCAACGCACCGGCACGACCGGCTTGTCGAGCTCCTTCGCAGCCTTCTTGGAAACCGCCTCGATGTCGTCGCCGATCAGGCCGATGGGACACTCGGACTGCACCGAGATGCCCTTGTTCAGCGGGAACAGGGTCTCCACTTCTTCGATCAGCTTGGCCAGCTTCTTGTCGCCGCCGAACACGATGTCCTTCTCCTGGAAGTCCGAGGTGAAGTTCATGGTACCGAAGGTGTTGATGCCGGTGGTGCCGACGTAGTAGTTGCGGCGACCGGCACGGGAGTACTGGCCGCAGCCGACCGGACCATGGGAGATGTGGATCATGTCCTTGATCGGACCCCACACCACGCCCTTGGAACCGGCATAGGCGCAGCCGCGGATGGTCATCACGCCGGGCAGCGATTTACGGTTGGAGGTAATGCACTTGCCGGCCTTGTCCTGGCTGGTGTCGTTGGCGGCAAGGTGCTTTTCGCGTTCCTCACGCGCAGCGGCCGGATAGACCTCGAGCACCTCGTTGATGAGGGCCTCGGTCTGTTCACGGGTCATCGTCGTCATTTCATTTCTCCTTCATCGCCGCCTAATCCGGCGGACGTATGTAGTGAAGAATTCACCGCAAAGTACACGACTTCGCAGGGTGGGTTGCACGTAAGCAGTACCCGCGCTGTCGCCCGATGGGTCGCGCTCGCGGCCAACCCATCCTGCATTGCTACTTCGCGTCCTTCGCGGTTTAGCGCTTGTTAGGCCGTAGCCAGCGCATCAGCAGTCTTGCCGACGATGGACTCGTCTTCCTCATCGAGGAGGCCGAACTTCATCATCACGTCTTCCAGGTCATCCATGGTCAGCGGAGTGGGGATCACGAACTTCTTGTTGTTGATCACCTTCTGCGCCAGGGAACGGTACTCGTCGGCCTGCTTGGCCTTCGGGTTGTACTCGATGACGGTCATGCGACGGATCTCGGCGCGCTGCACCTCGTTGTCGCGCGGCACGAAGTGGATCATCTGGGTACCGAGCTGACGCGCCAGCTCTTCGATCAGTTCGTCTTCGCGAGCTGTGTTACGGCTATTGCAGATCAGGCCGGCCAGGCGCACGCCGCCGGAACTGGCGTACTTCACGATGCCCTTGGAGATGTTGTTGGCCGCATACATGGCCATCATCTCGCCGGAAACGACGATGTAGATCTCCTGCGCCTTGTTCTCGCGAATCGGCATGGCGAAGCCGCCGCACACCACATCACCCAGCACGTCGTAGAACACGAAATCCAGTTCCTCGTCGTAGGCACCTTCCTCTTCCAGGAAGTTGATGGCGGTGATAACGCCGCGACCGGCGCAACCGACTCCGGGCTCCGGGCCACCGGACTCGACGCACTTGATGCCGGCATAACCGACGGACAGCACATCTTCCAGTTCCAGGTCTTCGACCGAACCGGCCTCGGCGGCCAGATGCATAACAGTGGTCTGAGCCTTGGAGTGCAGGATCAGACGGGTGGAGTCGGCCTTGGGATCACAGCCGACGATCAGAACCTTCTTGCCGGCCTCGGCCAGAGCCGCCACCAGATTCTGGGTGGTGGTGGACTTGCCGATACCGCCTTTGCCGTAAATCGCGCATTGACGTAGTGCCATGGTATGTTCTCCTTGCGTTGGGACACGGGATAAACTGTCGATGACTCTTGAGCAACCCTTGTGCCAAACCCAGGAACAACACACACCACACTGTTTTATATGAATATTTTAACTTCGCCGCGGCCTATTTCAGCGGTGTGATATACGACAAAGACCCGAGAGCTGTATGGTTAGCGACAAAGCGCCCGACCCCGACCAAGGCCCCCTCCTGCCGGCGCAGGCGCGCCTGCCGATCAACCGCTGCAACCTGCCCGCCATGATCCTCGGCAGCCTCACCTACCAACGGCATCCCGCCCCGCTCTACATCGACGGCGTCGCCGAACTGCACCGCGACCTGTTCCGCCTGCTGGCCCAGGCCGAATCGGCCAAAGAGCGCGCGCAACTGTTCAGCGACTACATGAACGCCCACTTCCTGCTCGACGCGCCGGAAGAGGCCGGCCTCACCCGCAACAGCCGTCTCAAACGCGACAAAGCCGACTACCTACGCATCCTGCGCGGCTGGTCGTTCGACGCCGACGGCCGCGAGGCCGCGGTGTTGAAAGGCTGGGTCGAATCGCGCTTCGGCCTGCTGCCGCGCCACCACGGCGGCCCGATCCGCGACGGCGGCGACGACAGCTACCACGCCTACCTCGAAGCGCGCAGCCACGGCCTCTACAACACCAACGCCCTGGAGTCGCAACTCGACCTGCTCTACACCTACTGCCAATACGAGCTCGGCCAACGCTACGCCGAAACGAGTCACCTGCGCCTCTACCGCGGCGTCAACCGCCTCGACGGCCACGACGTCCTGGAGCAGCGCAGCAAACGCGAACGCATCCTGCTGCTCAACAGCGTCACCTCCTTCACCGACCAGCGCGAACGGGCCGACGAATTCGGCGACTTCATATTGGAAACGGAGGTCCCGCTGCCGAAAGTGCTCTGCTACAGCCGTCTGCTGCCGGGCAGGCTCAAGGGCGAGGATGAGTTCATCGTCATCGGCGGCGTCTACCAGGTCGGTACCAGCGCGCTGTAAGAGCGACAATGCGGTTGTTCGGCTTTTGACGGGCAAACAGCAGCTCTGCCGCGGAAACGCTCGACAAACCGGCGGCGGAATAAATTGAGTTCACAAAGAAGCTGCATACCGCCCTTTTCTTACGTCCCTGATAACGGATTGGTATTGCAGTAGATCCGCGGATCGATCCACTCAAAGACACGGAAACAGGCATCCGTTATCTTTGCTGGAAGAGTTGATAGTTCACCGAGACTTGTTGCAGCGCGCCAGGAGTATCGGGTCAGATAAAAACGATTCATACCACGCATGTGATTCCGGCTATGGCATTTTTCATCGCCCCAAAACCTCCGACCTTGAACCACCCACGAAGGCGCGACCTGTTTCAGTACATCTCAGTATGTTGCCACATGTTTCAATCACGGGGTAGCGCCGTTTCGGTCTTATACTCCTTCCGTTTCAATGGCTGAATCACCCGTTCTTTCCGCCGGCGTCTGTCGTTCGCCACAGCGCCGCGACACCACCAGGGATGGCGCCGCGCCCCTCCACGGGCGCCATGACACGACCACGCACGGCGGTCGCAATAACAGGAGCGGAAAAACGGCCTCACGCAACCTGGGGAGGAGTCAATGGAAAATATCGCCTGGAGTCCCGATCTGAACATCGGCATCGAGGTCATCGACAATCAGCACCGGCGCATCGTCAACATGCTCAACCAATTGAACGACGTCCGCCGCGCCCACCAACCCGGAACGGACGCCAGAATGGGCGCGGTGGGCGACGTCATCGCCGAACTCGTCGACTACACGCTGTCGCATTTCGCGTTCGAAGAGTCGCTGATGGAAGACGCCTCGTATCAGTTCTACCGTGCGCACAAGCGCGTACACGACCTGTTCGTCAAGCGCGTCGGCGAATACCAGTTCCGCTTCCAGGGCGGAGAAGACATCACCGACGAACTGCACGCCATGCTCAGCCGCTGGCTGGTCAACCACATCCGCAATGACGACGCGGCCTATGGCCCGTCGATCAAGGCGAGCATGGACGTGGACGTCGACTACCGTCGCCCCGACGGCTGGGTCAGCCGCTCGCTGAAGCGGTTTTTCAAAGAACTGCGCTAAAAACGTTTCCACATCGTCATCCGCTCCGCGGGTGGTTGCGTGCATCCGCTGCGCGGTGCGGCGTCATCTTCTTGTAAGGCGCCGCGCCGCGGAGATTCGTAGCGTATATTCCCGTATGTTATAACCATAGAAGTTCAGATTATTTTGCACGACGCCGTAGCCGTGATATTAATCGTCCGTGTCGAAGTACAGCACGTGGTTACATGCGACACACCTGTGGAACGATTCCTCCTGCAATAGGGGATTTCAACGCGCCAACACGAAAGTTGTGGCGCGTTCTTTTATCGGTCGCAGTGCCGCTCACCCGGCGTTGCGGCGAATATGCCGCAACCGCTCCACCACATGCAGCGATGAACTGCGTCATGTTGTCGGGCTCCAGTCCGACCGGATACCTCTCGCGCTCATCGTCATTGGCAGCCGTTGGCGCAGCGCGCAACGGAACACACAATCATCACATCTACCCCACCCATAATACTGCCTGATGAGCCGATGGCATGATGCGCATATCGGGAAAAACCGTCACGCGATCCAAAAAACGCCGTACACCGGAATTTGGCGGCATATTCCATCATGATCTAACCATAGAAATATCGATTATTTTTCAGCGCGAAACGGTCGTGCTATTTCTTTCAACCGTCAGATGACGACGGCGTAATAGGCGGCCGCGTACAGCTGATACAACCACTCATTGAAATTTCAAACAGCCCCACATGAGGAGTCGACACATGGCTGATTTGTCGGCATTTGAGCTTGAAGAATTAGCTCGCACGTATGAAAACGCGTCGCCCACGGACATCCTGGCGTCCGCCCTGGAGCGGCACGATAGCGTCGCCATTTCCTTCAGCGGCGCGGAAGATGTCGTCCTGATCGATATGGCCATAAAGATACGCAGTGATATACGGGTATTCTCGCTCGATACCGGACGATTGCACTCAGAAACTTACCGATTCTTCGACAAGGTGCGCGATCACTACCGTGTCGATATTGAGGTGCAGTTTCCGGATTCTGCGGCTGTTGAGCAGATGATAGTGCGCAAAGGTTTCCACAGTTTTTATGCGGACGATCACAAAGAGTGCTGCGCGATCCGCAAGGTGGGGCCGCTGCGTCGCAAACTAGCGACGCTAGACGCGTGGATCACCGGACAGCGCGAAGACCAGAACGCCGGAACGCGCCATGGCCTGCCTGCGATTCAGTATGACGCCGCCTTCGCCACACCGGAACATGCGCTGTTCAAATACAACCCGCTGACGCACTGGAGTTCGGCCAAGGTATGGGAATATATCAGGCGCCACAGTGTTCCGTACAACCCGCTGCACGAACGCGGCTACATCAGTATCGGATGCGAACCATGCACGCGTGCGGTGCTGCCCAACCAGCCAGAACGCGACGGACGCTGGTGGTGGGAAGAATCAACGCTCAAGGAGTGCGGCCTGCATGCGCTTAATGTCGCCTCACGATGAAGGTCGCATCGTGAATAGATACCGCTGCGCACCCGGAGAGGACAGTAGATGAATCTTACGCACTTGCAGCGACTGGAAGCAGAAAGCATCCATATTATGCGTGAAGTCGTCGCAGAAGCCGATAACCCGGTCATGCTCTACTCCATCGGCAAAGACAGCTCGGTGATGCTGCATCTGGCTATAAAGGCATTCTACCCGGCCAAGCTGCCATTTCCGCTGCTGCACGTCGACACTGCATGGAAGTTCCGCGAGATGATCGAATTTCGCGACGATACCGTGCGTCGGCTCAACCTCGACCTGGTGGTACACGTCAATCCCGACGGCGCGGCTCGCGGTATCGATCCGTTTGTGCATGGCACGGCCATTCACACCCATGTGATGAAAACAGAGGGTCTCAAACAGGCGCTGGATTTGTATGGCTTTGACGTCGCTTTCGGCGGGGCGCGCCGCGACGAGGAGAAGTCGCGCGCCAAGGAGCGGGTCTTCTCATTCCGTTCGGCACAGCATCGATGGGACCCTAAAAATCAGCGTCCGGAGCTGTGGCGGTTGTATAACGCGCGCAAGCACAAGGGCGAAAGCATCCGCGTATTTCCCTTGTCCAACTGGACGGAGCTGGATATATGGCAATACATCCATTTGGAACGGATTCCGATCGTGCCTCTCTATTTCGCCGCCCGGCGACCGGTGGTGCAGCGCGACGGCGTACTCATCATGGTTGACGATGATCGCATGCCGCTACATCCCGGCGAGCTTCCGTGCATGAAGCAGGTGCGTTTCCGCACTCTGGGCTGCTATCCGCTTACCGGCGCCGTCGAATCGGCGGCGGACACCTTGCCCGCCATCATTCAGGAGACGCTGCTCACAACGACATCGGAACGCCAGGGCCGGGTAATCGACCGCGACGGAGACGCCTCCATGGAAAAAAAGAAGCAGGAGGGATATTTCTAATGCCGCAACCCAGTGCCATAGACCGGGATACGATCGCCCTCGACGTGGAAGATCGCCTGCACGCCCATCAACATAAAGGCCTGCTGCGCTTCATCACCTGCGGCAGTGTCGACGACGGCAAGAGCACGCTGATCGGCCGTCTGCTCTACGAATCGAAGACTCTGTTTGACGACCAGATTACCGCAGTCATGGCCGATTCGAAACGTTGGGGAACTCAAGGGGAGGCACTCGATTTCGCCCTGCTGGTGGACGGCCTTGCCGCCGAGCGCGAACAGGGAATCACCATCGATGTCGCCTATCGATTCTTCACCACCGATCGGCGTAAATTCATCGTTGCCGATACGCCTGGCCACGAGCAGTACACGCGCAACATGGTCACCGCGGCTTCCACCGCCGACGCCGCCGTCATCCTCATCGACGCGCGCAAGGGAGTGCTCACCCAGACCCGGCGCCACAGCTACCTGGCCTCACTGATCGGTATCCGCCGCGTAGTGCTGGCGATCAACAAGATGGATCTGGTCGGCTACGACCCCGAGCGCTTCGAGACGATTGCCCGCGAGTACCGAAGCTTTGCCGGCCAGCTCGGCTTCGAAGAGATCGTCGCCATCCCCATCTCCGCCCTCAAGGGGGACAACATTCTGGCGGGCAGCTCCGACACCTCCTGGTACCACGGACCGACTCTGATGACCTTCCTGGAGAC
>OFHK01000484.1_pt1 | contig 11642 bp, 14 predicted proteins | sample 1521951 | NCBI WGS metagenome assembly OFHK01 (sample SAMEA2468436, study PRJEB22500) | soil metagenome | biome: Glassland; feature: Farmland; material: Clay | place: Australia | collected 2013-01-31 | depth 0.55 m
GCAAGCCCGACTGCCAGGGCGACTTCGGCGGCACCGACAGCAACGCCCATCACGTGGCTTCCCCAGGCGTCCGCTCAGCTCTGGCCACAGCGGGCAGTACGATATCCTCCCACATCATGCCGGGGAAGGGCCTGTCCGGCGGCCGCCACACCGCGGGCGGGGACGTGGCGGTGGCGCGCAGGCTCCTTTATGCGGTCGATGCGACGCTGACTGCGGCCTCGCCGGTCAGCGACATCACCGAGCTCACGGCGGTCGCGACGGCCGCGGTGCGGGCAGGCGATGGCCATGTGCTCGACACCAGTCATGTCATCTTCCCCAACGGGGCGGTCACCCTCGTCCTCATCCTGGCCGAATCCCACCTTGCCATTCATACCTGGCCGGAGGAGAACCTGATCGCGATCGACCTGTTCAGCTGTGGGGCGATCGACGGGCAGCGGGTCGCCGCCGAGCTGACCCGCCGGCTGGCCCTGACCGACGTCCACATCCAGCAGGTGGACCGGGCCCCGGCTCAGGCCGGGACCGACAGGGACAGCCCGAACTGACCGTCGGGATCGGTCCACCAGGACCGCAGCGCGAAACCTGCCGCGGACAGCTCTGCCGCCACCCCATCGGGGCGGAACTTGGCGGATACCTCGGTCCGCATCTCCTCCCCCTCGGCGAACTCCACCGTCAGGTCGATCGCCGGCACCGTGACCACCTGGTGTTCGGCGGACCGCAACCGCATCTCGATCCATTCGGCCTGGGCGTCCCACACCGCGACGTGGTCGAATGCGGCGAGGTCGAAGTTGGCCCCGAGCTGGGAGTTGAGCACCGCCAGCACGTTCTTGTTGAAGGCGGCGGTGACCCCGGCCGGGTCGTCGTAAGCGGCGTGCAGCACATCCGGGTCCTTGACCAGGTCGGTGCCGAGCAGCAGTGAGTCACCGGTGTGCAGGCGTGCCCGCAGCGATCCGAGGAAAGCGGCCCGCTGCTGCGGAACAAGGTTGCCGATGGTCCCGCCGAGGAACGCCACCAGCCGTGGGCCCGCCTGGCCGGGCAGCCCGAGGTGCTCCTCGAAGTCGGACACGACGGCCCGGACGGACAGGCCGGGATAGCTGGCCATCACCCGGTGCGCCGCCTCGATCAGCGCGGCCTCGCTGACGTCCACGGGCACGAAGCTGCGCAGGGTGCCCGCCTCGCGCAGTGCGTCCAGCAGCAGCCGGGTCTTGTCCGCCGCACCCGCACCGAGCTCGACCAGGGTGGTAGCGCGGGTCGCGGCGGCAATCTGGCCGGCCATCGCTGCCAGGATCGACCGTTCGGCGCGGGTCGGGTAGTACTCCTCCAGCTGAGTGATCTTCTCGAACAGCTCACTGCCGTACTCGTCATACAGCCACTTGGGAGGCAGCGTCTTGGGCGACGCGGACAGGCCCGCGCGGGCATCCTCCCGCAAGGCCGTGGCCAGGTAATCGTCTGGGAGGCAGCGCTCGACGTGCAGTGCGGTCATGGTGCGGGCGTCCTTCCTTCCTCCGGTTCCGCCGCCGGTGGCGGGACCGTCGCTGGCAGCGGGCGCACATCGACGGCACCGGGTGTCGCCGTCAGCACGCTCCCGTCTGGCACGTGTATCCAGCCGGGCTCGTCGTCACCGGGCTCGGACGCGACCACCACGCCCGGCCCGGCTGGGTGGCCGGTGCGGTAGCACAGGGTGTCGCCGGCCGCCGTCGCGACGATCACCTCGCCGTCGGTGAGCAGGAAATTGAAACGGCCGGTGAGCCGGTGGCTGGCGAAGTCGGCGATCACGCCGGCCAGCGCGTCGGCGGGTGCTGCCTCCGCCCGCAGGCGGCTTGCCACCAGTGCCCACACCAGCGCGGAATCACATCGCGCTTCCAGCGCGAGCAGATCCGCCGCAGGAAGGCTGGCCGCGAGGACGGCGGCCGCCGTGGGCCATCCGTTCAGCGTCCCGTTGTGACTGAACAGCCAGCGGCCTTCCCGGTACGGCGCGGTCGCGCCCACCCCGTGCTCTGTCCCCTCCGTGGCCGAGCGGACAGCGGCGAGCAGGGCACGGGTACGGGTAACCCGGGCCAGATCGGCGAAACACGGGTCGGCCCAGATCGGGCCGGGGCGCCGGTAGCGGGCGGGTACGGGATCGCCGTCGGCGTACCAGCCGGCCCCGAACCCGTCCACATTCATGGTGCCGTTCCGCTGCTGGCGGGGAGCCCAGGCCTGCTGGGCCAGCCCGCACGGCGGATCCAGCACCAGCGCCTGAATCGTCGCGGGCGGGCCCAGGTAAGCCAGGTGGCGGCACATCAGCCCGCCGTCGGCGTGGCGTCCCGGGCGGTGCGGAAACCGGCGAAGATCTGCCGCCGGATCGGGTAGTCCCAATTGCGGAAGGTGCCGCGGCAGGCCACCGGGTCGACCGCGAACGACCCGCCGCGCAGCACCCGGTACTCGTCGCCGAAGAAGACCTCCGAGTACTCCCGGTACGGCCAGGCCACGAATCCCGGATAGGGCAGGAAGTCGCTGGCTGTCCACTCCCACACGTCCCCGATCAGCTGGCGCGCCCCGGACGGCGCCGCCCCGCTGGGATAACTGCCGGCCGGGGCCGGCCGCAGGTGGTGCTGGCCGAGGTTGGCCACCTCCGGTGCCGGATCGCTGTCCCCCCAGGGGTAGCGGCGCGAGCGCCCGGTGGCGGGGTCGTACCTGGCCGCCTTCTCCCATTCCGCCTCGGTCGGCAGCCGCCTGCCCGCCCAGGCCGCGTAGGCCTGCGCCTCGTACCAGCACACGTGCATCACCGGCTCGGCCGGCGGGACAGGCTCGGTGACGCCGAACCTGACCCGCACCCAGCCACTCCCCTCCCGCCGCCAGTACAGCGGCGCGGTCAGCCCGGCCCGCTGCCGGTGATCCCAGCCCTCGGGGCTCCACCACCGCGGGTTGCCGTAACCTCCGTCGGCGATGAACTGCTGGTAAGCGGCGTTGCTGACCGGGGTGGTGTCCAGGTAGAAGGACGGCACATGGACGGTGTGCGCGGGCCGTTCGTTGTCCAGTGCCCATGCTTCGCTGGAGGTGCCCATGGTGAACGGGCCACCCTGAACGAGGACCTCGGCCGGAAGCGCGAGCGCGTCCGGCGGCAGCGGTGGCGGCTCGGGTGCCGACAGGGCCGGGGCGCCCTGCCGCAACTGATGGGTGATGAGCATGGTCTCGTCGTGCTGCTGCTCATGCTGGGCGATCATCCCGAACGCGAATCCGCCGGTGACCAGCGGTGCACCCGAGAAGGTCGCAGCCTCCAGCAGGTCGAGCACCCGGCCCCTGACCTCACCCGCATAGCGGCGCGCCTCGGCCGGCGGCAGCAGCGGTAGCGACGGGCGGACGGCGCGAGGGTGCTCGAACGCGTCGTAGAGCGGGTCGATCTCCGGATGCATCGGCTCGCGGCCCCCCACGGTCCGCAGCAGCCACAGCTCTTCCTGGTTGGCGATGTGCGCCAGGTCCCACACCAGCGGGGACATCAGCGGGGAGTGCTGGCGGACCAGGTCTGCGTCATCCACGCAGCCAGTCAGCAGGCAGGTCCGCTCCCGCGCGGCCAGCAGCCGGCCGGCGATCCGTTCCCGCAGCGCGGCGGCTGTCAGGGCGGTGGCCTGTGGTGCGGCGATGTCGGCAGCGGTGCTCTCACGCCTGCGCGTCATGCTGTTGCCTCCGGGAGGGTAGGGGTGAGCCGGAACATGGCCCGGATCCAGCGTGGGCCGGGTCGAGAAGGTCGTCGGCAGGGCATCGGTCCCTGTCCACGTAGTGTTCGGCGAAGACGGTGACCGCCTGCCTGGCCCGCGTAGGTGCGCCCATCCGGGCCAGTGCGGCCTCTGCTGCCTCGAAACACCGCCGGCCCGCGGCGGCCAGCGCAGGGTCAGCGGGGCCGTGCCGGGCCGCGCGCAGCCAGAGGCTGGCAGCGTCGGCTTCGCCCCCCGCCCGGCCCCGCTGGTGCCAGAGCGGCTCAGCGGCGGCCATCGCCTGCTGGGCGGCGAGCGGATCGTCGAGCAGGGCGGCCAGCACGGCCAGGGGCACTATCCATCCCTCATCCGGCTGGGCATCGATCCCGCGGAACTCCAGGTGCCCGCGCGGCCGGACCGGCGGGAACAGGGTGGACAAGTGATAGACCAGGTCGCCCCGGGTTGGGGGCCGCTCCCCCGCGCCTCGCAGCCAGTCCCGGAAGGTCAGCCCGGCGGGTGCGGACCATCCCTGGTCACCTGGCCTGCGCACGCACATGACCTGGGCGGCGAGCGCGTAGGCCACCCAGGCAGAACGCGGGTCGGTGGGGGGCGGCCAGGTCCGCCGGGTCTGCCCCGCTGGCGGTGGCTCGGCATGCGCCGGCGGCCGGGTGCGGGTCGGATCCAGGCGGCTCCAGATGGCCTGGCGGGTCGATTTCCAGCCGGTCGGTCGGCCGCCCCGTAGTGGTGAGTTGGCGAACGCGGCCACTAGGACGGGGCCGATCGCGTGCAGCAGGTGCCATCGCCAGCGGAAGCCGGCCCAGCCCGGGCCTTCATCGCCGGCGTCCAGGCAGACCTGCACCGAGGCGGTGCTGCACATCATGAGCCGGCCCCAGGGGCCGGCCCGGTCGAAGAATTCCTCCATTGCCGCGTAGCGGGGCAGGTCCAGCACCCGCCGGGGAGGGCGGAACGGGTCGATTCCCTGCCCGGTCAGGCACAGGCCCGCCGCGCGGACTGCCTTCCGGACAGCGGCGAGATCCTGGCACGCGGCCGCGAGGCAGTGGCCAAGGCTCGCCGCCGGCGCGGAACTGAGTTCGATCTGGCCGCCTGGCTCGGTGGTCAGGACACCAGCGCCGGGGAGCGCCCCGGGCGCAGCCAGCGCCGCTAGAGCGGCGGGAACCCGCCGCCGGTCCACCTTCGCGGCCGGATCGAGGCTGTCGCAAACCAGCCACTCCAGTTCCACGCCGACCCGGCACGGCGGGCCGGTCTTGAAGCAGATCCCGTGTGCCTGTGCTTCCGCATCACTCTCGGTGAGCAGCTCCGCGTCCGCGTCCGTGGCGGTGCCGGCATCAGCAGGCGCAGTGCTGGCATCAGCGGGCGCAGTGCCGGCATCAGCGGGCGCAGTGCCGGCATCAGCGGGCGCAGTGCCGGCATCAGCGGGCGCGTGGCTGGCCCGGGCGGCTACGGGTTGTGGCGTGCCTGTTCTGCCCGTCCCCCCCGGGATGCCCGCAGCTGCGGGCCCGGCTATGTGCGGGTCGTCACGATCCGTAATGGATGCGGGATCTGCCCCTGAGGGCTCCATGGGTGAGCGTGCCACACCCCCGCGGCTACTCCTCATGAGATTGCCCCGTCCGTGTCGGTAAAATCGCCGGGCACGTCCGCGCCAACCGGCTTGCCGTCGCTGGTGTTCCCTCCTCTCATACCCTGGCAGGTCGATGCGATGCACCCGGAGGAAAAGATGACCGAGCGTAACCGCGAGGTGGATATCGCTGTCATCGGCACGGGGCCAGGCGGGGAATATGCGGCTGGCCGGCTCGCCGAGGCGGGGCTGGTGGTGGCCGGCGTGGAAGCGCGGCTCGTCGGTGGCGAATGCCCCTACTGGGGGTGCGTACCGTCCAAAATGATGATCCGGGCGGCTGACCTGATCGCGGAAGGACGCCGGATCAACGGGCTGGCGGGCAGGTCGCAGGTGGACCCCGACTTGGCGCCGGTGGCCGGCCGGATCCGCAGCGAGGCGACTGACAACTGGGACGATGCGGTGGCCGCTGACCGGTTCACCGGCAGTGGCCGCTGACCGGTTCACCGGCAAGGTCGGCATCCTCGTCCGCGGCCATGGCCGGATCACCGGGCCCGGTGAGGTCACGGTAAGCCCGGGCCCGGCCGCGGAGCAGGTAGTGCTGCGGGCGCGGCGCGGGATCGTCATCGCCGCGGGGACGGCCCCGGCGGTGCCGCCGATTCCCGGCCTGGCGGGCACCGCGTTCTGGACCAACCGGGAGGCGATCGAGGCTCCCGCTGGAGGAGCCTGAGGCCGGGGACCTGCTCGCGGATGTGTTCGGCCGCGAGAGTATCGAAGTCTGTACGGCGGACCTGGCCGCCCGGGTCAGCCACGACGGGACCGCCTTCACGGTCACCCTGGCCAGCGGGACGGAGGTATCCGGCGAGGCCTTGCTGGTGGCCGACGCCGGTGCCGGTGTTCTCACCGGTGCCACCGCAGCGGGCCCGGCCGGGGGGAAGTTCTCAGCGCATACGGCGGGAGCCGGTAGACCGTCAGCCATGGCCGGGTGGCGATCAGGGCGGACATCATGTCGCTGATGTGCACATTGAGGTTGTCCCACACCACGACGATTGGGTCGGCGAGCTGCTGGTGGGCGGCGTCCAGCAGAGCGGCGCAGCCGGTCTCGGTGAAGCCTTTGCGCTGGCCGGTGCCACGCCGGCGGCTCTTGTGCACGCGGTAGATCAGCCGGGGCCGGTGCCCGGGCTCGATGGCGATGAGCGCGGCCAGCGAGACGCGCTTGTTACTGCCGCCGGTCACCTTCACCACGGGAGTGTGGCCGCGCCGTCCCCAGGTGCGGCCTTTGGGCGGCCTTAAGCCCTGGCCCGATTCGTCCTCGAAGCAAACCCAGGCGCCCAGGTCCGCCGCCGCTCTTTATTACTGGCCAGGTCGCCTCCTTCCAGGCGGTGATCTGCTCCTCGTTACGCTCGGCAGCCTGGCGGGCGGGGACCTGCACGCTCCAGCCGATCCGGTGCAGCAGCAGAGCCAGCCCCGCCAGGGTGCAGGACACCTTGAACCGGCGGCGGACGACCCCGGCGATGCGGGCCAGCGTCCAGCACTGGTCCTCATCCCATCCCCACACGGCCGGGCCCGCTTCCAGCACCGCCTCCAACTCGCGCATCTGCGCCGGGGTGAGCTTGCACGGGCCGCCGCCGGGCCCCTTCGACAGCAGAGCCACCCGGCCACCAGCGGCCGCCGCACCGGTTCGCCGCCATCCGCGTCACCCGGAAGCGTTTCGCCACCTCCCGGTCGCTGGCCCCCGCCTCGATCAGCTCAGCCGCCGCTAACCGCACCCGCTCCCGGCGGGCCCGCTCAGCCGCAGTCAGCCCACCGCCATATCGGAGGCGCTGGGCACACCCGGCAGCTGGGCCAAGGTCAGCCAGCAGCCCGGTGGCGAACAGCCGCAGCAGGGGTCGTTTCCAGATTGGATCGTGATCTGGATCACGCGACGACCAGATGGTTCAGCCTGTCCAGGTCACGTCGGTCAGCGTGACCGTCTGCTGGGCGTCGTTGATCACGTAGGTGACCAGGCCCAAACCGCCGAACTCGGCGCGCCGGACATACGGATCGCCCGTGGGGAACGTCCGCAGCGGATCAGCCGGGTACTCGATCACCTCGGCCATGGTCGCAACCAGAGCATCGAGCGCTTCCGCCGGGAAGTTACCAAGCTGGCCAAGGACCCGCTCGCTTAACTCGGCCCGGTATGTCACCGCCGCTGGGCACGCGCCGCTGCCAGGCGCTCCTGCCAGCCTGGGATGGCTTCACCCGCTGGCGTCGTCCGCGCGGTACCGTTTCGTACGGCCTCGAGCTCCTCGTAGTAGCCAGGCTGCCCGGCCGCTGCGACCGTCAGCCGCCACACGTGCAGCAATGACCGTAGCTGCCGGTAGCCAGCCGGATCATGTGCAGCATCCACAGCCTCGTGATACTGGCGGAGGAACTCAGCCCGCTCCTGCTCTGGCAAGTCCCTCAGAATGACCTCGGGATCCTCTGGGTCCTCGACATGCACCGGCTCAGCGGACATGACGTTAGCCTACGCGCCGGCTACCGGATGTCCGGCAGCCCCGCCGAGCCGGTATGCCCGGGTTACCTGAAGTGGCAAACTGCGGTCGGCTGCCTGCCCAGCCCGGCTCCACCGTCCCTGTTGCGATCAGCCATATGCAGGGCTAATAGAGATTTAGCATCGTGATCTGCCTCACACCGACCCAGGTACACGATCCCGTGCACGCATGCGTTGCCGACCGACCAGCGTCGGCAGTCCAGGTCGGCATTACCGCACGTCAAGGAGGGCTGTGCAGAGCCGCATCAGACGGCTATCTTGTAAACGTGTTCATATCATCACTCGCTGTGTTATAGCTGGGCATGGTCGCTGCGAGACACCGCCACGGCGGAGGGCTGACCACCAACGAGATATAGCTAATTGTATTAGTCATCGCAGTAATCATCGCGTTCTTCGCTGGGTTTTCCAAGGGCTCCCCTGACGATGCGCGGTTAACTCCAGAGCAAGAAGCGGAGCTTCAGCAACAAAATTTCGCATACCTGAACCATCGTCTATTGTCCCTTAAAGACCATAACGACTATCGCCGTATATGCGCATGGATGGCAGAGCGCGACCTGCGTTATCAAGAGCCGCTGAAAGAGGCGTATATCAACGTCTGCAATCCAGAGGCGGACGTAATCCAGGACATAGAAGACGAAGTGTGAGTGGAGTGAAGTAGGGGCGAAGCCACGACTACCTGATTGGAAGCGCAATGACTAATCCCCGCAGCTACACCACTGGCGCTACTGCCGCCCTACAGTCCCTGTGCCGAGGATCATGTTATTGGCCATCCTGTGCTGAGCCGGTAGTACGATTTGTAGATGGAAAGCCGGTCGCGAACTTGCAGATAGCCCATATTCGTGCCGCTAACAGGGGTGGCCCGCGATATGTGCCCGACATGGAAGACATAGAGAGAAACGCCTTCCCTAACTTAATCCTACTGTGTCACCCGCATCACACGATCGTAGACAGAGACAGAAGTGATAAGTACACAATAGAAATCCTTCACCAATGGAAGGTCGAGCGCGAGGCGGCGGGCCAAGCCGCGCTTGCTGGCCTCAGAAACGTCACTGAGGATCGGCTTCAAGAACTCATCAGTGAGGCGATATCCCCGAGCATCAAGCAAGTGCAGGATGCTATTCAGCGCCTAGAGCAGTTCGATTCTCAGGCCGCAGAAGTTCTTCGCGGCTTGATAAATCGGCTAACAGATACACGTAGCTCCTTCTATCTGGATGAGGGCATAGTAAGGCAGTTCTACGATGCATCGCGGAATCTGTACCGCTTGGATGAAGGGATTGTTAGGAGTCTTGAGCACGCAGCCAGTCAGTTGCGAGCATCTCTTAACGAGGACACAATTAACCAACTCATGCGTGCGGCCGAATCACTGAGGCGTGCCCGGCCAGATTATTGACCCCAGCGATAGGGCGGCTGGCCGGTTCAGCGGGGCTGGCCTGAGCCGGCCCAGTCCGCATGCCCCGCATGACGACCGGCATGACGGTGGAGTGACACAGGGCGGGCTCAGCCATAGCCAGGCCAGGGGGCAACACCACGGACTTAAGGGCAGTCGGGTTCGCGTGAGGCTGTGACCTGCAGATTTGCCGGGCCGCGGGTGGCGTAATGGGCGGTTTTGCCTGTGGCTGGGGCTCCTGGTAGGCGTTGGGTGTCGATTCCACGCCGTCCCAGGAGCCCTTCTTTCCCCGGAGTTCAGCCTTTCCGAGGGATTCTCGGCGGGAACTGAGGGGTCTTCAGGGTTCTGGGGTGGATCTGGTCCTTGGGTTCGCGGGGAACCCTGCTGGGTCCTGTTCCTCGGCAGCGGCCTGGAGGAGCTGGCGGGCGCTGGATGCGTAGCGGACGGCGGTGCCAGGATCCAGGCCGAAGGTGGATGCCAGGTGCAGGGGGTCGGCGCCGGAGGCGAGGGCTTCTTCAAGCTGGCGGTCCACGCGGAGGGCCTCGACGGTGGCAGCGTGGCCGCGCAGGGCGGCGTTGATCCAGGTCCTGCTGACCGGCCCGGTGCCGAGCGCGGTCTGGGCGTTGATGAGCAGGTGCGGGTTGGCGGTGCCGGGCCATCTGGCCCGGCGGTCCTCCAGCAAGGCCCGCAGCAGGCGGGCGGTGAGATCGTCCAGGGGGCGGGGCCGTCCGTTCACGAGAAGGCGGCGGCTGGCGGGGCCGGCGCCGGTGAGGAGGAGGGCGCGGATAACGCTGCTGCGGGCCGCGTGAACGCCGGCCAGGGCCACGATGAGCCGGGCTGCCGGCGTGGCGGCGGCGGCGACCGCGTCGTCGATGTCGTCCTGGCCCAGCGGCTGCAGCACGGTGACGGAGGGCCGGCGCCCGGCCTTGATGCCGCGTGCGGGGTTGCGGAAGATCACGCCGTCGGCAGCGCAGAATGCGAACAGGGACCGGAGCGCGGCGAGGGCGTTGTGGCGGTGCGATCCGTGCAGCGGGCGCAGGAAGTCCTCAATGTCGTCGCGGGTGACCTCGCGGAGGTGATCGTAGCGCGCTGACCAGTCCGTCAGCGCGGGTAGCGCCTTGCCCAGGTGGCTGTGGACGGTCGCGATGGCGCGGGGCCGGCTGCGGGGGCCTCCGTCTTTGAGGGTGCGCAGCCAGCGTTCGGCATCACGGCGGATCCCGTCGGCCACGCCGTCGAGCTTGCGGTCCAGCCATGCGCCGAAGGCCGGCGGCCGGTCGTCGCGCAGCACGCCCATCTGGCGGAGCACCTCGGCGACGTTCCCGGGGCTGGCCTGTCCGGCGGCCCGCAGCAGGGGCAGCGCCCGGGACCACTGGACGTCCTCGCCTTCCCCGCAGCCGGCAAGGGCGATGCCCAGCCCCTTGCGGACGCGGCGCCGGATCTCGGCGGACCAGCCGCGGGCCCCGGCGAGGCTGCCGGCGACGCGGACCGCGGCGGCCAGGGCCGGGCTTGCCGCGTCCGGCATGCGGCGGGGACGCGCGGGCCGTGCGAGCAGGTCCGGCTGGGCCCAGGCCCGACCGGGAAGCGGGGCCTTCCCCGCGCCGACGCGGGCGGCGGGCCGGGGGCCGGCGCCCTTGCGCGGGGACATCTTGTCGAAGAACAGCTGATGATGGCTGATCTTCACGCCGGCCGCGGTCAGGGCGGCCACCGCCGGCGGCGTGGTGCCTTCCCACGCGCGGCCGCCGGACAGCTGGACCCAGCACAGCCGGCAGTATCCGTCCTTGACCCGCAGCGTCCGGCCGCACCCGGTGCACTCGTGCTCGCCCTGGTGATCGTGGCGGAAGGAGCGGCAGGCCCGGCAGCGGATCTGCTCCATCACTCCCCAGGCCAGGCAGTCGGTGCAGCTGCGGGGCAGGTCGCGGGCCGGGTTCCTGGTCCTGCCCACCTCAGGGCGGCGGCAGGGAACGGCCGTCGCGGCGCCGGGGCGTGACGGCGGGGCCGGCGGCTGGCGGGGGCCGCCCCACCTGAGCTGGACCGGGCCGACGCAGGTCCCCGGCGCGGTCACGCTGACCGCTCCGGCCGTATCGGTGCCGACCCTGAACAGCATCGGCCCGCTGCTGCTCACCTACAAGGCCGCGTTCTCCACCCACGTCCGCTTCCAGTCGCTGACCGGCTCCACCTGGAGCGGCTTCGCGACGATCCCGGCCACCAGCACCGCCGTCGCGCCCGCGCTCGTCATCGACCCGCGCCGGCGCGCCGTCGATGCACTTCGGCCAGCAGGGCCAGCAGGCGTTCCGCCAGGACCGCGACCTGAGCCTTCTCGAGAGCCACGCTGACGAGCTGGGAGCCGTGCCGCGCCTGAAGGTAGAAGGTGCGCGCGCCAGGTTGGCCGATCGCGCCCGCCACGAAGCGGTCGGGCGGGTCGAAGTCGTGGATCCGGCGGGCCATGCCCGGACTCTACCGCCTTCGCGCCCCGAAGGG
>OFHK01000485.1_pt1 | contig 11639 bp, 9 predicted proteins | sample 1521951 | NCBI WGS metagenome assembly OFHK01 (sample SAMEA2468436, study PRJEB22500) | soil metagenome | biome: Glassland; feature: Farmland; material: Clay | place: Australia | collected 2013-01-31 | depth 0.55 m
ACTGCCGTGATATCAGCCAAGACACGCCGAAATACATGACTACGCCTTGATGGCTGCGCGGAGAGATCGTGCCTGGTCGCAGGCACAAAGGGACCCTCGGCAGCCAGCGCTCAGGGGGAACTTCGGGCTAGCACGCCAGAACAGTAGCCTGGCCGACAATCCCGTATGCCTCGATTGCGGCGTCCGTAGCGGCGTCGGCGTCGCGCGTGCGGAACGCCTGCCGGAGCCGGCCGCAGCGGTCTTCTGGCAGGGCATCGGGGTCGGGGACCCGGATGCGCCGCAGGTACTGGGCCTGGAACCGCAGCGTGCCGCCGCGCATCCGGACGCAGTACGCCTCAATGAACAACTGGGCTACGCGCGATAGCAGCAGACCGCCAAGGACCTCTACGCTCCGTCCGGGACTTCGCCCGGAAGGAGTGGCCCTTCGGGCAGTTCGGCTGACGGGCCGCGATGAGCCTGGCACCTTCGGCGGGTGGCTGATGACTTCTGCGAGCGGTATGGGGATCTGCTGACCGGCAGCTATGACTGCGTGGACCGGGTCGTGCTGAACGCCTACTTCTCCGTGGGGCACAACCCGGGCGGGTTTCGGTGCTGGTGGCGGCGGCTGCACGGCGGCAGCGACGACCAGCTGGACAACACGCACCTGATGCGGTTCGCGGGCCGGTTCGCCCGCCGGGTCAAGGCGTGGGCGGCCGCGAACGGCGTCCCGCTGATCTACTGCAAGGCTGGGCAGCGTAAGCACTTGATCGCCGAGGAGTACCTGAAGACCCATACGGTCACCGTGGGGGTGTTCCTGATCTTGGCCGCGAAGGCACCCGCCACGGTGTGGAAGGTGCACCGGTCCGGGGGCGGGGTGATCACGAACCTGGAGAAGAAGCGGGAGTACGTCTACCACTACAGCTTCCACATCATGGACCCGGCGTTCGGGCACATGGTGATCAAGATGTCCGGGCACCCGCCGTTCGGGGCGCAGGTGATCCTCAACGGCCATGAGTACGTCGCCATCGCCGCGCAGGGCGAGGAGATCGGGTTCACCAAGGAGGGGAACTGTTTTACTGAGATAGCGGATCCGCAGCGCCTGGCCCAGGTCGCAGATGCCTGGCCGCAGCAGGCGGCTATAGGGCGCCTGGGCCAGGTCTGCGACCAGTGGATCTATAGCGCCTGCTTGTGCTTCGGCCTGGATCTGGCCGAGCAGGAGCGCAGCGGGTTCTGCTACGGCTATTCGGTCTACCAGGCCGAATACAGCCGCAACCTGCTGTTTGAATCCGGCGCGCAGATGGAGGACCTGTTTGACCGGGTGCTGGACCGCACCCGCTCCCGGCTGGACATCCCGGCGATACGCACCATCTTCGGCCTCAAGACACGACCGCACCACACCCGCAAGGCCGGCCCGCCGGTGCAGGAGATCGTGATCGAGAAACCACGGTACGGGCTGGCCTGGTTCCGGATCACCTTCGGGATGCTCCAGGTGAAGGCCTATACCAAGGGCGAGCACGTGCTGCGTTTTGAGGCCACCGTGCACAACACCAAAGAACTGCGCTGCCGCCGCAGCCTGGAAAACTTCGCCGAGATCATCACCCGGCTAGCCGGGATGGCCGACCGGTTCGCCACCGCCCTGGATTGCGCCGACATCGGCTTCTTGCCCGACGGGGTGCTCGATGAGCTGCCGCTGCCCGCCCAGACCGGGCCACGCAGGACCGCCGGTGTGGACCTGAACAAGCCCAGGATCCGCGCTGCCCTGGCCGCAGCGCTCGCCCTGGCCCCGGCACCTGGCGGGTTCACCGTCGCCGAGCACGCCGCCAAGGTCCGCCAGATCACCGGCCAGGCCGGCTACACCACCCGGCAGGCCGCATACGACCTGCGCAAACTCCGCGGCAAGCAGCTCATCGACAAACCCAGCAGGACCCGCCGCTACCACGTCCCGCCACACGCCGCCCGCACCATCAGCGCCCTGCTCACCCTCCGCGACCACGTCATCGCGCCGATCCTCGCCGGGGTCCGCAGCCCCCGCATGGGCCGGAAACCCAAGATCTGGACCGCCGTCGACCGCGACTATGAGACTCTGCGCATCGGCATGCAGACCCTGTTCCACCACGTCGGCATCGAAACGGTCACTGCCGCCGCATAGACAACATTTTGTCGATCGGAGGACTGCAAGCTCCTAGGTCCCAGCCCTTGGAAGTCAGGTAGTAGAGGTTGTGGTGAGGGTAGGTCCCGCCGCGGTCGACGACCGGGTTGCTGACGAGTTTCATATCGGGAAAGTAGAGCTTGGGCTGCTGGCTGAGCTCGTGGTGGACGCGGTCGATGGTGCGGTACCAGTCCCGGGGGATGCGCTGGGCGATGTTGCGGCGCTGGAGTTCGTTCTTATGGCGCTCCAGATAGCGGCGCAACTGTGGGTAGGTGGCCAGGTCGACCAGGCCTCCCCCTCTGGCCCACGGGTCCACCAGGTAGTGCCCGGACCATTGCAGGGTGCCTTGCCGGGTGTCGGCTGACATAGCCAGCGGCAGGAGCCGGTCGGACTCCACGAGGTCGGCGTCGGTGGTGATGAACACCCGGTCGGCGCCTGTGGCGACACCGATGCCGATCTTCGTGCCTGTGTTCTCGTCTTCGAGGGGGGCGAAGCGCTCCTCAAGGCCCTGGAGCAAAGGCAGCTTGCGAGGTTCCAGCGCGGGCCACGGACTCGTGCCCCGAAACCATCGGCCCACGGTCGTGGCGGTGAAACCCGGAACCTCGGTCACCTGGCCACGGGCCAGCCCGGACACTGCGTCTGCCAGAGTGATCCCGGCCATGGGCGTTCCTGCGCCAGGGCCTGCGCTCGCAACGAGCGCCTGTCCTTGCCCAGCCCGGCGGATGACGATCACCGCCGGATAGGCCGCAACCTCGTCTTCGAATGCGGCCGCGTCATGCATCTCGATGACGGCCTCGACTCCGAATGCGGCCGAGATCATGCGCCGCAGTTCGGCGCCGTAGGCCGACCGCATCCAGCGGTCCGCGCAGATGAAGGCCAGGATTCCTCCGGTCTTCAGCTGCCGGAGCCCTGCCTCTATGAATCCCACGTAGATGTCACAGCGGCCCACCATGGCCGGGTAGAGGCGCCGATATGCCGCCAGGGCCTTGGCGGGAAGGTCGTCGTACCGGATGTACGGGGGATTGCCCACGACCAGGTCAGCCTGGCGGTCATGAGGCGATGCCAGAAGATAGTCGCCGACGCCCACCCAGCCTTGCGCAAGGTCCTGGGCTTGCGTCTTACCGATGCCGTGCTGACGCAGTTCCTGCACTACGAGCCCGGTAGCCCGGACCGCCGCATCACGGTCCAGTTCGTAGGCGCGGAGAGCCGGCTGAGCATCACCGATGTCTCGTCCGTGAGCGGACAGCGAAGCCATCAGCCGCCGGACCATCGGGACCAGGAACGCACCATTGCCTACCGATGGCTCCACCGCGTAGTGCGCGGCCAGGTCGTCCTCGGGACGGTACCCGGCCAGGTCCAGAATCAGGTCCACCACCCACGGCCGGGTGTAGACAACACCCTTTGGTTCGCCAACCTGTGCGAGCTGCGGAAGCCCATCGACAAGCGCCACACCCGCCGTTGGGTCCGGCCCAGCCGGTTCCTCTGCCAAGCCCAGGTCAAGGCTTGCCTGGAACGATTTGACGTCCTCCCCGGCCTGAAGGCCGGGGATTCCCTGCCGTGCCGCGTTCATACGGCACCTCGGTGGGTTCCTGCTTCACCGGCAACCGCCGGGGGAAGCCCCGGTCTTACATCGCCTCCACAGGCGTTTAGCCTGTCCGCCCGCCCGGCGGCCAAGATGTTCTTCGCAGCGTTGACGTCCCGGTCGTGGACTGCCCCGCACCCGCCGCACGCCCAGGTGCGGACGCTGAGCGGTTTGGGGCCGTCCTTCACCCCGCACGCCGAGCACACCTGGCTGGTGGGCTCGAACCGGCCGATCCGGTGGAACGTGCGGCCGTAGTGCCGGGCCTTCTCGTCCAGGAGCCGCAGGAGCTGAGACCACCCGGCGTCGTGGACGGACTTGGCCAGCCGCGTCCGGGCGAGCCCGGCAACGGCCAGGTCTTCGGCGTAGACCGCTTGGTTGTCGCGGACCAGCCGCAGAGCTGTCTTGTGTGCGTGGTCGAGCCTGGCCTCCCGCACCTTGCGGTGCAGGACCGCGACGCGCTGGCGTGCCTTCCGGCGGTTCACGGAGCCTTTCTGCTTGCGCGAGAGCACATGCTGCGCGCGGGCGAGCCGCCGCTCCTTCACCCGCAGGAACCGCGGGTTGGCGATGACCTCACCGTCCGAGGTGACCGCCAGCCGGTCCAGGCCCACGTCCACGCCGATCTCCCGGGCGCAGGCCGGCAGCGGCGCGGTCTTCCGCTCCACCACGAACGAGGCGTAGTACCGGCCGTCCGGCTCCCGGATCACCGTGACCGATGAAGGCCCGGACGGCAGCGGCCGGGACCAGCGGACCTGCATCTCTCCCACCTTCGCCACATACAGCCGCTGGCTGCGGAGAGCGAATCCGTTGCGGGTGAGGCGGATGGACTGGCGGCCGTGCTTGCGGCGGAACTTCGGGTGTCCCACCACGCGGCCCTTCCGCTTGCCGGACAGGGAGCCGAACCAGTTCCGGTAGGCCCGGCGGGCGTCCTGGCATGCCTGCACCAGTGCCACCGACGCGACCTCGCCCAGCCATGCCCGGTCCGGGGTCCGCTTGGCCAGGGTGATGACGCGGCGCTGTACCTCGGTGTCGGAGATCTTCTCCCCGGCCGCGTGGCAGGCATCCCGCAGCCGCAGGCAGTCGTTGAACACCACCCGGGCGCAGCCGAACGCCCGCGCCAGGGCCTGCTCTTGCCCTGGCGACGGGTAGATGCGGTACCGGTACCTGACCTGCACGGCACCAGAGCCTGCCATTGGCCTATGACAATCCCGGGAGATTACCGCCGTGGCAGGCACGTGGTTTCCGCGCTCCACGTGCATTTGGTCTTCGTGACGAAATACCGGCGCGGTGTCCTTGACGGCGCGATGCTGAGATGCTGCCAGACCGCGATGCGGAAAGTCTGCGCGGACTTCGGCGCGGACCTGCGCGAGCTCAACGGGGAACCCGATCACGTGCACCTGCTCGTTGAGTACCCGCCGAAGGTGGCCGTGTCCGCGCTGGTGAACTCCCTCAAGGGCGTGTCCGCGCGCAGGCTCCGTGCCGAGTTCACTGGCCGCGTGAACCGGGCCAGCATGCGCGGGCATTTCTGGTCCCCGTCCTACTTCGCCGCCTCCTGCGGCGGCGCACCATTGAGCATCATCCGCCAGTACATCGAGCAGCAGCAGCGCCCGGCCTGACGGCCGGGCCGGGCTAACCCCGCCCTGAAGGAAGGGGCTTGCGCCCGGATTCCCGATTTCATGCTCCCCCCTTACATCAGAGGTTATCGGTACAGGCCGGGATGGCAGGTGCGCCTTGCGGGCAGGCTCGATGATACGAGCCGGTCATGACAGCGGTGAGTGGCTCGGGTGATCCGTGAGCAGGCGTGGTTCCAGATGGCCAAGTCGTGCGGCGTCTGGGCATAGGGGAGGGATCCTTGGCGTTGAAGTAATTGGAGGCCTAGTGGCTAGGCCCTGGTGAGGTTGGACAGGGCAATGGCTACCGGGCCTCTTGGCGTGATCACGGGATCTGTCCGGCAGGCAGGGCGCACTACTCGCACAGAGTTCGGCCGCTGTGTGCGCCCGAGGTCAGTGCTTGGTCCAGCTGAACAGCCGCGGTGGCGAGGTCGCTCGCTAGCAGGACGGATCAATCGACAGGGACGCCGGCCCACCACGCGGCGCCGCTGCCCGCCAGCAGGGCGCCGGGCATGCACGGCACGTCAGCGCTGGCGTAACCGGTCACGGGTGCGGCTGGGTTCCGGCCACTGGGCCCGGGGGCGGCGTGGCGGGCACGGGGGCGGGGGAGCGGGGCTCGCGCAGTCGCAGCGCCAGCGCGAGCGCCACCACCGGCAGCACGGCCAGGGTGGTGAGAGCGGTATGCAGGCTGGTCCCGTCGGCGAGGGTGCCGAAGGCGGGCGCGAGCAGCCCGCCGATGCTGATGGCCAGGCCCAGTGTCACGCCGGAGGCGGTGCCGATGCGGCTGGGCAGGTAGTCCTGGCCGAGGGTGACGGTGAGGCTGAATGACTGGTTGAGTGCGAAACCGGTGAGCGCGATGGGCAGGAATATCCAGGGCAGCCCGGTGAACGCGATGGCCAGCAGGCCGGCGAAGGTGACCGCGAGTGAGACGCGCATCACCGGGAGCCTGCCGAAACGGTCAGCGAGCCGCCCGCCGGTGATCGTGCCTGCCGCGCCCGCTGCCAGCATCGTCGTCAGGGCCGCCTCGCCGAGTGCGTTGCCCGCGTGCAAACCGGTGCCCACATAGAGCGCCAGCAGCGACGAGAGCCCGAAGAAGAAGATGGACCGGACAACGACCGCCGAGGTGAGGAGCGAGAACCCGCGCCAGTCGTCAGGGGCGCCGGGCCGCTGGCCGTCGGCCAGGCTGGGGGCTGCCGTCCGTGGCGTCCGGGTCAGGGCGTAGCCCAGCAGCGCGCCGGTGATGAGCGCGGGCACCGCCAGGAAGGCGGTCCCGGTCAGGCCGGTATCGATCAGCACCGCCGAGGCGAAAAGCGGGCCGACCGCGAATCCAGCGTTGCCGCCGACCGCGAAGACGCTCATCGCCTGCTGGCTGTCGCCACTGGCGGATCTGGCAGCCCGTGCCGCCTCCGGATGGAACGCGGCCACCCCGACCCCTGACAGCGCTATCGCCAGCCATGTCAGCGGGTAGCTGGCCGCCAGGCCGGACAGCCCGATGCCGACCCCGGCCACCGTCAGGCCGGCCGGCACCAGCCAGCGCAGGTTGCGCCGGTCGGTGAGGATGCCGAAGAGCGGCTGGATCACCGACGACATGGCGGTCGCCGCGAACGTCAGCCCGGTGGCCGCCGCATACGTGTAGTGGCGCTCGGCGACGAAGAACGGCAGCAGTGCCGGGACTGCGCCCTGGTACATGTCGTCAACGGCATGACTGGCGGCAAGCAGCGCTACTCGCGCCCGATCCACCGCCGACCCAGCCACACTACACAGAATGCATGGTCGTTAAGTGCGGCTATACGCCGGGGCGGTCATCGGGGCACTGCCACCTCCCCGGTTGCCCGCGCGTGTCTGATGAGGTGAGCATGGGTAAGGCAGCCAGCGTTCCGGGGCTGGCGCGGGCCGCCCGGAGGGAAGGCTGTGCGGAAGCCCGGGGGAGCAACGGGAGACGATGACCAGCTGGATGATTGGCGCGAACCCACTCGCCGCGTTAAACGATCTCGACCCAGCACTTGCCAGCCAGTATTTCAACACGCCCGAGTCATACGTTCTAGCAGGCAATCCGCCGCCCGGATGGGACACGACCCCGGTCACCGGGTTCCGGGCTTTCCGCAACTACGTGGTGGCATCGCCGACCACCCAGTGGGTGCTCTATGACCCGGAAAGGTGGAACAGCACACCACCCATCGAAAAGCAGCATCCCAAGGCCTTCATGACTGCCTTCGTGCAGGTGGCACATGCTCGTGGCCAGCAGGTAATCGCGACCCCGGCACGGGATCTGATGAGGGTTGCCGGCGCGGACTGCAACGCGAAGAGCACCGGCCTGGCCACGGACGCCGCATATCTAGCGTGCGGCATTCCAGCGGCGGCCGCGCTTGCCGATGTCTTTGAGTGCCAGGCCCAGGGCCTCCAGCTGAATGCCACCGCGTACCGTTCGCTGGTCCAGGGTGCCAAGCAGCAGATACGAGCAGGTCAGCCACTCTGGGCTGGCCTTACGACCTTGCGGGGTCATCCCGTCTCGGCGATCGTGAAAAGTTACCGGGCAGTGGCCGGGATCGTGGACGGGTTCTGGCTGAACACCTCGGGCGACACGATCTCGGTCACAGCCGAGTTCCTCCGCCAGATCTGAGCCGGCCTCGCCGGCCTGGCCGGGCCTCACGGCGGTAACAGCCCAGGTGGGGGTCAGGGGACCGGCCGAGTGGGGTCAGGACCCGGACCAGGTCCTGAGTAGCTTGACGTCGAGACATATCCCGCTTACGGTGGGCAGTAAGTACCTTGATGTCGAGATATCTCGGTGGGGAGCGGCGGCTCGGTCAGGCCGCCCAGCGCCAGGATCCCACAGCGTCCGCATATGCGGGGGTGTGGTCCGCCGGGGGAGCGCGCTGCGGCAGGATGCTGGAAGAGCCGGGATGCCGGACTCCGGATGCCGGATCCAGAGCGCCGGGATGCCGAGCACCGGGATGCCGAAACACCGGATGCCGAAACACCGGATGCCGAGAGCCGGGATGCAGACAGGGAGATGAGCACGCCATGACGGCGAACAGCTTCGGGAGCCGCGCCGAACTGCGGATCGGTGGCGACAGATACGAGATCCACCGGCTGGACGCGATCCCCGGCGCCGGCGACCTGCCGTTCAGCCTGAAGATCCTGCTGGAGAACCTGCTGCGGGCCGAGGACGGGCAGAACGTCACGCCCGAGCACGTGACCGCCCTCGGCGGCTGGGACCCGAAGGCGGAGCCCGCCACCGAGATCGCGTTCACGCCCGGAAGGGTGATCTTGCAGGATCTGACCGGCGTGCCGGCCGTGGTTGACCTCGCCGCGATGCGTGAGGCCATGCAGGCCATCGGTGGCGACCCGGCCAAGATCAACCCGCTCGTCCCGGCCGAACTCGTCATCGATCACTCGGTCGTCGCCGACGTCTTCGGGCGCCCGGACGCGTTCGACCGCAACGTCGATCTTGAGTTCCAGCGCAACCGCGAGCGCTTCGCGTTCCTGCGCTGGGGCCAGGAGGCGTTCAGTGGATTCAGGGTGGTGCCGCCGGGGACGGGCATCGTGCACCAGGTCAACATCGAGCACCTGGCGCGGGTGATCATGATCGGGGACGCCGGGCCGATGGGAGGCGCGGACGGGATCAGCCTGAGCGCATACCCCGACACCTGCGTCGGCACCGATTCCCACACCACCATGCAGAACGGCCTTGGTGTGCTCGGCTGGGGGGTCGGCGGCATCGAGGCCGAGGCGGCGATGCTCGGCCAGCCGATCAGCATGCTCATCCCGCGGGTGGCCGGCTTCCGGCTGACCGGCGAACTGCCCGAGGGCGCCACCGCCACCGACCTGGTCCTGACCATCACCGAACTGCTGCGCCACCACGGTGTCGTCGGCAAGTTCGTGGAGTTCCACGGTGAGGGCGTCAGCGCGGTGCCGCTGGCCAACCGGGCCACGATCGGCAACATGAGCCCCGAGTTCGGCTCCACTTGCGCGATCTTCCCGATCGACGAGGAAACTCTTACCTACCTGCGGCTCACCGGCCGCTCCTCCGACCAGGTCGCCCTGGTCGAGGCCTATGCCAAGGAGCAGGGCCTGTGGCATGACCCCGCCCGGCCCGCGCGCTACTCCGAGGAACTGACCCTCGACCTGTCCACCGTGGTCCCCTCCCTGGCCGGCCCCAAGCGCCCGCAGGACCGGGTCGCCCTGGCCGACGCCAAGACCGCGTTCCGTGACGCGCTCGGCAGTTACGTCTCCGCACCCGGGCTCGACAACGGGCTCAGGGGCACTTTCCCCGCCTCCGATCCGGTCGGCGACGAGCCCCAGGGCCGCGCGTCCGCGCCGGCCCAGGTCACTTTGGAAGACGGAACGCAGACGTCGGTGGATCACGGTTCCGTCGTCATAGCGGCCATCACGTCATGCACGAACACCTCGAATCCCTCGGTCATGGTGGGCGCCGCCCTGCTCGCCAAGAAGGCGGTCGAGGCGGGCCTCGCCCGCAAGCCGTGGGTGAAGACCACCCTGGCACCCGGCTCCAAAGTGGTCATGGACTACTACGAGCGGGCCGGCCTGGTGCCCTACCTGGAGAAGCTCGGCTTCAACCTGGTCGGGTACGGCTGCACCACCTGTATCGGCAACTCCGGCCCGCTGCCAGAGGCGATCAGCAAGGCGGTGGCCGACAACGACCTGGCCGTCGTGTCGGTGCTGTCGGGCAACCGGAACTTCGAGGGCCGGATCAACCCGGACGTGAAGATGAACTACCTCGCCTCCCCGCCGCTGGTGGTCGCCTACGCGCTGGCCGGGTCGATGGACATCGACATGGTGAACGACCCGCTCGGCTCCCGCGCCGACGGCAGCCCCGTCTACCTGCGCGACATCTGGCCGTCGGTGGCCGAGGTCGCCGCGGTGGTGCGCGACGCGGTCGCGGCCGAGATGTTCACCCGCGACTACGCCGACGTGTTCGAGGGCGACGACCGCTGGCGGTCGCTGGAGGTCCCCGCGGGCGACACGTTCACCTGGGACGGCGACTCCACCTATGTCCGGCACCCCCCGTACTTCGAGGGGATGACGGACAAGCCCACGGCGGTCACCGACATCCACGGGGCCCGGGTGCTGGCGATGCTGGGTGACTCGGTGACCACCGACCACGTCTCGCCGGCCGGTGCGATCAAGGCCGACAGCCCGGCGGGCAGGTATCTCACCGAGCACGGGGTGGAGCGGCGTGACTTCAACTCCTACGGGTCCCGGCGCGGCAACCACGAGGTGATGATCCGCGGCACGTTCGCCAACATCAGGCTGCGCAACCAGCTGGCGCCGGGCACCGAGGGCGGGGTGACCGTGAAGCTGCCGGAAGGCGGGCAGATGAGCATCTATGACGCCTCCCGGCAGTACCTGGCCGAAGGCACCCCGTTGCTGGTGCTGGGTGGCAAGGAGTACGGATCAGGCTCGTCGCGGGACTGGGCGGCCAAGGGCACGCTGCTGCTCGGCGTGCGGGCGGTGCTCACCGAGTCGTTCGAGCGGATCCACCGCTCCAACCTGATCGGCATGGGCGTGCTGCCGCTGCAGTACCGGCCGGGGGAGTCGGCGGCCTCGCTCGGGCTGACCGGCCGGGAGACGTTCGACATCACCGGGATCGAGGAGATCAACGCCGGCCCGGTGCCGGCCGAAGTGACCGTGACCGCGGACGGGCGCGAGTTCCGCGCCGTGGTGCGGATCGACACCCCGGGCGAAGCCGAGTACTACCGGCATGGCGGCATCATGCAGTATGTGCTGCGTTCGCTCCAGGCGCAGGGTTGACCGCGTGCCGGTGCTCACGGACGCGCGGCTGGCCGGCCCGATGGGGCAGGTCAGCCGCGCTGGCCTGGGGTGGAACAGGCCGGCCAGGCAGCAAGGGCCGGCCAGGCGCCAGCGGGCGGCGACCGGTAGCGTGACCCGGAATGCCGGAATCTGCCGCCCCCCACGTCCCTCCCGCCCCGGCGGCGGCCGGGCTTGGCCAGCCCCGGTGGACCACCGTGCCGTTCGGGGCCGGCATCATCGTGCTCGGGATCGTCCTCGTGCTGGTCGACCCCAACCAGCGCAACACGATCGTCGACTTCATCCTCGCCATCGGGCGCTTCTTCGTCCGGCCGTTCCGGGACCTCTTCCCGCAGGACGACCCGAAGGCGAACATGGTCGTCAACTGCGGCATCGCGGCACTGGCGTACCTGATCATCGGCGCGATCATCGCGCGCATCGTCCGCCGCGTCTGACGCGGCCGGGTCAGGACCGTCTGACCGCACCGGCCCGCTTGCCGGCAGCGCCCACCGGGGCAAGGATCGTTCCCGGTGGGCGCTGCCGCGTCCGGAGG
>OFHK01000487.1_pt1 | contig 11608 bp, 8 predicted proteins | sample 1521951 | NCBI WGS metagenome assembly OFHK01 (sample SAMEA2468436, study PRJEB22500) | soil metagenome | biome: Glassland; feature: Farmland; material: Clay | place: Australia | collected 2013-01-31 | depth 0.55 m
TCTCGAGGGCGTGCATGTGCGAGGACGCGCCGCCCATTTCCCAGTCGGACCAGGGAGCCAGGAACAGGATCTTCACGGCCCACCGGTCCCGAAGCTAAGGCCGGTCGCGGAGGGCGACTCCGACTCCGGACGGGGATGCTCCGAGGAGGCCGGGGACAAGACCGCGGGTCCACCCGGAGCACGCGCGAGGTGAAGGCCGACCGAAACCCGCCGCGTCCCTGCGGATGCCGGCCATGGCGGGAGGAGGGGGAAGGCGGGACCCGGCCCCCCGCAGCTCCCAGGAGCCCGCGCGCGGGCGCGGCAACCCCTACTCATGGGCCTCCTCCTCGGTCCAGTGGTGGCGAATCAGGGCGGAACCCACCCACCACGACTCCACCATCTTGCCCGAACGGAAGAAATCGCCGCTCTCGACCCGGAGGATGGCCGCGTTCACGCATGAGACGTCCAGCTCCTCGGGCCCCACGAGGCGGATGGCGAGGCGGTACTCGCCGGGCGCAAGCGGCAGCTCGGGCACGCGGCAGAGGAGGGCCGTGCCCGGGGACGAGACCTTCAGGTTCTCGTCCGTGAGCAGGTTGCTCAGGACCGCCACGCGCCTCCCGACGTTGTCGTCGATCCCGATGTCGATCGTGACGTCCCCCGAGAAGCCGCGGGACGCGTATGTGGTCCGGACCGTGAAGGTCTGACCGGACACCACGCCGTCGAGCGGGTGGCCCTGCTCGTCAAGGAACTCCACCGACTGCAGAGACACTCGGCCGTCGCGGCTCGACGCCAGTCCCGTGCTCCCCGGGCCCCGCTCCGCGACGGACTTCAGGTACTCGTCCACCACGTACCGCGGATCGCCCTCACGGGCGACCCGGCCCTGGGAGAGCTGGATGGCCCGGGAACAGATCCCCTGGATGAGGGCCATGTTGTGGCTGACCACGAGGATCGTTCGACCCTCCCGCGTGATCTGCCGCATCTTCGCGAGGCTCTTCTTCTGGAAGGCGGTGTCCCCGACCGCCAGGACCTCGTCGACCAGGAGGATCTCCGTCTCCAGGTGCGCCGCGACCGCGAACCCGAGGCGGACCTGCATGCCGCTCGAGTACCGCTTGACCGGCGTGTCGATGAACTTCTCGAACTCGGCGAAGGCGACGATCTCGTCGAACTTCCGGTCGATCTCGGCCCGCTTCATCCCGAGGATGGCCCCGCTCAGATAGACGTTCTCCCGCCCGGTGAGCTCCTGATGGAATCCCGTCCCCACCTCCAGGAGCGAGCCGATGCGGCCGCGGATTTCCGCCCGCCCTTCGGTCGGATCCGTCACCCGGGAGAGGACCTTGAGGAGCGTCGTCTTCCCCGCGCCGTTGTGCCCCACGATCCCGAGGACCTCCCCCTCGGGCACCTCGAAGGAAACGTTCTTCAGCGCCCAGATGTACTGCGGCGCGGTCCCGTCCGCCGGGGCAGAGGCCGCCGCGTGGGAGCGGCGCATCCTCTGCCCGAGGGACTTCGCGCCGCCCGAGAGGATGTCACGGAGCGTGTCGTAGCTGTACATGCCCCCGATGCGGTAGCGTTTGGACAGCTTCTCGGCGCGGATGGCCGGGCCCGGGTCCGTCATACCACATCCGCCAGCCTGCGCTCGGTGCGCTGGAAGTAGAAGAGGCCGCCAATGAAGATGAGGATGGACGCGAGCACGGAGAGCCAGGAGAGCGGGCCGAACGCGAACGACTGCCCGATCAGGGCCCAACGGAAGCCCTCGACCACGCCATACATGGGATTGAGGGCCGCAACCGCCTGCAAGCTCGGGGGATACTGACTGATGGGATAGATGATCGGCGTCGCGAAGAGCCAGAACTGCGTGAGGAAGGGAATCGTGTAGTGGATGTCCCGGAAGCGCGCGTCGAGCGCGGAGAACCAGAGCGCGAGTCCCGAGCTCGTGACGATGGCCAGCAGGACGAACAGCGGGAGGAGCACGATGGCCAGCGTGGGAAGCATTCCGTAGTAGAGCATGAGGAGCACGAGGACGACCGAGGCGATGGCGAAGTCCACGAGCCCGTCGAGGACGACGGACAAGGGGAGGTAAATCCTCGGGAAGTAGATCTTCGTGATTACGGCGCTGTTCGCGGTGATGCTCGTGCCACCCGTCATGAGGCTCGTCGCGAAGAGCCCCCAGGGGAGGAGAGCGGAGTACGAGAAGATTGGATAGGGTATGCCGTTCGTCTGAATCTGGGCGATCCCGCCGAAGAAAACCGTGAAGACGACCATGAGGAACACCGGCTGGACGACAGCCCAGGCGACGCCCAGGATGGTCTGCTTGTACCGCACCTTCAGGTCGCGCCACGTGAAGAAGTAGAGGAGCTCCCGTTGGTCCCACAGTTCGCGCAATTCGAGCCGGGCCCACCCTTTCATGGGCCGAATCGTCCGCACGGGGACGTGCTTCGGAGCCGGGACGACTTCGGTCGGTGTCGACATCTACTCAAGTCCTCGTGGAGGCGCGGACAGCCGGAGCCGGAGGCCGAGCGGCAGCGCCGCAGACCGCGGCCGGCCGCGGAACCCCGTGCCCGCACTTAGCCCTATCCCCGCGCCCCTGCCCGAAGGCGCCACCCAACGCCGCCCCGACCCGGCCACCATCGCCCCGTCCCGTCTCGGTCCGGCCGTATAAATACCCTCGGTCGGAGAGCGCCCGGTCCCTGGCAGGCAGGGGGACCCCTCAGCCACGCGCCGCCGCTAGCGCTCGCGGTATCCGGGGATGTACTTCCAGCTGAAGGTGCGTCCGGTCTGGGAGAGCACGGCCTCCGCCTCCTCGAGGATACGATCGGGCTCCGGGCCGAGGGCCTGGTAGGCCGCCCTCGCCTCCGGGGACAGCATGTCCGGCTCCCCGGTCGGGTTGAGGGCGCTCGCCAGGGACCGGCCCAGCTGGGTGATGCCCGCGTACTCCAGGACGGTGAGTCGGGTGAGCTGCTCCAGGGATCGGGAGAGGAGCTCGATCTGCCGCCGGTGGAGGCTCGCCTGGCGCTTGCCCCCGAGGTAGCCCGCGAAGGAGACCGCGGCAATCACGAGGGCGATCAGCGAGACGAGGCCCGTCGGCGAGAACAGGGCCTGGAAGAAGGTCGTGTCGACCATGCAGGGGCATTGCGCGACCGCCTCATGAAAGGAACGATGGCGGTGCTCGGAGCGGACGTCCGCATCCTCCCGGGAATGCGGGGACGGTTTCCCATCCCCGGGGGAGAGGCTCCGCTCGGGCTCGGGTCAAGAAAAGAGAAAGGGGGGAGCCGCGCGGGGGTCACGGCCCCGCGCGCGGTTCCCGTGTCGTTCACGGTTCGCGACGCCGCCGCTCCCATCCGAGCCACGCCAGGGTGGCGACGATCACGGCCACCATCGCCGCCATGGGCGCGTCCAGCAGCAGGCTGGGGCCTGACAGCGTGGCGAGGGCAGGGGCCGCCGAGGCCGTGGACACGGTCCCGAACGGGCAGGTCAGGTTGTTCGCCGCGGCGAGCAGGTCCAGCACGGACTGGATCGTGCCCGTCCCGGGGTCGATGCCGACCGCGTCCCGGTACATCGAGATGATCTGTGCGACCGTGTACGGGTACGCGATCCCGGAGTCCGCGCTGGGCAGCGCGGCCGCGGCCTGGCGGTCCAGGGCCAACAGGTTGCCGCCCTGGAGCGCCGTCGCGTCGAGTAGCGTCACCGAATCGGCAAGGCCGGAGTATGCCTGTGTCACGCCGAAGACCGCGTTGAACGACAGGTACGTCTTGATCGTCGACGTCAAGTCATCCGTGCCCACGCCGTCCCAGTACTGCGGGTGCGTCTTCCAGAACCCGGGCGAGCAGCCCTGCGAGGGCGGGAAGTTCTGGAAGGTCACCGAGGCGGTCTGCCCGGAGACGATGTCCACGGTCTGGTTGCTCGAGGGCTGGACCGTGTACCCGCTCGGGACGATCTCGAACACGTAGTACCGGCCCTCCGGCAGGCTCAGGTTGACCGGGTTGCCGTCCGCGGGAATCACGACCGTCGCCGCCAGGGAGTCGTCCGAGGTGCCGCAGACCAAGTCCGGCCCGCACGAGTAGACCTCGAAGGTCACGTTGAACGAGGTCCAGGGGTTGCCGTACTGGTCCAGCTTCAGGAGGGACAGGTTCCCCGGAGGCAACGGGTTCTGCACCGTGCCCACGTTCACGTCGCGGTGGCCCGAGTCGACCACGATGCCCGTGATCGGGTCGAGCGCCGCGTACGGCGAGCTGACGGTCTCCGTCAGGGTGTACGACCCGGCCGTCAGGTTCTCCCAGGTGAACGTGTGGCTCGTGTCCGGCCCGAACGTGAAGCACTGGGTCACGTCGCTGGTCGTGTACAGGGTGCCGTCGTCGCGGGACAGGGTGAAGCAGACGTCCGCCGAGGTCGTGAAGGGCCCGAGCTCGACCTCCTTCGTGATGGAGATCGATCCGGCCCACCAGGTCTTGACCGCGCCAGCGGACCCGGCGTCCACCGCGCTCGCGGTGCCGTGCGCCGTGACCACGTCGCCGGTCCAGCTGACCTCGATGTTCGTCGTGCCGACCACGTCCGAGGTGATGACCACCTGGCAGGTGCCGCCCACCGTCCCTGCGGAGCAGGTCTCCGAGACGACGCTCCCGACGCCCGTCACGCTCACGGTCGGAACGCTGCCGTCCGGAGCCGCGACGAAGTTCCCGTCCCCGTAGTCGATCTGCAGGGTCACGGTGAACGTGTGCGTCGTGTCGATCGGGTTGTCGCCGTTGGGCGTGACCGAGATGCGCGCGTCGATCCAGAGCTTCGTCACGCTGTTCGACGTGGCGCTGGTCGCCACCGCTCCGTCCGAGGTCACGATGTCGCCGCTCCAGGAGGCTTGGACCGTCGTGAGGCCCGTGTACGCGGATGTCAGGTTGACCGAGCAGGAGCCGCCCACCGTCGTGCAGCTCGCGGGAATGAGGATACCCGGACCGGAGAGGACCGCGAACGCGATGGTTTCCCCGTCCGGTCCGGGCATGAACCCGCTGCCCGTGTCGAACTCCAGCGTGGCCGTCAACGCGTGGTTCTGGCCGACCTGGTTGGCGCCATCGAGCGGCGTCAGGCTGAGCATCACGTCGACCCACCGCTTGGCGACGGGGGTCGCCGTCGTGGTCGCCGAGGCGTCGCCTTCCGCGGTGCTGATCGTCCCCGTCCAAGACGCGCCCACGCTTGTGGTGCCCGTCGTGTCCGAGGACAGGGTCACGTCGCACTGGCCCGTGGAATTCGTCGTGCAGGTGTCGCTCGACAAGCTTCCCGGGCCGCTCAGGATGACCCAATCGATCGTCTCGCCCGCTGGCGCGGCGACGAACCCGGCGCCGTCCCCGTAGTCGAACTCGAGGAGGGCCGTGAGGACGTGGTCGTTGCCCACCTGGTTCGCACCGTCGGGCGGCGTGAGGGTGAGCCGCGCGTCAACCCAGCGCTTGAACACGGGCTGCGCGCTCGCGGACACGAAGACGGAGCCCTCCGTGAAGACGAGGGTGTCGGACCAGGAGGCCGAGACCTGGGTGAGGCCCGTGGCCGCGGACGTCAAGTCCACGGAGCACTGGCCCGTCCCGCCTGTCGTCGTGCACGAGTTCGGCACGAGCGAGCCCGGACCGGAGTCGATCGCGAAGTGGATCGCCTCGCCGTCCGCCGCGGGCTGGAAGCCGTTCCCGTCCCCGGAGTCGATCATCAGGGTGGCCGTGATCGTGTGCGTCGCACCGACCTGGTTCGCGGCCTCGTCCGGGCTCAGGCTGAGCTCCGCGGCGACGTAGCGCTTCACCGCGTCCCCGCTGTTGTGGCCCAGTCCGTCCGTCGAGCGGAACAGGGAGAGCGCACCCACCTGGACATCGGACCAGGCGTGGCCCGTCACGAGTCCACCCGTGTCGGAGCTGAACACGATCGAGCACTGCCCGTTGGAGTCCGTGTTCGGCCCGGCGTCATCGCACGTGCTCGCGGCGGTGTCGACGACGCTCACGGCGCCATTCGAGTCCGTGAGGGAGAAGTCGACGTGCTGGCCTGCGGAGGGCTGAAGGCCACCTCCGGAGCCGTCGTCCGCGTACACGGTGACGGTGAACGTGTGCGGGTTACCGACGACGTTGGTCGCGTTGGGCGAGATTGCGATGCTCGCGTCCACGTAGGTCTTCCTCGCGTCGCCGCTGTTGTAGCCCAGGCCATCCGTGGCCCGGGTCAGGCTCACGCCGCTCACGTCGAAGGTGGCGGACGCGTGGATCTCGAACATGCCGGCCGTGGCCGAGTTGATCACGACCGTGCAGTTGCCCGAGGCATCCGTGCCCGCGTCGCAGGACGACGTGTCCACGTACGAGGGCGGCGTGCCGACGAAGCTGATCGTCGGGATCACGCCCGCGACGGGGTCGAAGGTCGACCCGTCGCCGTTCGTGTCGGACCCGGTTCCGTCATCCGCTTCGACGTGGAACGTCACCGTGTGCGGACTGCCGACCTCGTTCGTCGCCTCGAGCGGGCTCAGGGACACGAACGCATCGACATAGCGTTTCACCGCGTCCCCGGAATTCAGGCCCATGCCGTTCGTCTCGACGTGGATCGTCTCCGTCGACACGAGGACGTCCGCCGAGGCGTGGCCCGTGATCGTCCCGGCGCTGTCCGACTTGAACGTCACGGAGCACATCCCGTTGATCGTCCCGGTGGAGGCGCAGGTATCGGAGATCAGGTCGACGACCGCTCCGTCGGAGGCCGTCAGGTCGACCGTGACGGGGGTGCCGTCGTTGGCTGGCGACTCGACACCCGCGAAACTCTGGTTGACGAAGACGTCGAAGGTGTGCTGCTGGCCGACCGCGTTGATCCCGTCCGGGGAGATCGCGATGTTCGCGCTGCAGAGGGGGAAGCCGGCCGGTCCCGCGAAGTCCTTGAGCTCTGCGGTAAAGGACTGGGAGCTGCGGGTCTTGCCCAGCACCGTCGTCAGGCACGGCGTCTGCCCGCCCTCGAGGGCCGTGATATCGATCCCGAACTCCGTGAACGCGTTCGCTGGGAGGGAGGTAACCAGGTGGCCGTGGCTGTCGTAGGTGGGCCAGGGCCCGCTCGTGATCGTCCCACCGTTGTTGAACCCGCAGATCGTGTCGTCCGCGTTGCAGCCTTGGCCCGTGACGGTCTCAGTGGGCTGGTAGGCCGAGCCATCCCACTCCCGGATCGTGAGCGTGCCGAAGCCGCCCCCGTTCAGGAAGTCCATCGTCGCGATGATGTCCCCTACGGTGCGGTTGCCGAGCCACGTGCACGAGTCGGCGCAGGGCGGCGTCTGGTTCAGCCGCACGTTGTCCTTGAAGAACTCGAGGTCGATGTGGCTGTCGCCGTTTGCCGTGATTCGCTCGAAACCGACGTAGATAATCAAGTGGCCTTCGTAGAGGGTCGCGTAGGCGTACACGTTGGAAAGGTCGTCCTTCGCGGGGACGCTCGCGGTGCCCCAGTGCCACGAAGAGATTGGATCGTTGTTCTTGTTCGAGCCGCCGCCGCCGGGATACGTCGTCGTGTCGACGAGCCCTCCCACGGACAGGTCGTCCGCGATGAACTCGGCGATGGCGCCCGGGAAGACCGCTTGGCCGTTCTCGTTGAAGATGCCGTCTCCGCCTCCGGAGTAATTGGCCCAATCGGGCCCGTTACTCGGATTGCCATCGCCCAAGATGTTCGTGTATCCGTGGTCGTCCGTGGAGACGCCCGGGCCCAATTCGAACTGATTGTTCTGAGGGAGGGGGGTGGCCGCGTTGGCCCCTTGCGTCACCGCAAGGAGCGCCGTGGCAACCATGATCCACGTTAGCAGAATCGCCGCGGCCTTCGTCCCAGGACGCATTCCTGCGCGTCCCGGTGCCGACTCGTTCACAGTGCGTTCGCGCCAATCATCCGGCAATGACATCTCCGCCCCTCCGCGTTCCTTGCCAACCCAGGGCAGGAGCGGATGGGACGGGACCTATTTCATCGGACTAGTCCACTCTTTGACGGGGGAGAATTAGGGCGGCCTAATTAGGGGCGGAGGTCACGCGAGGTACGCGCCGCGGCCGCGGCGGACCTGTCCCGACGCCGCAAGCTGACGCAGGTGGTAGCTCGCGAGCTGGCGGCTAATCCCCAGGGCCGCGGCTACGCAGGATGGGGTGACCTCGCCTCGGTCCTGCACGAACCGGAGGACGCGCTGCCGGCATTCCCGCAGGGTCCAGAAAGCCTCGAAAGCCTCGTTGCGGTCGACCGCGGCCGTTCCGTTGAGGTAGTAACGGCAGCGGCCCGAGGTCTTCTGCTCGCGGACCCGGCCCCGGCGCATGAGGACGTTGATATGGTGCCTCGCCTCCCCGACGCTCACCTCGACGCTGCGGGCGATCGACCGGAAGCTGTCCCCGGGCACGGTCTCGAGATGGGAGAGAATCCTCGCTCGCGTGGGGTGCTCGAACGCTGCGATGCCGGTCCGGGAGACCGCGGCGAGCGGAAGGCCGAGCGGCGCGATGGCCACGACCCCCGCGAGGAGGTACGGAGCCACCGAGATGAGCAGGACGATGACCAAGAACGCGAGGAGACGGGGCGAGGGCGCGGCGAAGCGCCTGCCCGGTTGAATCCCTCCGGTCCCTACACCTGACGTCACGCGACTCCCCCAGCCGTTCCGAACCCTGGAGGAGAAGGGGTCTGAGGGTAATAAAACCGGCCGTCCGCCGCTGCCCGGAGAGGCAGCGCCGGGACCGACTACCGGGGCGGTCCGCGCGGCGGGAGCGCCGCTTTTCGGGCGTCCGAGAACGCTTGCGCGTGTCCGACACGCGTTGACAAAACCAAACGCTTGAATCCCCCTCCCCGACATCGGCCCGGTCCGTGGAAGGCCGGGGCCGGGCGAAGTCCGCCCGGTCGCGGCCCGAATCGATGGGATGGGACCCACGGTCCGACGCGGATCGGATGGGACGCCGCCCACTTCCACAACGTGAGTTGGTGGCGGAAAATGAATCGGACCCGAAAGATCGTAGCGGCAGGGTTGGGCGTCGCCGTGGCCCTGGTGCTCGTCGCCATGGTCGCGATGAGCCCGACCCTGCACACGCAGACCCCCACGACCGTAGTCCCGCCGACGAACGGCGGGACGGGGAGCGGGGACAGCGGAACCGGGAATGCGAACGGCACGGACACGGCGAACGGCACCGCGCCGCGCTGCAGCACGACCGGCAACCAGACGGGCGACAACGGGGACCACGACGCGGGCGGCTGCACCGCCTCGTCCGTGGACCACGACGCGATGGGAGACCGGATGAGCTCCGAGCACCGGAGCGCTTCGGCCGACGCCCACATCCAGTCCGGGGTGGGCGAGGACCTGATCGTCCTCGCGCAGCTCGGGCTGACGTGGACCGAGTCGGCGGCGCACGGGCTCGCCTCCCTCGGCGGACTCGTCGCGGCCTTCGCACCGTCCGGAGCGGCCTGAGGACCGCGCCGCGAGCGGCAACGCCCGGGAGAGACCCGGGCCTTTCCCTTATTTTGCGGCGTCGGATGCGGGGGCAAGCCAGATATCGGGAACGCGGCATGCCACCGGCGTGACGGGAGAAGGGCACGTCCTCCGAATCCGCCCGGCGAGCCGAGACGATGCTGCGTCCATCGTGACCGTGCATGACACGTCCGTGACCGCCGACGAGGTCGCCGGCTTCGCCGCGAACCCCTCCGACTCCCCCTTCGCGGACGCAGCGCGGCTCGAGGCGGCGTGGCGCGAGCCGAACCGCGTCGGGAACGAGGAGGTCGTCGTCGCCGAGGTGGACGGCCGCATCGTGGCCTATGCGACGCTCGAGGACCGCGGCGAAGCGCTCGAGGTCGTCGACCTCGAGGTGGCGAGGGACCACCAGCGCCGCGGCATGGGAACGCACCTCCTGGCGTCCATCGAGGACCGTGCGCCCGCGGAGGGCCGGGCTGCGGTCACCCTCGGCACGAGCCGCAACGCCGAGGGCGTGGCCTGGAGGTCCCTGCCCTGGTGGCGGTCCCGCGGCTACCATGTGACCCACGAGGAGGAGAACGCATGAACGCGGGCCATCGGCCCCGGCGCGCTGCAGATCCGGATGCGCAAGGACCTGCGGCCCGCGGACCGCGTCGAGCTGCGGCCCGTCCGGCCCGCGGACCTCGGGGTTTTCTTCGAGCAGATGCGCGACCCGCCGGCCGTGCGGATGGCCGCCTTCACGCCGGAGGACCCCAACGACCGCGCGGCGTTCGACGCCCACTGGGCCCGCATCCTCGCGGACCCGAAGGTCACGATGCGCGCGGTCTGGCTCGGGGACCGGCTCGTGGGCAACGTGTGCACCTTCCACGACGAGGAGCTGGGCAAGCCCGACGTCGCCTACTGGATCGGCCGCGATTACTGGGGCCGCGGGCTCGCGACCCTTGCGCTCGCCGCCCTCCTGCGCGAGGTCCGGACGCGGCCGATGTACGCCCGGGTGGCCGCGGACAACGAGGGCTCAAGGCGCGTGCTCCAGAAGTGCGGCTTCGTCCCCGTGGGCCGCGGCCGCGGGTTCGCGAACGCCCGCGGCGCGGAAACGGACGAGTTCCTCCTGAGGCTCGATGCGGACGTTTAGGCGGACCTCACGGAGCGCGGGCCGCCGCTCGCCCTAGGCATCGGGACGCCCCTCGAACCGGTGTGGGCTCCCGCGGCATTCCCGCGTGGTGCCTATGAAGCCCTTCGGGTTCTGCACGAGGCACATGGCATTCACCGTCGAGGCGATGGAGACGGCCGCGGACGCGGCCGCCCGCAGGGTCGCGCCAGGCGACGCCCTCGACGCGTTCACGGGCCCCGAGCGGGTCGTCGGCGTGCTCCCCTTCGTCGCGGACGTGAGCTCGACGCCGCGGTGGCACCACCTCCTGTTCACGGAGGACAAGATCCTCGCGGTCCCCGCATTCGCCGAGCCGGCGGCGGATGCCGCGGGGCTCTTCATCCCGACCCTTCCGCCCCTGGTCGAGCGCTACCCGTCCGTCCGCGCGGTCCTGCGCCTCGTGGCGATCCCCCAGCCCCTGACCTCCGCGCATGTCACCGCGGTCATCCCCTACGGTGTCGTCCGCAGCGCACGACCGACCCGCCGCCGTCGATCGCCCTGACCGCAATGGCCGCGCGAAGCCAGGCCGCGCCGGATCGCCGGCACCGGCTGATACCGATGACGGCTGCGGCAGCCGTGATCGCGACCGTCGCCGTGGCGGGCGCCTTCGGCTTCGCCCCCCCGCGGTTCCAGGACATGGGGTTCACCTCGAAGCAGAGGTCAGCCCGGACCCCCCGGGCAGCGGCCCCGAAAGGGTGAACCTGATCGCGGACGGCGCGGCTAGGCTGGCTGGGAGGCCAGACTCTCGCCCATGGGAGGAACGATGACCGCCGAGTCGCTGCCGGACTGGGCCATCCCGCCCTTGGGCGGATACACAGCCGATGATCTCGACCGGATTCCCGATCTCCCCTCGCACACCGAGTTGATCGACGGGAGCCTGGTCTTCGGGCGTCCGCAGCGGGAGTTCCACACGCTGGCGACCAGCCTTCTGGAGGCGGGTCTGCGCAGCGGCTGTCCCGAGAACTGGCGCGTCAGGCGCGAGATGACGGTGACTCTGGGGCTGCGCAGCCGGCCGGAGCCGGATCTCGTCGTGGTGCGGGCTGCTGCGGTGGACAGAGGAGTGACGAGCTACCGTCCCGAGG